>Ga0307375_10002935_pt1 | contig 17133 bp, 16 predicted proteins | sample TR1MG_FD_202531 | JGI IMG/M metagenome (GOLD analysis project Ga0307375, IMG submission 202531) | Soil microbial communities from Risofladan, Vaasa, Finland - TR-1 | ecosystem: Environmental > Terrestrial > Soil > Coastal area > Acid sulfate soil | place: Finland: Risofladan, Vaasa | collected... | reverse complement strand
GCCTGCAGGACGTGAAGCGCGTTGCCGCCCATCCCCAGGCCTTGGCCCAGTGCCGCGAGTGGATCGAAGGCCATCTTCCGCATGCCGAGCAGGTCGCGGTATCAAACAATGCCGAAGCGGCGCGGCGTGCGGTAGCCGATCCGACCATGGCGGCCATCGCCTCGGTAGAGGCGGCCGCGCGCTGGAAACTCAATATCCTTGCGCGCAATATCGAGGACGCGCCCGACAATACGACGCGGTTTTTCGTCATTGGCCGCAGCCCTGTAGGGCCAAGCGGGCAAGATAAGACCACCTTGCTCTTGGCCGCCCCCAACCACCCCGGTTCACTGCATGCCCTTTTGGAGCCCTTTGCGCGCCGCGCCATCAGCCTTATGCGCATTGAATCGCGCCCGGCGCGCCGTGCCTTGTGGGAATACGTGTTTTTTGTCGATATCGCCGGACATGAAGAGGACGCCGTGATCCGGGAAGCGCTCGAGGAATTGGAACGCGATGGGCGGATCGTGCGCCGCCTTGGGTCGTATCCCCAGGCGATCTAGAACGAGAATGGTTTAGGAGTCATAACGACCTATGATGTGCGATCCCTTGATTTTGGCGATCCCGGGCGTGCGCGGGCTTGTGCCCTACGAGCCTGGCAAGCCGCTTGAGGAATTGGAGCGGGAATTGGGCGTGACCCACGCCATTAAACTCGCGTCCAACGAGAACCCTTACGGTCCCGGCCCCAAGGCCATGGCCGCGGCATCGCAGGCGTTAGCCCATGTCGGACGCTATCCTGACGGCGGCGCGTTTGGTTTGAAGCGCGCGTTGTCGGAAAGGCTTGGGATCGCGGAGCGCCAGATCACGCTCGGGAATGGTTCCAATGATGTCTTGGAACTCATTGCGCGGACGTTTTTGAGCCCAGGCGAGGTGGCCTTATGCGATCAATATGCCTTTGCCGCCTACCCCATTAGTGTGTGCGGGATCGGCGCCCAAATGGTGATGGTGCCGGCGCGCAATTATGCGCATGATCTCGAGGCCATGGCGAAAGCCCTCAATGCCACAGTCCGCATGGTGTTTTTGGCGAACCCCAATAACCCGACAGGCACGTGGTTTAATGCCGATGAACTCGATCAGTTTTTAAGGGCCTGCCCTCAGTCCACCATTGTGGTCTTAGACGAGGCCTATTTTGAGTATGTGAGCGAGGCGGGCTACCCGGATGGCCGTGCGCTTTTGGCGCAACACCCCAACCTGATCGTCGTGCGCACCTTCTCGAAGGTTCACGGCTTGGCAGGCTTGCGCATAGGCTACGCGCTTTCTGCGGCACCCATAGCCGAGCTCATGAATCGCCTGCGCCAGCCCTTTAACGTGAATGCCGTAGGCCAAGCGGCGGCGATCGCGGCTTTAGATGACGGCGCGTACGTCGAACGGATGGTGGCTGTCAATCACACGGAACGGGGCGCCTTGCGCTCGGCGATCGAGGGCCTAGGTTTTGCGGTTTTGCCGTCTGTGGGGAATTTCTTGTGTGTCGAGGTGGGTGACGCGCCGCGCCTATATCAGGCGCTTTTGCGTAAGGGCGTCATCGTGCGGCCGCTCAGTCCTTACGGTATGCCTCATCACCTGCGCGTTACCGTCGGGCGTCCGGAAGAAAACGCCCGTTTTGTGCGCGAGCTTAGCGTAACCGCTAGGGGTGGCGCGTGAAGCCCAGTTTAGCGATCGTTGGAGTCGGGCTTATGGGGGCCTCGCTTGCCGCGGCCTTGCGGGCCGCCGATTTCGTCTCCGATATCGTCGGTATCGATGAGAACCCGCAATCCTTGGCCGTGGCGCTTGCGCGCGGATGGATCGATCGGGGGGCGCCTCGCTTCAGTCGGGGGGATGGCGATATCGTAGTCTTGGCGACGCCGGTCGGCGCTATACCCGGGCTGCTTGCGAGCCTAAAACCTTTGATATCGGATACCACGATCTTGACCGATATGGGCAGTGTCAAACAGCCGATTGGTTATGCGGCCAAGGCCCTGGGCCTGCGGCGGTTCATCCCAGGCCACCCCATTGCGGGCGCGGAGTGTTCGGGTCCGGCGGCCGCGCGGGCCAGTCTCTTTGAGAAGCGCGTGGTCGTTTTGACCCCGCTCGACGGCCATGACCCGGAGGCCCTTTTTACGGTGCGCGCCCTGTGGGAAGCGGTGGGCGCGCGCGTGCTGTTGGCAGAGGCCGGGCTGCACGACCGCATGGTGGCCTATACGAGTCATTTACCTCATCTCCTGGCCTTTGCGTGCGCGGATTTCCTGGGAGATCAGGCCGCGGAAGGCGATCTTTACCCTTTTATGGGTACGGGCCTGCGGGATTTTTTACGGATTGCCGGTAGCGACCCCGTGATGTGGCGGGATATCTGTGCGGCCAACGCCGCTATCTTAGGCCCCCTATTGTCGGGCTATGGAGAGCACCTAGCCGCTTATGGTCGGGCGCTCGCGGCCGGGGATTTTGATGAACTCCATGCCCATTTTGTGAAGGCTCGGGGGTTCCGTGAGACCTTAAGCCGGGAGGCCTCCCGTGGCGAGTCTTGATTACACCGTAAAGGTCGGTGGTCCCTTGCAGGGCGTGATCAGGGTCGCGGGCGATAAATCCATTTCCCATCGGGCCGTCATTCTGGGGGCCTTGGCTACGGGTCAGAGTGTGATCACGGGCCTTCTCCAGGGCGAAGATGTCTTGGGGACGATCAGTGCGTTTCGAGCGCTCGGGGTAGCGATAGAGGGCCCGCAGGACGGTCGTCTTGTGGTCAATGGCGTGGGCTTACATGGCCTGAAGGCTCCAGCGGGCGCCTTGGATCTCGGCAACTCGGGCACGAGCATGCGGCTTCTGACGGGGCTCCTCTGCGCGCAACCGTTCGCGACTCAGTTGGTGGGCGATGACTCGCTCATGAAGCGGCCCATGGAACGGGTGGCTGTGCCCCTGCGCTTAATGGGGGCAGTCATTAAGACCGGCGCAGGCGGCCGTCCGCCGCTTCAGATTGAAGGCGGGAGGCAGTTGCACGGCATAAGCTACACCCTGCCTGTGGCGAGTGCCCAGGTGAAATCCGCGATCTTGCTGGCGGGCCTGTATGCGCACGGACGCACGACGGTCATTGAGCCTGCCCCCAGTCGCGACCATACCGAACGCATGCTCGCGGGATTTGGGTATCCGGTGTCTCAGGATGGGCCCGCTATTTCCTTGCAAGGAGGGGCGGGCGAACTTAAGGCAGGCCCTCTCGATATCCCGGCCGATCTGTCCTCGGCGGCGTTTTTCTTGGTGGCCGCCAGCATCGTCCCAGGATCGCGCGTGGTTTTGAAGCGGGTAGGCATGAATCCCACACGCACGGGCGTGATTGCGATACTGCGCGCCATGGGTGCGAACATCGAGGTCGATCGCGACACGCAAGTCGGTGGCGAGCGAGTGGCCGATCTGACGGTCACGGCCAGCGCCTTGCACGGCATACAGATTCCGCCCGAACTTGTGCCACTGGCGATCGACGAGTTTCCGGCGATTTTTGTGGCGGCGGCCTGCGCGGCCGGGACCACTATTCTTCATGGGGCCGAGGAACTGCGTGTCAAGGAGAGCGACCGATTGTCGGTGATGGCTCGGGGGCTCAAAGCGCTTGGGGTGGCCGTGGCGGAGTTTCCGGACGGATTGGCGATCACGGGCTCGCCATTCACAGGGGGCGTGATCGATTCCGGGGGTGATCATAGGATTGCCATGGCGTTTGCGGTAGCGGGCCTGCGGGCGGCGGCCCCCGTGCGGGTTCGGGACTGCCGGAACGTCGCGACATCTTTTCCGGGCTTTGTCGAGATGGCTTGCGCCTTGGGATTTGACCTCCAGGTCACGAACTCATGATCCCGGTGTTGGCGATTGATGGGCCCTCGGGGTCTGGGAAGGGCGCCGTGGGCTTTGGTGTGGCGCGCGCCCTGGGTTGGCATTATCTGGATAGCGGCGCCGTTTACCGGGCCTTGGGGCTCGCCGCGTCTTGGGCGGGTATCGCTTGTGACGATGAGCCGCGCTTAAGCGCGCTCGCAGCTCGCCTGGATCTGCGTTTTGGCGAGCCTGATTCTCTGGGAGATCTCCGGGTCTTCGTGAACGATCGGGAGTGTGGCGCGGATTTGCGGTCGGAGGGGGCGGCAAGTTGGGCCTCGCAAGTGGCGGTTTTGGGGTCGGTACGGGCCGCTTTGCTCGCCCGCCAGCGCGCGGCGCGCTGTTTGCCGGGTCTGGTTGCGGATGGGCGCGATATGGGTACGCAGGTGTTTCCGGACGCCATCTTGAAGGTTTTTTTGACGGCGAGCGCCGAGGTACGCGCCAAGCGGCGCTATGATCAGTTGAAGGGAAAAGGCTTCGGTGTTACGCTTCCGCAGCTTATAATGGAGATTCGGGAGCGGGATCAGCGAGATGCGCAGCGTGCTGTGGCGCCGCTTAGGCCCGCTCTGGATGCCGAGTTGCTGGATTCTTCGGCGCTTGGCCTTCAAGAGGTGATTGATCGGGTTCTTGCTATGGTAAGAAAACGCCTAGTCGTCTAGTTCGACCGTCCGAATCCAACTCAACCCATCCGCATTTTAAAGTGCGGTATTACCCGCCCTTCGGGGCCTTGATCAAGAGAGATACATGAGCCAAAGCTTTGCCGAATTGTTTGAAGAGAGCATGCAGTCGTGCCAGATGCGGCCCGGTAGCCTGATTGTAGGTGAAGTGGTGCATGTCGATGACGAGGTCGTGATTGTCAATGCGGGCTTAAAATCGGAAGGCGTGATTCCCACGGAACAGTTTCGCAACGCCAATGGCGAAATCGGGGTCAAGGTCGGCGAACGCATAGAAGTCGTTATCGAATACATGGAAGACGGCTTTGGCCAGACGCGTCTATCCCGTGAGAAGGCCTGTCGCGTGAAGGCGTGGGACGTGCTGGAGGAGGCGTTCGAGAAGCAGAGCGTCATCACCGGTATCATGACGGGTAAGGTCAAAGGCGGCTTTACGATCGCCATCGACACCATACGGGCATTTTTGCCAGGCTCCTTGGTCGATGTGCGTCCGGTGCGCGATCCCTCGTACCTGGAAGGCAAAGAGCTTGAGTTTAAGGTCATCAAACTCGATCGTAAGCGCAACAACGTAGTGGTCTCGCGGCGTGCCGTGGTCGAAACCGAGATCTCGGCTGAGCGCGATCAACTCTTGGCCAATCTCGAAGAAGGCCAAGTGGTGAAGGGTGTCGTCAAGAATTTGACCGATTACGGCGCGTTTGTGGATCTTGGCGGCGTGGATGGTCTTTTACATATCACCGATCTCGCCTGGAAGCGGGTGAAACACCCCTCCGAAATGTTGAATATCGGGGACGAGGTCGAGGCCAAGGTGCTGCGCTTTGATCGCGAACGCAACCGCGTGTCCTTGGGGCTAAAGCAGCTCGGGGATGATCCGTGGGTGGATTTGGCCCGTCGTTATCCGGTCGGCACGCGGATTTTCGGCAAAGTCACCAATATTACCGATTACGGCGCCTTTGTTGAGATCGAAGAGGGCGTAGAAGGTTTGGTCCATGTGTCCGAGATGGACTGGACGAACAAGAATGTGCACCCCACCAAGGTCGTGCAGCTGGGCGATGAAGTCGAGGCCATGATTCTCGATATCGACGAAGAGCGTCGCCGTATATCGCTGGGCGTGAAGCAGTGTCAGCCGAATCCGTGGGAGGAGTTTGCCGCTTCCCACAATAAGGGCGACATGGTGAAGGGCCAGATCAAGTCGATCACCGATTTTGGTGTGTTTGTGGGTCTCGATGGCGGGATCGACGGCCTCATCCATTTGACCGACCTATCCTGGACGCGCGCCGGTGAGGAAGCCGTGCGGGATCTGAAGAAGGGTGATGAGCTCGAGGCCGTTGTTCTGGCAGTCGATCCGGAGCGGGAAAGAATCTCTCTGGGCGTCAAGCAGATGGAGGGCGACCCGTTCAATAATTATTGCGCCGAAAATGGTAAGGGTGCTGTGGTATCGGGCGTCGTGACGGCTATCGACGCCAAAGGCGCGACTATCAAGCTGGGCGAAGATATCGAAGGCTACTTACGGGCGGCCGAGGCCTCTCGTGATCGCATCGAAGATGCGCGCGCGGTCTTGAAGGAAGGGGATACGGTGGAGGCGAAGATCCTGACGATCGATCGCAAGAATCGTAAGATCACCCTGTCGGTCCGGGCCAAAGATATGGAACGCGAAAACGAGGCGGTCCAAGAGTACACACGTAAGGCGTCGGTTACGACCTCCTCTTTAGGTGACAAACTAAAAGAGAAGCTCAGTCAAAAAGATTGAGACGGAGAGTAGGTATGGCGATGACGAAGTCAGAGCTTATTCAGTGCTTGGCGGCGACCCAGCCGCAACTTGAGCAGCGTGATGTCGAGCTGGCGGTCAAAGGTCTGCTCGAGCGGATGTCCGTAGCCCTTGAGTCCGGTGAGCGGATTGAGGTGCGCGGGTTCGGCAGCTTTTCGCTTCATGATCGGCCTTCGCGACTGGGGCGCAACCCGAAGACGGGAACGAGTGTGCAGGTTCCGGATCGCCGGGTTCCGCATTTCAAGCCTGGGAAGGAGCTGCGCGAGCGGGTTGACCTGTAAGCTTGGGTCGGATGGGAGCACCAAAAGAGCGGCATGGGTCAGCGCCCGTGCCGTTTTTTTTGGAGGGAGTGTAACGCGACAATGAAACGCATCCTCTACGGATTCATCACGGCCTTGATCATCTTTCTTGGCCTCGGCTTTGCTTATAAAAACGCGGGCGACGTCACCGTCCGGTATTACGGCGGTTTGGCGTGGCAGGCACCGCTTGCCATGGTCTTGGCGGTGGTCTTGACGGTGGGTGTGGTCTTGGGTTTTGTAGCAAGCCTGAACCGGGTAATGCGTCTCCATAGGCAGCTTAGCGTCGTGCGCAAACAGGTTCGTCACATGGAGCAGGAAGTGGCGAACTTGCGAGCTCTTCCCATAAAAGATGTTCTTTGAGCATGCTTCGGTCCTGATATGGTTGTTGCTGCCGCTTGCGGCGGGATCGGGGTGGGTCGCTGGCCGCATCGACCATAAGCGTCAACGGGCGCGTAAGGATCTCCCCACAGCCTATTTCAAAGGCTTGAATTTCCTCCTGAACGAACAGGCCGATAAGGCCATCGAGATATTCATAAAGGTCTTGGAGGTCAATTCGGAGACCGTCGAGACCCATTTGGCCTTAGGGAGCTTGTTTCGCAGGCGCGGCGAGGTAGAGCGCGCCATTCGTGTCCACCAAAACATTATCGCGCGCCCCGCGCTTGATCGAGATCAGCGCGCACGCGCACTTCTTGAGCTCGGGCAGGACTACCTGAAGGCGGGGTTGTTGGACCGGGCCGAGAATCTGTTTCTGGAACTGGCCGAGATCCGCATCCATAACGAAGAGGCCTTGTACCTGCTTATGCATATTTATCAGCAGGAGCGGGACTGGGAAAAAGCGATCAGTGTGTGTCGAAGGCTTGGCCGCGCAGGCGGTCCTGGGCTTGCCGATGTCATTGCCCAATACCACTGCGAACTGGCAGAAGAAGCCTATAAGCGTAACGAGCATGAGTTGGCCCGCGAAGAGGCGCGGCGCGCCCTACAAAGCGACAAGGGCTGCGTGCGCGCGAGCATTGTGCTTGGCAATATCGAAGCGGCCGCCGGGAGGCATAAAGAGGCTATTAGGGCGTGGCGGCGCGTAGAGTCCCAGAACCCCTTATACCTAGGCGAAATCGCGCAATCGCTCGCCAAAAGCTTTCAGGCCCTGGGCGATGAAGAGGGGCTGTATCGGTTTTTTCAAGAGGCGCTGAGCCGCCACCAGGATATCTCGCTTATGCTGGCCTTGGCAGACGTTGTCGAGGCCCGCGAGGGCGTGACGGCGGCCGAGGCGTTCGTGGTCTCCTGGCTTCGCCGCCAGCCCTCGGTACGCGGTCTAAACCGCCTGATAGGACTTCATGTTACGCAGGCCTCCGGCGAGTCGCGGGAAGATCTTGCCATCTTGAAGGGGATCATCGAAAAGATAGTCGAAAGCCGCCGCCGTTACTTGTGTCATCAATGCGGATTCGCGGGGCAATCTCTGCACTGGCAGTGCCCTAGTTGCCATCGCTGGAATACCGTGACGCCTTCGGGAGAGAATGATGTCGTCTAAAGACCCGGTTATCATCGTGGCGTTGGATTTGCCGACGGCACGCGAGGCGCTCAACTTGGCTACGCAGCTCAATCCGAAGGATTGCCGCGTCAAGGTGGGGTTGGAGTTGTTTACGGCCGTAGGGCCCATGATCATTGGGGAGTTGCGCAAGCTGGGATTTGAGGTGTTTCTGGACCTTAAGTTTCATGACATTCCGAACACCGTGGCGCGCGCGGCGGCACGGGCCTGTGATCTGGGCGTGTGGATGTTAAACGTCCACGCCTTAGGGGGGGCGCGGATGTTGAAGGCCGCGCGCGATGCCGTTCCTAAGGGATCTGCCAAAGTGATTGGGGTGACGGTTTTGACGAGTCATAGCGCAGAAGAGCTTGCGGTTTTGAAGCTTGGCGATCCGCGCACTCGCACTTTGGAGCTGGCCGGACTCTGTCAGGAGGCCGGGCTAGATGGGGTGGTGTGTTCGGCGCAGGAGGCCCAGTCTCTTAAGGCTTTGTGCGGCCCCGATTTCGTTTTGGTGACACCCGGCATACGGCCCCTTGGGTCGGCCGCGGATGACCAGAGGCGGACTACGGGGATTTCGCAGGCGCTGGCCGCAGGCGCGCGCTATCTCGTGATTGGACGGCCCATTACCGAGGCGCCCGATCCCGTGATTGCGTTGGAGGCCTGTCTTGCGGAGATCGGTCGGTTGCGTGACTAAATCATATACGGGGGAGGGAAATCAGAGGTGGTAGAAAATCTCACGGCAGTCCTTAAGCGCATGGCCCAGGCGCGCGTGACGGTGGTAGGTGATGTGATGCTCGATCGCTATTGGTATGGAGGGGTCGAGCGTATATCGCCCGAGGCCCCGGTGCCCGTAGTGGCGGTGAATCGCTCGGAGGAGCGCCCAGGCGGGGCTGCCAACGTGGCGCGCAATATCGCAGGCCTTGGTGCGCAATGCGATCTGGTCGCGCTGTGCGGCGATGACCCGGCGGCCGACTCCTTGCAGTCTCTACTGGCCGATTGCCAGGTGAGTCACCGGTTAATCCGCGATCCGCTCGTCAATACCACTGTGAAACTGCGCGTCGTTTCGCGCAATCAGCAGCTCATTCGAATTGATTTTGAGACCCAGGCGACCCCCGACGGTTGCCGGAGTCTATTGGCCGCCTATAAGGCCGTGCTACCTGACACGGGAGCGGTCGTGGTATCGGATTATGGCAAAGGGGGCCTGGGTCATGTGCGGGAGATTGTGAGTGCCGGGCGCAAGGCCGGCTTGCCCGTGGTCGTCGATCCCAAGGGCGACGACTATAGCGCCTACCAGGGCGCCTCTTTGATTACGCCCAATCGCAAGGAGTTCGAGCAGGTCGCGGGGCGATTCCACGATGAACAGGAACTCGAACGCAAGGCCCACGCCTTGATCGCGGAGTTGGGCCTTGAGGCCTTGCTTGTGACCCGCAGTGAAGAGGGCATGACCCTCTTTGAAAAGGGCGGCGTGCGTACGCACGTAGGCGCGCGTGCCCACGAGGTCTACGATGTCACGGGGGCGGGGGATACGGTGATCGCCATGATTGGCGCGGCCCTTTCCGTGCGCGCGAGCTTACTTCAGGCTATACATATCGCTAACGCCGCAGCCGGTATTGTGGTTGGGCACCTAGGAGCAGTCGCAGTACCGCTTGCCGAGCTTTCGGCGGTACTGGCTTTGGAGGACGGGGCATTATGATCGTAGTGACAGGAGGGGCCGGTTTTATCGGCGCCAATATTGTAAAGGGTTTAAACGACCGTGGTTACGACGACATCTTGGTCGTAGACAATTTGGAGCATGGCGACAAGTTCCGTAATCTGACGGATTGTGAAATCGCGGATTATCGCGATAAGCGCGATTTTATTGCGGAACTCGGGAAGGGCCGTTATGCGGGTCGCATCCAGGCCATTTTTCATGAGGGCGCGTGTTCGGATACCATGAATCACGATGGCCTTTATATGATGCAGAACAACTATGAGTATTCGAAAACCCTGTTGGGGTTTTGTGAAAACGAGGGCGCGCAGTTTCTCTATGCCTCGTCTGCCTCCGTATACGGCGCGGGGCGCGTTTTCGAAGAGCGAAGGGATATGGAGTCGCCGCTCAATGTCTATGGATACTCCAAGTTCCTCTTTGATCAGTATGTTCGGCGCCGCGCGCAGGCCACCTGCCAGATCGTGGGTTTTCGGTACTTTAATGTTTATGGCCCACGCGAGCAGCATAAGGGCCGGATGGCCTCGGTTGCCTACCACTTCTTTCACCAGTATCAGGCCACAGGACAAGTGCGTCTCTTTGAGGGTAGCGCAGGCTATGCCCCAGGCGAACAGCAGCGCGATTTCGTGTCGGTCGAGGACGTCGCGAAGATCAATCTGTATTTCCTGGACCATCCGGAAAAGAGCGGTATTTATAATGTGGGTACGGGGCGCGCGCAAAGCTTCAATGACGTGGCGACTGCGACCATCAACGCGATTCGTCGGGCAAAGGGCGAAGGGGCTCTCAGTCTCGCAGAGCTCCAGAAGCGGGGTATCGTGAGTTACATCCCGTTCCCTGAGGCCTTGGTGGGTAAATACCAAAGTTTTACTCAAGCCAATATGGGCGCCTTGCGCAAAATGGGTTATCAGGATCCCCTCTATTCCGTCGAAGAAGGGGTCAGCCGCTACGTAGAGCGCCTGCTAGAGACGCAAAAGTCGGCGTAAAGCCGGAGGATTCTTGTGCCATGAAGCTGCATCCGATCATTCTCTGCGGGGGTAACGGTAGCCGTTTGTGGCCGCTCTCGCGCGACCATCACCCAAAGCAGCTTTTGGCGCTCCTAGGCGGGCGCACGTTGCTTCAGGATACGGCCTTGCGCATGGATGGGTTGGAAGGGGTCGCGGCTCCCTTTGTCGTCAGTAACGCCCAATATCGGTTTCTGGTCGCAGAACAGATGCGCGAGATCGATAAAATGCCATGCACCCTCTTGCTTGAGCCGATCGGTCGCAATACCGCGCCCGCTCTGACCGTTGCCGCATTGAAGATCCTCGCCCAGGATAGCGATGCCTTGCTGTTGGCTATGCCCGCCGATCACGCGATGACGGATGGCGCGGCCTTCCGGCAGGCCATCGAAGCGGCGGTACCGCGGGCGCTGGAAGGTCGCTTGGTCACGTTCGGGATCGTTCCGAATAGTCCCGAGACCGGCTATGGCTATATTCGTCGTGGGGCGGACGATGCGATCATGGAGTTCGTGGAAAAGCCGGACGCCGCGCGCGCGGCCGCCTTTCTGGATTCGGGGGACTACCTCTGGAATAGCGGGCTTTTTCTGATGCGGGCCACGGTATGGATCGAGGAGTTGCGCCGTTACCGGCCGGACATCCTGAAGGCTTGTGAAGCCGCGCTTGCCACGGGTCGCGAGGATCATGATTTTATTCATCTGAACGGATGCTTTAGCGGGTGCCCGAGCGAGTCTATCGACTACGCGGTAATGGAACAGACGAACGTGGGTTCGGTTATCCCCTTGACTGTGGGCTGGTCGGACGTCGGGGCTTGGGGCGCGCTTTGGGAACTTGGGGAAAAGGATGAGGCCGGAAATGTGCTTCGCGGCGATGTGGTGGCGCTGCACGCGACTGACAACCTCTTGATTGCCGAAAGTCGTCTCGTGGCGGCCGTGGGTGTCCATAATCTGATCGTGGTTGAGACGAAAGACGCTGTTTTGATTGCGGATCGCGCGCGCTCGCAGGACGTGAAGGAGTTGGTTTTGAAGTTAAAGGGGCTTGCGCGCAGCGAATGCCAGACGCCAAGCCGAGTTTGGCGCCCTTGGGGCTTTTACGAGACCCTGGATAGTGGTGCGCGGTTTCAGGTCAAGCGCATCATGGTGAGACCTCAGGCGGCGCTTTCTTTGCAGATGCACCATCATCGCGCCGAGCACTGGGTTGTTGTGAAGGGGACTGCGCTGGTGGTGCGCGATAATGAGGAGTTTATCGTGACCGAGAACCAGTCCACCTACATCCCCGTAGGGGTCCGTCACAGACTAGAGAACCGCGGTCTGATTCCACTTGAGATGATTGAGGTACAGTCCGGCAGTTATCTGGGCGAAGATGACATTACGCGCTTCGAAGACCGCTACCACCGTATCGATCCTCCGGCCGGCTGATCGGAGACGTTCGGGTATCTGGCCGGAGACAGAAGGGCAATCAGGTGCGCCGCGTCTTTAACGGTGCCAAGCGGGCTTCGGACTTATCTTAGGATGACGGCAAGATGCGCGTACTGGTAACCGGCGCCACAGGGTTCATAGGGCAGGCCCTAGTGCCGGCTTTGCTGGCATGCGGCGCGCAGGTACGGGGCCTGGGGCGTTCGGCCCTCCCGGGGCTTGCCTGGCACACCGCCGATCTTACCCAGGCTAGCTCCTTGCGCGGCTGCTGCGCGGATATCGAGGTTGTGCTCCATCTCGCCGGCATCGCCCACACCCGCGCGGTTGGGTCACGACATGAGGAGGTGACCGTGATGGGTACCCGGGCGCTGTTAGCGGAGGCGGTTTCCTCTCAAGTCCGGCGGTTCATTTTCGTGAGCAGTATCAAGGCCGGTTGCAGTGACGATGCCTATGCTCGCAGCCGGCGGGCGGCCGAGGATCTTGTGCGTGATGCGGGTCTTGCCGCGACCGCGATTGTTCGCCCAGCGCTCGTCTATAGCCCGGGTATGAAAGGAAATCTCGCCCACCTGCTGGCGGCCGCCGCCCACGGTTTGCCGCTTCCGCTTCCGCGCGGGGGCGCGGTACGGGGCCTCATCCACCGGGACGATCTGGTGGCAGTCCTTATGGCCCTGTTACGCGCGCCTAAATCTGCTGCGACTTATACAGTGACCGATGGCCATCCCTATACTTTACGGGAAATCTACGATGCGATGAGGCAGGGCTTTGGGCGGCGCCCCTCGCCTTATGCCTTACCGATGGCCCTTTTTGAAAGGATCGCGCAGTTTGGTGATCGCGTATCGGCGTTGATGGGGCGTCCCTGCGCATGGGACTCCCAGGCGCTCGCCCCGCTGCTCGAATCCTGTTTTAGCGAAGAGGGCCAAGTGTGGCGTGATTTGGCCCTAGAGCCCCGATACTCCCTGGCCTCGGCGATGCCCGCTCTGGTGGCGGCTTACCAAAATGGGCGCTACACACGCTTGCGTCCCACAGATCGTGCCTGAGGCCCTGATGGAAAGCGCCTCGAATTCCGGTATGCCCCCTCGTTTTGTCGTATCGGTGGTGAGTCACGGGCAAGCGGACCTCGTTACCCATTTGTTGGCGGATCTCGCCACTTTCTGCACGACGCCCATTCATGTGGTTCTGACGATCAATAAACCCGAGTCATTAGCGAATTTCTCACTACCGTTCCCGCTGACTATTATCGAAAACTCAGCGCCGCGCGGTTTCGCGGCCAATCACAATGCGGCCGCAGTGGCCGTAGATTCGGACGTCTTCTGTGTTTTGAATCCGGATGTGCGTTTGCAAGCGGATCCTTTTCCGGCGCTGATGCGCGCCTTAGAGGGCGAGAATGTTGGTGTGGTGGCACCCCTTGTTATCGGTAGCGGGGGTGAGCGACAAGATAGCGCGCGTGCTTTCCCGACCCCTGGCGTGGCTCTTACCCGACTTCTTTATAAAACCCAGCTACGTTCCACTGAGCGCGTCGAATGGGTCGCTGGCATGTGCATGATGTTTAGAACGCCGGTATTCCGAGAGGTGGGCGGCTTTGATGCCCATTATTGGTTGTATTATGAAGACGCCGACCTGTGTTGTCGCCTGACGCTTGCCGGATTTCGGGTCTTGGTCTGTATGGACGCCACTATCGTGCATGATGCGCAGCGTACTTCCCATCGTAAACTGCGCTATCTTATTTGGCATGTGCGTAGTGCGCTGCGATTTTTTCGGTCGTCTTCTTACCGTAGATTGCGTGCCCGCAATCGCCGGGGATATTGATGAGGGATCTCTTGGCTATCCTTGATGGGGTGATCATAGGGTTTGTGTGGCTCCTAAGCCGCCTGCTCGCAGATCCGCGCAATCCATGGCAGATTCTTGACCGTCCGAACGCACGGTCTTTACATGCGCAACCCGTGCCGCGCATGGGGGGGCTCGCCATTCTGGTCGGGGTGCTGATGGGCTCGGCCTTTGCGCCTTGGCGTTTTTCCTGGCGTCTCGACGTAGTCTTGGCGGCACTCGCTTTGGTCGCGATCCTGTCTTGGTATGACGATATCCGCGGGGTAAGCCCGCGTTTGCGGCTTCTTACGCATAGCGTTGCGGCTTTAGGTGTCGCCTGGGCGTATGTCCAATGGCCCCCCGTATTGTTGCCGCATTGGGCGCTTTCTGTGCCGGGGCCCCTGGCCGTTATTCTCATGACGATTTTTTTGGTGTGGTGGATCAACCTCTACAACTTTATGGATGGTATGGACGGGTTCGCGGGGGGCATGGCCGTTGTCGGGTTCGCGACTCTGGCGCTTCTCGGTCTTCGGGCGCACGATCTTCCCTATGCCGAGATCGGTTTTATCGTGGCGAGCGCGGCCTGTGGGTTTACCATAAGCAATTTCCCCCCGGCGCGCCTCTTTATGGGGGATATGGGCGCGACCACGCTTGGGTTTGCGGCCGGTATCATGGTCTTGGCGGGCGCCCAGCGGGGGGACTTTCCGGTCTGGGTGGGGCTTATCGTCTTCTCGCCCTTTCTTGTCGATGCCACGGTGACCTTGATCCGCCGACTTGCCCGCGGGGAAAATCCGACGACGGCTCACCGCGATCATTATTATCAGCGCCTCGTGCGACTCGGTCTCAGTCATAAACGCACAGTGTTAGGTGAGTATGGTTTGATGGCGGTGTGTGGGGTGTGCGCCTATGCGAGCGTAGGGAGGCCCGCGCTCGCGCAATGGGCTATACTGGCATTTCTGGCGGTGTTTTACGGTTTTTTGGCCGCCCTTGTTGGGCGATGGGAAGGATATGGGACAGGCAATGGGAAGGCCTCGTTTTAGGGTGCCACTGGGTCGCTGGGCGATTGTGGCCCACGATCTCTTTATGATCCCGGTCGCCTGGCTGGGCGCCTATTGGCTGCGCTTTAATTTAGGTCCGGTACCGCATATCTTTGCGCGTCAGAGCGTCTATCTCCTGCCTGTAGTTCTGGGTGTCCAGGGCCTCGTCTTCTGGGGTATGGGACTCTACCGCGGTATCTGGCGGTTTGCCTCCGTACCCGACATACTGCGTATCTTTAAGGCTATCATCGCGGGCACGGCGGGGAGCGCCTTGGTGTTGTTTTTGCTGGCGGAGCTCGCCCATGTACCACGATCGGTCTTCGTACTAGACGGACTCCTTTTGCTGGTCTTCCTGGGCGGTCCCCGCCTTTTCTATCGGTTTATAAAAGACCACAGCCTCTATCAATCCCCCGAAAAGACAGCGCTCATTGTAGGTGCAGGACGCGCCGGCGAAATGCTGGTCCGCGATCTCTTGCGCGGCTCGGACGTGGGTTATAGGCCGGTGGCCTTCGTAGACGATAATCCACGGCGCCTGGGCCAGGAGATTCACGGCGTGCCAGTGGTGTCGACCTGCAGCGAACTGCCTGAAATGGTCAAGCGTCTTTGTGTTGACATTGTTTTTATCGCGGTCACCGAGGCTAAGGGGAGCGCTATGCGCCGCTTAGTCGATCTTTGTGAGCGTGCGGGTCGGCCGTTTCGGATTTTGCCGGGGCTTCAGAACGTTGTCGATGGCCAAGTCAACATTCGAGAGTTGCGCGAGGTCAACATCGAAGATCTTTTGGGGCGCGAGCCGGTGTTGCTGAACTGGCAAGAGATCGCCTGCGGCATAGGGGGTAAGATCGTCTTGGTTACGGGCGCCGGTGGCTCTATAGGCTCCGAATTGTGTCGTCAGATCGCGCGGTTGCACCCACGCATGTTGCTGCTCTTTGAGCATAGCGAATTCAATCTCTATAGCGTGGAGCTCGAGCTGCGCCGCGACTACCCGGGTCTGATTCTGATACCTATTCTGGGTGACATAGGGGACCGGCTCCTGGTTGACCGGGTCTTGGGACAGCATCGGCCGGAGGTTATTTTCCATGCCGCAGCCTACAAACACGTGCCCTTGCTGGAGGGCCAGAGCCGTTCTGCGGTATTGAACAACGTGTTTGGGACAGCGGTGCTGGCGGCGGCCGCCGATCGCTTTGGATGCGGCGTCTTTTTGCTGATATCGACCGACAAGGCCGTGAACCCGTCCAATATCATGGGTGCCACCAAACGGACGGCCGAGATTTTGTGTCAGGAACTCAATGGCCGGTCACAAACTCGATTCCTGACCGTACGTTTTGGGAATGTTCTGGATTCGGCGGGCAGCGTCATCCCGCTTTTCAAGGCGCAGATTGCGAGCGGCGGCCCGGTGACGGTCACGCATCGAGACATCACTCGGTATTTTATGACCATACCGGAGGCCTGCGGATTGATTTTGCAGGCGAGCGTTATCGGGACGGGGGGTGAAATTTTTGTTCTGGATATGGGAGAGCCTGTCAAAATCAGTTACTTGGCCGAACAATTGATTCTGTTGTCAGGCAAGCGCCCAGGGCAGGATATCGAGATCACCTACACTGGATTACGCCCTGGCGAGAAGCTCTTTGAGGAGTTGTTCTATGCAGACGAGGCCTTATTACCGACCGGGCACCCCAAAATTCGCCTGACCGTAGGTACGCCTGTCGATACGGTCTCCTTTAACGAGCAGCTAAACCATCTCCGAGACCTCTGTGCCCATACAGATGAAGAGATTATCGCAACGGCCCTACGGAACGTGATTTGCCCGCAACGTGCGCAACCGGTGAGTTCGGCATCGGGATAGGTAGCCGGGGCGTGCGAAAATATCTCGTTTTCGAAGGCGTACGTTGGGCGATGGAAAAGAGTCGGAATAAAGAGATGCGGCCGCTCGATATCTGGACCCCTTTCCGCCAGTCAATGGGGAAGCAAGGCGTTCTCGTCTCGCATTTAGCCATACGAGCGAAACCGAGGCAAACCAAGGCCTGCGGATCCTAGCCGAGCTGGTCCGGGAATCCCAAGGTTAAGTGGCG
>Ga0307375_10002934_pt1 | contig 17135 bp, 19 predicted proteins | sample TR1MG_FD_202531 | JGI IMG/M metagenome (GOLD analysis project Ga0307375, IMG submission 202531) | Soil microbial communities from Risofladan, Vaasa, Finland - TR-1 | ecosystem: Environmental > Terrestrial > Soil > Coastal area > Acid sulfate soil | place: Finland: Risofladan, Vaasa | collected... | reverse complement strand
ATTGCTTTTTCAAGATTTGGCGTATGCCTCATGTAAATAACGACATATAAAATTGCAGGAACCATTTGTGAAGATGCTTTTAAACGCCATTTATTTGCGAGACGAACAGGATACATCTTCATAAAATAAAAAAGAAAAAAAGAAAAAATAATCATGAGAACAAAAAATAAGAGGGGAAACGCATTAAAACTTCCTTTGATGAGAGCGACAGCCAAAGAAATAAAAACCCCTATTAAAAAAACAATGAAAAAAGACATAACACCCAAAGTCAGAGGCTGCCAGGGCTCAAGATCAAGGTGTGCGATTTTCAAATGTTTTTGAACTTCAGCTTTGTCTTTTTCAGAAACTTTAAGTTTTATAATGCTTCCAATACTTTTACACCATCTTTCATATTTTGAAATTTCAGGAACCATCTCTTTCTTAAACTTAATATATTCCTGACTGTAATTCACATTTCTCATTCCTGATGAAGATGTTGAAATTTGGGATTTTAATTTGTTTTCGTACTCTCTTAAAATATCTTTAACATCTTTTCTTGATGCAGGCATTTTTCCTCTTTTTTACACTCTCTTTATAAAAGAAATAATAAAATTCAGTTAATAAATTTTGGGATTAAAGTTTCCTCTTCTTTATCTCATCATTCAGCCATTTCTGCCATTCTGGAAAAACCTTTTCACTTACAGGAAGGCCCACTTCTTCCCTCACTTCATCAGAGATTCGATGAAAAGCATGATTTGCTGCGGTGCTGAATCCTGATTCGAGGAGCAGTGGATTTTTCAGATTTTCAGAAGTTTTTACAAGTTCTTCTTTTATTTTCTTTCTAAGCAAAATATTATCCCAAACAGCATCCCAATTTCCAGCCCAACCCTTAACACTTGATGCAACATCTTTGATAATTTCACTGTCTCCATTAATCAAATCTTCTGTTGGCTCAAGCTCGTCTGTTTCAACATTATATTTCATAAGGTCGACAAATCCTTTTTCTTCCAGAGGGTCTTTTTGCCAATGTTTTCTCACCTCTGAAATTCTCACAACTCTTTTGAAAGAATGTAATCCATCAGAAGTTTTTATTGGATTACAGACAATGATTATGTCTGTGGCTTTGAAACTCGTAGCAGGCACCTTTAGATCATTAACAACCCTATCAAATACACCATAAGGAGAAGCCCCGTGAATTGTTCCTGCAACGACATTTGCCAAAGCACCAATTCTCATCGCCTCATAAAGAGCTTGGGCCTCCACAGATCTTACTTCTCCAATAATCAAACAACTATCACCAAGTCTTAAACTCGTTCTTATTCCATCATCTGCAGAAACCTCTGTTGTTGTCTTAAGTAAAGCACTTCTTACTTTCATCCTCAAAATATCGTATTTGAGGGTTCTCAAAGATTCTGTTGGTAATTCAAGAGAATCTTCAATTACAATTATTCTATACTTGGGAATTATCTCAAGCATTAAACTTCCTAATAAAGAAGTTTTTCCAGAACTTCTTGTTCCTGCAACCAATAGGGTTCGAGAGCCATCAATCAAGAAACTTAACAAACCTGCTGCAAGAGGACTTAACATTTTATTCTGAATAAATAAAGGAAGAGTCCATGGTTCTTCCCTATGTCTTCTTATAGCATAAGCTAAACCGTCAGGACTCAATGGTCTTTGAACTATTGCTATTCTTGCCCTTATTTTTTCTATTTCAAGCTGGGTGTCTAATACTGGATTTGCTTCATCAAGAGGTCTTCCAGAAACTAACCTGAATTTTGCTGCCCAAGAATCAATATCTTCTTGGCTTGGGAGAATATTTGTTAAACACTCGTCGTATTCCTGGTGTCTGACAAAAACAGGAGTCATTGAAATAGGTGCATTCAAAGAAATATCTTGAAGGTTTTTATCTTGAAGAAGAACTTCGAGAACCCCAAAACCAACAGTATGCCTAACAAGTATTGTTGCAAGTTTATTCAAATCAGAATAACTAAGCCTCATTCCCTTGCTCTGTGCAAGATCTTGTAAAAGATCTTTTGAAACATTAAAAAAAACCCTTCTCGTTCTTTCAGTATCTGTAAACTCCTCTGCTTTTGGCTGGTGTTCTACAAGAACACCTCTTGCGAGATTCAAGAGCATGTTTTGGTCTTCACTTAGAGCATTTTCAGGAGGCACTATGTGATACAATGCTTTTGATTCGTCTTTCTTTTTGAGAATTGTCACGAGAGATACGTCGTGTTCATCATTAGAAATCTCATACTGGTCAATTATTTCTGAATCTTTTGGAAGGTCTGAAACAAGCCTGGTAAAAGTAAAATTAGGAATTACGTCTGGCCTAAATATCCTATTATAAATTTCTCTATCTCCTTTTCTATACCCATCCAAATAAGGAATAATTTCTTGAACAAGCCTTGTTTTTTCCATCATTTCCAGGATTCTTTCAAGTATGCCAAGATAATTCTCCTGATCTGATTTGTATTCTTCCCCTATCTTCTCAAGAAAAATCCTCTCTTGAATAACCATTTTTTTTAATTCAAAATAAGATGCTACAGGATCCTTCTTTAGCATATTAAGAAAAGAAAAAACATCGTTGTATCTCTTTGGAAAAAACTGGTCGTGCCTTGTGGATAGTTTTTCTCTTGAAAGAATTTTCTCTTGCTTGAGAAGGTAAGTATAAAGGTGTGCCATTTCCAAAAGGAGGGATGTTTCTTTGAAATCATAGTTATAATTTTTCTGCTGCGAGAAAATAATTCTAGAAACATTAGGATTTTCTGTAAGGGCATTTATTGTTCTTTCCATAACTTCTGGAGAATCAGCAAGACTAGGAACAAAAGGCGCTCCAAGATAATTTACATAAATAATATCTTCTCCTCCTTCTCTTTTTACTTCATAAGAATATAGTGGTTTTCCTTCTTGCATTTTAGATATAGATAAAAAAGAGATCAAGTTTAAAATATTTTGTATAAAAGAAAAAATGGAACTAACACAACAAATTTAAACTGCTTTAACTTTTATTTTGCATGATGACTGAAGAAGGAGGATATGAAGATCAGGGTTCCTGGGTGATTAATACAAAAATAAGGGATCTTGACGAGAGATACAGAATATTGAAAGACAGACTTCTTCTTATAGGACAAAATCTTGTTGAAATAAAAGAAAAAATAAACGAAGATGTTCTTAAAATAAAAAAAGATGTTGAAATAATAAAGAGGAATATGGAACGAATGGTTTCCTTTTTAGAGACTGCTTCAGGAGAATTTTCAAAATTTGCAAGAAAAGAAGATCTTGAAATTCTTTCAAAACAGGCAAAGATGTTTCAGCCTCTAGAATTTGTTAGAAAAAAAGATTTAAAAAAATTAAAAAGCTAACTAAATTAAAAGAAAATGGGTGTTTTAGAACAAGTAATGGAATTAAAGGGAAGGGGGACTCCTGAGAATGAGATTGCTGGCATGTTAAGAGAACAAGGAGTTTCTCCAAATGAAATAAACAATGCTCTCAGCCAAGCAAGGATAAAGAATGCTGTTTCTTCTGAAGAAAATGTTAGGGGAGAAATGGAGCCTTCGATCATGGGTCCTGAAGGAGCAGAACCTCCTCCAAAAGAACTTCCAACAGAGGGCAGAGTTGCAGATGTTGATTTAGCCCCTATACCACCCCAATACCCTGCATATTCCCAAAGAAAAAGCCCTGTCTCGATGGACATTTCTAATCAAGAGGAATATGTGCCTCAACCTCAAGAAGAAGCTTATCCAAACCAAGAACAACAATATCAACAACCCCAATACCAACCTGAAGAATATATGCCTCAAGAATACGCCCCTCAAGAAGAATACGGATACTCTGGGCAAGGAATAAGTGACACAGATACTTTAATAGAAATAGCTGAACAAGTTTTTTCTGAAAAAATAAAACCCCTACAAAAACAGGTTGAAGATTTAAATGAGTTTAGAATTCTTGCGCAAACAAAGATAGACAATATTTCAGACAGATTAAAAAGGATAGAATCAAATATTGATCGACTTCAGGCAGAGATACTTGAAAAGGTAGGCTCTTATGGGAGGGGGCTTGAAAATGTAAGAAAAGAAATGGGAATGGTACAAGAATCTTTTGGAAAAATAGTCAATACTCTGGCAGATAAAAAAGATGAAAAACGCCAACATCATTCATCTTCAACACACACCCTTCATCAAAAAACACATTCTACTAAAAAAAGGGTGTCAAAACCAATTAAAAAGAGTTCTAGAAAGAAACGATAAAATTTATCCTTCTGCTTGTGCAGGTGGTTGCGCCCAATAACCTGTTAATGGAGGAATATTCAATTTCTTTTTAGGACCACCAGACCTTATGATCATTGCAACGATCACTATAACTCCTACTATTAATAGAATTGCTGGCCAATTAATACGATAAAAAAACGCAGAAGTCCACCCCATCCATCCTGCTGTCTTAACTAATACAATGATAAAAACAATAACACCCACAATCAAAAGACCATAATTTATAAATTTACTTTTTGGGTCAAAAAATAGACCTGCTAAGATAAGCAGCGCAAGGATTATTGCAAGGCCAATTCCAAGCCTTGGGAAAATCTCTGAGAAAAATACTGGAACAAAATCAAACTGCAAAGACAAAAGTCCAACAACCAATGCAATAACTCCATTAATCGCTTTATTGTTTTTAAAAATCTGTGTTCTTGTTAAAATTGCAAAAACTAGTGCAAAGATTAAAAGAAAAGGTAAAACATAAGCAAAAAATCCTGCTTGCTCCATGTAAGTGAGTAATTCACCAAAAGTCCCCCCGTAAAATCCTCCAATTTGAAGAGTAAGAATTTTATCTAACATAACAGGATTTAGTTAAGAATATTTAAATATGTTTCGTATTAAAAATTATTTGCTATCCCCACTTTTTTTCAAAATCAAAACAAGAGCAATTATAATAACTACTACAAAAGCAGCATTGGTCCAGAAACCACTACTCCAATCATTTTTAAAAAGAAAGCTAAAAATTGTTCCAAAAATTGTTCCTTCTACTCCAAGTACCCATAAAAGAGCAATTATAACTGCAACAATAATAACTACGCCAATCAATAACTTCAACATTTTTGGCATTTTCTCAAATTTTAATCCTTCTTCCCCTGTAACAAATCCCCAAAGCAAAAGTGCCACAAATAGAACAACTATCCCTACAGTAAGGAATAAAATCAAATTTGAAATCATAAGTGTAGGAGAAGCTGCTCCAATCACAATCAATCCAATAACAAATGCTATGAGGGCATTTAACTGTTTCTTGTCTGCACCAAAAAGTTTTGTTTTTTCTAAAATTCCAAAAACTATAAAGAATATTAGTAGAAAAGGTAGGGCAAATCGGGTAAAAATCCAGTGTTGCAATATTGTTTGTTCAACCATTTTTATTTATAAATTTCAATATGGATTTAATATAATTGAGAAAAATTTATACTATTTAAATATTTATATTAAATCTTCAGGAATTTCTTCAATTTCAGAATCTGGACTTGGTAAAGCAGATTTATTTATAATAAAAATATCACTTATAGCCCTGACAAACTGATGAGGAATAATCACTCCTCTTGCGCCACCAATAAGAGATATAATGCTTCCTCCAACTTTTATCCTCCATCCATCAACCTTATTTTCGTGTAAATTAGCTTCTTCAATTTCTCCAAAATAATCTCCAGAATCTGTATAAACCTTGGCACCCATGACGTCTGTTATCTTTTTTATACGCATATTAGCTTTTAATCAAACTCATTTAAATACTTTTCCATGATTTATTATAATATTCTAATATCTCGCCAAAAATCAATTTCAAAAAGCTAAAAATCAAGCATAATAAACTTTATAAGAAATTGTCACCTGGTTAAATCATGTTAAATTTAAAAGAAATTTCTCCGATACTGGTAGTTGTTCTTGTAATAACTCTGCTCCTAGGACTTTTCAATAATTTTAAGGGTTTTCTTTATACACTTCTAGCAGTTTTTATTGTATTTATGATAAATATTTTAGCGAAAAAAGTTATGAGTACGTACCTTGATTCAGAAATAGAGGTAAAATTCTGGGAAATCAAGAGATATGGTTTTAAACCACCAAGTTCTTTTAAAAAACCATTTCCTGCAGGGATTTTTTTCCCTATAATTTTTACTCTTATAACTCTTGGAAATTTTATATGGATGGCTTCTCTGATTTTTGATGTAAAACCAAAAATTTCTAGATCTGCTAAAAGACACGGGCTTTACTCTTATTCTGAAATGACAGAAGGCCATATCGGTTTCATAGCTGCTGCAGGAGTTATTGCCAACCTTATTTTTGCAGTAGTCGGTTATATTGCAGGATTTCCTGAATTCTCAAGACTTAGTATCTTCCTAGCTTTTTTCAGCATGATTCCTATATCTGACCTCGATGGAAATAAAATATTTTTCGGAAATCTTGTTTTGTGGAGTTTCCTAGCAGCCATTGTTTTAATAGGGCTCGGATATGTATTTTTCTTGGTATAAAAAAACATTTAAAGACTGTCTTCTAAGATAAGATATGAAAAAAGTAAAATGGTTTAAAACAAAGAGTGTTGCAGCTGTCTTTGCCGCCGTGGCTTTTGTTGTAGGATTTTTATTTATAGATAAAGGCATTACTGGAAACGTAATTTTAGATAATAAATATCCTATTGATGTAATGTCTCTTATTGGAGTACTACTTGTTTTTTGTTCTGCTATTCTTGCAGTATATATCATAAAAAAACAATAAAATTAGAAAAAACCTTTTATAAGAGAACTGCTTTTCTTATTCATGAAATTTTTAGAAAACATTCTTCCGAGAGAATATCAGAAGAAAATTTTTGAAACCTGCATAGATAAAAATTGTCTAGTCGTGCTTCCCACAGGATTAGGAAAAACTCTTGTAGCACTTATGCTTTCTATTGAAAGAATGACAAAATTTCCTGGAGAAAAAGTTGTTTTTTTAACACCAACTAGGCCTCTTGCAGAACAGCATTTAAATTATTTTAAAAAAAATCTACCAGAGCTCTTTGGAGAAATGCAATTATTCACTGGTTCAGTTAAACCCCAAAAAAGAAAAGAAATTTGGACTACCACAGATATAATTTTTTCAACCCCTCAATGTATTGCTAACGATCTAAAAAAGGGGCTTTATGGTTTGAAAGACGTCTGTTTGCTTGTAGAAGACGAAGCTCACAGATGCATAAAAAATTATGATTACAATTATATTGCAGAAAAATACAGGCAACAAGCAGATCATCCGAGAATTTTAGGGCTCACTGCCTCTCCAGGAAGCGAAGAATCAAAAATAAAAGAAATATGTAAAAATCTCTCTGTTGAGGAAGTTGAATTGAGAACGAGGGAAAGTTCTGATGTGAAAGAATATTTACAAGAACTCAAATTTGAAAAAATAATTATTGATCTTCCGATAGAATTTGTGAAAATGAAAGATGCTTTGTATAAGCTTTTTACAGAATATACTGATGAACTCAAAAAAAGAAGGATTTTATGGACATTGCCTACAAAAACAGAACTTATCAAACTCCAAAAAAGACTTATGTTCAATATTAGTAGAGGAAATAAAAACTATAATGCACTTTTAGCAGCCAGTGCTTGTGCCCAAGCAATAAAAATACAACATGCTCTTGAACTTTTAGAAACGCAAACTCTATTTGGTTTTAATAAATATTTAAGAGAGCTATTTAGGCAAGCTGCAAAAAAAGAGAGTAAAGGAGTCATAAAACTTGTTGCAAAACCAGAATTCAATTATATTTTTATTAAATCTAATGAACTTTTAACAAAAGGTGCCGAGCACCCAAAAATCTTTGAATTGATAGAATTAATAAAAAAAGAGAAAAAAGAAGATTCAAAAATTATCATTTTTACACAGTTTAGAGACACTGCTAATTTAATCTCAAAAAGAATAAACGAAATTCCTGGGATAAATTCAAAAGTTTTTGTTGGGCAATTTAAAAGAGTGAGTAAAGAAGGCACTGATGGTCTGACTCAGAAAGAACAGAAAAGAATAATTCAGGAATTTTCTTCTGGAGAAGTAAATGTGCTTTGTGCAACTTCTGTCGGAGAAGAAGGCCTTGATATTCCTGAAGTAAATACTGTTATTTTCTATGAACCTGTTCCTTCTGCAATAAGGTCTATACAAAGAGCAGGGCGAACTGCTCGTTTAATGAAAGGAAAATTAATAATACTCATCACGAGAAAAACAAGGGACGAATTTTATTTTTATGTATCAAAAGCAAAAGAGAAAAAAATGCATTCTGCAATAAATTCGATAAAAGAACATCTGTTTGAAAAAAGAGATGGGTTTCAAAAAAAATTAGAATGAAAAAGATATTTGATATATTCTCAAAAAAACCTTCTAAGGAAAGTAAGGAAAAACCAAAAGCAATCTTAGATTATCGGGAAAAGAATTCTTTGGTCCCTTCTGAACTAATCCATCTTGGTCTAGAAATAGAGTTTAGAGAGTTAAAAGTTGCAGATTACATCATAAACGGGGTTGCTGTTGAAAGAAAAACCGTTTCTGATTTTGTTTCTTCAATGATAAACAAGAGACTTTCAAAACAACTCGAAGAATTAGGACAATATTCAGATAAGTTATTAATTATTGAAGGAATAGATGAACAAGAACTTTATACTGATTCAGAAGACCGGACAGGAATGCACCCAAATTCTATCAGGGGTTTTTTGCTTTCAATTCTTTTAAAATATAAAGTTCCCATAATTTTTACAAAAGACTATTCAGATACTGCAAAATTTCTTTCTGTTCTTGCAAAAAGAAAATCCAAAGAAGTTCCTCTTAACATAAACAAGAAATCTTTAGATAAAAAGGAAAGACTTCAATTTATTCTGGAAAGTTTTCCTGGAATCGGACCTAAAACTGCAAAAAAACTTTTAAAAAAATTTAGAACCATAAAAAACATAATCAACGCGCCAGAAGAAGAACTAAGAGAAATTCTTGGGAAAAAAACAGAAATTATAGATAAGATAATTAATGAAAAATATTAATTCAACTTGTAAACTTCAAGAACAGAATATTTAGGTCCTTTTTTAGTTAATTCAGATTTCATTAAACAAAATTCAATCACTTTAAAAGAAATTTTTGGAACTTTCATACTTTTTAATTCTTCTAAAAATTTCTTTTTATCTTTAACAAATTTAACCCGGGCAATAGTTAAATGACTCATGAATCTTGTCTCTTTTTCAAACATACCTTCTAGCTTTTCATCAACTTCTTTTTGTAATCTATCACAATTCTTCATATGCAACCAAACTATCCTAATAAATTTCTCAGAAAAAACACCTAGAGAATCAATTTCTGTTTCAAACTTTTCAAACTTAATCCCCTTTAACTTTTTCTTAATTTCCTTAAGTCTTTGACTATCTACTTCGCCTAAAAACTTGAGAGTTAAATGAAGATTATCCAATTCTGTCAACTTCCCTTGAAATCTAGGAAGTTTATCTTGAATTTTTTTAATCTCTTCCCTAACTTCTTCAGGAAGATTAATTGAAATAAAAGTTCTCATTTGATTAAACAATCAAGAAATAAAGAATTAATAAAATTATTGGGTTAAATCTTTTTTCTTAAATCTGCAAAGCTACGTGCGCGACGCCTTCGGCGTCTAAAAAAGCTACCCTGCTATTAGAGTTCGAGTACGCAAGATTGTCACAGTAAGAGTCCACGAAGTACTGACCCAAGCACAACCTAGAAAGACCTTTTTCTTTTGCCAAAAGATTTTTAGTATGATTACCTAATTCTATTTTATTTTTTCCATAAGCAAAATCTGAATTATTTTCAAAAGTTGCATCTTCTAAATTCAAAATAAGCTTATAGTCATTATTTCCAGCTTTTGATTTTCTTAATTTAGGATTTGTAATTATTAGTGGATTTTTCGGTGAAAATTCATATTGGCCTTTTAGTTTTCTAACCAAATCATTAATTAAATGTTGATTACGCTTATAACTTGCTTGGTTTGAACGAAGAACTAATTGGTTTGCATCAAAATAAACTCCTTTTGCGAAATTTCCCCCATTAAGCATATCTGCCCAATCTTTGTAAGTTGGAATTCTTTTTGTTTTTCCAAGCATTTCATCTGCTAAACAGACAAAAAAGAAGTTAGAACCTGTTGCATTTTCTGCATCAATATTATTTGAAATAAATGTGTAAGCATTTGGAAAATCTTTTTTTGCCTTTGCTAAAACTTCTTTGTAAAATTCAGAGTCATCTGCGTCTAGAATTCTTGCTTCAAATCCAGGAACTTGTTTTGCATATCTGTGTATTTTTGCCATGTTGATTTTTAGAGGTTTTAGTTTATAAATTTTATGGTGTTGTTACTTTTTAAAAGAAGTTACATTAAAGCAGCTCGCTCAAAATTTTAGAGCCTAATTTAACAGTAAGATTATCTCTGTCTTTTTCAGGATTGATTTCAACAATGTCTGCTGCTTTAAGATTTTTTAATTTATTGATTCTCTGGATTAAATAGAGAAACTGCCTACTGGTCAATCCTCCTGGTTCTTTATGCCCTGTTCCAGGAGCAAAAGCAGGATCAACAATATCTATATCAATTGAAAGATAAAGTTCTTTGCCCTTTGAAAATTCCATGATTATGTCACAAGAATCCTCAAAATTTTCTAAAAGTTGATTCATCTTCATTACTTTTATTCCAGATTTCTTTAAAAAAACATTTTCAGAAGGATCTAAATTTCTTACACCAACCAAAAGAATATTTTCAGCAGGAAAACCAAAATCAACCAAGGCCCTAACCCATTCCTCATGAGTCGGCTCTTTCATAGGAGTCATACAATCTGCATGAGCGTCAAAAACAATTAAACAAGGTTCCTTGTTTTCCTTTCTACAATATTCTAAAAAAGCTCTTCCAGTTGAAAAACTTATAGAATGATCTCCACCTAAAAAAATTATTTTTGGATTCTCTTCAAAACATTCTAAAGAATTTTTGTAAATTAATTTGTTCGCCTCTTCTAAATTTCCATTATCTAAATGAATTTCTTCTAAGTCTAAAAGTCGTGCGTCGATAGGAACTCCTTGCTCATTTGCATAAATTTCTTTTAAAGCTTCAAGCACAGCATTTCCTGCTTTTTCACAACCTTTTGTTTTTTCCAAGCCATTAATTCCTGGAATTTTTACAATTAACATAAAATTAGCTAAGAACCGTGCTTTAAAAATTTATCAAATATCACTGAGGCAGTAATGCAAAGAAGCTATATTTCTTTATTTTGGCCAACTCTTTAACATCTTTAAGTTTAACAGCCCTTATCTTTTTTTCAAATTCATACAATTCTTTTGCATTGCTGTTTATTTCGTAAAGTAACAAGTTGCCCATTTGATTCTGAGAATCCTCAATAGAAATAAAGTGGTTTCCTATTATTTGCCCTTTAATTTGGGAAAGTTCTTTTTCATCAAGTTCTTTTGAAACTTTTTCAAATTCGTCTAAAATAAGTTTCTTAATTAAATCTACATTTTCTTTTTTTGCACCCACATAAATCAGGTTATAAGCAAATTCCTTACCTATGTTTGATTCTCCTTGAATAGCATAAGCCAAGTTCCTTTTTTCTCTTATCTCTTGAAAAAGTCTCGAAGATAAACCACCCGCCATCAAAATATTAAGGGCAAAGGCTGCATAATTTTTCTTTTCTTTGAAAGTTGGAACATGGTGTGCAAAAATAAGGTTTGCCTGGTCAATTCCCCTCCTTTTTTCTATTTTTGATTTATTTCTCTTTAAAATTTTAAATTTAGGTATTTTTCCTTTAGTGTTTCCAAAATTCTTTTTTGCAAAATCAATAATTTTATCAAAATTAGCATTACCGACAACACATAAAATCATATTATTTGGCTGATAGACTTGTTTAAATCTCTCAACTATTTTTTTTCTTGTCAAAGAACCGAGGGTTTTGTAAGTTCCAATTAAGGGAACACCAAATGGTTTTTCATAAAGAACATCTTGTATTCCCTCAAAAACATATTTTATCGGATTATCTTGATGTAATTTAATTTCTTCAAATATAATCTGCTTTTCCTTTTCAACTTCTTTTTCATCAAATAAAGAATTTTTTACCATGTCACTTAAAACATCTAATGCAATATTGATGTGCTTACTTGGAATTTTGCAATGAAACGCTGTAATAGCCTCGCTAGTAAATCCATTAAGATCCCCTCCTTTTTCTTCTATTTGTTTTGAGATCATTTTTGCACTTCTTTTTGGAGTTCCTTTGTAAAGCATGTGCTCAATAAAATGTGAAATTCCTTTTTCAGAACTACTTTCATTTTCACCTCCACATCTAACAGCAAAAGCCACACTTACTACAGGGTTACTTCTTTTTTCAAAAAGAATAGTCATTCCATTCGTAAGAACTTTTCGGTAAAATTTTGATTTCATAATTGAAAATACAAAAAAAACTATTTAAAGGTAATCCCTATTTAGAGAATAAAATAAATTGCTGCGGCAATTCCTATCACAACCACTGCAATAATTAGCCAAATCCACCATTTTGATTTCTTCTTAACAGGCTTTGCATCTGGTTGCGTGCCAGTTGGTATTTCTGCTGGTGTGCCTGGTTTTGCTTGCGTTGTTTGGGCTTGAACCTGAGTCTGTTGACCCATTTGAGCTGGCTGTGCTGTTCCTGTTGGCTGTGCTGCTTGTTGTACTGGTTGTTTTGTTTGTTCTACCATCTATAAAATAAAGAAAAACTCTATTATAAATATTTCTTTTTAATTACCCTTTACAAAAAATGATGAATCTCTCAGGCCCAAGTTCAAAATCATCTAAAATTCTGAATCTTTCCTTAATAAAATCCAAAATCCATTTTCTTTTTACCCTAAATTTTTTTCTTTTTATCATACTCTCTGTAGCAAAGCTGATTATAACTCTATCAACAAGAGGAGTTAATTCCTCCAATAATTTCTTTGAATAATTATTCTCAAGCATCTCTAAAGAATCAAGAGTTTTAAATAAAAATATTATTTTTTCTCCCTTTGTCTGCCCAATATGTCTCTTAATTTTTTCACATTCAAAAAGGCTCAAATGAACTGCCTTGCCATTAACTTTATTTTTCTTAAAATAATAATTCATAAGGTCCACGAATTGGGCAATTGCTTCTATACCTAGATAATCAATTGTAAATCCTAATTCTTGAAAATATCCATAACTAAATCCATTAACTCCTGCCCCAAGATCAATTATTCTAATCTGTTTTCCCATTCCTTTTAAAATTCTTTTGTAAATGTCTCTGTAAAAAGGCAGTCTTTCACGCGTAGACAAATGTTTTTTTAAAACCCATTCTGCTTCCTTATCTTTAACAGATAGTAATTTTCTGCTTCCAAAAGCACCAAAAACCTTATGGAGCAATTCTCTGGTTAGACGAATTTTTTCTTCATCACTTGTCTGTCTTCTCTCAAAAAAACCATAAGCCTTTTCAACATCTCTTTTAGGTAATTGGGTAAACTCTCGTTTTGCAATGATTTTTTGATAAACTTCCCTGTCCATAAATATTTTAAGTCAAGGCAATTTAAAAGCTATATGGCGTCCACAAATCAATCACCTCAATATCAGAAAGCTGAATCAAAATTTTTAGACGCACAAACAGATGAGGAAAGGATAAGATATTTAGAAGAAATGATTCGTGAATGTCCTAAGCATAAATCTTCTGAAAAAATGCTTGCAAATCTTAAAACCCGTTATAAAAAGTTAAAGGAAAAGTTAGTGCGAATGAAAAAATCAGGGAAAGGGAAAAAAGAGGGAATAAGAAAAGAGGAAATGCAGGCAATTATTGTTGGCTTTACAAATTCAGGAAAATCTTCATTACTTTCAATCCTAACAAATGCCAAACCAACAATTTCAGACATAAAATTTTCAACAACACACCCTTTGATTGGAATGGTGCCTTATGCAGGAACACAAATTCAATTGATAGAAAATCCTGCAATTGATTCAGAATTCTATGATAAAGGAATTGTTCATACTGCTGATACTTTATTGGTTTTAATAAGTGACTTAAAAGATTTGGAAAAGATAAGATCAAAAATAAATTCTAAAGCCAAACAGATAATTGTTTTTAATAAAATAGATAATTTAAACGAAGCTGAAAAAAGAAAGATTTCAGCCAATCTTCAAAGCAAAAAATATAATTTTGTATTAATTTCAACAAAAACAAATGACTGGCTTGAAGAACTAAAAAACAAACTTTTTCAGAGTTTTGGAAAGCTAAGAATATTTACAAAAGAACCAGGAAAAGAAAGATCTCAAAAACCCATTATTCTCAAACCAGATTCAACAATAAAAGATGTTGCGGAAAAAATTCTTAAGGGATTTTCAGATAAAGTGAAAGAAATAAGAATCTGGGGCCCTTCAAGCAAGTTTCCAGGGCAAATCGTTGGCCTTAATCATGAACTAAAAGATTTAGATGTTGTTGAGTTTAAGACGAGATGATCACTTCCAATTTTTTCTTATAGGTGCAATTATTTTTTCAAGAGATTCTACAACTGCTTTTTTCAAATCTGCAGGATGTAACTTCCCCGATTCAAAAGCTGTTTCAAGCTCTTTGTAATTTTTAAAAATAAAATTTCCCCCAAATTTTTTATCTCTTTTTATTTCAAATTTTTCAAATTTAGGAAAAATTATTAATTTAACAATAGATAAAATTGAATTATTTTCAATATCTCCTACACTACAATAAGCCCTATTTACTTTTTGGACAATATCCTCTTTTTTATCACGAATAGAGATAAAGCTACTTGGAATAGAACTAGACATTTTTGTGCCAGGACCTTTTAGTCCAGGAATCAAAGGAGTATATAGATAAACAGCGTCTTGAAGACCAATTTCTTTTCCTTCATCAATCCCTAACATGTAAATTTTTCTTTGATCACTTCCTGCAATCACAAAATTTGTTTTAAGAGTTTTTACGTCTTCAACCTGCATTAAAGGATAAATTACCTGGCTTATCTTAGCATTTTCAATATTCCTTGCAACTTGCTGCATTGCCCGAACTCCACGATTTATGGTTATATTTAGGGCTAATTTTAAAACATCTTCCACATAATCTGGTTTTTTTTGAAAACTCGTACCTTTGATAAATTCTGCTTTTAATCCAATAGCCTTCATTCCTTTTTCCCATTGCCCGACTTGACTATTTACAAATTTCCAGTCCCCTTTTTTATTCAGCCATGTGTGCCAATCAGCTAACAGAATTTTAACCTTAATTCCTGCTTTTTGAAGATCCAGGAGTTTCAGTATTGTCACGAGGTGCCCAAGATGAATTTCTCCAGAACATTCATAACCGCAATAAACAACACCTTTTTTCCTGAATTTTTCTATCTTATCTTCATTAATTATCTCCACACAGTTCCTCTTAATCAACCCAACCTTATCCATAACCACACAAATAAATATTAATTATTAAATCTTTCTTATATGTGCTCATAGAAATATTTATTTTCATGCTTCTTGGAATAATTTTCGGAACTATTACAGGCCTAATTCCCGGAATTCATATAAATCTAGTAGGGGTTTCTCTTGTCGCTCTTTCTGTTTCTCTCTTAAGTTCTATGAGCCCTATTTATCTCGTCGTATTTATAGTTGCAATGGCTATAACCCACACGTTTGTTGATTTTATTCCTTCTATTTTTCTTGGATGTCCTGATACAGACACAGAACTTTCTATCTTGCCAGGCCACGAACTATTAAAAAAAGGACAGGGATATTCAGCAATTTTTCTTTCAGCTTATGGTGGTCTTGCTGCAATATTTCTTTTGCTTTTAATAACACCTATTTCTTTCCTTATTATTCAAGAAATCTATAGCATACTTCAAGACATCATGCCATATGTCCTCCTTGCTGTTTCTGCTATTTTGATACTTATGGAAAAAAAGAAATCTTCTGCTCTTTTTGTTTTTCTTCTTACAGGTGCTCTAGGGCTAAGTGTCTTAAATCTTGACCTTAAGGAACCTTTACTTCCTCTTCTTACAGGGCTTTTTGGATCTTCAATGCTAATAATGAGCATAAAAAATAAAACAGCTATTCCAAAACAAAAAATTTCAAAACCTAAAATAAAAAGAAAATTTTTATCTCCCTTATTAGGAGCATTAATTGCATCGCCTTTATCAAGCATGCTTCCTGGTTTAGGAAGTGGTCAAGCAGCTATTCTTGGAAACACCATATCCAAAACAGATAGGGAAGGATTCCTTGTTTTATTAGGAGCCACAAATACCTTGGTGATGGGCTTTTCTTTCGTAGCACTTTACCTCATAGCAAGGACAAGAACAGGCGCAGCAGTTGCCATTAATAGCTTAATCGGAAATTTCTCTTGGCAGATTCTTCTTTTGATTCTGTTAGTTGTTTTGGTTACAGGAATAATCTCTTTCTTTCTTACATTAGTTCTTGCGAAATTTTTTGCAAAAAGGATAACAAACATGAATTACACAAAACTTTCTTTCATCACATTAGGATTACTTTTCATAATTGTTTTAATCTTTTCAGGATTTTTAGGATTAATAGTCCTCACCTTTTCCACATTAACAGGAATATACTGTATCTCTTTAGGCATAAGAAGAACTAATATGATGGGATGCCTGTTATTACCAACAATTATTTTTTATTTGTTCTGATTACTCATTTAATCTCTTTTGTTAGCCCATATTTTTTCCAGACGTGCAGGAATTTTGGATTTTTCTTTATTTCTTCCAAGGTTCCTTCTGCAACTATCCTTCCTTTTTCAAACATATAAATATAATCAAACATTTTCAAAAGATGCAACCTATGAACAGATGAGAGAATTGTTCTATATTTGAATTCTCTAAAGACCTTGTTATAAATCTCCATTTCATTTAAATTGTCCACACTACTTGTTGGTTCATCTAATAAAATAATTTCACTTTGCCTTGCAGCAAGCAAACCACGAGCTAATGCTAATCTTTGTTTTTCTCCTCCACTTAAAGAAACACCCTTCTCCAAAACATTTGTTTCTAATCCTTTTTCCAATCTTTCAACAACTTTTCCAAATTGGGCCATTGATATAACCTTATCAACTTCTTCTTTTTTGACCGGGAGATCCATGGTAATATTATATCTTAAAGTGTTATTGAAAATTTCAGGGTCTTGAGGAATCAGAGTTATATGTGATTTTAATT
>Ga0307375_10002932_pt1 | contig 17139 bp, 14 predicted proteins | sample TR1MG_FD_202531 | JGI IMG/M metagenome (GOLD analysis project Ga0307375, IMG submission 202531) | Soil microbial communities from Risofladan, Vaasa, Finland - TR-1 | ecosystem: Environmental > Terrestrial > Soil > Coastal area > Acid sulfate soil | place: Finland: Risofladan, Vaasa | collected... | reverse complement strand
TTTCGTCCAATCATTTGTCTGAGGTTTTGATATTGCTGAAAGATGGTTTGACACAATTGCGAAATTAGCCTACCTATTCATTACTTGTTTGGCTTTTGCGCGATCCACTCCTATTCTTTAGAATTTGTATTGCTGTGATGAAATCAACATGCTGAATTTTACTGAGTTGAATCTTGCCATTGTTTGTGTTTTGAGAGTTATGCCTCCTTTTTATTAATGCGAAGTTACAGATTTGATAGCATTCGATGATTGATAAAGTCGATAACCAATGAATTATCCTCGATGAAGCCTGCCTGTGAACCGATGAACGAGGTTACGTGCTACATGCCGAGCTTGATACAGCCGAGCATAAAAACTAGTTGATATTAATAATGCTGCATCATTTTTGGATAAACTCAGTCATAATTATTTCCTAAGTGAATTGCAAAAATTCTAATTTGTCAGAATCGTAAGGATCATTTACTTTGTATGTAGCTAATATCGCATCTGTAAAATTAAAATTATTCCATATTATGGCTGAATATTCAAGAACGCAAGCGCTGGAATTGCTCAACAAACATGTGTCAAATACAAGGATGGTTGCCCATAGCCTAGCATCGGAGGCGGTAATGCGGGCACTTGCCCAGCACTTGGGACGCGATGTGGAGCGGTGGGGTTTAGCCGGATTGCTGCACGATATCGACATTGACCTTTGTGAGGGTGATATGTGCCGCCACGCTAACATTGGTGCGGACATGCTTCTTGAGTTGGGTTTCGACGCTGAGATTGCTGAGGCTATTAGGATGCATAACGAAAGCGCGGTTAACCGAACCCGAACTACCGAGTTTGAACATGCGCTTGCCGCAGGGGAAACCATAACCGGTCTCATCTTTGCAACAGCCTACGTTTATCCCGAGAAGAAGATTTCTGTGGTAAAGGCCAAATCGGTGGTTAAACGTATGAAGGAAAAGGCTTTTGCCGCTTCTGTACGTCGGGAAAGCATTTTGGAATGCGAGCTAATTGGCATTCCCTTGGCCGACTTTGTGCAACTTTCGCTTGAGGCTCTGGCACCAATTGAGGCTGAACTTGGGTTTTAGGATTCACTTACTGGCCAATACGTGCAAATCCAACTAGCCTGTCGTAGCGCCCGGCAGTTGGTCGGTAGTAAACGTATACGGTGTATGTGTTTTGTGCTTCGGAATGAGAACCTTCCAGAGCCGTGAGATTTAGTTCGTTGCTGCCCTTTTCCCGAAAGGCATACATGTAGTCATAGTAACCCTGTTTTAGCTGAAGCGCCAATTCGTAGGACTTTCTTTCAGGGTTATAAATCATTTTGTAGCGATCGTCGCACGAAAAGTTGGTGAAATCGCCCACCACATAGACATCTCCAAAAAGTGGAGTCTCTGCTGCTAGCGTGAAGTAGATTATCGGATAGTCGAGATCGATGTCAGGGTTGTAACCCTTTTCTGCCTGAATGGCGGTTTTACCATCAAAATCTGGCTGAGTCATATATTTGGAGAACTCCCTGCTTTTGTCGGTCTTGAGCAGCACGTGGTATTTGTCGTCTACAAAGGAAATCTCATCCACATTGATGGAGTTGTAGTTTAAGCTACGAGTGTCAAACGTTCGCCATTCGTTTAGTCCATTGAAGAGTAGTTGGTCAGTATTGCTGTATACAACTGAATTTCCGTGGATAAATACCGGCTGAGGTTCCTGCTTGGCAGGGATATCGTCCTGAATGGCCACAACCTTCAGTTCTGTAATGGGGTCAGTTATCTGTAGCGAATTGTAAAACACTTCCAGATCAAGCTGTTGGTGGGTTTTGGCGAGGCTGGGATCCGAAGCTTGCCTGAGTCGTAACGCAAGGGTGGTCAGCTGCTCAACGACGTAAAAGCACTTCTGAATAATTGGCTCGGTGGATGAGTCAGGACCGTAAACTCGGATTACATAGTTGCCCGAAAGCTTTATTTGAACTTGGTTGTTGGGGAGTTTAAGCGAAAAGTGAATGTAGTTCACCTTTGTGTTGAACGAGTACTGGTAATCGTTCAGCGTATTGGTTTGAAAACCGTCCATGTAGTCGGCATAGTAAAGCCCCGATTCATTCCAGTTAGCATCGCAGTGCACAATTGTGTAGGTAAAGTAATCAGGGGTGTCACCTATCTGGTCGAACGAGAAAATAAGGGGATTGGTGGCATTGAGTTCGAGAATTGGATCGCCCAACTCAAACCCTTCGGGATAAATCTGCACCGTGCAAATATCGTTACGCGTGGTAAAATTTCCATTTTTTTCGGAGCCACATAGAACATTTCCACCCTCAATATTGTTATTGGCGTAACACAAAATCGTTGGTAAACTCAACGCTGTTAGGCAACTTAGAAATAATATATATTTTGCTTTCATAGTTCTTGATAGCGGTTAAAGCTAATAGTTTTTTAGAAAAATCAGGATTTTTGAAAATATCATTATATGTTCATGTGATATTTGTCAATAATCGGATAACTTAACACAAAATATCTATTTTTGTGAACTCAAACTAATCAACAAATATAGGATGTCTAAGGTAATAAAAATACGGAAAGGGCTAGATATTAAGTTGGCAGGCAAGGCAGAGAAGGTGCTGGAGCGGCTGGAAATATCGAGCACCTATGCGGTAAAGCCTACCGATTTTCCCGGTTTAGTGCCTAAACTGCTGATAAAGCCGGAGGACAAAGTGAAGGCCGGAACCCCTTTGTTTTTCGATAAGAATAAACCGGAAATATTCTTTACCTCTCCCGTAAGCGGAAGCGTTAAAGCGGTAAATAGGGGTGAGCGTAGGGCAATCTTAGAGGTAGTTATAGAGGCTGATGGCGCTCAGGATTACGAAAAGTTTGAAGTGGCCACGCCAGAATCGCAATCACGCGAGGAGGTAAAGGCCATTTTGCTAAAAAGCGGCATTTGGCCGGGCATCAAGCAACGACCATACGCCATTGTGGCAAACCCTGTGGATGTGCCAAAAGCAATATTTGTTTCCGGTTTGGATACATCACCACTGGCCCCAGACCTTGACTTTTCAGTGAATGGGGAAGAGACTGCCCTTCAAAAAGGTTTTGATGTTCTTCAGAAGCTCACCGATGGGAAGGTGCACCTCACTATTCCTGTCGATCGTTCTGCCACCAGCGTATTTGCAAAGATAAAAGGGGTGGAGATGCACGAAATTTCTGGGCCACATCCGGCAGGAAATGTTGGCATTCAAATTCACCATATTAAACCCTTAAATAAGGGTGAAGTAGTTTGGACGCTCGATCCATGGACGGTGATTTTTATCGGTCGCCTTTTCTTGAATGGTATTTACGATGCCAGCAAGGTTGTTTCGTTTGTCGGCTCTGAGGTGCCCAAACCTCGTTACTTTCGGTTAATAAGCGGTGCTTCCATAAGTAGGCTGATTGAAGGTAGGGTGTCTGATGGTAGTAACCGCTTCATAAGTGGCAACGTGCTTACCGGACAACGAATTCCTTCCCATGGCTATCTCGGCTTCTACGACAATCAACTTACTGTTATTCCAGAAGGGAAGCATTTTGAATTTCTTGGATGGGCCGCTCCTGGCTTCAATAAGTATAGCGCTTCCCGCACCTTTTTCTCGAAGTTACTGCCGATAAAATCATTTCGCCTCGACACCAACTTGAATGGGGGCGAGCGGGCATTCGTTATGTCGGGTCAGTACGAAAAGGTATTTCCCATGGACATTTATCCGGTTCATCTGCTCAAGGCAATTTTGGCGGAGGATGTTGAGGCCATGGAGAATCTGGGCATCTACGAAGTTGCCGAGGAAGACTTTGCCCTATGCGAATTTGTATGCACCTCCAAGATTGAGGTGCAAGACATTGTCCGCAAAGGCCTCGACTTGATGATTAAGGAAATGAACTAGTTGCTAATAAAATCCTATTAAATAATGAAATTCCTTAGAAGTTTTCTGGATCGGATAAAGCCACAGTTCGAAAAAGGAGGAAAGCTGCAGATGTTTCATTCCAGCTTTGAGGCCTTTGAGTCATTCCTCTTCGTCTCCGATAAGGTTACCAGCCGTGGAGCACATATCCGGGATGCCATCGATCTGAAGCGCACCATGACCGTGGTGATTATAGCCCTGATGCCAGCTTTGTTGTTTGGCATGTGGAATGTGGGATATCAGCACTCCATCGCCTTTGGTATTAAAGATTGGACCCTCCTTCAAACTTTCGTGTTTGGATTTCTGAAGGTGTTCCCCATTATAGTTGTTTCCTACGTTGTTGGATTGGGCATTGAGTTTGTTTTTGCTCAAATCAGGCACCATGAGGTAAACGAAGGTTTCTTAGTAACAGGAATGCTAATTCCACTCATCATGCCAGTTGATGTTCCACTGTGGATGGTTGGGTTGGCAACCGCCTTCTCAGTTGTCATTGGAAAAGAAGTTTTTGGTGGAACAGGCATGAACGTTTTTAATCCGGCACTGCTGGCTAGAGCTTTTGTGTTTTTTGCTTACCCCTCTAAAATGTCCGGTGATTTAGTCTGGATTTCTGGACTAAGTGGCGGCCATGGCATGGTCGACGGCTTTTCAGGCGCGACACCCTTGGCTATTGCTGCCACGGGTGCTGGTGAAACAGCCCACAACATGACTGTTGGTCAGCTGGTGAATCATCTACCAAGTGCATCCGATATGTTTCTCGGTTTTATTCCTGGGTCTATTGGCGAAACATCTACACTTGCCATTCTTATTGGAGCGGCCATACTGATGATTACCGGTATTGGAAGCTGGAAGATTATTGTTTCAGTGTTTGCAGGTGGTTTTGGAATGGGTCTGCTACTCAATATGTTTGGTGCAAACCCTTATATGCAGATCCCGGCCTACTACCATTTAATTATGGGTGGCTTTGCCTTTGGGGCCGTATTTATGGCTACCGACCCGGTAAGTGGTTCTCAAACGGAGACAGGAAAATGGATATACGGCCTCCTGATTGGCGTTATGGCAATCCTCATTCGAGTGCTCAACCCTGCATACCCCGAGGGGATGATGTTGGCCATTCTGTTACTGAACACCTTTGCCCCGCTTATTGACCACTATGTGGTGCAGTCTAACATCCGGCGAAGGCTACGAAGGGCTACTAATGCACAACTTTAACTTTTAAAGCCATGAATAAGCAGAGTAATAGCTACATTTTTATATACTCCTCGGTAATGGTAATTGTGGTAGCAGCCGTTCTCGCCATCGCATCCATTGCGCTTAAGCCATTTCAGGATAAGAATGCCGAGATTGAGAAAAAATTGAGCATTCTACGTTCGGTTGGCCTTGCTCCACCACTCAAAGTTGCATCCAAGGGCACGTGGACGGAGAATGCTTACAGCAAGCATATCGTTAACACTTTTGTTATCGACTCGCTGGGCAATCCAAAAAAAGGCATCAATGCATTTACCATCGACATGAAGGCTGAGATCGCCAAGCCTGGTAAGGATAGAGATCTTCCTGTGTTTGTTTTTAAAGATAACCAAGGTAAACAGTTCTATATTATTCCTGTAAGAGGTAGTGGGCTTTGGGGCCCAATATGGGGATATGTCGCGCTGGAATCGGACTTCAATACAATTGCCGGTACTACCTTCGATGATCAAGGTGAAACTCCCGGTCTTGGTGCTGAGATCAGTACTCCTGAATTCCAAGCCCAGTTTAAGGGGAAGAAGATATTTGAAGGTAATACTTTTACCTCAATTAGGGTTATGAAGGGGGGTGCTACTCCTGGAAACACGCACGAGGTGGATGCCATTTCGGGTGGAACTCTTACCAGCCGAGGATTGGAAGCTATGTTGTTGAACTGTCTTCGTCCTTACGAATTCTACTTTCAAAATAATAAAAAGAAATAGCTATGAGCCAGAGAGAACCTCTTTTTTCGGTAAAAAACCTTAATCTGCTCACTGGGCCGCTTAATGCCAACAATCCCATCACCGTGCAGGTGCTGGGTGTCTGTTCCGCATTAGCCGTTACAGCAAAGATGAAGCCTGCTTTTGTTATGGCTTTATCGGTTACCGTGGTTACTGCCTTTTCGAACCTCATCATTTCCTCCCTCCGCAATACAATTCCATCTCGAATTCGGATTATCGTGCAGCTGGTAGTGGTAGCAGCCTTGGTTATTTTGGTTGACCAACTGCTGAAGGCCTTTGTGCCGGACGTAAGCAAGCAACTTTCGGTGTTTGTGGGGTTGATTATTACCAACTGTATTATTATGGGTCGGTTGGAAGCCTTTGCGCTAGCCAACAAGCCTTGGCCCTCCTTCCTCGACGGCATCGGCAACGGGGCAGGCTATGGAGCCATACTAGTGGCTATATCATTTTTCCGTGAGTTAATTGGCTCTGGTACCGTCTGGGGCATGCAGGTAATTCCTGAGTCCATCTATGCCAGCCATGGTGGATTCTACTTCAATAATGGGCTGTTTATTCTGCCTCCCATGGCACTTATTATGGTAGGTGTATTAATATGGATTCATCGGTCCTACAACCGCACCCTCATTGAGAAATAACCCTCCAACTAGATTTGAACTATGGAACATTTAATTAGCATATTCGTCAAGTCAATCTTTATCGACAACATGATTTTCGCATACTTCCTTGGTATGTGTTCCTATCTTGCTGTGTCGAAAACAGTGAAGACCGCAAGTGGCCTAGGTGTTGCTGTGGTATTTGTGCTGGGTATTACGGTTCCGGTTGACTATTTGCTCGATAAGTATCTGTTATCGGCTGGAGCCCTTTCGTGGCTTGGTCAAAGTTTTGCTACAGTAGACCTTAGCTTCCTTAGCTTTATAATGTTTATTGCAGTTATTGCTTCCATGACGCAGCTGGTGGAAATGCTGGTGGAAAAATTTGCTCCAGCACTCTATAATCAGCTGGGTATTTTCCTTCCTCTGATTGCCGTTAACTGTGCAATTCTTGGCGGCTCGCTTTTTATGCAACAACGTGAGTATGCCACCTTGGCCGAAGCTTCTGTGTTTGGCGTTGGCTCCGGTGTGGGCTGGTTTCTTGCCATTGTGAGCATTGCCGCCATAAGGGAAAAGTTGAAATACTCCAACGTGCCAGCACCGCTGCGCGGTTTGGGAATTACGTTTATTCTCACTGGATTAATGGGGATTGCCTTCATGAGCTTCATGGGAATTAAGTTATAACCGAAAAAAAACTTGCGCAATGATACTTTTAAGCGTTGATAATCTTATTGTTGGGTCTGGCGTTATTGTTTTTTTCTTGGTAACATTGGTGCTGGTTTCAGTATTGCTTTATGCCAAGAAGAAACTTACGCCATCGGGAAAAGTTAAGGTTACCATTAATGAGGAGAAGGTTCTGGAGGTTGATTCAGGCTCTTCCATTTTGAGCACGCTTGCCGGAAACGGCATCTTTCTTCCTTCTGCGTGTGGGGGAGGCGGAACATGTGGCATGTGTAAATGCCAAGTTGAGGAGGGTGGGGGTAGTATCCTTCCAACGGAAACTGGCTTTTTTACCCGGAAGCAACAGCAAAATAGCTGGCGATTGGGCTGCCAAGTGAAGATTAGGGAGGATATCAAAATCCGAGTACCCGAGGAGGTGATGGGAATAAAGAAGTGGGAGTGCGAGGTGATTTCGAACAAGAACGTGGCCACTTTTATCAAGGAGTTTGTGGTAAGGCTTCCTGCTGGTGAGCACCTCAAGTTTAAGTCGGGCGGATATATTCAAATTGACGTACCCAAATATGATCTGATCGATTACAGCAAAGATATCTTTGTTGAACCTGAATTTCATGAAGATTGGGATAAACTTAAGATTTGGGACCTCAAAGCCAAGAACACCGAGGAAACTTTTCGGGCTTACTCCATGGCCAACTCCCCAGCTGAAGGTGACATTGTGATGCTCAACATTCGTATTGCTACGCCACCATGGGATAGAGCAAAGGGAACCTTCATGAATGTGAACCCGGGTATATGCTCCTCCTTTATATTCTCGCGTAAGCCGGGTGATAAGGTTACTATTTCGGGTCCCTACGGTGAGTTCTTCATTAAGGACACCGAGAGCGAAATTATGTTTATTGGAGGTGGTGCCGGCATGGCTCCCATGCGGTCGCATATTTTCCACCTCTTCAAAACCGCCCAAACTGGTCGTAAGACTACCTTCTGGTATGGTGCACGTTCCCAAAGAGAAATTTTTTATGAGGATGAATTTAGGGCCATTGAAAAGGCATTCCCGAATTTCACCTTCAATATTGCCCTTTCAGAGCCAAAAAAGGAGGATAACTGGAAAGGTAAAACTGGCTTCATCCATCAGGTAATTTACGACAACTACCTCTCGAAGCACGAAACCCCTGAAGATATTGAATACTATCTCTGTGGCCCACCAATGATGAACGATGCAGTGCAAAAAATGCTCTACAATCTTGGCGTACCCGACGAAATGGTTGCCTACGACGACTTTGGTGGATAAACATTGGCCGGGCATTTAAAGCCCGGTTTTTTTGTAGATTAATTTCTTCTAGGTAGCGTGTAAACAGCAATCGTGATTAATTTAGCTGCCGAAAAATACTAGTAAGCCTTTTTTATTCGTTCTCAACCATTAAATTGATTTTGTTATGAAGAGGTATTTATTGCTTGCTGTGCTGGGTATTACAGCAATTGCTTGCTCTCGTTCAAAGCACTATATCACCATTCGGGGATTTGCACAAGGAACAACCTACTCCATGGCTTATGCCGATTCGGCCAACAGAAACCTGCAGCCGCAAATCGATAGCCTGCTTGCGGAGTTCGATACCTCCTGCTCGACATACAACCCCAAGTCCATTATTACGCGAATAAACAACAACGACACTACCGTTCGTGCCGATAAGTTCTTTACCGGAGTTTTTAATCTTTCGCGCAAGGTGTGGGAGAATACTAATGGCGCATTTGATATTACAATTGGACCGCTCACTGAGGCTTGGGGATTCGGTTTTAAGAAGCGAATGAAACTCGATAGCGCCAAGGTTGATAGCCTCAAGCGGCTGGTGGGCATGGACAAGGTTTATATTGAAAATGGACGTGTAATTAAGGCCGATCCGCGCATGTTTATCGATGTGGATGCTGATGCTCAGGGATATTCGGTTGATGTGGTTGCCAAGTATTTAGAGAGTAAAGGCATTCGGAACTATATGATTGAAATAGGTGGCGAGGTTTATGCCAAAGGGGTAAACCACAAAGGTGTACCGTGGGTCATTGGAATCGACAAGCCGGTGGATAATGCACTTCCCGGTGATGATCTTCAAATACTAGTAGGCCTTTCAGGAAAGGCTGTGGCAACTTCTGGCAACTACAGAAAGTTCTATGAGGAGAATGGCGTTAAGTATGCACACGAGATTGATCCAAAATCGGGTTACCCAGTTCAGCATAGTGTGCTTAGCGTTTCGGTTTTTGCCGATGATTGCGGCACTGCCGACGCCTACGCAACCGCCTTTATGGTTCTTGGACTGGAGCCTTCCAATAAGATTATTGAACGAGTGAAGGGCCTTGATGCCATATTTATCTATTCCGATTCCACCGGGGCGTATAAGATTTATGCAACTCCAGGTGCAAAGAAGTATATTATTGAGGAAGAAAAAGAAAAGTAGCACTTTTACTTTTTATTCATATTGAGGCTCACTGCTATGGCAGTGAGCCTTTTTTTGTATTTCTACGGATTAATTTTGTCAATATTTCCTAAAAAAATTGATAAACACCATAGCTTTTTTTGACGAATGGATAATTATATCGAAAAACGTCATATATTGCACCTGTGTTTTTAGTAAAAGTGGTCCCTAACCCTAATTACTTTATTTATGCGCCAGTTGCCTGTTAAAGAAACTTCTCCGGAAGTGTGATTCCAATAATTTTCTAATTTCCAAAAACCTAATTACTAACCTTCACCTAAAGTTTATGAAGAAAACTTTACTTGGCCTTGTATGCCTATTTGTTATGGGCATCATGGGAAATCCAACTGCTGCTTCGCCAGCGTATCCAAATCCAGTTAAGGTAACCCAGCCCGATGGCACCACGGTTACTGTTATTCTAAAAGGAGATGAATTTGCCAAATGGGCCCAGACCCTTGATGGCTATACTCTTCTCTACAACAGCAGAGGCGTATATGAGTATGCCGTACTTGATTCTAAGGGTGACATAGTCCCTTCAGGAGTAAAGGTAAGCGAGCAGTCTCGTAGAACCGCCGCTGAAGCTCAGCTGCTCTCTACCACCCCTAAGGGCTTGTTCTTTAGCCGCAGTCAGCTGGATGCGATTCGATCCATACGGCAAATGCGGGATAGAGAGAATGCCCAGCGAACATTCCCAACAACTGGTTCTCGTAAGTTAGTTTGTATCCTAATGGGTTATAAGGATAAAGCGTTTACCAAAACCCAGTCCGATATGAACAACCTGTTCAACCAGGTTGGCTACTCTGCCAATGGTGCTACAGGCTCAGTAAAGGACTTCTACACAGAGAACTCCTGGAACCAGTTTAACCTTACGGTTACCGTTGCTGGCCCATTCACGGCGGCTAACAACATGAGCTACTACGGAGCAAACGATGCTTCCGGCAACGATGTTAACCCACGTGCCTTGGTTACAGAGGCGGTAAATGCTGCCGATGCAACCGTTAATTTTGCCGATTTTGATAACGATAACGATGGCACCGTGGATGGTGTTTATGTTATCTATGCAGGCTATGGTGAAGAAGCTGGCGGTGGTGCCGACTGCATTTGGGCACATGCTTGGAGCATTACCCCCGTTACCAAGGATGGCAAAACCATTAGCAAGTACTCCTGCTCCGCCGAACTAAGCGGAAGTTCAGGAACAACCATTTGCCCCATTGGAGTAATTTGCCACGAGTTTGGACATGTACTTGGTGCTCCAGACTACTACGATACCGACTACAGCACAGGTGGACAGTTTGACGGAACTGGCTACTGGGATCTTATGGCTGCAGGTTCGTGGAACAACAACGGTATTACACCCGCTCACCACAATGCCTACACCAAGGTGAAGGTGTATGGTTGGGCTACTGCTACCGTACTTTCCTCGGCTGCTAATGTAACCGTTACCAATGCTGAGGCCAACCAGAGCTTCTACCAGATTAACTCTACCACTTCCGGTGAATATTGGATTATGGAGAACCGCCAGAAGGTTGGATTCGACACCAACATTCCTGGCCATGGACTCATGATTTACCACGTAAATAGCGGCATTGCCACTGCAACTACAAGCAACAACATCAACGCTAGCTACCCACAGAAGATGTATCCGGTATGCGCTAGCGCCACAACAAATCCAGGAACAACTGCTTCTACCTACGGAACCATTAACGGTGGTGGTTGTCCTTTCCCTGGAACCAGCAGCAAGACGTCGTTTACCGATGCCACTACTCCCAACATGAAGTCCTGGGCAGGAGCAAACACTGCCAAACCAATTACCAGTATTGTAGAGAACACCATCACTAATACTATTACTTTTAGCTTTATGGGTGGTTCTTCAACACCTACTGCTCCAGCAGCCACAACTGTTGCAGCATCAGGAACTTCTACTTCAGGAGCTACGCTCAACGGAACAGTGAACGCTAACAATGCAACCACTACCGTCACCTTTGATTATGGAACCACCACCAGCTACGGTAGCTCTGTAAATGGATCACCTTCATCGGTTACCGGTTCAACTGCAACCAGTGTTTCGGCTGCACTTACTGGTCTTGCGGCCAATACAACCTATAATTTTAGGGTAAAGGCAGTTAACTCAGTAGGAACAACCTACGGTAGCAATATGACTTTTACTACTTCTGCTAATCCGACGTCGCTTACTTTGCCGGTTACAGAAAACTTTGCCACCTCTTCGCTACCTACTGGTTGGACAACTCAGAACGTAGGTACAGGTATTACGGAACGTTGGAGCCTTTCCAATACTGCCAATGCTGGTGGTGCTGCCTATGAACTGAAATGCTCATATCAGAACCTTAATCCTGGAACCACTCGCGTAATTACTCCGGCAATTAATACTGTTGGTGCATCGCAGCTGGCATTGAGCTTCAAGCATATGCTCGACGACTACGGCGCTGGTGCAACGCTTCGGATTCAAACCTCCACCGATAAGGTGACTTGGACAAACGAAACATGGTCTTTGGCTACTGTTTCCAACTCCAATGTTGGCCCAGCAACGGTTAACACCACTATAACCCATAACCTGAACTCGGCCACCACCTACATTGCATTTGTAATAGATGGTAACCTTTATCAGTTCGACTACTGGTATATTGATAATGTGTATATTAGTGCAGGAACGGGTTCTACAACACCAACTGTTTCTACTTCTACCGTTTCAAGCATTACCTCTAGCACTGCTGCTACTGGTGGCAACGTAACTTCCGATGGTGGTGCAACGGTAACAGAAAGAGGTGTTTGCTACGGCACAGCGCAGAACCCAACAACGTCCAGTTCCAAGGTAACCAGTGGTTCGGGAACGGGTACATTTACGGCAAATCTGTCCGGTTTGGCTGCCAGCACTACCTACTACGTTAGGGCTTATGCAATCAATACCAATGGAACATCCTATGGCACTCAGCAGAGCTTTACTACCCTAGCTGGTAGCATAACCTACTGCGCATCGAAGGGTAGCAATGTTAGCTATGAGTGGATTGACCTAGTTCAGTTTGCAGGTATTAACAGAACCTCTACTGCCGATGGTGGATATAAAGACAATACCAGCATGGTTGGTAGCGTATCCCTCAATTCAACTGTACCAATTTACCTCAGTGCTGGATTCAGCAGCTCATCCTACACCGAATACTGGGCTGTATGGATTGACTTCAACCAGAACGGTACTTTCGATACCGCTGAGAAGGTTGCTTCAGGATCGTCTTCAAGTAGTGGAACGCTTACCTACAATGTAACTATTCCTTCTACAGCACTGCTTGGGAATACCCGTATGCGTGTAACCATGAAGTATAACGCAGCACCTACTGCTTGCGAAACCTTCTCGTATGGGGAAGTTGAGGACTATACAGTAAATATTTCTCAAAGTTCTGGTGCACCAGTGTTTAACAACCCATTTGCTATAACACTCGGCAACGAGGCTCCTTCTTCATTCACCGTTTTCCCAAATCCAGCAATTGATCATGTTACTGTTCAACTGAATGGGATCAATGGTGAGGTAATGTTACGCATTTACGATATGCGTGGAGCTTTGGTTAAGGTTATGCCTATGGCTGATCGCCAGACCGACGTGGATGTAAGTGATCTTGCAAAGGGCGTTTATATTATCTCTATTGATGAGGAGAAACAACCAATTACAAAGCAGTTTGTGAAGCAATAGTTTCCCTGAATTCATCTATTAATAATTGAACCCGTGTTTATCACGGGTTCTTTTTTCATCATGCTTGGTAAGCGAGTGGTGGCTTAGTCCTATTCGGGCGAATAGAAAAATAGTTGGGGATTTTGTAAGTGTAGAAAATTAGATTCACACTACAGCCATCCCAGCGCAGCCTCCTGTGTGTAAAAAACAGCCACTGCAACATTCTTTGTTTTAATCTGTCCTATGAAGAGCTTACTATAGGCTGTCTCCAATGGCTTTGTCTGCCAAATGGCTATTCGCACGGTTGTAAACCGCTCAACCATAAGTGGTAGCATTTGAACAATTTTATCGATAATTCTATCTGAATCGATAAAATTTCCAACTCGTTCATCTTGAAGAATCCTGAGATTTTTTGGGAGATTGGTGATTTTGATGAGTGAGCGATAATATTCTTCAATATCATAAATGGAGATATCGCCATTATAGGTGGCTCTTACGATGTGAGAATTTTCGTCAATGGAAAAATTTATCATGGCTGGTTTGGTATTTGGCTCTTAAATATAAGGTATTACCAGCAAATATTATTTTAAATTTAAGCTAATAATGTTCACAGCTTAAGGGTTTGGTGTTGGATTGTTTGCAGATGGTTGAACCGTAGCGGTCTTAGATTATCATAACCACTGGATTATTAGGATTTTTTTATTAGGGTGCGAATTACCTTTCTTCGGAGGTGCAGCATTGAAAATAATCCATGAGCATACCATCCCAGTGGCTTTTGAAAATGGGATAATGCGTTTGGTAATCTAAATGTCTGAAGTGGTTTGCTCAGGCCATGTGCCTTGCTGCAACTAGCACTGCTCCGGTAATATATGCTACGATCCACCAGATGTAGGCATAACGGGAATAGAGATGTAGTGTGCGAGCCACCTGTGCTTCTATCCCTTGAGTTTGTCTATGTCTCCAAAGCAAAACGCAGTCAACCAGCATGGCAAGGAGGGCAGAGTATCCCAACAAACCATGCAGCGTCATGGCAGAGTGGGTAGAACCTGCAATCATACAAATGGTGGCGGTTATATCGAGTAGAACTCCTGTGGTTAGAAAGGTGAGCACAAAGTTGGTGATATGCTGCTTCCTTTGTTCGGAAACAATGGCTATGGTATAGGTGAGCAAGGCGAAGTTTACGATAATAGTTCCTGCAATAAGTATGGGCGACATGGTGAGTGCTGTTAGTTTGGTTATAGTAACGGATGGCAAGATAGCCATTTTTCATGGTATAGGAAAACGGCTAATTTAGATGGAATATCCAACAGTGGAGGTCGTTTGCTATCAATCAATCGAATTATGGTCCGTCACGTTTTTATTCCATTATGAGGACAATTGAACGATTTATACCGTAAATTTGATTGTCGGCAAAAGGGTGTTGCCCCTTTCCTTCTCCTGTATCTTAGTTTCTGCCTGCTTTCCGAAAGCGACAATGCTCTTCACTCATAGGGTCGACATGGGAAAAGAAGAAAAATTATCGATTATCATAATTTGTAAAACTTTAAGATGTAGGTTATGAAAATTAAGGAAGTTAGTGCAATCGAGATTCTCGATTCGAGAGGCAATCCAACGGTTGAGGTAAACATGAAGTTAGAGGACGGTACGGCTGCCCGTGCTATGGTCCCAAGCGGTGCATCAACCGGTGAGCGCGAAGCCTATGAGCTACGCGATGGCGATAAGAAACGCTACGGAGGCAAAGGTGTGCTGAAGGCAGTGGAGAACGTTAATAAAATAATAGCTAAGGAGATTGTAGGGAAATGCTTCGTTAGCCAAAGGGAACTCGACTATCTTATGGTTGGACTTGATGGAACTCCTAACAAGTCGAAGCTGGGCGCCAATGCCATTTTGGGTGTTTCAATGGCGTATGCTCGTGCCGAGGCTATGAGCGCCAAGATGCCTCTTTACCAGTATCTGGGTGGCAGCAACGCTCACCTTTTACCTGTTCCATGCATGAACATTATTAATGGTGGTAAGCATGCCGATAACAATGTCGACTTTCAGGAATTTATGGTTGCTCCACATGGAGCCTCTTCGTTTACCGAGGCCATTCAGATGGGCATTGAGGTTTTTCACACGCTTAAGGGTGTGCTCAAGGCAAAGGGATACAGCACTGGAGTGGGAGATGAGGGCGGTTTTGCACCCGACCTGAAATCGAACGATGAGGCCGTGGAGGTTATTCTTGAAGCCATTACCAAAGCTGGGTTCAAACCGGGTGCAGAGGTAAGCATTTGCCTTGACCCTGCTGCAAGCGAGCTGTGGGAGGATGGAAAATACAAGATGTTTAAGAGCACGGGCAAACTTATTACTAGCGATGATCTCGTAAAGTTGTGGGAGAGCTGGGCAAAGCAATACCCCATTGTGCTGCTTGAGGACGGTTTGGCCGAGAACGACTGGAACGGATGGAAAAACCTTACTCAAACTCTTGGGAGCAAGATTGAAATCGTAGGCGACGACCTCTTCTGCACCAACAAGGCCATTCTGGCTGAGGGTATTGAGAAAGGTGTGGCCAACTCCATTCTGATTAAGTTGAACCAGATTGGTACCGTAACCGAAACGTTGGAAACCATAGAGCTTGCCTACCACAATAAGTATAACTGCTTTGTCTCTCACCGTAGCGGCGAAACCATCGACAGCTTTATTGCCGACTTAACCGTTGCCGTTAATGCTGGCCACCTGAAGACCGGTAGCGGATGTCGCGGCGAGCGCATTGAGAAGTTTAACCAGTTAATGCGGATTGAGAACCAGCTGGGCAAGGCCTCACGCTTTGCAGGCAAGAAGGCGTTTAAGAACGCACAGTAGGAAATATCCAATAAAATTGGAGTATGGGGCTGATTGTGAGATCAGCCTTTTTTGTGTGATTGCTTTTATTCGGACGTTTTTACCTCACCTGTCCATTGTCGCTATACTGAAACGCTGTTCTTTTCTCGCTACGGGAGAATCCTGTTTTTTAATATTCGTTCCTTCTTTTCGACCATCATCATCCAATTTGGTCTGCTTGGTACTATATTGTAAATTAATGTTTTTTGATTTACATGGTAGGGTGTTTTTGAGATGGGTTGTATAAAATGCAAAGAGTGATTTACTAAATACGATTTTAATATTACAGCTATGATAGTAAAAGCAAACATTGCGTTGAGCGACAACGGATTTGTTTTCAATCCGGCAACAGGAGATTCATTCACCTTGAATGAAACGGGTAAGGTGGTGCTTACGCTCATTAAGGATGGGAAGAGCCTCAAGCAAATTACCAATTTCATGAAGGAGGAATACGATGTGGACGAGGTAACGTTGGATCGTTACTTGGCTGACTTTGTAAATGACCTTAGAGTTAACAATCTATTGGAGGAATAGCGATGAGCCGAATGGAGGTAACAGTTGCCGTAACGGGGCTTAATAACATCGATAGTCCCGGACCTGGAATTCCAGTAATTCGTGGGATTCGAGAGTCGAAAGAGTTTGAGGCTAGGATTATTGGGTTGGCATATGAGCATCTTGAGCCGGGAATTTATATGAGCGACTTGGTTGATAAGACCTATATGATTCCATATCCATCGGAAGGAAAGGATGCTCTCCTGAAGCGGTTGCTGGAGATACATGCCAAGGAGAGGATCGATGTTATTATTCCAAATTTCGATGCCGAACTTTTTTCGTTTATTAAGTTGGAACAGCAGCTTGCAGACGCAGGTATTAGAACCTACCTTCCAACTTTGGCGCAGTTTGAGGAGCGGCACAAGTCAAATCTTCCTGCTTTTGGGAGGAAATATGGCGTGGAGGTTCCTAAGGGCGTAGATGTTTTCAGCCATGCTGATTTACATAATGCGCTGAA
>Ga0307375_10002931_pt1 | contig 17141 bp, 17 predicted proteins | sample TR1MG_FD_202531 | JGI IMG/M metagenome (GOLD analysis project Ga0307375, IMG submission 202531) | Soil microbial communities from Risofladan, Vaasa, Finland - TR-1 | ecosystem: Environmental > Terrestrial > Soil > Coastal area > Acid sulfate soil | place: Finland: Risofladan, Vaasa | collected... | reverse complement strand
GTGACTATCCCGATGGGGTGCCGGCATCAACATTGAGACATTTTTTCCTAGAACCTCTTCTGCGCTATATCCGAATATATTTTGCGCGGCGCGATTGAAGGACAGCAACTTTCCTTTGGTATCGATACTTACAATTCCTTCAGCCGCCAATTCCAGTATCTTGTGCGACTTGATGCTTTCCAGCTCCAACGCGTTTTGCAGCGGCTTCGCAACGAAATACCAGAAGAACGGGACGCACAGCGCGGTCAGCAGGGTCGCATCGACAAGGGCTTCCGTCCAGTCAACCACGGGTTTGACCTCGACAACGGCGAGCAGGTACATGATGCTCAACTCGACCACAAAGACGAATGTGAGCAGTATCAGGAATATTCTCAGCGGATGTTGTATATCGTACATGACCAATGCCTCTAAATCAGGAAGGGTTGATCATTTCGATCAAACTTCGCTTTGCACTTCCGTCCTGGCATGATAACTTTAAATCACGATAGAACCCAGCCACTTTCCGGCTAACCATGCACAGTCCTAACATTGACTCAAAGCACACCCCGATGATGCAGCAATATCTGCGTTAATAGACATTAATGGCGTGTTTACTTGGTTTATCAATGCCAGTATTTACACAGGCTACCCATAGGCTACTTGTATTTGGGTTTAGTTGTCCTCACTTGTCTAGTTAAATAGTAGAAGAAGAAACGAACTGCTGGGCACCCTGATGGCTGCCCTGCCGTATTCTTGGATGCTAGCATAGATTAAAGCGCAACTTTTGCCCGTTGATTTCTTGCCTGTTTGATTGCTTGCTCTAGCCATGGCTGTTTTCTAGCCTTAGGTTTGGCAGGCGAATGTGCTGGACTCTCATTCGCTGCATGAGCTGGAACGACGATGGCGGGCAATGGCCTCTCGTATTGAGCTTTCGGGTGCTTAACTGCAACCAGATCCCCAACGATTTTCATTTCCCAATTCAAGGTGGTCAACTCTGCGATGGACGCACGCAACATGCGCCGAAACTCTTTGTTGTCAGAATCGCTCCCAGACAGTCGACGGAGTGTCTCCGTTTTCAGATGGAAGGGATGCTCATGGCTTAGGTAGAATGAATGAAGCCACATCGAGAGTTGTGATTTTAATTGCCTCCGATGTTTAAGCTCAATCTGAGTCCACGAGTTTTCACTGAACATGTTTGCAACTTCGGGATTGATTGAGATAACGATTTCACCAGTTGAAGAGATGTCATACGCGTCGACCAAATTGCGCCCAGACACCCCGCCGTCCTTAATCGTGATGTTCGCTCTGTTCAATCGCTGAATATTTTTCTTGAGACGTGCGATGTCTTTTCCGCATACTGACTTAACGCCGAGCGCCTTGATCATCGACCTGGCAGAGAAGGTGATTTTCTGCCCAAGTTCATGCCGTCTGGCCAGATGTAATATTTCTAACCATAGGTTAAGGTCACTCTGATCCAATCGCTCGCCAGAAAAGATGATAGTAGTTTTTCCACTGGCCGAAATCTGGTGGTTCCATAATACCTTCCTGCGGCCTGGTGCAACGACACCAAAGAGCGCCGATCTTAAAATGACATTGGAACAACCACGAGTGGCATCAGGCCATGGCGGGAGCTTCTGATTGATTACGATGACGGGCTTCTGAGATTGCTCTAATGACTTACGGTTACGTTGAAACCGTTTGCGTGGAATATCGTAATGCGTGTTGACTTGCTGGGTTGGCTCATCTAGTGTCATTTCCATGGTGCTTAACTCCGCTATAGTTTAGCTGCCTAGTAAGCCATGCGTTTCCAGACGTGTGGCTTATGCATTTGCATTAAGACAGAAAGTAAACGAAATCTTCTCCTTGTCAAATTTGCAAGCAGATAAGTTATTCGTGGGGTGAGGGTTAACTCCCACCGGAGTGAGGGTCAGTTCCCACCGGAGTGAGGGTTGGTCCCCACCAGGGTGAGGGTTAGCTCCCACCAGAACTCCTCGCAAACCCACGCCAATGTTGAATCCCAAAGAGTGCTAATCGTTTTTTAATTCCTTAGTAATAAAACATCCTAATCAAACCCACCCCCAAGGAAGAAGCCGTGAAGCGGCTTCCTTGGGGTAAAACAAAACCAACAACCAAACCACCCGATGCTAGGCCCTGAGGGCCGTCGCTTTTGGAGAACCTTTCACAGGAAAAGCAGAACCGGCCTATGGCCTGGTTGGCCGCAGGCAACGTCGCTTCCGCCCCTGGGGGCAAGCCTGCCTTGGCAGGCTGGGGGAAAAGGGGAAAGATTTTCTCGGGATGGTTTTTGTCTGCGTTCACGTCAAACATTATCAGCGCAGCCACGCAATCAGGGTGCGTTGAACGATTTCCAGGCTGCAAAGAAAATGCAGTCACCGCTTGTCAGAATTGTGATCGGTGTTGTGCTCGGCGCTATTGCATTCTTCTTGCTTTCAAATAGGTTGGGTTGTGCTACGGATTAAATCACCTGGCTAACGCGAGCGGCTCACGCCCTCTTCCAACTTACTTCACCGAGGAGATTCAACATGACCAACACTGCAACTGCAACCCAAGGAACAACCCAAGAACCTAAAGTGCCTGGCATTTTCCAGGAAATGAAATCGGCCATCATGCTGAACATCGATTCTGCGTCTGCGAAACCCGATGCCTGGCAGCCCTACAACGCCACGACGGGCAGATCCTTTGATGGAGCCGCCAGATTGCGTCTCGCCAGCGCTGGATTTGATGATCCTCGTTGGCTCACCGAGAAACAAGCAGAACGTGCCGGGGCCACCATCAGACCAGAATCGAAAGAAAAAGGCATTCGAGTGTATTTTTACGAGAAGGGCGAAAACAATACCGTCGCCTTGAAAACTTACACCTTGTTCAATGCTCAACAGATGGACGGCTTATCAGCCTATCGCGCCATGACGCCGGAAAAGGCCAATGACGCGCTTCGGGCTACCGCTGAGAAGAACCAGGTTAAGGTCGAAAAAGGCGTGCATCCGGAAAAACTGGCGGAAGCGATCATCCATCAGAAAATGGGCAAGTTGAAAGGCACCTCCGAAGAAAATGTCGCGGCATGTTTGGCGGTGGAGTTCCTGAAAGCCGAGCATGGCCTCAGGGTGGATGTCACCAACCTTCGCGATGCGTTCCAGGCGTTGCCCGAGAAATCGACCGGCAAAACGTTGATGAATTGCGCCAACGATGCCGGTAAATATTCTCGTCAGGCCATCGAATCATCGGAAATCCTCAACAAGATCGAGAAGCAAACCGTGACGCTTGCGGAAGTTCCTGCGAAGACGCAATCCAAAAGCCGTTCACGCGTCCAGTCCATGTAAGGGTATTCACGGTTTTCACGGCCCGTCCTTTCGGTCGGGCTTTGTGACGGAGATTTTATGGGCGAACGCATTTACAACGTTTTTCTGGGGGCTCCTCCCCTGAATCTTCCGCCTGACGTGAAGATCCGTTATGTCGGCCAGGCCGTGATCTATTTCGTTATATTTTTCTGTGTGTTCTTTACTTTGGCCGCTGTGATGCTGTGGCATCCGTTGCCAATATTTGGCGATGTGCCCTACGGCGCATTCAAAACACATTTGCTGACCTGGTTCCAGACGGTCCTCTATCTGGTCACGGCAGGGAATGTTTTTCAATCAAACGTCCATTCCTATTGGGACGCCATGGGCACCTTCCCCTTTGGCAGGGTGGAAGGGCGTTTCTTGTGCGCCTCAATCCATGCCCTCCTCGCCAGCGGCTGGATATTCCGGTTATCCCTCACGCCCCGGGAACAGTTTATCCACGTCAAGGGTGCGGTTCTGAAAAAGGGGAAGGACGCCAGGGTGGAAGTTGCACGGATCACCAAGCAAGGCGCCAAGGACATCTTCATGTATCTCCATCCCGCCCTGGGCTTACCGAAGCAAGCATGGACTCGTCACACCCTTATATATGGCAGTGTCGGTTCGGGGAAGACGCAAATCCTGCTGGGTATCCTGAAGCAGATCTTCGAAAAAGATTACAAAGCCATCATCTATGACATCAAGGGTGACTTCACGGCAAAGTTTGGCAAGGCAATATTGGTGTCGCCCTGGGATTCGAGATCGGTCATATGGGATTTGGCACACGATATTGATACCGATTCGGCGACCAGATCATTTGCCAATTCGTTGTATCCGACAAAGCCCGGCGACAAGAACTCATTCTTCAGCCAGGCATCCGCCGCCATTTTAATTGCGCTTGTCAAATCGCTCTACCATGACTATCAAGGCCGATGGGGCTGGAAGGAACTGAATCAACGCATCAGCCTGCCGCAGAAAAAACTCCATTACTATATGGTGAATTTCAATCCTTCCCAGGCCAGTGTCATCGAAGATCCCGAGAACCAGTCCACGACATCGGTGCTCGGCACGTTTGCCAATGGTGCCTTGGTCATCAATCAACTGGCACTAGCCTGGGGCAATGAGGGTGATGAGCAACGTCCACGTTTGTCGTTAAAGCAGTGGCTCAGGGATGATTACAAGGGCACCCGTCAGATTATTCTCCAAGGCGGTAAGGACTCATCGCTGCAAGCGGCTTACATTGCGGCCATGATAAATAGTCTCGTGCCGGAGATCGTGTCACCTGCGCTGCCTGACAATGAGTTGGGTCGGAGCCTGTTCTTCGTTATCGACGAATTTCCAACGATAGGCAAAATCGCCATCCAGAACATCATTGCACTGGCCAGATCCAAAGGGGGCATGGCAATTTTGGGCTACCAATCGATCTCGATGGTGAAAGAAATTTATGGCGATGATTTTGCGAAAGCACTTCCGGCCATGGTGGGCACCCAGATTGTGTGTCAGCTGGGGCCAGGGGAAACACGCCATAGTGTCGCGCAATTGATTGGCAAGCGCCGGGTCGCTGTCATCCAGAATAATTATTCGCATGGGGGTGGCCAGCACTCCGTGAGTTCTTCGTATCACGAGACCGAACGAGAGCTGATGAATGAGCAGGAACTGACATCAAGCCTGGGAACCAGTAAAAGGTGGGAAGGCGTCCGTTCACTCTACCTGAGCGGAGATAAAACAATCGTGCTGGATTTCCCCTTCATTTCAATGAAAGACGAGCGCCCTTCTTTTGTTGAAGCGGCCTGGTGCCAGTCACTAATCAAGAAGGGTAATGAACTGCCAGATGGCACTTCAAGACCGCAAGATGCCTCACCAAGGGGTTCCAGTTCTGCTCAACTCAATCCGCTTCACCATCAGAATGGGGCGGAGTTCTCTGAGGATATTGATGCTCGGCCACTTACCGTCGAGAAGCTGAAGGAGGATAAATCCATACAGATCATTTTCCATCCCGGGGATCCAGAATATCTGATGGCGTTGGAGTTCGCGGTTCTCCCGATGGATGAAGACAGCGGCGACGAAATGAAAGAGGTTGGTAACGGTATGGCCGGAAACCTGGCGGAACAGGTCGCGGGGCCGATCGGCGGAGCGTTATTTCACGGACTCGAATTCCTGGAAGAGCTTGAGGTGTCGATCACGCCTGCGTCGATAAAAGGCCGCAAGCCACCGAGGGTTGAGCTGATTCCGCCGAATATGGACTAACCATGCATAAATGGATAGCTCTGGATGCCTGTTGTTCGGCCATTGCGGAAGTCCAGGGCTGTCTGTCGAGATGTCTGTTCTACGCAACTAAGCGGACTTACTGATGTTGCGTCTTACGTCCGCACCGCTCACATTGCGGACTAAACAATTTTTCTGGAATTTATCAAAACGCGATGTCCGCTTTGTTAAGCGCGGATGCGTGCTTTCGACACATAAGAGACATAACGACTTTGTGAAACCGGGCATTCAACGTTCAAATTGATGTTTGGCCGCTTCTGGCATGTCTCACTTGAAATGTTTGGTTGGCTGGGATTTGGTTATCTACCAGGTTGCCATTCTTGATGGAACGAAACGTTCTTATCGTCCTGTAGCCACGGAACGTCATGTGAACACCAGATGTGCATAACAGGCCGTGCATTCGGGTCTTCATCGAGCGTTGCTACGCGCACAATGACGTGTGGCTGTGCGAGGCGCTCGGCCATGAGGTGAGAACCACAAACGGAGCAGAAATACCTAAGTTTTCCTGGCGATGATTCAAAGGCAGACAGTTTCTCTGTACCTTTGAGCCAGCGGAAATGTTCCCGCATAACACCGTCATTCGACGCAAAAGCAGCTGCATGAGCTTTGCGACAAGTGTGGCAGTGGCAATGACTAATTGGCATATCCAATTGATCAACCTCGTACTCAATCACACCACATAAACAACTACCTTTCATATTCACTCCGCTGTAAAAGTAAACCAACCTGATGACGCTCAATGTTCAAGGCCTGCAATGTTATGCGTCTTGGAAGCACCAATGCCAAGGCTCATATTGATAACCCCATGGATTACCAATGGGATAAGAGAGATAGTAGCCGAATTCGACGGCACGTTTAATGAGCCAAGCATATGCAGCAGTTTGATCAAATTCAACTTCAAGTACGATGCTTCCAGGAGTTGAAAGGTCGACTGCCCGACCGGTGTGGTGTTCGCTAAAGCCAGGTGGTGCGCAGATGGTGAGAATGTTTTCGATGGAGTTCCCGATTTCAAGCTTTCGCCGAACTATCTCGGCTTGTCGGTCGATGCTGCGAAAGGCGGAGACGATGAACAATGTTATGTCATCGGCGAGCGCCTCTGCCTTGAGGCTGCGCCACGCTTCGGCAGCAGCAGGAATAAGCAGGTGATTTCTGCCGTCGGTACCCACTTCGGCACTTTCGAGGCGTGTAGCCTCCTCGCACTCTCGTAAGCCGCGTGAAGCGATCAATTCATTGGATATTCCGAGTGCGGCAAGGTGTCTGTTCATGCGGATTTAATCGCCCAGCGTAATTTGGCTAAACATTGGCGAGATTCTAGTTCGGACTGGTCATGCTATGGCGCCACGTTTTCATTCGGTACGAGGGCAAGCAGATCTGTGACCCCTATATCAACATTAGACTGCCAAAGCAAAGTTGTTGCCTGACCTCGGTGGTGAGTTTGATGATTGAAAAAATGCATCAAAAGGCTGAAGAAGTTCTTGTGTGCAACCACACCCTTCACGTTTGTATATGTCAGCACGTGTACTAGATCATCGTCTTTTATCGAGTGTCCCAATTTCGTGATGACCTGATCGAGTAACTTTCGGTGATTTGAAAGGCTTTGAATATCGGCAAAGAGAATCTGGTCGAGGTTTGTCGGAGCCGGAAGGTTCAGTATTGGTTCAAGTGCAGCGTAATTGGCAGGATGGGCTGCAAAGCGCTTGAGCCAAAGCGTATCTCCGACGACCAAGTGATTAAGTATCCCGATCATGGAGCTAAAGGGAGCCTTCCTGTCGGTGACAAGCTCCTTTTCAGATAAGCTCATGGCTGCCTCATACAGCTTGGTATTCATCCATGCGTTGTACTGTGCCATAAGGTTGATGTGATCAATACGATTCATAGTATTTCTCCTGCAAGGCTAAACTATCATTTTGAAGAGCATAAAATATTTTCAGCTAAAGATCCCAAGCGCTTGATAGCTTCCTCGAAACGAGGCGACCACGGGTTGCCACAGTTTAAACGCAAACAATTTCGGTAGTGACCATTCGCGGAGAAGAGATCGCCAGGGACAAAGGCAATGCCTAAATTGACAGCATCCTCAAAAAGTACTGTGCTATCAATTCCGGCAGAAAATTCGACCCAGAGGACAAAGCCCCCCTGAGGCTGCGATAGACGGGTCCCTGTCGGAAAATATCGCATAACCGCTTCAGACATCTGCATGACCTGCTTTTCGTAAGCGCGCCGTAAACCGCGCAGGTGGCGATCATAGGCCGATGATCCTAGATAACGTGCAGCGACTGCTTGGGTCACCGGATTGGTGACGCCGGATGTCAGTATTTTTTGCATCAGTACTTCTGAGTGAAAGCGACCCGCTGCGACATACCCAATACGAAGAGAGGGACTCAACGTTTTTGATACTGATGAACAGAGCATTACGTTACCGGATGTATCGAATGACTTTACTGGCCAAGGGCGATCTTTACCAAAATGCAGATTTCCGAAAATGTCATCCTCGATAACCGGAATTTTTCGCGCCGCCATCAGATCGGCGAGGCGCTTCTTCTCGGTATCTGGAACCAAGCTGCCCAGCGGATTGTTGAAATTGCTCACCAGCATGCACGCGCCTATCTTGCGTTCACGGGTAGCAATCTCAAGTGCGTCTACCGACATGCCATAATGGGGATGGGTCGGAATCTCCAAAGCCTTAAGTCCCAGATTTTCCAACAGCTGCAATATCAGATAATATGATGGTGATTCCACTGCTACCGTATCACCCCGTTTGGTGACGGCGCGCAAACAGATCGACAGTGCTTCGGTACATGAGTTGGTGACCACGATCTCGTCGGCCTCCAGAGGTTGCCCCCATTCGAGAGAATGACGAACAAACTGTCTTAACAGTTCCGGACGGTTCATGGCTGTATGGCTGGCCTCATTGAGAAGCGCCCCGGAACTTCGTCCGACGATGCCATAGAGTCGCTGCAGGCTCGCAATCGGTAGCAGTTCAGTAGCTGGCATGGCAGCACCCATAGGAACCATTTCGGATCGATCATGCAAGGCAAGCACGTCCATGATACGGCTGCCGATATCGACATTTACCGGACGTGCCGGACGTTGACGATTTTGCGGTACAAGTTGCGAGTTTTGATTTGGGGATGGCAGGCGAACGAAAAATCCGGACTGTGGCCGCGCCTCTATCAGGCTGCGCTCCTCAAGCTGCCGTAATGCCTGCATCACTGTCGAAACGGACAATTTCTTTCCCTGAGCCAGACGACGTACTGATGGCAGACGGTCGCCGGGCCGCAAGATGCGCTCGGCTATCATGCCGGCTATTTCGTCCGCCAGTTGTTCGTAAAGCAGTTCCCTCTGATTCATCCGAATATCTCCCTCTGCTGACTCCCCGCACCAGATTTTCCGGCAACCATCGACCTGTCGATAGACACAGTTGCCAGTAGATTTTGGCAGTACAGTTTATATAAATATGAATTGTATCGGTAACAATTTCAGCATACTGCATCTGTCCTGCTCACTGCTGCATACATAGACTAGCCAGCGTGCTGTTATTGAATAGTTCTGAAAATCCATCATGCAGATATCGTTGCGGAATGAAATAATTCTACTCACCGATGGAAAACCATTGGCTATTCGAGGCGCGCGCGGAATTATTCTCGAATGCACAGACGGTTTAATATGGCTCACAGTTAAAGGTCTGCCGTATGACTTCTGGCTTGTTAAAGGAGAACGGCTGATCATTGAGAATAACGAACTTGCGCTCGTCGAGGGTTTTACATCTGGGGCGATCAGATTGATCAGCGAATCGAGCAATTCAATCCATCGAACAATCGTTTGGAGGTAATTATGATCACTAAGGCATTCGCGGACCATTTTGCGGCGGACTGGATAGACTCCTGGAACACGCATGATCTCGTTCGTATCCTGTCGCACTACACCGATGATTTTGAAATGTCGTCACCTAGAATCATCATAGTGGCAGACGAACCTTCAGGAACATTAAAGGGCAAGTCGGCGATTGGTGAATATTGGACAAAAGCTCTTCAATTAGCGCCAAATTTAAATTTTGACTTGGTTGCTACGCTTGTTGGCGTAGACAGCATCACCCTCTACTTCAAGGGTGTACGAGGCCCATGCGCTGAAGTATTTCATTTCAACCAGGATGGCAAGGTTACGAGGGCATATGCACATTACCTCTAATCGTCCGTCGCAATGGCGCCCCATCCCCTAGCCCGATGCTAGTTTCTGCGTACCCTTGAGAGATGCTCATGGATCAAAATGAAAAAATATACATACTGGGTTCTGGCGCAATCGGATTTCCTTTGGCTGCGTACTTGGCAGATGCTGGAAGAAATGTGGTTGCTGTTCGAACTAGCAGAAGTGATGTGCCAAAAAGTACAATTACAGTCACCGTACATAACGGTGAAAACCACATAAGCATTCCTGTTGAAACAATCTCCCTGTCAAAACTGGCTGCTCTCGACGGGACGATAGTAATAGCAACCAAGTCATACACAAACAAGGCGATTGCGCTGGAACTGAAAAACAAAGCGGCAACGGGTCCAATAGTAATCATGCAAAATGGTGTTGGTGTTGAGAAGCCATTTCTCAATGCTCATTTCTCCCCAATCTACAGATGCATTCTTTTATTAACCAGTCAGGCTATATCGGAATATGAATTTACAATTCGTCCAATCTCCTCATCACCAATAGGCGTAATCGACGGCAACGAGTCTGATCTTATGAAGTGCGTGGAAAAATTGACGACCAATGGATTCCCATTTCGTTCAGAAATTAATATTCAAAGAGACATCTGGAAGAAGGCAATCATAAACTGCGTTTTCAATTCCATTTGCCCTCTGCTTGATGTTGATAACGGTGTATTCGTTAGGGATAAAGAAATTGAAAATTTGGCAGCTGAGATCGTCAAGGAATGTATAACGCTCACAGACAGGTTAAAAATGGAGATAAGTGAAAGTGAATTGATGGATCAAATATTGCGGATAAGTAAGAGATCTGACGGAATACAGATATCGACTCTGCAAGACATCAAAAATCACAGGCCAACCGAAATAGAATTTCTAAACCTTGAGATGGCACGTGTTGCGGCAGCGATGCAACCTGAACTCCATCTTCCTAGAACCGAATTGTTAGGGAAAATGATATTGGCAAAGTCAATGCAGCGGAGATGGGCGGGGCCTTAGAGACAAAAAAGCTAACATCCCGTAGGGTGGGAGTGTACGGAATTTTGTGTATTTCTGGTACTGCAGAATATTGCACATCCGAACATATGTTGAAAAGCTGCCTTCTATAAAGTCACCACTTACGAAAAGGCAGCTATTGGCACATAGTGTCCTCTAGCCAAAGCACAACAAATCAGGCATTCAGTGTTAGCGGAATTTACCATGTAATGGTCCGCTTAAGTTTGCGGACGTTCACTTTTGCAAGCGGAAGTTCAGCATTCGAGTTGTGGTTGAATCAATGTTAAATGCAAAATTCGGATCCAAGTAGCTCAATCGGAGATGCATCTCAACATACACATATTCTTCACAAAACTTGACGCCCGCTACGCGTGCTACACCAAACAAAATCCTGTGCGATCACCACTCGAATTTATGAAACATCCGGGTTAAAGGAATCTAATGATGTGGGAGTAATTCATAGTAGGGAAGCTTCGCATCGGTCACATCCTTGCCGATGCCACGGTAGCCGGTAAAATGGCCGGAAGGGTCAAACATCGGTTCCCCGCTGACCATTAAATATTGCCGCGAGCCATCGGGTTTGGTGCGGCCGTAGACGAAATCCAGGAACGGTCGTTTGGTGGCCAGATTTGCCTCCAGTATTTTTCGTTCGGCCTCATCCCAGTGCATCCCATTATCATTCCTGGTTATGCCGAGCATTTCATGCACCGGGCCGGAGATTTTGGTGAAATTCCCGTTCTCGTCCTGTTCCCAATACCAGTCTGACGACAGCTCGGTCAGGCGGAGATAGCGCGCTTCGCTTGCACGCAGCTCGGCGGTCCGTTCCAGCACCGTCCGTTCCAGCACCTTGTTGTAATTTTCGAGCTTTTTGTACAACAGCCGCACTTCCAGCATGTTATGGATACGCGTCTGTACTTCGACCAGATCAAACGGTTTGGCGACGAAATCCTTCGCACCGGCGGCGAGCGCACGCAGCTTGTGACTCGGATGGGCAGTGATCACGAGGACCGGAAGGTAGCCATCCGTTTCGGTTTCCTTCAGGGCTTCCAGCACCTGAAAGCCGTCCATGCCAGGCATCTGCAGGTCGAGCAGGATCAGGTCGTAGCGGTTTTTGCGATGCAGTTCGCAGACTACATAGGGATCTGTCGTCGACGCAATGCGAGCATAGCCGACATAACTCAGCATTTGCTCCAGCAGAAGCACATTGGATTGCTGATCGTCAACGATCAGAATGCTGGCATTAAGAATTTCTTGTTCGCTTATCATCACCTGGATACCTGTCCATAAATATAACGATAGCACGAACAGATGACGTTGAGTTGTAGTAGAGATTTGGCGCGACCATCCGGTTTTGGCACACACCCGACCTTCACGGTGGAACATCTGGATGACTGCTTTGCAACTGCAGTCATTGAATAGGGCCTAAATCAGTCAGTTTGTCACGTCCGTTGCTAACCCATTTCAGTCAGCCAGTCGTGCTAACTCGTTGCCGACAAATCGCCACTCGTAAAGGACAAATTTTGGCATATCCCATAATAACAACTTAATTTCGAAGTAAGTCTGTATAGTATTGCTGTTTTTTAATTTTTGAGTTCCTAAATCTGGCAACAAAATTAGCAAATAAGGCGATGTTATGACCGAGAATCAACTTCCAACCCTCTCCAAGTGCCCCACCCAGATTGAGGGGCTGGATATGATACTCAAGGGTGGCCTGCCGTCGGGACGCACCACGCTGATCATCGGTGGCCCCGGCAGCGGCAAGAGCCTGTTCGGAATTGAGTTTCTCTACCGTGCCGCACTCGACGGCGAGCCTGGGATTTTTATCTCCTTCGAGGAGCGCGCCGCTGATCTGCGCACTAATACGGGCACCCTCGGCTGGGATTTGGCTCCGCTGGAGCAAAACGGCAAGCTCTTCCTGTTCGAGGCCCGCATTGACCCGAAAGCCATTGTTACCGGCGAATTCGGCATTCAGTCCTTTCTCGCCATACTCAACCACAAGATCAAGGGGATGGGCGCCAAACGGGTGGCCATCGACGCGATCGATGTGTTGATGCGCCTGATCAACGATGAACGCCGTGAGCAAAACGAACTGTTGGCACTGCATCAGTGGCTGTCCGAGCAGAAGGTGACTGCGCTATTGACGGTCAAGGCTCCGCGCGATGCGGATCATGCGCGGCACTATGAATTCCTCGACTACATGGCCGATTGCGTCATCCATCTCGACAACCGCATGCTCGGTCAGTTGAGCACCCGCCGACTGCGCGTCATCAAGTATCGTGGCTCCGGCTCCGGATCGAACGAATATCCGTTTGTGATTGAACCGCCCGGCATCACCTTGCTACCGATCTCGGACATCGGTCTGTCACATCAGGCGCTGGGGGGCCGTATCTCGACCGGCTTGACTGAACTCGATAACCTTATCGGTGGCGGCTACCGACGCGCATCCAGCGTTCTGATCACGGGTTCTACCGGCACCGGCAAGACAACGCTGTGCAGTGCATTCACACAGGCAGCCTGCGCGAGTGGTGAAAAAGTTTTGTGCCTTAATTTCGAGGAGTCGGAGGCGGCACTGGTATCTGCAATGCTCAGTTCCGGCACCGATCTGAGCCCCGCGATTGCCAATGGCAAGCTGCACCTGTTGACGGCCATGCCGGAAGCGATGGGTGCGGAGCAACATTTGGTGCGCGCCCTCATCGCCATCAAGCAGGTGCAGCCGAGTTGCGTCGTGCTTGAGTCAGCCTCTGCTTGCAGGCGTATGGGTACCGAGCAGGCCGCCTTCGAATACATGATGCGCATGATCAATACCTGCAAGGAAATGGGCATCATCATTCTCATCACCAACCAGACCGCCGGTCTCAGCAATCTGGACGAAATTACCGGCATCGGTATCTCGTCCCTCATCGACTCGGTCATTCAGGTGCAATTGGTCGAGGATGCTGGCGTCATGCAGCGCAGGTTGCTGGTGGTGAAGTCGCGTGGTTCAGTGCATTCACATCGCCATCACAACTTTCAAATCTCCGATCGAGGAATCAATATCCTGACGGAGAATGTCTGACATGAGCGCGGAAGAATACTGTTTTCGGCTGTTTATCGCTGGCAACGAACCTAATTCGCTCCTCGCCGAACAGAACTTGCGCGCGCTGTGCGTAGCGTATCTGCCTGATCGACACCATATTGAGATCATTGATGTACTTCAGGATTTCGAAGCGGCGCTGCAAGCCATGATCATGGTGGCGCCGGCGGTGGTGATGATGGCACCGCGCCCGGTTACCCTGTTTGGCGCACTGACCGACACAGCAAAAATTCTTGCTGCGCTTGGCCTCAATGATACGGATCATCATGACTGAAACGTCATACGATGATTTGAAAGCACGTCTCGAAAGGGCGGAGGATATTCTGCTAACACTGCAACGCGGGGAGGCAGATGCCATATTGAACAAAAACGGCCCTAGTCTGGTGCATTCACTGGATGTGATTTCAAGGGAGAACCAAATCAAACTGGCTCTTGAAGAGCTGGCGAAAGCCCGCGCCGATGATTTGGTATTAGCCAGAACAGCCAAAGAAGCCGCCGAAGTCGCCAACATTGCGAAATCGGAGTTCCTTTCCCACATGAGCCATGAGTTGCGCACCCCGCTGAATGCCATTCTCGGCTTCGCTCAGTTGCTGGAAACTGGTACACCGTCGCCAACGGCCACCCAGATGGTAAGGCTGAACCAGATTCTCAAGGCAGGATGGTTCCTGCTGGATATGGTCAATGAGATTCTCGATCTAGCTTTGATCGACTCCGGCAAGTTGTCGCTGTCGCTGGAATCGGTATCGCTGACCAAGGTCTTGCTCGAATGCCAGGCCATGTTCGAACCGCTGGCAGAAGAACACAGCATTCATCTGCACTTTCATCTGCTCGACAGCACCTGGTTGGTCCATGCCGATCCAACCAAGTTCAAGCAGGCTTTAACCAACCTGCTTTCCAATGCGATCAAATACAACAGCAAGAATGGAACAGTCGAGGTGAGTTGTTCCGAGAAAATTCCGGGACGCCTGCGCATCAGCGTCAAAGACAGCGGTGCGGGATTGTCTGCGGAAAAGCTGGCGCAGCTATTCCAGCCATTCAACCGTCTCGGGCAAGAGATCGGTGTTAAGGAAGGAACAGGCATCGGCTTGGCAGTAAGCAAGAAATTGGTTGAACTAATGGGAGGCACTATCGGTGTGGAAAGCACCGTTGGAGTGGGCAGCGAATTCTGGATCGAACTGGATCATGACGTTACGTCACAGCCTGCTGCAGTAATTAAACTGCACGAAGAAGCTGTTTCGCAGCCTAAGGGGAATGTGGCACGCTACACCCTGCTCTATGTGGAAGATAATCCGTCCAACTTGATGCTGGTAGAGCAAATAATTGAGGATCGCCTCCATATTCGCATGTTAAGCGCACGCGATGGAATCCGGGGCGTAGCACTTGCGCAAGAGCAACTGCCGGATATTATTCTGATGGACATCAATCTGCCCGGCATCAGCGGGATAGAAGCGATGACTCTTTTACGTAACGACCCGGCAACGAAACATATCCCCATTATCGCGCTGAGCGCTAATGCCATGCTTAGTGATATCGAGAAGGGGTTGGAGGCTGGCTTCTTCAGGTATCTCACCAAGCCCATCAAGATCAATGAAGTTACGGAAGTGCTGGATGCGGCGATGGCATCTGTGGGAAATAAACAACCGTCAGCGTGAATGCAGCATGTGTTGAACTCCTGTGTTACAGAAACTTAAACTACGGTTCACTCTCGTTTGCGGAGCTTCATGGCATCAAGATTTGATGCTCCAAAGCAGACTAACACCACAGGCCGGTTGTGGCACGTTGTGGAACTTCATGTGGCCATATTGACTGCAGGAAAGCTGCCCCCTCGCAAACGGCAGTTATTGGCCGAATATTGCCTATTTGTTAACCACAAGAATACTGTCCGGTCTTCACCCGTTATCTGTCGTTCTACTTTCATTTTCTTCTATCGCCAGGTAGATAACCTTCAGTCGAATTCACCTGTGTGTAGGTATCTATCCTCAGTCGGCTACCGCGCAGTTCAAGTAGACAGAATCAGCTTGCCGAACTAATGTTCTCCCATCATTGACCCCAATCGCATATTCACCTATCGCATCGTAGTTAGGGTGGATTATTCGTGCGGGCACCTCGACGACATCACTGTTTTCGTTTCCGTTCCATCCCTCAGGGTGGAGAGCAGTAATTGGCATGTCATAAGCTGCCATCTGGTGATCAATATCACCGCAAGAGACTTCCCCATGCGTCTGAAATACTACTAAGTCAGTCCAATAGGGCAATGCAATAAAGTTCCCTTTTAAAGTGGGCAGAATTTCGCATTGGTACGCCTGGGGCGTATTAGTACCCAGACAAACCACGAGACGCGCTGAGAAATGTTCTTTCCAGTTTTCGCTTTCGGGCTTTTCGGTTGGTCTTGCCTGCTTGATCGTGCGGTTAATTACCAAGGCAGCAAAGTCCGGAAACTTATCATCATTAAATCTTCCTTCGATGAATCCCAGCGACTTCCTTTTCTTTCGTTCCGCAATCTCATCTGGAGACAAGAAGTTTCTTAACTGACTCTCATCTTGCACGAAATCTTCATTTCTGAGAATTTCGTATCCCGGAAGTACCTTACTGATAGCATTTTGATACTCGGCAGGTGTATGTGATGGAAATTGAATACTGGGTTCGGATTGATTCGCACTAGAAGGGGCCGCATTTTCCTCTTTTAGGGATTTAAATATATCCGAGACAGTTATGTCACCAAGACGAGCTATTCCATGATCGTCGCAATATATTTGCAGAATTAACAGTGTGCCAATTGAATTTTCTTCCGCACTAGCGTGTCGCTTTCCTTCTTTAATCTGTACGCTGATGGCATCGAGTGCGGCAATGTAGTCTGATTTCAATTTAAATATCGCTTTGTCACGCCATAGAAGCTCAGGATGCTGTGCTAGGGCAGTCCAGTTGTGCGTTTTAGCCTCGGCTGAGAACGACGCGCAACTATCTGATGACTTTGGATACCAGGTATCTTCAGCTGATAGGCATGTGCCACTTAAAGTAGAGAAGAAGCAGATGACAATCAAAAGTCTTGTGTACATGACACCCACCTAACCGGTCGACGAGTTGCAACGATATTAACAACCACTTTGATTTGTTTCATCCTGACCTTTCAGTGAGGAAATCTAGTGGCAACCGTCTGCTTTGGAGCAAATCTGTGAATGGCCGCTCTTGGCACGAATCCGCCTTGGGTCATTATTCCACAAAGCTGCCGCTGGAAGTCGGCAGTAATGCCATGCGAACGTCCGGTGTTGGTAATACGCGATAATTCTAATCCTTTCGCCCGTAGCCAGC
>Ga0307375_10002930_pt1 | contig 17145 bp, 13 predicted proteins | sample TR1MG_FD_202531 | JGI IMG/M metagenome (GOLD analysis project Ga0307375, IMG submission 202531) | Soil microbial communities from Risofladan, Vaasa, Finland - TR-1 | ecosystem: Environmental > Terrestrial > Soil > Coastal area > Acid sulfate soil | place: Finland: Risofladan, Vaasa | collected... | reverse complement strand
GATCGATGACGAGGGTCATATCCATCGCCGCGGCTTGGATCGGCAATGGCGACCGGTGTCGTCAACATAAAATCCTTTTCCATAACGTTAAGGCCATGGACGGCCACCATCAGTGGCCGGGGGAGGGGGTTATCTCCCTCCCCCGGGTATTTGTCGTGACGGTTTTGCCGGTCTCCGGGCTATCTCTTGGTAGATCCCGTACGGTGCGTAGGGGCCGTTTTAGTCAATGGATGAAAAAGAAGTCTCGATGGTCGCGACTGCAAGCGTTTCCGTGTCGTCGAAAGCGACGCGATGCGGGTGCGCGACTGGGAGCAAACAAACCCTTTAAGGATGGCTTTGGCTAAGCGTATCATAACCCCGATGTGACCGGTGAGGGCGTTCCTGTCATCCTTACCCATCTTACCTTGAATTATGTAAACTCTTTTTAAGAGCGCCTGGCGTAGCGTCTGGCTTTGTCATAACGGGAGACGAATATCATGACGGCATCACAGAAATCCTTACATGGGACCGTCGCGCAGCAGCGGGACATGATGACAAAGATGCTCTACAAGCCTTTGCGCGCATTAGGTAATCAATGTGCCGATACTTGGGGAGATCGTACCGCGATGGAGGCCGCGCTTCAGGCGGCATTCGCGTCCGTACCCTATTGTAAGTTTCTTTATGTCCTCGACAGTAATGGCAGGCAGATCACCTCAAACATGAGCCAGGACGGCTTGTTAGGCGAGCACTTTGGGCGCGACCGATCGGACAGGCCCTATGTGCGCGAGGCGATGTTCGAGCGTGACGCACTCACCAACAGTCGTGTTCAGCATTACCAGCAATGGGGAGAGATCGGGGAGGGTGGACAGGCGGCGGATTTTCTGTTGTGCGCAGCTTACATCAGCCTACGGGCCTTGCGCCCTTCACTGACGGCCATACATTTCGTGCGCGGTTCAGAAGGCGCGGTGTTGGGATTCGTCGGTGCCGATTTCGCCTTGCGCGATCTCCCGCAGGCGTCTGCGCTCTATGAGGATTCGCGCTTACCGCGTCGCGTGGATGCCGACCATCCGCAGACGAGCGTCCCTTTAGAGCGGGGAGAGTTAGAGCGGATCGCAAGTAAGATGGATGCGCATATCGATACCGTGATTCGGGTTATGGAAGAACTGATTCTTGTGCATGGCGTCTATCATGTGATGTTGCATTTTTCGAGCAGCCAGGCGGTGGTCTGGGTGGCGGATGATCCGTTCCGGTATCGACTCCTCGCCATAAATGAGCTTACGAATCCGGGGATCTGCCTTGCTTACCCAAAGTGTCCGTATCCGAAGGATGCCTTAATTCCTGCCGAACGTGTTCGCGAGATATTCGATAATATGAGAACGTTGCGATCTGTTGGCGGTCGGTTCTTCCTTCTGATCGGGACTATCAATATTTTCAATGGCATGGTGAGCCTGAGCTTCTCATCTGACTCATCGCACTATCTACCATACGAGGAATTCCTTAAGACAGACTATGTTTTTTGGAAAGAGGAGTGAGATTTCAGCGCCAGCGTAAAGCTTAGGTCTTGCGCTTAGACCGATTATGAAGGCATTTTCATATCCGATAAGGTAGGAATTCTTTGCGACGCAAGGGTCATGGCGACGCAAAGTGAAGGGGTTTGCGGGGTCTTCCGAAACAAGGTACGGCTGGTGCTTGCGGTAGCCGCTGAGACAGGGAGGCCGATTTTACACATAGAACGTACCCATACGTCTGTACACGATGCGAATACTCAAGGTAGGGCCTGGGTGCTTAGCGGCGCTTGTCCGGAGCTTTGGCGGGAGTCTTGAAAGGGGTATTCCTCTGACGACTGCGACGCCAATCGCGCGTTTTAAGTCATAAGATTATCTTTTCATGATCAATAGCCAGGTCGTTGACGTGGCAGGGGGACTACTCACTTCAAGCCCCCTTGCACCGGTCCTTATGTCGTCACCGTTTAAAGTCTATCTGGCGTGGCTTGGGCCCAGGTCTCGTTCAAGGCGTGGCAAAATTTACCGAAGTAAACTTTAGGTATTGTTACTATTAAGTGTGATTTATGGTCTTGACCATCTAGTATCGCGTATTGTCGGCGTCGCGCCAAAGTACGTGAGGAGAGGCCTCCGTGAGGGCGGTCAGTACCCCTTCGACTTGCTGCTTTTCTTTTGGCGACGATGACGCGAAGCCCAATCATTCAACCCCCATGCGGACAGTGGCGGTGGGTATTATGAATACAAAAACTCGGGCAAATCGGAAAGCGGGGCACGGTCCTGGTCTGTACCGAGATCAGCGCGTAGCGCTTTTGACACAGCATGGCAAGGAGCGCGTTATAGGACCTGTGTTAGATGCCGCGCTCGGCTGTCGCGTGGAGCGCGTAACAGGCTATGACACGGACCTTTTAGGCACGTTTACCCGTGATATCCCGCGTGCCGGCCGGCAACTCGAGGCCGCACGGAAGAAGGCTCGTATCGGCATGGAGTTGGCGGATCTGCCGCTCGGTCTCGCGAGCGAGGGATCTTTCGGCCTGGATCCCGTCGCGGGTATGTTTCCATGGAATATCGAGATTCTTCTGTTCATAGACGACATGCTCGACATGGAAATCGTGGCGGTCGCACAAGGTCAGGCGAATAGCGCTCAACTTCTGTCCACGAGTTGGAATGATGTCGAGACGTTTGCAAATGCGGCGCACTTTCCAGAGCATTATCTCGTGTTGAGGCCGGAAAGCGAGAGCGACACCCGTATTCGAAAAGGAATTTCCGACTGGTCGGAATTAAAGGATGCCTATGCTTGGGCCGTTTCGCTCTCCTCGAATGGGCGCGTTTTTCTTGAAGTAGACCTTCGCGCTTACGCCAACCCTACGCGCCTTAGTCATATTCGGCTCGCCGCGTTAGAACTTGCGCATCGGGTTCGTTCCTTGTGTCCGATCTGTAGTATGCCGGGATTTTGGACGATCCAGTCGGTTCCAGGTTTACCGTGTCAGGCGTGCGGTCTGCCGACGCGACAGATTCGTGCCGAGATCCGTGGCTGCCTCAAATGTGGGCATCAAGTGACCCATGAGCATAGCGAGCGGACTTATGCCGATCCAGGCCAATGCGATATCTGTAATCCTTGAAGGGCAACCATGGACAATAGATCGCGCATTATGGGCTTAACGGATAGGCGATATGACAGGAAAGCGGCCGAGAGGCCCGGCCCCATTCTGATTTTCGCTTGCGGCATGGACGATCTTGCCAGCGCCCCTTTGCGCGCGAGGGGCGTTTTCAGTTTCCATGGCAAAGATTTGAAAGATTCCTTTTCTCGTGTTCGATGTCTGGATGCATGGATCGATAAGGGGGGCGCGCCAAGAGACCAAGGGGCGCCCCATTGCGATCAAACCATGGGGCCGGCGCAGGGGTGCGCCACAAAGGAGGTTTCCGGCTGTCGGGTCCTGGGCCATGGCCTTACGAAGGTATTCATGCGCTCAACGCATAAGAGAGTTTTGTCGTGACAAGTTGGTGGCGCGTTGCCGTTTCGGTCTTCATGTCGCGGGGATGACGTTTCTGTGTGCGCAGGAGAGGGAGCGAACGAGCGGCTGTGTCGCGGGATGAATGAGTTCATAGCGAAGTGTCCAGATCACCTTGAGGCGCGCTTTTATTATGAGCGGGCCACTGGCGAAATAGCCCGACATCAGATGATCGTCGAGCGTTCAAAACCATTGTTGCGGGGATGCGTGTGAGGGAGTCTGATAGGGCAATTACTGCGGATACGAGAGTTGCGCGCCTTACTCTTGCGCGCCCGGACGATTGGCATCTACATCTTCGCGATGGCGCCATACTGAGCTCGGTGTTGCCCGATACGGCACGACGTTTCGCGCGCGCTATCGTCATGCCGAACCTTGATCCACCGATCAGGACAGTGCGCGAAGCGCATGAATACAGAGGGCGCATTCTGGCGGCCGTGCCGCGGACTTCCCGCTTTAAACCCTTAATGACACTATTTTTAACAGAAGAGATGGAGCCAGCCGAAGTGGCAAAGGCGCATGCGAGCGGGATAGTGCATGCGATTAAGCTCTACCCGGCGGCCGCTACCACAAATACGGGCGCTGGCGTGCGGGAGATAGAACGCTGCTATAAGGTATTTGGGGAGATGGAGCGTTTAGGACTGCCACTGCTCATCCATGGGGAAGTCAGGGATCCGGCGATTGATGTCTTTGATCGCGAGGCGGTATTTTTGGAGCGCCATCTGGTGCCGCTGCTGCGGGATTTTCCGGGTCTACGCATGGTGCTAGAGCATATTACCACACGCGCCGCAGTTGAGTTTGTGCGGGCGGGGCCCGATACGCTCGCCGCCACGATAACGGCTCACCATCTCTTGCTTGATCGCAACGCCTTGTTTGATGGGGGACTTAGGCCGCACCACTACTGTCTGCCGCTTTTGAAGCGCGCCGAGCATCGCATGGCGCTCGTGGCCGCCGCCACCGGTGGCAACCCACGATTCTTCCTCGGCACAGACAGCGCTCCGCACTTTCGGCAGGCCAAGGAGTCGGCCTGTGGGTGCGCTGGTATCTATACCGCGCATGCGGCGATCGAGCTTTATGCCGAGGTGTTCGAAGAGGCCGGGGCCTTGGAGCGGCTGGAAGGTTTTGCGAGCTTTCATGGGCCCGATTTTTATCGGATGCCGCGTAACGATGATCGTATAACGCTGATTAGGGAAGCATGGCGTGTACCCGATGAGATTACTATCGGCAACGGGACTCTGCTGCCTTTGCGGGCGGGAGAGAGCATCGCATGGAGACTTCTTGATTGATAAGGGGAGAGATCGGCCACACAAGGGCTATGCTCAAGCAGAGTTTTTTGGAAGAAGTCCGTTATGAACCCGGGGATTCTTAGGAGTAAATGATGTCTGATAATCGGAAAAGTTCTGTTGTAACACAGGGTCTACAGAGGTCCCCTAACCGTGCGCTATTGCGCGCCGTAGGCTTTGGAGACAATGACTTTGAAAAGCCCATTGTCGGCATCGCGAACCCGCATAGCACGATCACGCCTTGCAATATAGGTATTGGCGCGTTGGCTTCCCGTGGCGAGGCGGCCCTGAAAGAGGCGGGTGCTATGCCGCAAATGTTCGGCACCATAACGATCTCGGATGGTATTTCCATGGGGACTGAGGGAATGAAGTATTCCCTGGTGTCGCGCGAGGTCATTGCCGATTCCATAGAAACCGTGTGTAGCGGCCAGAGCATGGATGGCGTATTGGCCTTTGGCGGCTGCGATAAGAACATGCCGGGCGCCATGATAGCGATTGCACGCATGAATATCCCGGCGGTCTTTGTGTATGGGGGCACGATCAAGCCTGGCCATTATCAGGGACGAGACCTTACGATCGTGAGCGTTTTTGAAGCGGTGGGCGAGCGCATCGCAAACAAGATAGATGATCATGGTCTGCTCGAAGTCGAGCGTCGTGCGTGTCCGGGGGCTGGATCCTGCGGAGGCATGTACACCGCCAATACTATGTCGGCGATCTTCGAGGCCATGGGAATGAGCCTGCCGTATTCGTCAACCATGTCAGCTGAAGACGCCGAGAAGGCCAGCAGTACTGAGCAGTCCGCAAGAACTTTGGTGGATGCCATTAAGGCGCAGATTTTGCCGCGCAGCATCCTAACCCGTAAGGCGTTCGAGAATGGCCTGGCGATCCTGATGGCATTGGGCGGTTCTACCAACGCCGTTATTCATCTTCCCGCGATTGCGCATGCCGCCGGGGTCGAGCTGTCGATCGACGACTTCAACGACTTTAGTGCGCGCGTGCCTGTGCTGTGCGATCTTAAACCGTCTGGGCGTTATGTGGCCACCGATCTCCATCGTGCCGGCGGTGTGCCGCAAGTCATGAAAATCTTGTTGGCCCATGGCCTCTTGCATGGTGACGCGCTGACGGTGACCGGGCAGACGCTCTCTGAAATACTGGAAGCTATACCGGAGGAGCCGCGGACCGATCAGGACGTGATTAGGCCTTGGGCCCACCCGGTTTATGCCCATGGTCATCTGGCGATCCTTAAGGGAAATTTAGCCACGGAAGGGGCGCTTGCTAAAACAAGCGGAATTAAAGTACCGAAGATCACAGGTCCCGCGCAAGTCTTTGATTCGGAAGAGACGTGCATGGCCGCGATCTTGGACAGCCGGATCAAGGCCGGTGATGTGGTGATCATTCGTTATGAGGGCCCGCGCGGGGGGCCTGGTATGCGCGAAATGCTCTCGCCTACTTCCGCTCTTGTGGGTCAAGGTCTTGGCGATAGTGTCGGTCTTATTACGGATGGGCGTTTTTCCGGGGGGACTTACGGTATGGTGGTCGGGCATGTCGCACCGGAGGCCGCGGTGGGCGGTACGATAGCGCTCGTTCAAGATGGGGACATCGTGACGATTGACGCCGAGCGTCGGATATTGCGTCTAGAGGTACCAGACGAAGAGATCGCGCGTCGCAGGGAGGCGTGGCGCGCGCCCGCGCCGCGCTACACACGCGGCACCTTGGCCAAATACGCGCGACTTGTATCGTCTGCAAGCCGTGGCGCTGTGACCGATTAAGGGATGACGGAACGAATTTCTCTTGTGATAAGGGAGGCCCCCGCCGGGCTTGACGACGATTGGGCGCAAGCCGTGGCCTTCGACCAGGCCCATCTCTGGCATCCCTATGCCTTGATGCCTGACCCATTGCCGTCATGGCCCGTGGTGTCGGCGGAAGGGGTGCGTCTGACGCTTGCCGATGGACGCTTGTTGATCGATGGGATGAGTTCGTGGTGGGCGGCGATACATGGCTACAACCATCCCGCGCTCAACGCTGCGGTGCAGGATCAACTCCGGAATATGGCGCATGTGATGTTCGGGGGGCTGACGCATAGGCCGGCGATTGAGTTGGGCCGGCGGCTTCTTGCGCTAACGCCGGAACCCTTAGAAAAGATCTTTCTGTGTGATTCAGGTTCGGTAGCTGTGGAAGTGGCCATTAAGATGGCGATCCAATATTGGCAGGCCCGAGGTCGGCCCGCCAAGCGTCGCCTTTTGGCTTTGCGCGGCGGTTATCACGGCGACACCTTGGCGGCCATGTCTGTGTGTGATCCCGTTACGGGTATGCATCATCTTTTTGCGGGAACGATGCCAGAGCAGATATTCGCGCCCCGGCCTCAGTGCGGTTTCGATTCTCCTTGGAAACCATCCGATATTTCCGAATTCGCGCGCTTAATCACGGCGCATAAGGGGGAACTCGCGGCGGTTATCTTGGAGCCTATCGTCCAAGGCGCTGGCGGTATGTGGTTCTATCACCCCGAATATCTGCGAGGGGTGCGCGCCTTATGTGATGCGCATGATGTTCTTTTGATCGCAGATGAGATCGCTACGGGATTTGGTCGTACGGGGGAGCTATTCGCTTGCGGGCACGCGGACGTGGTGCCGGATATTTTATGTCTCGGTAAAGCTCTGACCGGCGGCTACATGACGCTCGCAGCGACCCTGACAAATGCCGAGATCGCCACGACCATTTCCTGTGGCGATGCGGGGTGTTTCATGCATGGACCGACCTTCATGGCTAATCCTCTTGCGTGCGCGGTCGCGGTGGCGAGCCTTGATGTGTTGACGGCCTCTGATTGGCAAACCCAAGTGCTTGCGATGGAGAAACAGCTCCGGGCCGAACTCGCACCTTGTCGCGGGCTTACGGGTGTACGTGACGTGCGCGTTCTTGGGGCAATCGGGGTGGTTGAAACCCATAAACCGGTTGATGCTCGCGCGCTTGCTGCGCGATTCGTCGAGGCGGGGGTCTGGGTTCGCCCCTTTGGTCATCTGGTCTATCTGATGCCTCCCTATGGCATTGCCTCAGAAGACTTATCGGTATTGACGAGCGCCGTATATGAGGTATTGAGCGCGGCCTTCGGGCAGGAGCGCGGAGAGGGGTAGGCTACGGCGCTGGGGTCAGGGTCATTTAATCTTTGGGTGATGAGATAATTTCTCGGTAGGTGTGGGTCGGCAACAGGCCTTGTGAGCTGTGTCGTTTTGGGTGTGGTGGTTAGTGACGTGCCTATGGTTAGCTTTGGTGGGATCCATAGGTTCAGGTATCGCGTAATGAGACTTCTAGGCGCTTGTGGGAGGCGTCAGTGCCATGGGGGTGTGTTTACGGTCATGGCGTTCGGCGGTCCGCGGCTTTGGGATGATGGTCTTGGCGTGCCTATCCCAATATAGGGGTTTGTCTAAATGAAGAGAACGCGGAAGGCGGAGATCTTGCGCGCAGTTGAGATTCTGCGCCGTGGCGGGTTGGTTGCGTTCCCGACAGAGACCGTTTACGGCTTGGGGGCGGATGCCCATAACGCGCAAGCGGTGGCGCGTATCTTCGAGGCTAAGAGACGCCCTCCGAATCATCCTGTGATCGTCCATATGAGCGATGCGGGCCAAATGGAGCGATTTGCGCGAGATATCCCTTCTGTTGCGTGGCGCTTGGCGCGCCGGTTTTGGCCGGGGCCACTGACGTTGATTTTGCGCCGCGCGCTTGATCTGCCGGATGCCGTAACCGGAGGCCATGATACGGTGGGCCTCCGAGTTCCGGCGCACTCATGGGCGCTTGCGCTCCTCAAGGCCTTTGGTGGAGGAGTGGCCGCACCTTCCGCTAACCCTTTTGGCGGCATAAGTCCGACCACGGCCGCGCATGTCATGGCAGGTTTAGGCCAGGCGGTGGATCTCGTTATCGATGGCGGGCCCTGTGTTGTCGGCCTAGAGTCCACCATTCTTGATCTCAGCACAGATACTCCGCGCTTATTGCGACCAGGTGCGATAACGGCGGATACCCTTGCTAATGTCCTAGGCATTGCCATCGCACGCCGTATATCCGCCTCATCGCCCGCCCCCGGATCTCTCCCCTCTCATTACGCTCCAAAGACTGCGTTGCAGCTTGCAGACAGGCCCTTTCCGGAATGGTCCCAATTACCGTTTCCATTGGCGGTGATGGCCTTCCATCCGCCGCCTAAGGGAATCGCCCCCCGTTATTGGGTGATGATGCCGCAGATCGCGTCTCTTTATGGGCGCGATCTGTATGCGCGCTTGCGTGAAATCGATCGCTGGGGCTGTCGCTTGATTCTCGTTGAACGACCGCCTCATACGTCCGAATGGGAGGCGGTGCATGATCGTCTCATGCGCGCCGCAGGTCTTGGCCATCTCCTTTAGGGGCTATGTGCGGCTTTATTTTCGGTAAAGTAACTCGTGTCTGTGAAGGCGCGACGCATCAAAGCGGAGAGCAGGCCGCTGACTTTGCTGGAGGTTTTGGCGTAGCGCACCGACTATTTAGACCGGAACGCCACTTTGCACGTCTGGTGACCTTGCGAGAGAGCCATGGCGTTGGGTAAAAAATTGTCTGGCCCGAGTGTCGTTCAAGACGAGCGGCGTCAATAGGCCGTGCCCGACAAATACTAGACCCGCATCAGGGTCAAGATCGACGCGGGCGGTCCGCACGCGCGATGATGGGTGCGCATCCAGAATTCACCAGAGACATTTTTTACCGTGGGGGCGTTTCCTGTCGGACACTAAATAGTAAACTTAAGTAAATAGTGAACATTCTTAATATTAAGTATTATTAATTCAATTTAGTCCTGTAGAATCCACTCCATGTTATGTCGATAACTCTGGGCGGCCCAACATTTATGTTCAAGCTCTATTGATAGATTCCCGTTTTATTTTAACGAATTGATATGCCGCGCTATCCCACGGATCGTGCCTGCTCCTGCGGGTCTGGCTTCCTAATGGAGGGTTGTGATAATTATGGTTGGAGAAGCCATCACATATAGTCTGCGTGGAGTGGACGAGAAAGAAGAATTTCTTCTCAACTCCATGATTGAGCGGATTGCCCGGCGGCTGGATCGGCCAGTCATGTGCGGGCCGATCGAATCGGCGCACATTATTTTCTTCGATGGCCCCACGCCTGAACGGCACAAGCCCTCCTCGCGACTCGTCCGGTTGATAAGAAATGGGGACGCGCAGAGAGCCCTAGGTACTGTGCGCATACCGCCCCACGTTACAGAACTCCAGAGCGTTTTTAGCGACTTTTTGGGAGAGAAATCGCATGCGCAAACCGATTGCAGCCTAGTCAAACGTCTGGCGGGGTCAATCTACGACTTATGCAAATTGCGGGGTGATCCTCACGCCTTAGTCGATGGCGCTGGCCGCGGTTTGATCCTCTACCCAGGTGAGCGCCAATTTTCATGGTCTGGCCAAGAGGAGGATATGCCCATTGCAGATTTCTTCAGGCCTCGTGGACTTTTGGACTTCAATTTGCGCCCGTTGGCAGATGGCGCGCCAAGCGAGATCGGAGCGCGGCGAGGTATCGAGCCCGTTCTATGGCATATGGGGCTTGCGCACGCACAGTGTGGCTTGTTGTCGTGGGTGTCTGCCGACAATATCCTCAAGCTGCGAGTCTGGCCATATCTCGCGACCCAGGGGCCTAGGGCGTCTACTAGGCTTGCGACCCTATTGCGCGCCCAACCGCGTAGCGTTACGGCGTTGGTAGCGACAGCCGATGTTCCCGAGCAGGACGTTATTGCCTTCGTCAATGCCGCGCTGTTGTGCGGTTTTCTTGCAGGCGAAACGCGTTCCGATGCGCGTGTCGCGCCAAGCCCGCCTATTGCCCAGGAGGACATGGCGATGCCCGTGCGGGCAGCCGCATTCTCGGGGGTATTTGGTGCCATTCGCAATGCCTTAAGGATGCGGACGTGACGCAGGAACTGAAATTGGTGTTTGCGGGATCGATGGGGGCTGGCAAGACCACGGCCATACGTGCGATCAGCGAAATCGAGCCGATCACAACCGAGGTACAGAACACTGACTTTGTGGAATTCGATAAAGAAGAGACGACCGTCGCTATGGATTACGGTGAACTGACCTTGCAAGGGGGAGAAAAGCTTCGGCTCTATGGGACCCCGGGGCAGATGCGTTTTCAATTCATGTGGCCGATTTTAGCGAGCGGAGCGCTCGGGGCTGTGTTGCTTATCGACAATTCGCGTCCGGATCCCTTGGCGGATCTGGAGCTCTACTTGGAGGCTTTTCGTTCACTTGCGGATGCGGGCGCCGCCGTGGTGGGTGTAGGAAGAATGGACCGCTGTCCGCAGCCTTCGCTCGAAGACTACGCCGAGCGCCTAGCGCAACTCGATATTGTCGTACCTGTCATGCCGGCCGATGTGCGCCGACGCGATGATGTCCTAGATATACTCGAGGTGTTATTTCAACAGATCGAGGCAACGAACGACGTTTCCCAAAATGCTGTTAGTGAATAAACTCTTAATTACGCGATACCAGGAGACATAGAATGAATGTTCGCGCCATTCCTCAAGAGCTCGAGGCCGCGTTTGACAGGGAGATCAAACAACTGCACGCACGCGTGGCGGGCGTGATCGGCTGCGTGCTTGCCACTACCGATGGGCGAAGGGTAGCGGCCGTGGTCGACAATGAGGCAGATCCGCAACGCGTATCCGCGATGGTGGGATCTATCGTGGCGTTAGGCGAAACGATTGGGCGTGAAGTGATGATTGGTCAAACGCAGTTTGTTGCTGTAAGTGCTGTGAGTGGCATGATTTTACTTCAACGTGTGCCAGCCAAGCGCGATCTTTTGGTTGTGGGAACGCTCGCGCGTCATAACACGAATCTTGGGACTCTTCTGCACGAAACGGGAATTGCCGCCGCAGCTGTGGGGATCGTCTTTGACGAATGGCTAAAGAGTGCCAATACCGCCTCAGGCGCAACAGAACATCGCGGTGTAGAGGCCGCGGGGCGTCCGCCCCTTGCGGATAGTTAATAACACGAAGCTTGGAGGAAGCATATGGCAAAAGTAGATCTCAGCAGCATCCAGGACATTGACGGCTTCATTGCCGCGGCACTGGGAGATTCGAGCAGCGGCATGCTTCTAGCGAGGGCCGGAAGCCCATCGGTGAATTTGGATCTCGCGATAGCGGGGAATTCGGAGGTTATAAACACGAAGCGCGCGCTTGTGGCGCGCCTCGATCTCGACGATAAGATCGAAGACATATTAATTACGCTCGGTAAGCAATATCACCTGATTCGGCCTCTAGAGCGTAACGATAAACTCTTTCTTTATCTGATGTTGGACCGGGCCAAGGCAAATCTTGCCATGGCCCGGCATGACTTGAGGAGTTACGAGAAAACCCTCGATTTCTCTTAATGTAGGCGTAGTCCGATTAGGTAGTGGCGCACGGATCGTGATGCATTCATGACATGGCCGGCCTTTGTGCGGCTCATAAATGAGCGTGTAACACAAAGGGGGGTTACGGGGCGGCCCGCACGATACAGAGCGGGCCGCTCTTTATGTCACGGGCTCACTGGGCGAATCCGATAAGCTATTACTGTGCAGCCGGTAGGGGGTTCGCTTTTCGTGAACCTTATCACGATGGGGCGTCACGCTGTTTGCGTGGCGTTCCGGGTCCTGATCGCCCGGGCTGAATGATGGTCGAGCGGTCCGTCTGTGGCGTAGGCCAAAATCTCTTCCTTGGTGATAGTATGGCGCATAGTGTTGTCGGCTGGACATTTTTCGCGTAATCAGACGGCAACAATTAGATTTCGCAATCGCGAGCGCTGGTGGCGCACCCGGCACCAAAAGACAGTCATAATGTCCACGGGGCTTGGGGCGGGATGCCGCAACACAAGGGTGCGGCATAAGTCGGGAGCCACCATCGTGCAGGCGGCCTTCGCCACGACAATAGAGGGAGATCGGGATTGCGACATTGCTCGAGAGCCAGCAATGCCGCCAGGATCACAAACGCGTTTGTTATGTGGGTGTTCGCTGATAGATACGCTTTTTTACCTGCGGGTGAATCGATACAGCCTCGCAAAGCTCTGAGTATTCTTGGCCATCTCGCTTCCCATTGAAACTCGCTATCAAGACCGCTTTGCATAAGAAACAGAGGCCTACAACCGCGATGGGGCTGTTTTTCGCTAGCGCCACCGGCCATGGATAATCGTAAGTGGGAGCGGTTAAGTGCGCGGGAGATATTAGATCGCGTCCGAGAGGCTACGTGGGCCGGGGCTCGCTTGTTTCATCTCGGAGGCGCCTATGTGGGATCTTTTGGCAATGTAACCCGCCTCTCGGCTAGTATGGCCTCTAGTAGATTGTCTGCGGCTCGTTCTATATTTAACCAAGCATTGTCCTCAGATCGAACATTATCCTTACGAGAAGGGATAAAGAGATCATCAGACGCAGCGATAGCGCGATGGTATTCACAATGCAAATAATCCAGAGTGCTGCCCTCCTTGAAGCCCAAATGGCGAAGGTGCTTGGAAATCGGGCAGGTGCTGGCATCGGATAGGAGTGCGCGGTTTACCAGCGTGGGATTTTGTCGAATCGCTTTTTTTAGAGTATTGTGACGGATCAAGTGCGCGGCATAGAGGCCTAATAGACAATTGGGGTGCGGCCGACTTTCGATTGGAGGATGAGAAAGGACATGAGGTATTTCTTCCAGAGGCATGGGTATAGCGATACTATATCCCTGAAGTAAGCCCACTCCCATGACAAGCATGGCATCCATGATGTCATCGGTTTCCACGCCTTCTACGACCAGATCCACCCTTAAGCCCGATGCCAAATCTTGAATCGCCGCGACAAAATGCAGGTCCTGGGGTCTTTTGTCTAGCGTGCGTACGAAACTCTGATCAAGCTTAATCTCATCTACGGGGAGTTCTTTTAGGCGTAATAATGAGGAATAAGCGCTACCTACGTCATCTAGAGCTAGGCGCACCCCAAGGAGTTTAAGGCGTCCCAGGACGTCGATGGTGGCGTCGTGCCCCAGAAAATCGGTTCCCTCCAGTATCTCCAGCGTGATCCGGGCAGGATCGACTGTTGCCCGTGAGAGGACTTCCTGCACAAAATCCACGTAGCGGCTATCGATTGATCTGGGATCCACATTCACAGACACCCAAAGCGCCGAGGTATCATCCCGTTGGCTATCGAGCAAGGCGAGATCCGTTATAACCTGCAATAGCACCCGACAACTGAGGGAGAAGATGTCAGAATCCGCAAGTTGCGGCAAGAACTCGGTGGGCGTGATGAGATGCCCATCTTCATCCCTCATACGTGCCAGGGCTTCCATACCGACGATTCGGCAAGATTGGCTATCAAGAATGGGCTGGTACCAGACTTCCACACGACCGTCGTTTAGGTGTCGCTGAGCGGGTGTCTGCACCTGCTCGCGCGCATCCTCGCCACTTAGTACCCAGAAGCGCTTCCGGTCGGTCTTATGCACCTTACTCTCATAGAGCGCGTGGTCAGCTTGGCGCAGCAGCGAAGCACACGTCTCCTCTTCCCCGAACGGATAGATCGACACGCCCATGCTGATCCCGACTTTAACTGTCTGTCTATTACTGAGAGCAATGGATTCCGTAATGGCTTCCCCGACCTTGGAGAGTACTTGGCTCAACCCTAGAAGATCCCTGAGATCTTCAATTAACAGCACAAACTCATCACCTCCCCAGCGAGCTACAAAGTCCACTTTACGAACCACTTCCGTCAAGCGCTTTCCGGTTTCGACGAGGACCTCATCCCCGGCATCATGGCCGTAGGTGTCATTGACAATCTTGAAGTCGTCTAAATCTAGGAAGCAGACCGCAAGAAGTCTCTGTGAACGATGTGCGCGGGCCATGGATTGTTCCATGTGGCTTTCCAATAGGCGCCGGTTGGCAAGGCCAGAAAGGCCGTCGTAGAGGGCCAGTTTTTGAAGGCGATCGTGCTCTGATTTTCGTTCTGTTATGTCACGTGCGATGATTGCTAAGCCCTGGCGCCGCCCGTCTTTGCTGAATATCGGCACCTTATGCGTCTCTAGGATCGTACTTCGGTTATTTTCCTCCGTTATGATTTCTTCACTTACCAGTAAGTGCCCACGCGCCCAAGTCTTCTCGTCACTCGCCAGGCATTCCTCATGAGCTATACGAAACGATGGCTGCAACTCAGCCAACTCCATTTCGGTTTTTCCTTCCCACGGGAGGTCGTGCAATTGAAAAAGATTCTTTGCGGATTCATTGGCAAACAGCCATCGCCCATCCCCATCCTTCAGAAAAACGGCGTCCTGAATCGCCTCAATCAACGCCATCAAATTATCGCCACAGAAAAATCTGTCCGATTTAACAATTGCTTTTACCGAACACAGTTCTGCGTGCTCTTTTTTTTGTATCTGTTTCATTAATATGACGTGCTCACGTAATTGTTTATTTCTTTGAGTCATGTTTGTCCGATCAGTATAGGCAATGGAGTCGCGCGACGATAGGCGCGTAGAATAATTCTAATTTATATAGATGAATGTCTAAGAAATAGTTATGTTTTTTAGTCGTTTATATCAACAGAGAACGTTCTCTTACGAAATATGGACTCATTCTTGTTCTTTAAATGCCGCAAGAAATGATAGACAAAGTAATAGGTCCCTATAATGGAAGCGGGAGCGCTTAGTGGCGCATCACGCATCATCCCTAGGATATGATGAGATCACGGCAACACAAATAAAAGTGAAAGATATTTAGTATGACTATTTAGTGTCATCCCCATCCCCTAAAGGGGATGGGGGTTCCCGGCCATTACAAAAGAGCGGGGAGGCCGCTGCGGTCGTCTTGCGCATTGGCGATCGAGCGTGGCTCGGGATCCGGGCGATGAAAGAGAGGCCCCCACGGGAGCGAAGTGCTTTACCACTCCCAATCTCGCACACTGCCGTCTCAATAAATTTCCATAGCGCCCATGGATCATGGGTGGAATCTCTCCATCTGATTGAGCTGTCGAAAACACCATGGGCCGATCATCGGCCGCGTTGACATGCGCGGAGTCGCCACCAAAGCCCAACAGGGCAGCCAAACGACGCGCACCAGGGTATCTAGGGCTAATAACGGAGTCTGCTCCATTGTATGTCCAAATACGCCCGAAAGAGGGTCCTGTCCCCCCAATCGGAGTCGCTATCCTTTTGAAAGATCTCACGGTCCTATTTGTGTCGGGTGGGGCGCACCTGCACGCTCGCTATTTACCTTAATGCGGAGCTTGTGCGGCGGCAGCGCTCTGGCGACTCTACTCTACTTTACTAAAGTAAATAGTATGAATCTGAAACATTAATTTCTCCTTATTACCGATGGCGCTATACAGTAGCCCAGTGCAAAAAGGGCCATGGGGACCTCCATGGTGCCGCCTCCATCTTTTAAATGATGTGGGTCTTGCGCGTTGGTACAGGCGTCCTTATGTGATCGAGTCGAATGACTCATAAGGAAACATCGATACGGGAATCTTAGGAGGGTGGGTCATGGCAATTGTTACCGTAAATGAACCGACAGGGGGGACATTTCGATGATGAGCCATATGGTGTCAATACTGATGTTTCTTGCGCCGTGGCCACTTCTGGTCGCAGGCCTCGTGATCGGAATCGGTGCTGACCACCATCCTCGATTCATGAGGGGGATGACCACCAAAGCCGCTTGGTTTGCCTTGATCTTTGCGGTTCTCGCGGCCGTTTTTTATGGCTTGGGCGCGACTCAATCTATGACCTATCTCAGCGTTCCCTTGCCAATGGGCCTTGGGGCTTTTGCGTTCAGCGTCGACGTTAACGTGTTGACTGTGATCATGCTTCTGCTCGTGGCTTTTGTCGGCATGATTGTGGCGCGTTATTCCAAGATCTATATGGATGGTGATGATCACGAGGGGCGGTTTCATAAATGGCTTGCGCTCACTTTAGGGTCGTTTCTGACCTTGATTGTGACGGCCAACGTGTGGGCTTTCTTGCTCTCGTGGGTGGCGACTAGCCTTTTCTTGCATGAACTGCTGGCTTTTTATCGCGACCGACCAGGCGCGGTGTTAGCCGCGCGCAAGAAGTACATTCTCCATCGGATTGCGGATATCAGCCTCTTTGCGGCGTTCGTTCTTATCGCGCGCGCGCTTCATACCTCACAGTGGGTGGGTATCGCATCGGCGCTTGCACACACATCCGGGTCTTTGCCTTCGGCCTTAAAGATCGCAGGCGGACTGATTGTCTTGAGCGCTATTCTTAAGAGTGCGCAGGTTCCGTTTCATGGCTGGCTGATTCAGGTCATGGAGGCGCCTACCCCGGTGTCGGCCCTTTTGCACGCGGGCATCATCTATACGGGGGCGTTTTTGGTCCTGCGCGCGAGCCCTTTGATCTCGCACATAGCATGG
>Ga0307375_10002929_pt1 | contig 17146 bp, 10 predicted proteins | sample TR1MG_FD_202531 | JGI IMG/M metagenome (GOLD analysis project Ga0307375, IMG submission 202531) | Soil microbial communities from Risofladan, Vaasa, Finland - TR-1 | ecosystem: Environmental > Terrestrial > Soil > Coastal area > Acid sulfate soil | place: Finland: Risofladan, Vaasa | collected... | reverse complement strand
TGCGGTTACGCCGGACATGCCCTCGCAGGCAGAGGAGAACATGCCTTCCGCCGGTGTTCCGGTCAAAATCGGTAGCGGGTTATCCTCAATCGCCGTAACCGCTGTGCAATCCCGGAAAATCTCATAGTAGCACTCGAAGAAGGTCGTCGGCGTGTGCAGCAACGCGCCGCTGAATTTGCAGGTATATGCTGCGCTGTTGAAAGTGCTTCTGAACATGTAGGCGTAGACGCCGCCCGCCGTCCGCCAGTCGCCCTTGAACGCCACGTAAGAGCCGACGATTGGGATGGTCTTGCTAGTATACGATTTCCAAACGCCGTCACCAGCATCGTAGAGCGCGATGGCGGCATTCGCTGGCCCGGCATAGCGGTAATTGAGCACAAGGTTCGCTGGTGTCACGCCAGTGAGATACGTGACTCGGAACTCCACTATGTCCTCCCCTGAACTACTAGAACTACTAGAACTGTATGTATATATTCCCGAACAATTTTCCGTTCCTTTCCCATTATTCCATAAAACTTCTGCTTCAATGGCATTAATACTTTTGTTTAAAACAAAAACATTATCTATATATCCATCAAAATAAGCACCAGATGGTGATTTATAGGCAAAATAAAATTCACTATTAAGATTATTCATTGTCGTATATCCTGATTGATCGCTTATTTGATTTATCAGGACTCCGTTGCGATATATAGACATGCCACTAAATAAACCATTGTAAGAAAATGTCACATTTGTCCATTCATATAAAGGTATCGTCAATCCAGATATATTATACGTTCTATATCCTGACGGAGAAAAAAACGTCATATAAATAGAAGCGAAACTTAGATATATTTCCCAAACTCCGTTTTTTGACATTATATATCCAAAATAAGACTTTGGATATACCCAAAAACTTACCGTAAGCGGTAAATCATTAGGAGCACCATTAAAATTAAGTACAGTATTCGGATTTGTTTTAATATTAATACTAGAACCATTAAACGATAAAGACCCGTTAATTATTCCTTCAACATGACGACTTGATGTAGCAATATCGGAGTTATTATTTTTTAATACCCCCATATTCTGAAAATTGTGACTTTCATCCCAAACAATAGGAGAATTATTATTTTCATCCATTTTCCAATAGGCAACAATATTGTCACAAAAATCCCAAAGTACAAGTTCATTTGAACTAGAAGAAGAAGAACTATCCAAACTAGAACTACTTGAAGTAGACATATCTGGTTCTATTTCCACTATACCATCTTTCATTGCTATAGTATATCCAATTCCAAATTCGGAAGCAGTTTTATCAGTTGTTATAATAGTAACTTCTGGGTTTACTTCTTGAAGAGTTGAAATTTCATTTGTCATTAATGGAATCCATGAAGAAGAAAAAGAAGAAACATCTAGAGTTGTTAGAAAACCAACATTAACTGGTTCTATATAGGAATAATGAAGTTTTCCATTTTCTGTCCAATACGCATTACTAAAAAGAGGTCTATTTATAGAATCGCAACTAACAGATTCAATAGATTTAAGAATTTCTATTTCACCTACAATATCTGGAACCTCAATATATACGCCTCCACCATTTTTGACATAATTACTTATTGCAGTCTCTAAACTGATACTACTTTCTGATGGTAAGCCAATAAAATATAGAATATCAAATGCAGAAATATCTCCATATGTTATAGTATTAGGGTTTATTTCTTGGAAAGAAATCGGGATTAACATTTCCATATTTGCTTTATACGGAATATTACTACTATTTATAATGCCAATCCGTATTGTTTCTGATGAAAACCTTTGACCAGTCCATTCCATTAAATTTCGCCAAAGGGATATAGATCCACCATCATTGGATAAATATCCACCAATTCTATCAGAAGTAATACAGATTCTTCCTTCCGCATATTGTCTTACGATTATGGCAGCATATGTACTCATTTAAAGATTTAATCCTTTTAGAACTTCTCCACCTGCAAGTATAGCAAACTCATTAACAACTGGCAAGCTTTCATCATAAGAAGTGAATTTAATTCCAACTCTAAATTCTTTATTGTCCATATCAAAAAATTTATCAGGTGTAATTATCTGATATTTATTCCAATCTACTGTATTTTCTGAAGAAATTCCAAATTGTATTTCTGTGTTTGCTGGTTGACTTATACTTGCCGTCAATAATCCTTTTTTAGCAGAATCCTCAAGATCAATAGTAAATTTATTCGTAAAGAAATATGAAGAATTTTTTGTAGAATATTTCAAAGTCACATTTGTAACAGATGGTGTTATGTCTTTAACATCTACTTGCATTTCTATTTTTATTTGTAAATAATTCCCTTTGAGACCAACATTATTAAGACTTCGTGTTATAGTTCCTGATTCTCCTATAATTGAACTAGTAGAATAAATCCATGGTTGTTCCAATAATCCATCTTCTGTTGTTGCAGACCTAAGAAAAATAGTAACTTCTGATCCATTTGGTTTTATTTCATCCCATATCAATTCTTTCCAAAATCCAAAATCATTATGTATATTTATGACTGGACCTTTAAATATTGCTGTGATTTTTTCTGTTTTAATAGCAGTAATATCACTACAGTATTTCCATTTCTGAATTACTTTATCTTCATCTAATTCAGCAAGTTTTTTGTATAGTGAATAGTTAAATGCTGTTTGAGCAGAACTGTGATATCCACATCCGTCATAAATATCAGCATATACCATCCTATCACCAGTTAAAAATCCATTAATTACTAATTCGCTACAACGCAGTATTCTTCCTTCTGATGTTGATATTAAAATGCTGTTATCTAATGGGTCGTTAACCATTTTTATTATATTTTCATATGATGGAAGTTCTAATACTGGAATACCACGATTTGATGTTGTATCTGGTTTCTGAGAATCCTGTGGCAATGTAGTTGTTGTGGTTGTTGTAGGGATAGTCATAACAATGGAAAAAACATTATCGCTTTCATCTTTGTTATTTTCATCTGTCGATCCTGCTGCTAACCAAGTGATACGAATTTTATAATTTGGGGATTCTTCTATTGATAATGGAACTTCCCAAAAGTACTGTCCACTATTAGATATCTGATTGTTTATAGTAATAATATCGTTATCGTTTACTAGTTCTATTTTAACTGCGTCATTAATTCCGCGTGTTGATGACCATTGAATATTAACAACATCTCCAAGTTGTATTATTTCTCCACCATTAGGATAAGTTAAAACAACAACTTTCCCTTCATTTACATTTTCTATTTCAATATCAGATTCATCTTCTGTTGGTGTAGGTAAAGTTTCAATATCAGATTCATCAGAATTAATTTGACCAGAATGTACCAAATAGATCTTGTTTTTGCTTGACACTAGATTTACCCCAATATCTATATTCAACATATTATCAATTGAAGTGCCTTCCGTATTAAACATAATTTTTATATTATCATCTAAAAGTCTATAAACTCTTGTGAAATTAGAAGAACCTATAATAATAGATGACCCGTCTCCACAAATTCTATTAACCCCAGTTGATCTATTAACTGGGAAAATCCCCAAAATATCTTCATTTGTCATCCCATCAGTGTTAATAACACTTGACCTATTAATCATAGATACATTAGAATGCGAATATATCTCTTTACTAATATTTCTATAACTTAAAACATTAGTATATAAATCATTCATAACTATCTTTTTCCAAGAAACGCCATCAAAATATAAAATATTACCAGATTCAATCACAGCATATAAAAATTCATTAATTACTTTTATTTCATTAACCTTGGCATATGGAGAATAAACAAAATCAAAATTATCCGTAATTTCGTTTAATTTAAGGATTGAAACTGGATTGTTTATAGCAACGTATAATTCACCATTAAGTTCAGAAAAGTCTACTATTTCATAACCGATATTACCTAGAATTTCAGAAGAATAATCGGATAAATCAATTCTATAAACATTGCCTTCCGGGAAAGTTCCAATATATAAATATCCATTATGAACTTTCATAGCGGATATTGTTGTATCGCCAGTTTGATAAAATTTCTCCCAAGAATATCTATTGCTACTTCTGATAACCATACCGCTATTACATAACCCTGCAAAAGCATAATCTCCATAAAACTCAAACGAAGATGCATAAGTATTCTTATAAGCATCAAATATAAATGGAATTAAATGGCTTGCACTATTACTCATATTTGCAATACCTCCTCAAACCCAGGCGGCAAATCTTTTGGACGGTAAGGTTTTACATCTATATAATTCTCTCCCCCATCATCTTTACCTATATTTTTTATAGTAACATCGTTAGGACCAACTGCTGTAAGATCTACTTTTTCTCTAATCACAACAACCATATCCTCTTTGATATATGGAGCGTGTTCTTTGGCAACAGAAATTTCAAAAGGAAATGAATGAGAATATGGAAGAATAGCATCATAAAATTGAGTAATAGTTAAGCCCCAAGAGTTTTCCAAAAAAAGATCTTTTGAAGACACTTTCGACAAATTTGATTTATTAAACTTAACTATTGCAGTTGTCATATTTTTACCATTTTATTACAAATTTTAAGAACTAGAACTACTAGAACTTTCAATACAATTTAATTCATATAGAGAATTTAGATAATTAACAATATATGGATGATAAATTGGACCACTTCCGATTTCATACCATTCAACTGTTCCACTTACTCCACTTCCATTTAATTCGTATAATGTTATATTTCCAGAAACATAACTAGACGTAGACCCATAGGCTATTAAATTTGCAGAAGATTTAATCGGACTTTTATATATATTAATTTGTTGAACATTTATACTAATAGAAAGAACTTCTGCCCACAATCTACAACTCCCTGTAAGATTACCTGTCAATCCATAAATATCCCAATTTGGAAATATATAATCCAAGGAAGGATCATGAAAATTAATTGCCCATCTGTCACAACATATTTCTTCAAAAGAAGAGGAAGAAGATGAAGAAGTTAAACTGCTAGAACTACTAGAACTAGTTATACTACTAGAACTACTGGAAGAAGAATATCCTTCGCTAGAACTACTAGAATAACATTCAACTGGTAAATATTGAAGATCGGATTCGGTAATAATATAAATGCCAGTAGACCCATAATATTGAGTTACTTGTATCGCTACTGGATGGTCTATTTCAATATCTGTTTCGCTTGCTATAATTACTCCATTTAAATTATATTTCAAAATCCATACTTTATTCTTACATCCTCCAGTAACATATAGATTTGCACTTGTAGAATTTCTATCTATATCGAAATCACTTACCGTTGAATTATAAATAGTTAGTCCTAGCGAATCCAATGGATTTAAAACTTTAGTTATAGTCAAAGTATCATTTAATAGTGTAACTTTATATATTGTTTTATTAATTAATATCCACAGATTACCAGTATGATCGACTTTAGCTCTAGAAATTACAGAGGCACTAGTTAAAGAAGAAGAGATGCCACTATATAAGATATAAGATGTTATTACTCCATAAGAGTTTATTTTTGCTACCCATTGGGCTCCATCATCAAATAAATAACATCCACCATCAAAATCAGAAGATATAACGAGTTTTGGGTCTGATAAATACTTTAGTGTTGATAAAACATTTAAATCCTTATCAGTTTTTACAAGTTCTTTATTTGTATTTTTTACAATCCAACATCCATTATCTTCTCTAAATGCAATTGGCTCTTCAGACATAGGCAAAATGGCTTGTGATACAGAAAGGCTAACGGCATTTGCTAATGGAAGCGAGACGATACTATCTCCATTATATTTAACTTTATGAACATCTCCGTTTGATATAAAATAAATATTCCCCGTTTCCCAGCAAGAATCAAAACTATTTTTACCTGTTGGAAGAATGTCGGACATTATTCTAGATCTATAATTAAATCCACCGTTATAAATAGATGTAATTCGTTGAATTGCATTATCTGAATAGACTATAATGCCTTCTTCCGGAATATAATTTTCAACTATTGAACTCATAATGTTACTCAAAATCTATTTATGTGCCTTTACAATGTAATTTTAATACCCACGCTGTACCACTTGTTCCTTCGCAATTAGGAAATACCCTTATTCCTACTTCTGAAGTTCCAATTGGAATCCAAACTTCTTCTCCACTAATAATTCCTGTATCATTAGTTGCAATACATCCACTATCATAAACAGTAACTCCATCGGCATAAATTAACAACCTGTCTTTTTTATTATAAGTGGTAAAATTATCTATAACAGTATAAAACCCATCTTCTATTGTGTCTTCGGAAACATCAAAAATATTATAAAAACCTTCGTCACCTCCAGAAGAATTTAAATGGAGAGAGCAAAGTGGAAATAGATAACTAGATAAACTAGAGCTACTTGTTGAACTAGAACTAGATGAACTAGAAGAATCAATACTACTTGATGAACTATACCAATCGTCCTGAATATAAGTTGGAATTTCATTGCCCAAAATAAGTTTTCTTATAATGCATTCTATATTGTATGAATTTAAAGGGGTATCTAATGCGCAAAAATTCAACAAAGACAAATCCATTGCGGCAATTGGATAGTTAGCAAGAACAACATCTTCTCCATTTACTCTTATTGACATACTGGCATCAAAATCACTCATCATAAAATCGTCCATAGGAGTTGAATCCCATATGAATTCATAAAATGCGCTATCATTAGCATGTATATTTGAACTATTATCAATTAATGTATGTTTACCATATTCCGTCCATATTGTAAATTCAATTCCCTGTTTTGTTAATTTGACATAAATACTAGGATAACTTGGTTCCAATGTACCGACATTAACTCCCCACAATAAATATTCATCTAAATAAAAAGATCCAGTTAATAATTTTTGATAAACTCCATTGTTTATATCATATGGTAAGGATAAAACTATTCCAACATAACCTTTAGTAGTATTGAAGCACTTGGATGCATCGTCACATAGAATAAGTGCCTTATTTTCTCTTGTTTTTTTAAGTCCATATCCAAAAACATCAAAATCTATCTCATATTCATTCCACATTTCTTTAAAAAAACCAGTATATCGCATATTCGTTTTATTGTCAAGTGTTGGGCTGATAATAGACGACATACGTTTACAATCACAATAGTATGTTATACCTTGTTTTGTTCCTATTTCTACTGGCATATTAATTCCTATTAAGCATAATCAAAAAATATTTTATATGAACCGTTTCCTGCTGTTGTTGCACTAGTTGAACTAACTTCTATATCTAAATAAATATAATAAGATACAGTAGAAGATCTCATTTCTACAGAAACATTATTGTTATCTGTAGATGTTACTGTTCCATTTAATCCAGGAAAATGTCTTGTTAGTGGAGAAGCCGCTTTAGATGCATCAAACTGCAATGAACTTTCTATTCCAAAATGACCATTAGATGTTGATCCATCGCTATATTGCGCAGAAGGATCTGCGTTAACAACAATATTTCCATTGGCTATAATACCCAACTTTAGATTTCCTATTGAAGTTGCATCCGCAAATGCAATATCAATTACTTTAACTCTACTGTGAGTCCCAGATGCCACCTTTCCAAATTTTAGAGTCGATATATTGCTTATTAAAGCTCCAGACTCCGGGTGATATTCACGAATTGTAATACTAGCTGACATAGATAGTCCTCCTTATATGCAAATTATTTTCTATAATTATCATTTTAACTCTCCTTATTTAGGCATTATAAATTCTTCGATTTGTGTTTCGCTCCATCCATATTTGTTTGAATAAACTTGTATATGAACATAGTATTTATTCCCTGCTAATAAATTATTCCCACCACCGTAATAAATACTTGTTTTATCGGTTGTTATTATACCAGAATCCCATTTATTACTTAGTCTTGGTTCATCACCAACATATACTCTTGCCGCACTTATTCCACTAAATTTTCTAACTTTTCTATCACTAACAGCGATACATGTTGTATTACTTACTCCTGTTTCAAACAATCCATTAAAAGAATTATCTATTAAATCATAAACTCCTATCAATCCATTACTAAAAGCAATTACTACTTGATCTGTATTAGAATTATATTCTGCACCAATAGCCCTTTCAGAAATTGGAGTTGTTGTAGTTGTAGTAACTTCTTGGACGATATCTGTTAAAGTGAAAGCATCGGAAACATCAAATTGTGTATAATCTCCTGCTGATAACCATGTAATTTTTACTTTATAATCATCTCCGTTATCATAAGTTGTGTTAATATCCCATACAAAAATTCCAGTATTTGGCGTTTCCTCTGTTAATGTATCCACCAATCTAAAACTCTTAAATAATTCTATTTTAACTGAATCACTAATAGCGGCTTTTGATAGCCATTTAATGTCATACGTATTGCCCTTTTCCCATACAACTCCTTCTATTGGGTATATAATTTCTACATTAACCAATGGTATTACAGGAGTTGTTGTAGTTGTAGTAGTAACAACACTATTTATAGATTCTGTTATAGCCATTGTCTTATCTACACTATTAAACAAATAGTTTACAGTAGAATAAGCGTTACCACTAAATAATTCTTTAAGAATATAGAATTTACCTTGTGTACAATATCTACAATATCTAACTTCCATATCGGATACATTTTCATTGTAAAGAATAGAATATAGGTTTTTATCTAAAAATCTTATTATATAATTTCCATTATTATTGAAAATTATTCCAACTACTCCTTTTTCAGAACAATCAAAATCAACAATAGAATATCCATTTATATTATATACTGCTGTTTTTCCTGTAGTCGTAAATTTCCATAGCGTTTTTGTTCCAGCCACTAAATAACAATTATGAGCCTTAGACCAAATTACTTTAAATGGAGCGTCAAAGTCACCATAAGAAATATCTGTTTCTAGAGTAGATCTATCTCTAAAAACTACATTTCCCTGATAAGATTCCGTACTAATTAACTTATTTGATTGAATATCATCTATTGAAATTAAAGCAAGATTTTCATTTGAAATATTAACTTCTTCATGAATATCATCTTCACCGGAATAGTAAGATGCAATAGTATAAGATAGTAAATTATCATAGCAACTAACAAATAACGTATTATTTAATCCAAAAACAAGTCTGTGAACTTCTGATGGCGTTGTCGTAGTAGATACAACATTAGCAGAATCAGTTGAATAATAAACCTTAACAATAGATTTGTCACTTGTACCTAGCCATACATAACCCTCTTTAAAATCTATGCTTGATTCTGATTCATCTTCAACCCCAAAAACAGAATTATCCCATGAGAATTTAGGGATGTTAAATACAGTTGTTGGATTTTCTTTTGCATATAAATTTTGTTGGGCACGTAATGAATATTCATTAACTCCTTGCCCTTCTACCATAATATCAACATAAAATATTGGCTCGTGTTTATATTTCGCATCTTCTGTTTCTGGAATAAAAACAGATGTAGTTGAAGCAGAAATGGTATTAAAATTCAATATAGAACTATATGAAATAGTATTAGAGAATTGCATATAATTAAAATCAAAAGTAGAATTATTTTCCTGCCCACGTTCTATAGTATAACTAAATGGGATAAGATCATGATGTCCTTGATTTATTAAAACCTGAAATAATTCTAGTGTTTCTGCTGGAATTTCTGATTCTTCAGATAAAGATGATAAAGATTCTTCAGCACCACTAGAACTACTAGATGATTCAGAGATAAAGCCTTCAACTAAATTTGTCAACCCTCCAATTAATTTTGATGAAAACGCTGTTATCGTATAAGTTTGTAATATTAAATCTATTGAAAATATCGTTCCTCCATAGGTCGTACCATAAATTGTATTATTAATGGAAACTAAACCCATTGTGCCTTGATATATATCACAAATATCTGTTGTAGTAAAAGGAGAAAAAGAATCTATACGAACTAATTTATTGGCCCATGTACCATCACCTAATTGATACCATGCACACATATACATATAGCCATTATGTATAACTAAAGCCGTGAAATTTATTAAATCGGGACGTGCCACCGATAAATTATAAGAACTTATTAAATTCCATGTCCCGATTTCATATTTATTCAAATCAAAAGAAGCGAGAAAAGGAGCTATAGATATTAAATATAAACCAGGAATAGCTTCATATGATAAATCAGAAATTACACAAGCCAGACTTTCCATATCATCTTTTATTTTTGTAATAGAAAGATCTGGATTAATTTGATACATTGTATGGTCGATAGTACCCCAATCGTGAATCGGAAAAGTATTAGTAAATCCATAAAGAATACTATTATCTTGCTGAGCAAAACCCCTAAACCATCTTTCTGTTTTTCCAATGTCTCTCCTTTCACCATTTAGCATGTTAATCTTAGAGAAGATTCTTTGCGAGGTTCCACCCGAGGCTATAGAACACAATGCCCAAGCACCAAAGTCTGAACTGGAACTAGAAGAGCTAGTAGGCCCTTCTGAACTGGAACTAGAAGAACTTTGTATTATAGTTCCTCCATATATTATACCACCTATAGGAAATTCACCAGAACAAACACCATATACTGAACTAGATGCAAAAATCAAATTATTGCATATTTCAGAACCATCATCTTCCGCTGCATAATAATATGTACTAGTTCCGGTCTCTCGTAACCACCATTGCGCGCCACCATATAAAAGACTTACATTATTGCTGGTGTTTTCCCAATAATCTTCAGTTGCAGATGGATAATAGTATCCATTTACCGTGGAACTACCAAAACTATAAGCAACATATATATCTTTATTTGTCCAAGAAGACATACTTATACTCCATATGGTGGTGAACTTGGTTCTATTTTTTCCATATATGCCGTTGACACAATGAAATTATTATCTCTAAACATTTGCAATATATAAGAACCATTATATCCAATCCTTTTAGCAATAACAAATGCATTACCACTTTTAAAATCAATATCTATACTCTTTAATTCATAAAAACCATCACTTAGTATTATATATGGAACTATATTTTTATTAAGTGTGTCCATCATATAAATTGTGTCTTCTCCAACCCACCATAATCTATTTCTAGAATGATCAAAACACATTGAAGATGGCAAAGGAAGATTATATATAAACCCATAAGTATTAGTTATATTATCTCCATTGTAGGGATATAAACATGCAAACTCAAATGAGTTTTGCAAATCAACACTTTGGTTATACTGTTGAATTATTCCTGTCTGGGAATCTTTAATTGATTTAACATAACACATCCCATTATTTATATTAATAGCAATAGAATTAGAGAAATATCCGTTTTCGGCAGAATCCGTTACTGTATTAGAATTTATTTCCACTTTCAGTACTCTTTTATTTCCTGAATCCGCTATCCAAAGAATACGCCTTGCATAATCAAAACGAGCATCCAATGGCATATTTAAATTTCCATATCCCACAAATGTAGTAAATGTTTTCCATTCCCCTAAAGATGTATTTGCAACATTATTTGGTCCTTGTGGATACCATATTAATTTATTATTAAATGGTTCTGTTGTAACAAAACTACCGTCTGTTTGATAAATGTTAACAGATTGAACGTGATTACCATCAAGATCAACATCTCTGTCAGATATTACCGATTTTGAAACAAGATTAATTGTCTGTATATTTATACTCATATTTTTATTCGCAATGAAGTTGCAATAACCATTCCGTTTCAGTTGTTCCTTCGCAATTAGGAACAATTCTTATTCCTACTTCTGAGGTTCCAATTGGAATCGTAACACTAACACCACTAATAATTCCTGTATCATTAGTTGCAATACATCCACTATCATAAACAGTAACTCCATCAACATAAATTAATAACCTGTCTTTCTTATTATAAGTGGTAAAGTTATCTATAATAAGTGAAAATCCAGAACCTATTGTTTGTGACGAGACATCCCACACATTAAAGTATCCTTCATCGCCCCCAACAGAATCTAAGTTAACAGAACAAAGAGGCATAAAATCACTGGTTAAACTAGATGAAGAAACCAACGAATCACCGTCAGTGGATAAACTTGTAATTTCACTTAAACTACTTAAACTACTTAAACTAGAATAAGAAGAAGGAGAACTTAAGCTAGTACTAGAAGAAGAACTGCTATAACACAAAGGATCTTCTCCATCATTGACAATAACATTAACCCTTGTTATACTCTCTCTTAGAATATCTCCAACCCTATCCCACCAAGTACAAGGAACTTTAACTCCATCTGTTAGTTTTCCATCCTTATATTTTGTAATATATAATCTTTGTTCGTTAAAAACAGTTATATATGGATAAACTGTATCAAATGTATCTAGATTGCTGTTCTCGTAAAAATAATAAACATCGCCGCTATTATTACTAAACGACAGGCTAATAGTTCCATTATATGACTTTATATTTAATATGTCTGGAGATATACCGCTGCTTATTCCCTCTATTGATCCATATACCTTTGTCCATGACCCATTTAAAATATATTTTACCAATCTACCACCAAAAGCAACAATAGAAAATATATTAGTAATTGGATCTCTGCAAATTGATATATCTGAATATCCAGAAGAAACATAATCATTGTTACCAGTAACCAGAACAGGCTCAGATTCAATTATATAATCATCTCCTAGATAACTAGTAACACCGTTTGTATCAACAACCATATTATATATTTGGGTTTCATCTACTTTTTCAATTATTATAGCAAAAACTAATTTTCCATCGTCTTCGGAATTAAATCCCTCAACACCAACTGAAGACAAACCTTCAATCAATACGCTTTGAGCAGAACTATACTTCCAAATAGTTTGATTTATATCAAAAAAGTTATAGTAAATTGTATCTGTTGTATTCCAAGTTATTCCCAAATATTTACCACAAACAACATATTTTAGAGTAGATATGTCCGAAATAGACATAGACTTTTCGCCAATAAGATACCATCCTGAATTCCTAATGCTATAAATTCTAAATATATTTTCCGAATCATAAGTTACAATAAACATTCTGGCATCATCAGTTGAACTACTACTAGAAGAATCAATAGAACTACTACTAGAATTACTAGAATTAGAACTGCTAGAACTACTAGAATTAGAACTGCTAGAACTAGAACTTTTTGAAGAACTAGAACTAGATTCTGAACTATCGGAACTAATAGATGTATACATTAATGAACTACTACTAGAAGATGAAAATTGTACACTATAATCATATTTAAAAAGACCAACAGTTTTTACATCATAATCTACCTCTAACTCATCCAATAACCACCCATTTTCTTCTTTTGAGGCAATAGATATTGCACTTCTTCCACTAGGTAAACTTCTACTAAAAACAATAAATGGACATTCATAAATTCCAAGCACTAAAGAATTACCAGAACTAACTAACTCTTCTTCTGTCCATCCAATAACAGGATGTTGATGATATGTCCATTGTTGTCCATCCCAAAAACTATAATGGATTTCATTATGCCCATTTTTTCTCTCTAGCCAACTAAGATGAGGCAGTCCGCGAGTGTCGGCTTGCAAAGACACATTAGATGATCCGTGCCGAGTCGATGATACATTGGGTCTATAGCCTAATGGAATGAATTTCATGCTGTTTATATTATTCGTAAAAAAAATGACAATTGCCTATGGCATTATGGCATCCACATATCAAATTTCTTACAAATATCTTCAATTTTTACCTTAAATATACTTTGATAATAGGCTTTATCTTTTTCAATTATTCCTTTATTTTTACCTATTTCGGCCATTGCCATCTTAAAACTATTATCTTTTGCCATAAAATTGATCAATTTGTTGCTCAAATCTTCTGGCAAAATTGTTTTACACAAGTATATCTTATTATACATCATAGTCCAAACTTGTGTGGAATAAGGTGCAGAATTTCTAAATTTATGTCCAATTTTTATTTTTCTTGTTATTTTGCATTTTCCATCAGCCATCCATGTTTTAAGACTTAAAAAAGGTTCTTCAGTTCCCCATGTTTTCAACCCTTCCACACCTTTAATTTTATCTAACCATGCTTTAGAAAAGAAATAATTTGCTCCTAGTATACAAGGAACTTCATATTCCATTTCTGGCTTACTTTTCATCCATTTTGGCTCTAATATTTCTGTAGCTGGTCTATTAGGATTTTTATTTTTATCTACTAATAGTAAAGAAGCAGCAGTATATTCAATGTTTGCTTTAGAAAGATCCATATTCCCATACCCTAATTGCATACATGACATACACCATGCTGTATTAGGTTCCCTACTAATACAATCTATAAGAGTTGGATACCAATCTTGTGGAAATCTCATGTGTGAATCGATAATGCATATATAATCGGTATTGCAAAGATTTATACCCATTTGGATACATCCATTAACTCCAATTCTTTCTTTATTTCTAATATAGCGTATTTCTGGACGAATTGGTATTGGTGATGAGTCTTTTGAGTTATCGTCAATTGCTATTATTTCTATATGTTTGGGATTAACTGTTTGATAGATACTATTAATAGTTTGTCTAGGCTCATCTTGTTCATTCAGAAATGGAATTATTATTGTTAAATTTTTCATAATTGCGAGGTGCGAAAACCCTACAAAAACAGAATATTCTGTTTTTTTTCATAATTTAGGATAGGGATGGTTGACAACACTATTTTATCCTACAATAAAATCTGTTTCTATAATCATAACGCCAATACCTTCAACAGATGAACTACTAGAACTACTTGAACTACTTGAGCTACTAGAACTACTAGAACTACTAGAACTACTAGAACTACTAGAACTACTAGAACTACTATTCCACATTTCTAATTCTTCTTCGTCAGTTAGTTTTCTTATTGCAACCACTGGTCTATCAAACCTAATAACAGAAGTATTACTATCTTTACCTTTATTGTCTTGTTTATTAATATCGTATAATGTTATCTTGACTAATGCATAATCTCCAAAATCCTGAGTTTCCCCTGCCTTTACAGGTTCCCATAAAATATGATTTCTTCCATGCATCACTGCAATGCCAAAATCGCCCCTTAATTTATCACTTGTAATTGTCACCCATGAAACACCATTGTCAATTGAATAATAAACATCTATCTTGGAATTGTTAATTTCCGATGTTCCCATATAATCATAATAAATATCAATCATTCCACTTCCATCTTGTCTTTGGAATGTTTCTATGGTAGTAAAACCAGGACTGTCACTATGAACAAACTGTTCTGCATAAAAAGATTTAACAATTCCATTTTTGTCTTCTATGTCAATTCTAGAAAATAAAATCTCACCAGTCGTTGATGTATATATTATATTGCCAAAGCTTTTACAATTAAAAATATGGTATCTAGTTGTACCACTGCTATCTACATATTCAAACATATTTAAATTATTTGATGTCCATAAAGTATAGCGTATGCGTGAAATATCCTTTTCTCCACTAAGAACATCAAATGAAACCAAAGCATATTGTGAATTAGTAGTAAATTGAGTTTTATCTATATTGGTAATTAAAATATTACTAATATCTACATCGCATTTTCTAAATGTTATTTGTTCGGTTGTTTCGAATACTACATCTGATGGAAAATCAGCTTCGGTTGTATTTATAATATATGGATTTAGTAAAATGCCACTAGAACCATATTCTGGCTTTAAATTACCATTTCTATCTATAAAAAGTGTTTTGACAGGATCTCTAAGATTTTGTAGAGATTGGGTATAATCATTAAAACAAGATTCTATATCTGAAATAAAATTGTATTTTTGATATGTGCATAAAATACCAAACAATCTGCTTTTTACGAGTTCTATTGTGTCAGGATATCGTCTAGAATATGTTTGCAATTTTCTAATAATTGTTTCGCTTCTAATATTAGAATTAATACCTAATCCAACAATACATGATGGATAATAATCTGCTGTAATAGTTGGATGCTGGGCAATAAAAAGAAATGCAACTTGATCGGCAACAATAGCTCTTTTTTGATCATCGGTTAAAGGCATATTGGTGTCTTCAAAATCATAAATCGAAGTATGATCAAAAATCTCTTCAATGGAAGCTGTTGTAGAAAAGCTTTTATTATTTAACCAACTAACTATTCCATCAACATTTAATGCTTCTTGCGGAGCGGAATAGGTTAATAATTGTAATAATCCTTGGTTTTTATATGGGTATAAATCATTTATTGTAGTGGTTAGTTCTGAACTTGTAAAGAATGTTCTTGAGATATCTAATCTTATAACATACATTCCAAAAATTCCATAATCATTAAATAGATTAGTTGAACAAGATGGAACTTCCCACGTAAAATATCTATCACTACTATCTAAAGAAATTTCAAAATCATCAAAAGTTTTTAAAACTGTTTCTGAACCATTTGAAATATTAACAGCAGATATAATTAATTGTGTTTTGCAATAAACATATTGATTATCAAAATATCCAGAATCTTGATCTTTTGTGGCAATATAAAATTGTAATTTCTGGCCACAAAAACAATAGGCATTTGAAATATTTCTTTTTTTGTTATTGGGGTTGGATGTCTCAATAAAACCCCATTTATCATTTGCTGAGGGAAAATATTGTCTATCTCTTGTTTTATTTATAAGTTTTTCATTATAAAAAGATTTTTCTTTCAAGTCGTCTTTATTTAAAATGTCTATAGTTAAACTAACAAAAGTATTATCTGCCGCATCTAAGATATAAGGATAGAAAATATTTCCCATTGCAATTGGGGTAAATATATTAACATCAGAAGTTTGTATTCCTGATTTAATTCTCAATTCACTTATATTTTCAGTACGTGTCATAGTTATAATCTCTTATGAATATAAATTTGATATCCTGATTGTGTAGCAGCTTGTATCAGACCATTAGATGACATTGCAACATTATAAATAGTACCAGTGTCCGGTATAGAGGTTACTTTTTCCCATGACTGTCCATAGTTTGTTGATATGCGCAAAGTTCCATCGGTAATCGATCTAATTCTACCATCTTGCGACATATCAGAAACAGCCCAATTGCCTGATATATCAGAAGTCCATGTTTCACCATAATCATTTGAATAATATAAATTGTCTCCATAAAGATTTACCATT
>Ga0307375_10002928_pt1 | contig 17150 bp, 11 predicted proteins | sample TR1MG_FD_202531 | JGI IMG/M metagenome (GOLD analysis project Ga0307375, IMG submission 202531) | Soil microbial communities from Risofladan, Vaasa, Finland - TR-1 | ecosystem: Environmental > Terrestrial > Soil > Coastal area > Acid sulfate soil | place: Finland: Risofladan, Vaasa | collected... | reverse complement strand
CCTCTACGACCTGCGCAACCACCTGGCCCACTCCCGCCTCCCCGACATCGACGAGAGCCTCGTCCGCCGCTTCACCTGGACGCGCCTCGACGCCCTCCAAGCCACCACCCAGTACCACCTGCAATCGCGACCATGACCAGGACCCTCGGGCCGACCTGAGCAGTCCGGACACCGCACTCGGCGCCGTGAGCACAGCCGCTGCGATACTCGGGCGCAACACAGGCGGGATCAAGCCAGCGATCCCAGCCCGTCCCCGCGGCGCACGACCAGCCTAATCAGGCTGATGGCGGAAGTGGTTTAGCCTGGCGGTACCCGATTCCGCTCGCCGGCGATAGTTCGGCGAGGGCAGCGAGCGTACGTTCAGTGTCTAGTCCCCATTGGTTGCTCAGAACCCAGGTCGTGCTGTTCTCGTGCACTGGCTTGCCGAAGAACCATCGGTGTTCGTTGTTCCTGGCGGCCGGATAGCGCTCTATAAAGGCAGCGGTGAGCGCTTCGTCATCGAGATTCCCTTCAACAGCCAGGAATCTCGGCCCTCGGATGGCCTGGCTTATAGTCTCACAGCTCACGCTGGCAGAGCTGAGCCTGTGAACCATGGCCAGTACCGCGTTGCGCTTGTTGAGCGGCTGGCTTTCCTCTTCCGGCGAAGTGATGATGAAGGACGTCCGGTCCCGCTGGGAGGTGGAAGCACGCGCAGCTGTCTCCCGTTTCCGCAGCTGGATGGTGAGTTCCTCGGCCTCGGGGAGCGGGATAACTGGCTGTACATCAAGCAGGAGCCGCTCACCGAGACGATAAGGGGACAGGCGCACGCACCGGATATCCGTGCCGTAGACATCGTTGAGCCACAGGACCGTCGTAGTGATCTCCCGGCCGAAGTCCGGCCCGGCGAGCACAATGCGGACCTCGCGGCTGATGACAGCATCTTCACCGCCGACTTCGTCAAGCCACCCCGCCAGGACCGCGCGAGCACCCTGGGCCTGGTCAGGCGCTTTCGCATCGAGGTGCGCCTGATAGGTATCTGCGAGCTGCTCGAACGTCATAGTCGACACCATCGCCGCATAGCGCAGCGCCTGCAGCTCCATGTGGCCTCCGTCGTCTGTCCTCTTGAGCTCAACGACGACCAGGCGAGCTTCGTGATCAACGCACAGGAGGTCAATCCGGCGCCGGGCATCCTGGAAGTCACCGAACTCCTCAGCGACTACCAGCAGCTCAGCTCCGAGAACAGAGATATGCTCGCGCAGCGCCTTCTGCAGATGCGCCCGCTCCAGCACACCCTCGGCAGCGAAGGTGGTCACCGGAACAGCTGACAGGGAACCGTCAGTCATGTCGAACAGCATGACCAAAGGATGCAGCATGACCGCGTCAGTCTCATGCCACTCTGAAGAAATCCGAGAACTAACCTCGATCTTTCGTGATCGTGGGTTGGTGGCCTGAGCCACAGATCACTTGGTGCTGAAGATGACTCGTCAGCAGGTCAATGCTCGCGCTACGACGGTGCCAGCTCGGCCGGTGCTCGTGCTCGCGGGTGGTCCAGCCGCCGCCAGCCACCCCGGCGCCGACAGCGCGGAAGATGCGGACATCCGGACGGCGAGTTATATGCCCGGCCCCGCGATCGGCTCTACCGCCCTGCTGCGCGATGCGCAGACAATCGGTCAGGAAGCGGCGGCGTGCGGACAGCGGCTCAGCCAGCGCGCCCTGGCACGGCAGCTGCGCGACCGCGGGCACCGGTTCCCCAACGAGCAGCTGCATCAGATCGCTGAGGGCATCGGCCTGACTGCTGCCAGGGCAGCATGATCAGGGACGAGCCAGGACCAGCGCGCCGCCTGGGGGTGTCGCGAGCGACGGTGGCCAAGTGGCGGTCACGGTTCTCGGCCGTGCGACTGGAGAGGCCTGGGTGACAAGCCGCGGCCGGGCGCGCCGTTTCGGCCAGTTCGCGATCACCTCTGGTACTGGAGACCGCGTGTGACCATCCCCTGGCGCGCGAATCGATGAACCAGCGCAACACTGCCCGCCAGGCTCCACACGACGGTTGTCCGAAATTGCCATAATCTCTGTATTTTTTGTTGCTTTCAAGCATCTAACTTGACAGAACCCGCTATAGCTTACTATTAATCGGTGGGTTGTCATCACTAAACGATCAGAACCTCCGCACGGCAGCCGGGGGAGAGGCCGTCGCATGAAGCAGCCAGGGTGATGGCTAATTCTATGCATATGCGCGCGAGCGGGCCGGAGAGCAGGACTTGCTCCTCGGCCGTTGCAGCAAGGTGGCCCTGGTCATGCCTGCTCATCACGTTCGGTAAGGGGGAAAGCGTGTCTGATGAGGGGTTCCGTCGTAATGGCCTCCCTGATCCAGGAAAGGTGGACACGCGCGAGGATTTTGCACGCGAACTTACCCTGCTCAGGGAGCGGGCCGGCCTCACGGTCCGCGATGTGGCCAAGGCCGCGGGGATTCCGGACAGCACCGTCGGCGGCTATTTCGGCGGACGCCACTTACCGCCACTCAAGCCTCCTGACCTGCTACGGAACATCCTCGAAGTATGCGGCGTCCACGACCCGGCGGGGATGGAGGAATGGCTTGAGGCCCTGAGCCGGGTACGCCGCGCTCCGGGGAAGCGTCCGGCGGATGCCCCTGTTCCGTACCGCGGGCTCGCGAGTTTCCAGCCGGAAGACGCCGACTGGTTCTACGGCCGCCAGAAGCTCATCGACGTGGTAGCCGGGCATCTCCGTGATCAGTACCTCAGCGGCGGAGTCCTGATTGCCGTCGGGCCGTCGGGGTCCGGCAAGTCGTCGCTGCTGCGGGCCGGGCTGATACCCGCGCTGCGGTCCGGCGTGCTGGGTGTGCCCGGATCGGCTGCCTGGCCGGTCGCCCTGTTCACCCCCGGTGCCCGGCCGGTCCGTGAGCTCGCCGCGCAACTCGCCCCGCTGACGGCCCAGGACGCTGCTCATCTGACGGGGAGCTTGCTGTCCAGCCCGGCCTGCTGCGGCGAGCTGATCCGGCAGGCCGGTGGGATGGGGGAAGCCAGCAATGGGGCGCAGGGCAGTGCCGCCGGACTGGACCGGCGCCGCCTGTTCGTGGTCGTGGACCAGTTCGAGGAGGTTTTCACCGCTTGCCCGGATGAGCCTGAGCGCCAGGCCTTCATAGCCGCGCTCTGCGCGGCTGCCGGGCCATGTGCGAACCACCACGGCTGCAGTACCTCTGGCAGCCATGGTATCGAGCCAGCGGCCCTCGTCGTGCTCGGGCTGCGCGCCGATTTCTATCCGCATGCGCTGCGCTATCCGGAGCTGGTGCCGGCGCTGCAGGACCGCCAGGTCCTGGTCGGGCCGATGACCGAGGCCGAGCTGCGCTGCGCGATCGTGGAACCAGCGCGCAAGGCGCGACTCGACATCGAGGACGGGCTGGTCGAGGTGCTGCTGCGTGATCTGACCCCCACGCCCGCTCTGCCGCTGCTGTCCCATGCCCTGCTGACGACCTGGGAACGAGCCCGGCGCGGGCGGCTGACGGTCGCGGATTACCGGGATACCGGCGGGATTCAGGGTGCTGTAGCCAGTACCGCAGAGCAGGTCTTCGGCGAGCTCACCAGCGCCCAGCGAGATATGGCCCGTCAGATTTTCATTCGCCTGGTCCACGTCGCCGATGACACGGCCGATACCCGGCGCCGCGTGTCCAGGAACGAACTCCTGGTCGGTGACGAGGACGCGCAGCGCGTCCTCGATCTGTTCATCGAGCGGCGCCTGGTCACCGCGGAGACAGACGAAGTGGAGATCGCGCACGAGGCCCTCCTGTCCGCGTGGCCGAGGCTGCGCGGATGGATCGATGCTGACCGGGGCAGCGTGCGCATCCACCGCCAGCTCAGCAGCGCCGCGGAGATCTGGCGGGACGCTGACCGCGATCCGAACGTGCTCTACCGCGGCGGGCGGCTGGCGACCGCCAGCGACTGGGCCGCTCTTCCCGCTCACCATGCCGACCTCAATACCCTGGAACGCGAGTTCCTCGACGCCAGCATCAAGTACCGGGTCGCTGAGGAACATGCCGCGCGGCGGCGAACCCGGCGGCTGCAGCGGCTCGTCGCCGCGCTGGCCGCGCTGTCCCTGGTCGTCGGCTTCCTCGCGGTGTTCGCGTTCCGGCAGAAAGCGGCTGCCACCTATCAGCGCGACCTCGCCATCTCGCGGCAGGTAGCTATCGACGCGAACCAGCTTCGCAGCACTGACATCGCGCTGGCGATACAGCTGTCGCTGGTGGCGTACCGGATCGCTCCGACACCCGAGGTCCGGTCCAGCCTGCTCGACGCCTACTCCACCCCCGCGGTGACGCGCATCATCGGCCCGCCCGGCGTCATGCAGGCGGTCGCCGTCACGCCCAACGGCACCACGCTAGCGGCCGGCGGCGAGAACTCGACGATCAGGCTCTGGAGCCTGGCTCACCCGGGCCGGCCCGTGCCGCTTGGCCGCCCGCTGACCGGCGACACTAACACCGTGTTCTCGTTGGCCTTCAACCCGAACGGCAAGACACTGGCCAGCGGAAGCGAGGACAAGACCGTGCGGTTGTGGAACGTCACGAACCCGAAGAAAACCGTGCCCTGGGGCCCACCGCTGACAGGCCCGGCCAACACGGTGTACTCGGTGGCCTTCAGCCCGGATGGCAAGATACTCGCCGTCGGCAGCGCCGACGGCACAGTGCGGCTGTGGAACGTCTCCGATCCCCGTCACCCTGTGTCACTCGGCGCACCGCTGACCTGGCCGCATTCCGGCTACGTGCAATCGGTGGCGTTCAGTCCCGACGGGCACCTCCTCGCCGCAGGCAGTGCCGGCATATCCGGCATCGTCGGCGGCAGCGTGCGGCTGTGGGACGTTACGGACCCGAGCCATGCCGTCCCGGCCGGGCCGGTCCTGACCGGCCCGACCGACAAGGTGTTCTCCGTAGCGTTCAGCCCGGATAGCCGCACCCTGGCCGCCGGCAGCGCCGACGACACCGTGCGCCTGTGGGATATCGCCGATCCCCGGCATCCCGCCCCCGACGGCGCGCCCCTGCGCGGGCCAACCAGCTGGGTCAACTCAGTAGCGTTCAGCCCGGACGGCCTCAGCCTCGCCGCGGGGAGCTCCGACAGCAACGTGTGGATCTGGGACCTGGCCACCCGGCACGTCACGATGACACTCCCGCATCCGGCGCCCGTGACGACCGTGCTATTCCTGCACAACAGCGACACGCTGGCGACGAGCGCCGCCGACGGCGAAGCACGGATATGGAGGATCCCCGGCCCGGTGATCAGCGGGGAGACCGGGCCGTTTTTCACCGCGGCCTTCGCTGGCGACCACATCATGGCAGTGGCCACCGGCAACAACACGGCCAGACTGTGGAATGTCGCCGATCCCCGCCAGCCAGTCCCCCTCGGACCAGTAATGGTCAATGCGGCGAGATCACGGAAGGGCACCGGCTCAGCGGCGCTGAGCCCTGATGGAGACACCCTGGTCGTCGGGGCAGCCGACGGGACGTGCCAGGTATGGGACGTGCGCAATCCAGCCGACCCGGTGGCGCTGGAACGCCTACGCGGCCCCACCAAGGCCATCGAGTCCATCGCGTTCAGCCCTAACGGGGGCATCCTCGCCATCACCAGCGACGACAAGACCACTCGCCTGTGGGACATGACCGACCCGGCTCACCCAGTCCGGCTGGCGACAATCACCGGCCCGTCGAACTATGTCTATTCCGCCGCGTTCAGCCCCAACGGCCGCATTCTCGCCGCGGGAAGTGCCAGCAAGCTGATTTACCTATGGAATATCACGAACCCGCGCCGTCCTGTCCCGCTGGGACGGCCGCTAGCCGGGTCGCAGAGTTACGTGTACTCCGTGGCGTTCAGCCCCGACGGGCACACTCTTGCCGCCGGTGGTGCCGATGACGACATCCGGCTCTGGAATGTCACCGATCCCCGCCGGCCCGCCCGGCTCGGTCCGCCCCTGACCGGGCCCACGAACTACGTGTACTCGGTGGCGTTCAGCCCCGATGGGCGAACGCTTGCTGCTACCGCAGGCGACGGCTCGATATGGCTGTGGAACGTGACCTCGCTCCGCCAGCCCAGCCTCCTGGCCACACTCGCCGGCCCGGCAGGCGCCGTGTTCACCGGCTCTTTCGGCAGCACAGGAGCCATCCTGGCCACCGGCGGATCCGGCAACCTGGTCCAGTTCTGGGATACCAGTACCGATCAGGTAGCCGCATACGTATGTGCCACGGCAGGAGATCGCATCACCAGAAGCGAATGGCGTAAGTACATCCCAGGACTGCCTTACGATCCGCCCTGCTAGCAGGGCGCCCACGGGAAGCGCTTGCCGTTCCCGCAGGCAGGTCGGCAGGCTCACGCCGCTGGCTGTACGGCGTTGTACGGACATCTCAGTAGCCCTTCCCAATCTCTGCGGCGGGTTGGTGTTCTGGCTGCGTCGGCCAGTCGGTAACCGGCACGCGACGCCCAGCGTCGCGGATCAGGGGATCGCCTCCGGCGGGGGCGGCCGACGGAGCCTGGGTCGAGCAATGGGGGATCACATGTCCGTAAGCCAGGGTTCAGCCGACACGGCCGCCGAGCAGATCGGTGATCCCGGCGGCCCGATGAACATCTGCATCATCGGCTCCGGGATATCTGGCCTCAGTGCAGCATTCTACCTGGCAAAATACCAGAATGTCAGCATTACGGTGTACGAACGATCCGATGTCTTCGGCGGACGGGCAAATATTAACGAACATGGTGAGCACTGCCCGCGTGTGTTCCTGAGTGACTATGAGTGCCTGTTCAGCATCCTGCGCGGAGTCGAGAACGACGATGGCGTCAGCATCTACGACACGCTCCAGGCGGTTCACCGGTACTGCCATATCGAAGGTCGCGGATGGGTCGAGATCTCGCACCTGTACGTCGTGCTGGCGAGAGAGCTATCGCTGCGGGAAAGATTCAAGGTAGTGAAGGCGAGGCGTACCTCGCCACTGGTCGCAGCGCAGGTGCCCGGAGCAAATGAGAACAGGTACGGCTCCATTCGGAATTTTTCGCCGCTCTCACTGGCCCGGGTGATGACGAACCTGCGCCGGTCGACCATCGCATTCGCCCTCGGCGGCCCCACTGACGATTTCCTCATATCCCCATGGGTGCGCTACCTGGAAAAAGCAGGCGTCACGTTCAGGAAATCCCACCGGGTCGACGCGATTACCCCGCTGCCGCATGGCGTGTCCGTGCGCTCGGCCGCTGGAGCGTCGGCGTTCGACGCTGTTCTCGTCACGGCCTTTGCTCCCGACCTAGCCGACCTCCTGACGGCGTCCGGAATCGACCACAGGGTCAAAGTGCTCGACTACACGCATTGCAAGTGCCTTACACTGGCCCTGAATCCTCGCGAGAAGATCCTCGCGATCCGGCAGCTGGCCTTGTACTCCCGCGAGGGTATCAACGTCGTGCTGCAGCCAGATCACAGCCGCTGCGTTGTGCTCTGCACCCGGCCGCTTAGCACGGACGTGAGCTACGTCGCGTCGCGGGTACGTGACTTCCTCGGCTTGGAGCATGAGATTCTCGACATCAAGGTGCGGGATAACCGCCGGCCCGAGGAAGCAATTTACGCCGCAGATTACCTCAGGCCAGGCGCGATTCTCCGGCAATGCCGCCCGCACGTCTATTTCGCGGGGTCATGCATCAAGAACAGCTACCCGATTGACTCAGGCGAGGGTGCCGCCAGAAGCGCCTTCGACGCAGTGCAGAGAATACAGCGCGATTACCGCCTGGCCAGCCGTAACGCGGGCCCTCGCGCGTCGGCCGGGTACTCGCGGCCCGAGTCCCTCGCGCGCCAGCACATCGAGCGGGCCGTCCGGCAGGGGGGGCTCGCGTGAGCCACGCATCGCCCGGCCGGCGCCAGGTCGCGGTCGTCGGCGCCGGCGTCGCCGGCCTGACCGCCGCCTTCCTCCTGCAGCGCGGATCGGATGTGACCCTGTACGAGGCGCAGGGCCGTCTCGGCGGGCACGCCCACACGCACGACGTCGCTGCCGCCGGACGGGCGCTGGCGGTGGATTCCGGCTTCATCGTGCACAACGAGCGCACATACCCGATGCTCTGCCGCCTCTTCCGTGAGCTGGGCGTGCGCACTCGGCCATCGGAAATGAGCATGTCCGTCCGCTGCGAGGGCTGCGGGCTCACCTATGCCGGCGCACGCGGCCTCGCGGGCCTGATCGCCCAACCGACCAGCGTGTTCCGCGCGAGCTACCTCGCCATGCTGGCCCAGATCCCGGTCTTTTACCGGCACGCCAGGGATCTCCTGGCCGGCGGCGACGGCCAGGACGCCGCGAGCCCAGGGCCGACGCTCGGCCAGTTCCTCGCGGCCGGACGGTATTCCACGTACTTCGTCCGGCACTTCGCGGTGCCGCTGGTCTCCGCCGTCTGGTCGTGCGGACCTCAGGCGGTCACCGAGTACCCGGCGCGCTACCTGTTCACCTTCCTCGCCCAGCACGGCATGCTCCACGTGCGGCGTCCGGTCCCGTGGCGCACGGTGGAGGGCGGCTCGCGCAGCTACGTCGAAGCGGTGGCCAAGGAGCTGCACGCCGTCCGGACCTCCGCGCCGGTCCGCTCGGTACACCGGCACGCCCGCAGGGCAGCGATCCGCGATGAGGCAGACGCCGTCCGCGAGTTCGACGCAGTCATCATCGCCACGCATGCCGACCAGGCGCTGCAGCTGCTGGCTGGCCCGAGTGCCGCGCAACGCACGGTCCTGGGAGCATTCGCCTACTCCCGCAACCAGACCGTCCTGCACACCGACGGGTCGGTACTGCCCGGCCGCCGCGCCGCCCAGGCGAGCTGGAACTATGTGCAGCCGTCCTGCGCCCCGGCTCGCGGGCAGGTGCAGATCAGCTACGACATGAACCGGCTGCAACGGCTGAGGGCCCCTGCCCCGGTCGTCGTCACCCTGAACGGCGGCCAGCGAATCAGGGCAGACCGGGTGCTGGCCACCATGGTGTACGAGCACCCGATCTATACCCCCGCGGCGGTCGCGGCCCAGGCAGGGCTGCCGTCCCTCAATGACGGCGTGCTGGCGTTCGCCGGCGCCTATCACGGCTGGGGCTTTCACGAAGACGGCTGCCGCTCCGGCGTTGCGGCGGCCCGCAGCCTGGGGGTGACCTGGTGACGCCGGCCGCCCTGTACGAATGCCAGCTGCGGCACGTGCGGACCTCGCCCATATGGCACGGCTTTACCTACCGGACGTACCTGTGGCTGGTGGACCTCGACAACATGCCCCGGCTGCCCGCGCCGCTGCGCTGCCTGGCCCGCTTCGAGGCGCGCGACCACATCGGCGATCCGGCCGCGACCCTGCGAGCCAACCTAGACAGCTTCCTCGCCGGCCACGGAATCGACCTCCGCGGCGGACGCGTGCTGATGCTGGGCCACGCCCGTGTCCTGGGCCACGTCTTCAACCCGCTGACACTGTTCTGGTGCCGCTACGCCGACGGTGGTGCCGCATGCGTGGTAGCCGAAGTCCACAACACCTACGGCGGCCGGCACCGGTACCTGCTGGTTCCTGGTGACGACGGTCGCGCCGTCAAGAACTTCTATGTCTCGCCATTCTTCCCGGTCGACGGGGAGTACCGGATGCGGCTGCCCGAGCCAGCCGAGCGCCTCGACATCACCATCACCCTGCACCGCGACGGCGCTCGGCCGTTCGTAGCCCGGCTTCAGGGCGACCGGCGGCCGCTGACCGGCGCAGCGCTGATCCGCATGGCGCTGCGGCATCCCTGGGTGACGGTGGCCGTCAGTGCCAGGATCCGGCTGCAGGGCAGCTACCTGTTCCTGCGCGGGCTGCCAGTGCAGCCACGCCCAGCCGACGGCCACGCGCTCACGAGCAAGCCCACCCAGACGCAGGTGCGGGAAGGACCGCGATGACCATCAGCGCAAGCCCGGCGGCACGCCCGGCAGCCGATCCGCAGCGATGGCCTGACGTCGCTGCCGCTCCGCGCGACCTTGCCCGCATCCGTACCGCGCTGCTCGCAGTAGGGGTCCACCCTGGCGGTCGGCAGCTCGGGGTACGGGTTGTCCTGCCGGACGGACGGATCCTGGGCAGTGCCGACCCGCAGGCACCGATGCTGCGCCTGCACCGGCCGGAGGCGCTGTACCGCCGGGTCATCGCGGCAGGCCTGATCGGGTTCGGCGAGTCGTATCAGGCAGGGGACTGGGATGCCGACGACCTTCCGGCCCTGCTCGGCGCGATGGCGAAGCGCGCCCTGGCGCCGCCCCGGTCGATGCAGCTGCTGCGGCGCGCTTACTCTCGGCGGCGGCCCGCCGCCGAGATCGGCACGGTGGACGGGGCCCGCCGCAATATCCAGCGTCACTACGACCTGTCGAACGACCTGTTCGCGCTCTTCCTCGACGAGACGATGACATACTCATCGGCTCTGTTCGACATCGACGACGAAGGCCGGCCCGTCGCCGCCGCGACGCTGCTCGCGGACGCTCAGCGGCGCAAGATCGACCGGGTCCTCGATCTCGCCCGGGTCGGGCCGGGCACCCGGCTGCTGGAGATTGGCACCGGCTGGGGCGAGCTGGCCATCCGGGCCGCTCGCCGCGGTGCGCTGGTGCACACCGTGACACTTTCGGCCGCCCAGTACGAACTGGCGCGGAACCGGGTTGCCGCAGCATCGGCCGGCGACCAGGTCACCGTGGAGCTGTGCGACTACCGCGCCATCAGGCCGATGCACCAGGGCGGCTATGACGCCATCGCCAGCGTGGAGATGATCGAGGCCGTCGACGAACGGCACTGGCCGACCTACTTCGCTGCCCTGGACCGGCATCTGGCACCGGGCGGGCGGATCGTCCTGCAGGCGATCACCATACGGCACGCGCACCTGGCCGCGGCCCGCGACAGCCATACCTGGATTCACAAGTACATATTCCCCGGCGGCCGGATCCCGTCGGTCCGGGCCATTGACGAGGTGTGCCGGCAGCACACCCCATTGCAGATGCGCGACGCAGGCGGGTTCGGCGCTCACTACGCGCAGACCCTCCGCTTGTGGCGTGAGCGCTTCTGCGAGCACAGCGCCGAGGTGGCAGCGCTGGGCTTCGACGACACGTTCCGCCGCACCTGGCACCTGTACCTCTCCCACGCCGAGGCCGGCTTTACGAGCGGCTATCTCAACGTCCATCACCTAGTACTGGAGCGCCCACGTGGCTAGCACGGCTGTTCTCCAACCTGGGATCGCAGGCCAGCTCGCCGACCTGGCCTGCGGCGTCGCGGGCGGCGAGCTTCCGGTCCGGATCCGTGCCTGGGACGGCAGCGAGGCAGGGCCCGCCGGCCGGCCCGTGCTCGTCGTGCGTGACCGCACCGCCCTGCGCCGCGTTCTCTGGCACCCCGGAGAGCTCGGCCTGGCGCAGGCGTATATCGCCGGAGAGATCGACGTGGAGGGCGACCTGGCCGAAGCCCTGAGCCGGGTAGGCAGCCTGGTCCGCCAGGCACGCGAGGCAGGCATCCGCCCGGGAGGCAGGCAGCTCCTACGCGCGCTCGCGCTTGCCGCGCGCCTAGGCGGCTTCGGGCTGCGGCCCCCGGCACCCCTCGGGACGGCCAGGCTGACGGGCACAGTGCACAGCCGGCAACGTGACCGGGCGGCCGTGTCCTACCACTACGACCTGTCCAACGAGTTCTACCAGCTGCTCCTCGACCCGTCCATGGCCTACTCCTGCGCCTACTGGACATCGGATAAGCCGGGCTACACCGTAGCGGACGCCCAGCAGGACAAGCTCGAGCTGATCTGTGCCCGGCTCGGGCTGAAGCCCGGCATGCGCCTCCTGGACGTCGGCTGCGGCTGGGGTTCCCTCTCGCTCTACGCGGCCCGCCAGCACGGCACGCAGGTAACGGCGGTCACGCTTTCTGAGCAGCAGCACCAGTACGTTACCGGGCGGGTCGCGGCGCTCGGCCTCGGCGACCTCGTCGACGTGCGCCTGCAGGACTACCGCGACGTGAACAGCGGGCCCTACGACGCCGCGGCCGCAGTGGAGATGGGTGAGCATGTCGGCAGGGAACATTACGGGGACTTCGCCGGCAGGCTGCTGCGGCTGCTGCTGCCCGGCGGCCGGCTACTCATCCAGCAGATGTCCCGCAGCCACCGCGCTCCGGGCGGCGGCGCCTTCATCGCCGCGTATATAGCCTCCGACATGCACATGCGGCCGGTAGGCGAGACCATCTCCGCCCTGGAACAGGCCGGCCTCGAGGTACGCGAAGTCCATGCGATGCGCGAGCACTACGTGCCGACGATCCTGGCGTGGCTGGCCACCCTGGAACAGCGCTGGACCGACGTCACCGACCTGGTCGGCGAGCCGACCGGGCGGGTCTGGCGGCTCTACCTCGCGGGCGCTGCGCTGGCCTTCGCGGAGCGGCGCATGGGAGTGGACCAGATCCTCGCGGTACGGCCGACCCCGCCGGGCTTCGATGCACGCGGGTCCTGGGCGCACCACACTGATAACGTCGCAGGCAGCGCCGTCCGATGCTGGTGACCTGGTGATCAGAAAGAATCACATGGACGACAGAAGCCGTCGGCCCGGCGAGGAGCAGCCGCCGCAGTCGCGCTGGGCCAACCTCGACGGACCCGTGCACTACGTTGACTATGGCGGACCCGACTCCGGCCCGTTACTGGTGCTCGTGCACGGCCTGGGCGGGTCGCTGGTCTCCTGGGCGGCCATCGCCCCGGCGCTAGCCCGCACCACCCGCGTGCTGGCCATCGACCTAGCCGGATTCGGCCGCACCAGAGGAAGCGGGCTATCAGCTAGCCTGCCCGCCAACCGGGACCTGCTGCAACGATTCCTGACCCAGGTTGCGGGCAGGCCGGCGGTACTGGTAGGTCACTCGATGGGCGGCACCATCGCCGTCATGCAGGCCTCAGAAAACCCCGAGACCGTCTCCGGCCTGGTCCTCATCAGCCCCGTCGTGCCCTGGGTCCGGGACGAGCTCGAAAGGCGGCTGGGCAGTGCCATCGCCACCGTCAGCCAGACAATCAGGCCCGCCGACCCGCCAGGGCGCCGACGACCGGGCGCGCCAGAGCAGACGGCAAGGGCTGCGACGCACCTGAGCAGCGCGCACCAATCGCGGATATCCGCACGCCTCATCAGCCAGTACTTCGCGGTCGCGCGGGAGCGAGGCTGGGGCCAGAGCCCCAGAACCGAGCTGATCACCGCCGGGCGGTCACTAACCTGGACCCTCCTGCACCGACGGCAGTTCGCCGTCATGCTGTCCGGCGTCCAGACGCCCGTCCTGTGGCTGCACGGCGACCGGGACCCGCTCATACCCGTCGGCGTCGCCCGTGATGCTGTCACGGGCAAGCCGACATGGTCCTTCCAGGCCGCCCGCGACATTGGCCACGAACCGCACCGGGAAGCCCCCGCCTGGACAGCGGAGCGCATCGAGGCCTGGCTGAATGCCGGTGCAGCCGGAGCCGCCGATCAGGCACCCAGGGCGAGCCGACCCGACGGCACTCCCGACAGATCCCGCGACGCCTAGCTCAGCCCTGGGGCTTCCCCGTCTTCTGGCCCTGCGCGAAATCGCGCTGCAAGGCGGCCACCGCGTTCAGCGCGGTCAGGCACGCGCCTTCGGCAGAGTCGACCGGGTAGCTGCTCTTAACATAGGAGCCCGCAAAATAAATACCCCGCATCTTCGTGCACAGGATCCGGGAAGGATCAACGTAGTCCGCGGTGTACAGGCCCTCCTCGGGCAGCAGATTGGACCGTACCCGCACGTCGATGAGCGGGAACTTCAAGTCAATATCGCGGCGGACTCTGTCCAGGACGTACTCGTCATCATTACTCGGCCCCCTGATGCAGACCGCGATGCACCGGGCTGCTTCAGGCTGCACTAGCAGCCCGATGCCCCCGCTGTGGTAAAGGGCTGGCCGCCGGAGTCGCAGGATGCTCTCGCGAGGATCCAGAGTAATGGTGATAACCTTCAAGTGGGTGTGGTCGAGCGCAGCAAGCCGGTGCTTAATGCCAGAGGCATCCAGGATCCTGATGGCGTCAGGAATGAAGACAGTGACGATAACAGCATCGAAGTCGTCTGCTGCGTTACCGGAACGCACCTTGACGCCCGAGGCTCTACCGCCTTCGAGTACTGACACCTCTGACCCGAGGCGGATGTCCACGCCATGGTCAGCAAGATCTGCCAGCCATGGTCCCAGCAGGCAAGTGTCCGTCGGCCCGGCTAGTGCCAGCGCGCCCCTCGACCTGATCACCTTCCAGGCTGCCCTTGCGAGGGTCCGGGCCGACCAGTTATTTCCCGGTGAGTACCTGTTAGTATTCACTGCCGCCGGGTACTCGGCCACGACAGCTGAGGACCAGCCGATTCTCGCAATGCCTAATCTATCCCGCAGCGCTAGCTCTTTCGCCTGGAAGCCAAAGAGCCGCGAGATCTTGACCCATTCCGACCGCGACGTGTAGTAAAATCGGTCCAATGGTTTCACGGCACCGAGCAGCGTAGAGCCATCTGGCCTGGATACTTGCCGGAGAATACGGAACAGCTCATGGTAGTCATCCAGGAATACCCGCGGGCAGTGCTCCCCGAAATCGCTAAGACTCGCCCGGCCACCTGGGACGTTTGCACGTTCATACAGCACGACTTCGTGAGCAGCCTGGCGAGACAGCACATGAGCAGCCGTCAGTCCTGTTATCCCGGCACCTATGATACCCACGCGCATGCATCCCCCTGACTGTCGCCCACCACCCTGATATCGCTAGCTGACAACTTCATAATAAGCGCTCTGTGGCAATCAGGTAGACCATTTATCATATTTTGTCAAGAACGGTACGCACTGACGCGTAGGCCAGCAGGCGATCTTGAAAAGAACACAGCTGGCTGCTCGGCCGGACCGCAACCTGTGGATGCTGGCAGACTGATGGGCTATGTGGAGGGGTATACGCGGTATACGCGGCTTCGGGCAAGTAGTTGCAGTCGCGGCGATTGCGGCTGTTACGATCTGGTTGGTATATGCAGTGTGGCGGTCACCGCGCCGTGATGACCTGTCCACCTTCGGGGCATACGCCGCTGCTGTAGCAGTCATCGCGGCAGGCCTGATCGGCCGGGCCTGGCGTACTCGCAGTACGCCAGGTGCTGGCACGACAGGACCGGCCGAGCTTGATCATCTGACCAGCGTCCTTGCGAAGGCGGTGCAGGACCAGTGGACCCGCGCAGCAGCCGAACGACGACTGCTGGAGCCGGAGCCGATCCCTGTGCGCTGGCAGAAGCCGTCGTCGCCATTAGTCGGGCCGGCATCGGCCGCCGTAGCGTCGCAGCGGTTTCCGCCTTTGCCGGGGATGGCCGCAGTCGGGCTACGGCATCTGCAAGCCGGTCGGATCGGCGATCTGCACGCGGTGTACGCAGGACTCGGATCAGGCCGGCTCGTGATCGCGGGCTCCCAGGGGGCGGGCAAGAGCGCTGCTGCCGTGCTTCTCATCATGGCTGCTCTTACGCACCGGGACGACGTACCCGAGGAAGACCGGCCGGACGTGCCCGTTCCAGTCATGCTCACCATGCACGGCTGGGACCCAAACACGCAACGGTTCGAGGACTGGCTTATCTCCCGAATCGTGCTGGCCTATCCACTTTTCACAGGCAAGTCCGCCGCAACGGCAGTCTCCGAGCTAGTGCGCAAGGGCAAGATCGCAGTCATCCTGGACGGGCTCGACGATATGTCCACAAATCTGCGACCCGTAGCCCTGCGGGCGTTAAGCGAGCAGGCGGCCGTCCGGCTCGTACTGCTGACGCGTAGCGATGAGATGGCTACCGCTGCTCAGCGCGGTCTGCTGGCTGGGGCTGTCGCAGTCGAACTGCAGGATATCGAGCCCTCAGTTGCCGCGGACTACCTGACACGCGTCCAACTCGACCCGCCCCCCCGCGGGTGGAGTGACCTGACCAGCCGCCTCCGCCATCCACCCGACAACGCACTCGCCAGGGCGCTGAGCAATCCGCTGACGCTCACGCTGGTCCGTGACACCTACGGGAGCGGCGACGATGTCTGCGACCTCCTCGACTTCTGCGATGCCGCTGGCCCCGGCGCTTCGCGGGAAGACATCGAGGACCATCTTCTCGACCGGGTCCTGCCCGCCGCCTATGCCCCGCGCCCCGGTGAGGCTTCGCCGAGGTACGACCGTCAGACCGCCCAGCGTGCTCTGAGCCGCATTGCCAGATGGATGAACAACGATGGCACCCGCGATCTGGCGTGGTGGCGCATTCCCACCTGCGTAACACCGGTACCGCGGGTCACCCTGACCGGACTCGCTGCCAGCCTCGTGGCCGGACTCGGATTCGGCCTTGAGTTCAGGGTAGCGATTGGGCTCGTCATGGGGCTCATGATCGGCCTCGTACTCGGTCCCGGGTTCGGCATTGGCGGCAGGACCCCTAACCGGATCGTGCGTTTCCGGTGGCGCCGACCGTTCAGGCGCTCGCATGTGGCAGTCGGTCCCCGACTCTGGGTCATGGCCGGGGCCGGGTTCGGGTTCGGATCCGTGTTCGGCCTCGGCCTTGGCCTCGGGGTGGGCCTCGGCCTTGGGCTCGGTCTGGTGATCGGGCTGGTAATCGGCCTCGTAGTCGTGCTCGGGGTGGTATTGGGCTTCAGGATCTACCCTTCGAGAGCGAACGATGTGAGTCCGTTCAATCCGCTGGCCTCCTGGCGTGCCGATCGGGCTTTCGGAATTTTCTGCTTCGTCGCCTGGCTCGTATTCTGCCTCGGGGCCTGGCTGGTGGCCTCGCTCGTGGGGCTCGCATTCGGGCATCCGTTCAGGGTGGCAGGGGTATTCGTGTTCGTATTCGTGTTCGGCCTCGTAATCGGTCTCACAGGCGGCCTTCTCTATCCCAAGACGTGGCCGGCATCTCTCGCATTCGCCCAACTAGCCGTCAGTTGCCGAACCCCTGTTCGCCTCATGCGGTTCCTCGAAGATGCCCGAGAGCGCAACGTTCTCCGCACGGTCGGGCCGGTCTATCAATTCCGGCACGCTCGCCTGCAAGATCGACTCGCCCATCAGGCGAGCATGCGCTATAGGGCGGAAATGAAGTTGCCATCCGGGTCTTCCAGATCGAGCGCGGCGAGGTAGTACCATCGATGACGCCGCCGGCTACGCCGGCGAGGAAACCGGCCTCACAGGCCCGGTCACGGTAGAGATCACAGCTGGCCGCGC
>Ga0307375_10002927_pt1 | contig 17150 bp, 23 predicted proteins | sample TR1MG_FD_202531 | JGI IMG/M metagenome (GOLD analysis project Ga0307375, IMG submission 202531) | Soil microbial communities from Risofladan, Vaasa, Finland - TR-1 | ecosystem: Environmental > Terrestrial > Soil > Coastal area > Acid sulfate soil | place: Finland: Risofladan, Vaasa | collected... | reverse complement strand
AAAGAGTATTCCCACAACCACTCGAAGCAAAATTCCCAATCAACATGCTGACAACAATTTTCCATGGTATTAAAACATGCTATGTTGTTGATAACAAAACTGAACCAATAAAAGAAATAGAAGGAATTATCTATAAAATTTTCAATAATGAAAAAGATTTTTTACGTACTTTTATTAAAGATTATAAAGAAGCAGAGCCTGATTTTTTGGCTGGGTGGAATTGTATCAGCTTTGACTTAGCATACATATTCAATAGATTGCCGCAGATTGGTTTGAAACAAGAATCTTTTACAAAGTTCAATGAATTTTATGTTGATGGTTCAAGGTATATTTGTCATATTCCTGGTACTGTAGCCATTGATCAGGATTTCCTTTATAGAACATTTACATTTACAAAAATGGAAAATTACAAGTTAGGTTTTATTGCTCAACATGAACTTGAAGGATTTACGAAACTTGATTTGCCGTTGCCATTTAATGAAATGTATTGGAAAATGTTAAACTTGACCATTGAGTATAACATTCGAGATACTGAGTTGTTGGAGAAAATTGATAAAAAGCTTGCTCATATTAATCTTCTTAATGAGTTAAGAATCATTTGCAATACATCGTTTGATTCTGTATCATCATTTGGGCAAATTGATTCCTTAATGGTTTCATTTCTTAACAGTAAGGGAATTGCATCAAAAAACTCTGACCCACATATTCTTAAAGAAAAGTATCCTGGAGCATACGTCCACGAACCAATTCCTGGTGCATATGACTGGATTACAGATTTTGACTTTGCATCTCTATATCCAAATATAATGATTACATATAATATTGGAATTAATAGTTTTGTTATGAAGTTGAAAGATCCCACTCTTGGTTATGAGTTGGCATATAGGCATGACTCATTACCCAAGAAGATTACAGTAATTGTTGATCCGTTATTCAAAAAAGAGGAAATGGTTGTAACTCCAGAACAATTGCTTTCTAAAATGAAAGAGCAAAATCTTGTAACAACAATTAACGGATGTTTCTTTAAACCACATAAAGAAGAGTTTTCTGTTTTTGGCGAAGTCGTTGATATGCTTATGAGTTCACGAAAAACATACAAAGGACAAATGTTCAATGCTATCGAAGCGAAGGACGAAGAGCAAGAAAATTTCTTTTATACAAGACAGTTGGTATATAAGGTGTTGGCGAATACGTTGTATGGAGTTATTGCAAATAAAGCATTTAGATTTTTTGATGTATCTTTAGCATCAGCAATTACATTGTCTGGACAGGAAGCATTGAAAACATCAATTATTGAAGGTGATTCTTTTATGAGGCATTTGGATACAGGAAAACCTTATGTATCACCTTCACCATTAACAAAGAAAGAAATGTTCGGAGACGAAATGCCAGATCGTGGTAATGAATATATTGTTACGGGAGATACAGACTCAATCTTTTGTAAATTTGGTGACTTTAAGCGTCAGGTATCAATTGAAAAAATTCAGGGGTGGTGTAACCAAATAGAGGCATTTTTGAATGATGATAAAATTATTAATGTTGTAAAAAGACATAATGTTGATATGGATTTCAACAGAATGAAGTTGAAAAATGAGTTGATTATTTCTCGTGGTTTGTTTCTTGCAAAGAAACGATATGCTATTCGAGTTGTCAACAATGAGGGAAAAGAGGTTGATAAAATTAATTATATGGGCGTTGAAATTAAGCGTTCGGATTATCCAAAGAAATCCAAAGAGTTTTTATCAGAATTGTCAGAGTTAATTCTGAGAGATGAAAAATTTAAATTGATTAAAACTCTTGAGTATGTCCACAGAAAAGAACGAGAGTTCAAAAAATTAATTGGTGAGGGAGATAAATCAATTGCAAGACCTGTAACTTATGGTAAAAAATTAAAAGATTATAAAGTGATACCTCAAGGTGTAAAAGCAATGGAAGCTTGGAATCATATCATGTATGACATTCATAAAACAGGGAATAAGGCATATATGTATTGGGTCAGGGGTATTGACTTTGATAGAATTGCTGATGTGGAGGAAAGAGAAACGATTAGAGCTAAGTATGAGCAATTTATTGCTGAAGGAAACAAGTTTGAAGTTATTGCAATACCAGATGAAGAAGCAAGGTTGCCATCATTTTTTGTGCCTGATTTAAAAGCAGCTCTTAAGTTTTCTTTTGAAGATAGACACCAATTGATGCTGAAACCTTTAACAGATGTCCGTGAAAAGACGGTGTTACTTACTGTATAATCAGAACAAACAATTGTGAAAGGAGTACGAATATGTCTGAAGTAAAATTGATTGAGAACTTTATATCATGGCAAGGCGAAGGTCCAGATAGTGGAAGGGCAATGGCTATTCTACGATTTAAAACATGTGACCGTAAATGCTCTTGGTGTGATACAGCAGTAAAGATGAGAATATCAGCCGAGGCACCATATAAAATTTCTGATATTCAAAAGACTCTTTATGAGTCTAAAGCAGGAATCCTAGTTACAGGTGGTGAGCCAACAGTAGCAAAGCATTTTGATGAATGTGTTGTGCTACTAAACGAGCTTGATTATCCTGTAGCAAATGTTGAGTCAAATGGTCATAGGTTATTGGAGTTGGTTAAAGTGGTAACCCAAAACGACCGAATCAAGTATATCTATTCACCAAAAATATTCAATGAAAAAGATTTTGATCTTGCGTCTGAATTGACGGAAAATCTTGTTGGATTTCCAAATGTTCATATTAAAGTTGTATATGAGAATAATCCGTTGGTCATAAAATATTTGGAACGTCTTCATAAACACTATGGAAATTTGGCTTGGCAACATCGTATTTGGTTAATGCCAAAAGGAACCACAAGATCAGATTTAATCCGTAATGCAGAAGAAGTATTTGACGCTTGTGAGCGTTATAAATTTAATTTTTCATCGCGAAGCCATATTATTTTTGGTTTCGTGTAATAATGGAGGGGAGGTGCTTTAAATTTTACAGATGAGCCATCATAAACATTTTCATGAGCAAGAACACAAAGGAATATGTGTAGTTAGACGAAAAGGGGAGTCCGATGATGATCTTTTGAAAAGATTCAGAAAGAAATACTCCAAAAGTGGTATTTCAAAAGAACTTCGTGAGAGGATGTATTTTGAAAAACCAAGCGATAAAAAACGTCGCAAAAAAGTGCAATCCATCAGAACTATTAAAAGAGATGAAAAAAAGATGGAGAAGTTAAAAGAAAAACTAGAACGAAAAAAAATGAAAGGTCGCCGTAAAAAAGCGAAAGGTGCTAGATATGATAAAAGCGATAGAGGATAAAATTTTTGTAGAAGTGATGAAAAGAAAAGTATCAACTGGAGGCATTATTCTTCCTGATGGGGCACAAGACCCTCAAGCTTATGGTCGTGTAATTTCTATTGGAGAAACAGCAACAGATAAGGGAATCAAAGTTGGAGATGTTGTTGTTTGTCATATTAGAGGCGGAATGGATTCTGTTATCGGATATAAGTTGTTCAAGATTTTAAAGCTTGAAGAAGTATATGGAACGTTGACAGATAAAGAAACCTTAAAATCGCTTGAAGAAATTGAACTTAAACCTACAAAAGGAAATGAAAAAAGCAAAATAATCAAACTGTAATGAAAGGTGGGTGATATAGTTGTTAAATTTACAATACATTAAAGCAAGGGATTTGGGGGATGCTTGGTTTCAAACTCTATTTCGGATGCTTGAAGAAGGAAGTGTATTCAAAATTGACCGTGGCTCATACGCCGGTCAAAAGAGATTGGAATTTGATTGGATAACAATCCACATTCAACATCCCGGAAGCCAACCTTTGTTACCACAAATAGAATCACATTTTGGTATACCAAATCCAGTTGCAGATGATTATCTTGATGATTATCTACCCTATCTAATGACTGCTGAATTAAAAGAAGGCGAGTCATATACATATGGTCAAAGATTATCAGGATATCCAGTTGCATATCCTGTAGCAACTAAATACTATGCTTTATGGGAAGATATAATCATTAAAGAAATGGATGAACTTTTAAAATTGGGTATTGTCTATAAAATAAATGATACGTGGTGCTTAAATCAAATTGAGTTGCTCATTTGGACTTATAAAAATAAAGGCGCTAGAAACAACCAAATGGTTCTTCAGGTAGCACATCCAACAGATATGTTACTTCAAGATCCGCCTTGTCTCAGACAAATTGATACAAGGATTCAAGATGGTAAATTACATTTCTACCCTTATTTCAGATCGTGGGACTTGTGGGGAGGCTTCCCTGCCAACCTTGGTGGTATTCAATTATTAAAAGAATACTGTGCTTCTGAAATTGGAGTGAAAGATGGTGAGATCATTGCAGCGAGTAAAGGTCTGCACATTTACGATTACTCTTTTGATCTTGCAAAATGTTTGAGGATGCGAGATGATATGCAGTTAAAGGGAGAATAATATGTCTACAGTCGTTGGATTAAAAACAGATAATGGTGTTTGGATAGGTTGTGATAGCAGAGCTAGTACAGAAGATGGTGACATTCGACCAATTATTGCAGAGAAAATATTTACCAACGGACCATATTTAATTGGTTTTATTGGAAGTGTTCGGGGCGGACAAATTATACGTCCTGAGTATTTCACTGCTCCGAAAAGGGTGTATGATTGGCCAGATGCTCTCATTAGTCAATGTGAAGGAAAACATTGCTTGAGTCAATGTGAGCAGCATACTGCAGTAATGCTTTGTAACTATATTATTGGAGATACAAGAACTGGCAAACTATATGAAATCCTTGTAGATTTTCAAATGAATGAGGTAACAGAAATGACCGCTATAGGAGCAGGGGCGGACTATGCTTACGGATCTTTATATTCAACTAGAGAACTAAATATAAATGGAGAAGACCGAGTGTTAATGGCACTTCAAACTGCTAAATATTTTAATACATCGACAGGCGAACCATTTATTGTGAAACAATTAGAAATCGGAAAAATTAAAACAAAAAGCTAGTAATGAAAATTTGAAACGAAATTGGAGAATACAGAATGCAGAAAAGCGGATACGTCTTAGCGGGGTTTGAGACTCTTGCAACTATTTTAGATAATTTTATTGCCGGAAGGCGAGGACGGTTTAATGATAATTTTACAAGAAAACAAATATCAGATTTTTTAGCTGCTACTACATCTGGTTTTCTACACTCTTACGGACAAGACTTTCCTGGTAAAAAGAAATTTGATAAATATAGTGCTAGAGAAGGAGACCTATATGTTAAATGTCGTGATATGGGTATCTTTGATGGTTGTACACTAATAGCTGACAGCGGCGGATTTCAAATTTCAATTGGACGTTTAACACGAAGTGAATCTGAACGATTATATAATATGTATTATGAGTGGCTTGTTGATTATAAAGAATCGTATGACAAGGCATTTATACTGGATATCCCACCTGGACCAGGATGTAAAATATTTCATAACTTTGAAGATGTTTATGAAAAGAATTTGGAATCATATCTTAAAGCAAAAGCACTCCCAGATGAAATTCGCAAAAAAATAATTTACGTCCATCATTTTAGAACACCCAAACTATGGGAAATATATACAAAAATAATGCGTGAGAACGATATGTTTGAAGCATTTGAATATCATGGGACTGGCGGAATTGTGGCTAATATGTCGAGCGATATGGCTATTCCTTGCATCATTTATATATTACCGCTTATTCCTTTGCTCAATGAAGCAAAGAAAGCAGGAAGAAATTATTTGAACTTTCATATTTTAGGTGGTGCTAATTTCAGAGATATGTTATTCTACGAGTTATTCAGAGTAGTTGTTAAAAATAAACACAACATAGATTTGAATATAACATATGATTCTTCTGGTATTTACAAACAAATCATGCACGCAAGATTTATGAATGTTAGAGATGACCAAGGTTATATGAGAAAGATGAATATTAAAAGCGATAATCTTCAGTATAAATTTTTGGAGAATTTATCTGTTCATGATATGTCTCAAAGAATCTTTGATAAACTTGCAGATACATGGGGATTCAAACGTATTTCAGTCGATGGGTTATATGATCCTGCACGCAATACCTTCTGGGAAGACGTTAAAACATATGCCATACTGTATGCATTTGATTTGTATTATCACCTTCAGCATGAAATGCGGGAGTTTGCTGAGGCTGTATACCCAATGTGGGAGAGTGGAGCCAAAGAAGAATTGTATGAAGTGTTATTTAATATAACTAGAGTATTGAATCAAGGAAAGCTAACAAAAAAACAAAGGATCAAAGCTCATAGTATTCCACGTTCAATGGATATTCTTGCAGACCTTGATGAAGACTTCTGCTATTCATTGGTGAAAACATATTTAGCGAAAGATGAGTTTACAGAATTAGATGAGCATACCAAGGTATTGACTGTATGATTGATAAAAGATATAATATAACTAAAAAACAACTTATTGGGTTGCAAGAAGGTGAAAGATTTTGTCCTAAATGTGATGGTAAGGGACGTGTTCCCAGAGACAAAAAAAAGGGATTACGCTTTACTGTCCTACTACAATGTGATAAATGCTTAGGAGATGGGAAAATTGATTGGATCGAGGAAGCAACTGGAAAAAAACAAAAGGGAGTTGGGCATGGAGCATATACAACTACCTGAAATTGATGAAGAGGCAGGCGAATTGTTATGCGATAAATGTGAAGGAAAGGGAAGCACATTATCAGATCAAAATCCTTATACTATGGCATCTATATGTAGTAAGTGTCAAGGTAGGGGAAAAGTTGACTGGATTTCACATATAACAGGAGTACCAAGGTTGCCTGATGCGTCCAGCTCTAGTACATCTTCATCATCATTTTCATGTGTAGTATCCTCAGGAAGTTATGCGTTCGTTGGAAGCACATCTGGAAATGGATGTATTAATAAAGATATTAATGATAATATAATGTATGCAATGGCTAAAAGGCTTGCAACAAAAATAGATGAAGAAATATTGGATAGTATTATTAAGGAAGGTAACAAACATATAAATTTGTATCCAGGAGGTAAAGTATTTGATAACGGAATCATTTCTAAATTCATGTTTCACGCTGATACTTAATAAAAAATCAAGAGTGAGACAAACGAAAGCATTATATCGTGATATAATAGACGTTTTAGCTTTCAGTGAATCCAGAGAAACAATAGAAATTCCTATCCCAATCCAATCCAAACTAGACTGCTTAAGAAAAATATCAGAAATGTTAATGACAGATAAAACTCTTGATAGTGTTTTAGATAGTATTGCATTTAGTGATAAATTTAAACAACATAGAGATTTTTTGGATTCAAAAATCAATGAGCAAATAAAAGATCATATATTTGAAGATATTGTTAAGCAGGTAAGACTTCGCAAAAAGATTAATGCGTTGTTCAATAATTTTGATGAATTGAGCAACGTATTGGAGTCTATCAGAGATGGTTCATTTGAATCTATTGATGATCTCGTTGAAGACTATGAGGTAACAATCAAAACTCTTTATTCAAATATGATGGAAAGTAATAGAGCTATAACAATTGAAGCAGCTGCATCGCTGGATTTAGCAAAAGACGATTATACTCATGTAACTGATATGATCTTAAAAAAATACGACAAAACAAATAAAACTCCAACTGGTTTTCCTTTACTTGATAATGAAATTCTGTATGGAGGATATGAACCTTCAAGATTATATGTATGGGGTGGAGGTTCGGGTGCAGGCAAATCTACAATGCTGAACAATACAATCATTAATTCAGCAACTATGAATCCATTGCAAATAGATGAGAAAGGAAGACCCCCAGTTAAAGGTGAAATCCATAGAGTATATGTTTATGTAACATTAGAGAATACAATTGAAGAAGCATTAATGAGAACATATCAGCCATTGTTTGATATTACAATACCACAAATGCTACGAGATATTTCACAAAGAGTTGATATTAAAAAGAAAATTAATGATCGTTTAGCTGAAAACAGTTCAACGATTATTATGAAATACTTTCCCGCAACAACAATCAGTGCTCTTGATTTGATGGGAGTCGTTGATGATGCTATAGAAGAATATGGGAAAGAAACCATTGCTGGACTATATGTTGATTATCTTGATCTGTTAAAAACAGATACTAAATATGACATTTACAGATTGGAGTTGGGTCATATTACATTAGCATTGAAAACATTGGCGGTCCAGTTTAACATTCCGGTTATCACAGGTACACAACTTGGAAGGTCAGCATACAAAATTAGTCAGTCAACTGAGCTTGGAGTCGATCAAGTATCTGAATCAATCAAAAAAGTAGAGCATGCTGACTTTGTTGGGTTACTTGCTAAAGACCCAATTGATGATTTTTTAGTTCATGGAAAAATTGGTAAAAACAGGTCAGGAAAAAGTAATGTGGCAATTGATTTTAAAGTTGATTTTTCAAAGTTCAAATTTATAAGTGCTACAAAAAGTGCAAGCAGAAAGTCAGATGATAAGCAACCAAAGGGAGACACTTCAAAAAAGGGCGATAAGAAAACATCTCCTTCGTATTCAAATTTTGCAGGAATCCATACAATTTGAGAAACGAACTGACCAACAAACCAGATTCAGATTTAGAACAAAATTTAAATTGTCAATCTACCCGGTTATTACTATCAGTGTAGAAATTACTTAGGAGGACATTAACAATGAGTAAGAAAAGAGTTTCGTATCAAAACTTGTTAAAAACAGCGATTGCTGAATTTGATACGTCAAAAACCGTAGACATTAAAGGGCCCATGCTGGATCCGATTCTTAAATGGGACGGACAGGGCGAACTACCGATTTATAAAGATGCCGCAAGTATTCTTGAAAGGTATTACTTCAATGAAACAACCGATAAAGGTGTTGAAGTAGCTGAAATGGAATACAATGAAGATGGCACAGAAGCCAAAACTGACGCAATGGAAGATGCTGAAGGAACTGGCACAGAGCAAGCAGGAACATCTGACAAGGCTACTATACCAGCAGCCAAAAAAGAAATTGAAAAAGATCTTGCAAAAGAATCTGAGTTCAGTGGCAAAGATGTTCCAAAAGCAAAGAAATATGTAGATGAAGCTGAAGAAGAAGCAGAAGCTGAGGAAGAAGAAGATGAAGATGAAGAAGTGAATGAAAGCCTTGAAAATGCAGTCATCGAAAAACTTATCGCTGAGATGGAAGAAGAAGATGAAGATGAAGAAGAAGAAGTAGAAGAAAGCGAAGTTATGGGTTATACAGGCGATGGTGTAAAACCTGGAATGGAAGCCCCTGATGAAAAAGAAGCTTCTGGACCTGAGGACGATGCCCAAGGCGCTGGCACACAACAAGCTGGTACAGGTGTTGATGCTGGTCAAGTACCTGACAGAAAAGACAACGCCGATATGATGGTTAAACCAAAAAACTACAACGAGCAAGAAGAAGCTGGCGATGAAGATGAAGAAGAAAAAGATCTCGATGTGGACGTTGAAGTTAAAGAAGATGCTGGCGTTGGACCTGGTCCTGTACCAGCAATGGCAGCAAAAGCAAAAGGCGACAACAAAGAAGGTGATGAAGCCGATGCTTATGAAGAAGCCTTCCAAATCTTCAAAGAAGCTATTGAAGATGATGACGAAGAAGACAACGAAGAAGAAGACAAAGACGAAGATTAATCAAGTTTTCTCTTAATAACTGGGATTACAAGGTTGAGCGGGTGAATTAAATGCCTGCTCAACCTTTTTACGAATCCTATGAAAGGACTAACATGAAGAAGATCTTAATAATTGAAGATAGTGCAAGAACTATCACATTCAATAATAGAAAAGTCCGAACCCCTGTAACTTTAACTGTAACCGATCGTGATTTAAAGGCACTAAAGATACAAATGAAAATGGCTGATATTCACAATTGGAAAGTTGAAGTATTATCTGAAAAAGATAATGAGGTTATTGATTATGATTATGCAGAACCACAAGAGGTAATTATTGAGGAACTTGAATTAGAGCCAAAAACAACACTTGAAAAATTGATGAAAGATGGAGACAGTGAATAATGAGAAAAGAAATAACTATCTTACAGGAGAATGCGTCATCTATTGTTATTGATGATAACGATGACCGTGATCTTGATGAGTACACACTCGAATTGTCCAGGCTTCTTGAAAGCAATAATGTTTCTATTGTAAAAACCTCCTCATGTTCCGTTATAATCCGACCTAATAAAATAGCCTCCATAGTTGTACGCGAGTTTCCATCAAGTTCAACCAACGACAATGAAATGCAGCAACAAATAAAAAAGGAAGATCCCAAAGAGATGGACGATTCTCCTGATGGAATTATTTCTGATTGAGGTTGAAAATATGGAACAAATAATAAATATTACACCCATTATAGTTTTTACGATAATAGCTGTGATTTCTTTGCGAGTAATATGGAATGGGTATAAGGATTTCAAACTGACGAGACAAATAGAAGGGTTTACGGACTATTTATCTATTCTTGAGTATCATATGAGTAAAGCATATGACCTTATTCATAAGGATCGTATTCTTATATATTCATTGGAGGGTATGCGGATTGAAGATAAAGACTTTAATAGCATATCCCAAGATTTTGTAAGGTTAGTATTGAAGTTCATTGGTCCGTCGCTAAAAAAAATCTTTGTTGATTTTTATGGAAATGAAGACACATTTATATTTAACATGATTGAATATTTCAATACTAGATATGAGGAAGATTCAATAAGAAAAGAAACTATGGATGAAATGTCATCTGATAATGATAAAAGCACGATAGAGGTACCAAATTATGAGCAACCAAAAACCTGAAATTGATGCTGTAACTCAGCATCTATTGGATGAGGCTCTTAAGAACCCATCTCAAACGGTTGTGACAAAGCAAACGAAAATTAAACGAGCTGCTAGTCAATTAGCGTCAGGTGAAGGCAGAAAAAGAAATGATCCACTATATCAGAGAATGGTCAAGTATAGAACATTATACTATAAATATAGAGAAATGCTTCACCAAAAGTATACCCCGAGAGTTAGGAGTAAAGCAAGAAGATAAGGAGCCCATTAATGGCTAATAAATTAACAGACTTATACACACAATTAAAGGCTTCCATTGTTGGTACGACAACACAGAAGACTGATGCGGCTCTTGATAAGGCTGTAAAAGATATTATATCGTATAAGTCACACAGCGGCAGAAACGGTTATATTGATTTAGTAAGAACTGTTATTGCCAAATCAACCACTGGAGTTGGATTTGGTGGCGGAGGATTATTCTCTCAAGCTCAAGCTGGACCAGCAGCATTTGGTCAATCAGTACGCTTAATGAGATATAAAATGTATGAAGCCATCATTTCAAACATAGATTATGCCAGTAGAGCACTAAATGTTCTGGTTGATAATATTCTATCTCCGGATGATATAACAAAAGTATCTCTGGATGTTAAACCGAAGAATTATCTTCAAGATGAGATTCCTGCACAGGCAAAAGTTAAACGAGTTAAAGAAGTTATTAAAAAGATTAAACTTGAAGAAAAGCTTAACATGATTGTTAAAAATACTCTGTTGTATGGAGATTTTTTCTGCGAAATTGCTCCACCAAAGATTGCTTTAACAAGCAAATCAATAATTAGTGAAAGTAGTGGATATAAACAATACATTGATGACCAAATTAAAAATGGAATAAAACAAACATGGACTGAAACATTTAAGCATGATAGAAAAGATCGAAATTTAAAAATTTCAATCGACTATTCTTCTTTTGTGGAAGAATTAAGCACTAATAAAGTTAACAGCGAGAATAAATTAGCTAATTTAACATTGATATTTCACAAACCAAGTTTGGTTATCAAATTACAAAGCGCATTATTTCCAATCTGTTTTGGGTATTTGGTTTTTCCACAAACGAGCGGAATGAATATAGCTGGTGCTACATTAGAAGATCAGGCTGTTAATAATATTTGTATGTCAATTCTGCATAATCTCAGAGACAAAATTCCTCAAATGGAGGAGTTTAAAGATAATAAAGAATTGAAAGACATTATTATGTACATGATCAGACATACAGATGCTAACCAAGCATTAGAGATCAGATATGTACCACCGGATAAAATGACACATTTTGTTAGACCATCAACTAAATATTATCCCTATGGTGAGTCTATGTTTGACGCAAGTCAATATTCATCAAAGGTGTTGATAGCACTTGAAACAGCATTAGCTATTCAGCGTCTATCACGATCAACAGAAAAACGTAAGATTGCCATCGAAGTTGGTTTACCGAGAGATGCAAAGAAAGCTATCGAACAAATGAAAGAAGAATTTAGAAAACGTAAAGTCAGTCTTGATAGTTTTGGAACTGTGGATACAATTCCAAGTATGATTACAACTTTTGAAGATGTTTATATTCCACAAAAAGACGGAAAACCATTTGTGGATATAAGTACATTCAATGAAGGCAATGTTGATATTAGAAGTAAAACTGATGAATTGAAATTCATGAGGGATCAACTAACAGCATCTTGGGGAATACCACCAAGTTTTATTGGTATTGAAGAAAATCTATCAAATAAATCAGCTCTTAGTGAAGAGAATATTCTGTTTGCAAGAACTGTTATTGGACATCAAAAATATCTTGGTCATGAACTTACAGATTTATTAATGAAGGTTTTTGATATTATTGATCCTGAACGAGCACTGGTATTATTTGATAATATAGATGTACATTTACCAACGCCTAAATCTTTGCAGTTTGAACGTGAAGCAAGATATATGAATGAGTTAGTCGGACTAATTGAAAGTCTTGAAAGAATTGGAATTCCTAAAGAATACTCCAAGAAGAAATATCTATCACACTTTGACTGGGAAGAGGTTAAGAAGTATGATATTGACCAAAAGGTTGATTCAACACTTGATCCATCAAAGAAAGACGATGATACTATGATGGGTATAGGACCGGGCGGAGGATTTGGAGGAAGTAGTTTCTAATGTCTACAACTAATATATTAAAAAAAATACAGGATATATTGATCACAAAATATGGTGATGATCTGAAACTTATTGACAAAGAAGTATCTGAAGGAATGTTTGGACCGACATTTTCAAACTCAATCTTATCATACTCAAGTTCAGATGAGGATGATATAGATGTGGATAATGCTGGTGCCGCAGATACTCCATATACAACTCATGTTCGTATTCCGGAACCGAAAGGTAAAAAGGCAGGAAGTAATTCCTTACCTTTTGGTGAAGCTGAAGAAATTGATACTGAAGAAGAAGCAACTGGTGTAGCTGATAAAGCAATGGCTGCAGCTGATAAAGTTGGAGCTGATGCGAAAGCTGGAGCTGATATAGGTGCAGAAACTGGTGCAGAGATGGGCGCGGATATGAATCTTGGTGGTATTGGTGGTATGGATAACACTGGAATGTTTGGAGAACAAGAAGAAGAAAAAACACCATCACAATTAGGAAGAATTTATGAGTTAAAAAAGATATATTCTCGCTTAACATCAATAGAATCATATCTTGCAAATGAGTCAGATTCACAACTAATGGAAGTAAGAAATTATGTTTCTCAAGGAATTGAACTATTTGAAATTATATCAGCAAATTTTAACTCATATAAAGATAAACTAGATGAGATTATTGTTACATATTATAAATTTATTTTAGAGATATATGAGACTGTAAAACGCAGATTCGGCGTATTACAAAAGTCAGGAGATTAAAAACATGGGCAGTTTAATTATTGAGCAAATGATATTTTCGGAAGCTAAGATGATAAAAGAAACTCCATCTAAAGCAATCTTCCGTTGCCCCATTCAAACAGTCGATGAAGTAAATCAAAATCATCGAATGTATCCTTCTGGTGTATTGAAGGAAGGTATGGGGAACTGTGATGGAAGAATGAAACGTAGAGCTTTCTACTCGGAACTCGATCATCCTCTTCCAACTGGTAATGATAATGTGGACGGAATAAGACAGACAACTGTTTCTCTTGAAAAAGTTTCACATATTATTCGTGCATATGAGTTTAGAAATAATACTCTAATTGGAGAAATGGAAACTGTAGGCACGCCAAATGGCGGTATTCTTTTGGGTCTTCTCAAAGACAGAACAGGAGTTGGTTTCAGTATGAGGGGTCTTGCCGAACTTGAAAGAAAACAAGACTTCAGTGAAGTGAAATCGCCATTAACAATTATAGCTTTTGATGCCGTTTCTATGCCTTCACATAGGGCAGCAGTTGTTGACTTCAATGAGATGAAATTTGAAAGCCACCTTCTTTTTGAAAGTTCAAATGGAATGGTGTGTTTAAATGGCAGATGTTTCATGCCAAATTACTTTGATAAACTTATTGAAACTAAAGTTATTAAATTTTTTGAGAGGTGGATATAATGGAGACAAAAGAGTTAAAGTTATTTACATTAGAGTATATTAGAATACAAGACAATCTTACACCACAAGAAAAAATTCAACTGGCGGAGTTTGTAGTTAAAGCATCGCGAGAACAAGTAGCTTTTCTTTTAACCAAGGGATATATGGTTGAAAAAGATAATGCTGTTTTGGAAGGATTTGGTTCAGTCGATCTCCCTGGTGGAATAAAGGGGTTTGCAGGAAATGCCAAATTTGGGAGTGGGAGTGCGGTCACATACCAGGGTGCAATAGGTGCAAGCGACTTACAAAACCTTAAAATTGCTGGTGGGGTTGCAGGTTTAGTTTTGGCTGCTTATTTAATACATGGTTATTATAGAGTGTATCAAAACTATGTTTCTAAAAATGCTAGAAAATGTAAAGATTATAAAGGCGGTAAATCCAGAGAACAATGTTTAGCCAGTGTTAGATATGACGCTTATAAAAAGCAAATACAGGGATTAAATCAGTCTAAACCATATTGTGATAAGAAAAGTAAACATCCTGAAAAATGCAAAGCTAAAATTAATCAAAAAATAGGTCAGCTTACAGTTAAAATGAGAAAAGAAAAAGAAAAAGCAGATTCATTAGCAATTCAAATAAAAGCGGCCAGAAATTCTTAAAGATATAATTTTTATAAAGAGGTTTAAAAATGGTAAACGTGGATAAATATCTTACTCATATACAAGAGATTGATCCTATTACAGGAACAATGATTGTTCTTTCCGCTGCAAGTTTGATCGTCTCTGCTACAAATATGTATAAGCAACATTTTACAAAAGGATCACGACAGTGTTCTGATCTTGCAGATAAGGAAAGATCATTGTGTATGTTACGTGCAAAAGCACTTGCTAAAAAAGTTGAAGCTGCGGCTTTAAAAGATGGTGTCAATAAATGTAATAAAACAAAAAACCCTCAGCAATGTAAGCAAAAACTACTAATGAAAATGAAAAAAGTTTCAGGTGAAATAGGATATTTAAATAGTCGATTTGCAGATGCTAAAAAGAGAGTATAAACAATGAGCCAGATAGATCAATATTTAAGTAAAATTCAGCTACAAGAGATAGAACCCATAACAGCTCTTGTTTTAGTTGGTGTGACTGCTGGAGTTGTAAATGCCATTAATTTAACATACAGAACATATAAAGAATACTTAACAAAAGCGGGAAGAACTTGTAGTGATTTAACTGAAAGAGAACGATCTATTTGCATGCTTGAGTATAAGATAAAAGGAAAATCAAGACAATTAGAACAACTCAAAAAATTAACTTCAAAGTGTTCTCAAAATAAGCATGTTCAAAAATGTAAAATGAAAATTGCCCAAGAGATGCAAAAAATAAAAAATGAAATAAAAAGGATGCAAGAAAGAGCAAAAGCAATACACAAGGATTACAAAAAGCCAAAAAACTTTATCAGAAAAGTGGGGTCATAAATGAGTCAATTACTAGAATCATACTTAACTTATGTTGATGAATCTAATAGTGTGACTGCTGCATATAAAGACTCACTTGCTAAATCTAAAGTAGAATGTAATAGGTATAGAGGTGATCAGAAGAAAAAGTGTATGGTTAAAGCACAAGTCGAAGCAAAAAAAGCTCAACTATCAAAATTAAAGCAACTTGCGGGTGAGTGTAAAACAGCACAAGACCCCAACGAATGTCGCAGAACTATCTTAAAGAAAGCTCAAAGAATAATGAACAGCGTCAAAAGTCTTACAACGAAATATGCAAACATTTCTATTAAAGCGAAACAGAAGTCTGAGAAAAACCAAGATCAAGATCAAGATTATGATCAATTTGAATATTAAAGGAGATAGATGTGAAAATAGAAGTCCTGTCAAAAGAAAACAACCATCGAGAGTTACTCCCACAAATTGTAGATCGAATATTTGCAATTTGCCGCGTTGATCCAAATTTTAAACTAAAAGACGAAATGGAAATAGTTGAAAATAGAATTGAGTCATTGCGCCAAAAAACTGCAAAACAAGTTGAATTATTACAACAGTCAAATGAACTGACTAAAGATCTTATACAACGGCTCGAAGTGTTGGAAGATCAAAATGAAAAGAAACAAATAGAACTATTAGAATCTTTGGGGAGCGATATATGATTATAATAGAAACAAACATTCCGAATGTAGTACCTGATAATATTAACCATTCAAAAACTGTTCTGGCAAATAACATTATTTCAAATGTATATCCTTTGTTTAATGAAGTTTATGGTACTAGAGTTGAAGAAATTGAAACCATGAGAGAAGAATTTCAAAGAAAAAAAGATATGGTTAAGAAGCACAAGATTGCATTAGAACAGATGATGGCTGAGTATAAAAAGAAGAAAAAAATATCAAAATTATTAGATAGAATAGAAAAATTAATTACATCTGGTCTTGTGTATGATGGTACATTGAAACATGAGACTATTATTTTACTCAAGATTGTAACTAAGTTGTCAGAAGATAAGCTAGATTACCACTTAAAAGATACACTAACAACCATAAGTAAAAGGTTCTCAAGATGAGTTCGTTTCTTGGGTGAAAAATACGCCTGAGAAACGAACTCAACCAATCCACCCTCCTAGCAGAAATCTAATATCTCCATAAGTTTAGAACATAATTTAAATGCCTGTAAGGTATATCTAGGTATATTTTATTACGTAATAAAATAGTTAGGAGGAAATAAAAACAATGAAAGAGTTGCTACAAGAAGTATATAGGACTACTAAAAAATTATCAGGTGTAGATCC
>Ga0307375_10002926_pt1 | contig 17157 bp, 15 predicted proteins | sample TR1MG_FD_202531 | JGI IMG/M metagenome (GOLD analysis project Ga0307375, IMG submission 202531) | Soil microbial communities from Risofladan, Vaasa, Finland - TR-1 | ecosystem: Environmental > Terrestrial > Soil > Coastal area > Acid sulfate soil | place: Finland: Risofladan, Vaasa | collected... | reverse complement strand
TGAGGGATACGACCGCGGCCACGCCGACGGTCTCAAAGAAGGAGAGGCCGATGAAGGAGAGTGAGGTCATACAGTGCGTTCAGTTCGACGCCACGGACTGGCTGAAGAAGCCCGACGTCCAGTCGTGGCTGAAGAATCCAGAGAACTGCGTCCCGACGCTGTTCACGGGCGACGTCTTCACCGTCTGGGATCACGGGGAGGGGCCGCACTCCCCGATCTCGAGCCCGGAGAACGCGATGCCCCAGTGGCTCTGGGACGAGATCGGCAAGATCCTCGAGGACCGAGAGATCGAGTACGCCGTCGTGCGGCTGATGAACTTCTTTTGAGGAGGACCGATGGCAGGATACAAGGACATCGCAGCAGAATCCCCGCTGGTTCCAGACGACGGGAGACCCGACGAGTACCACGCCAGGAAACGATACATCGCCCACTTCGGGCACGAGCCTCCCCAGAGCCTCATCGAGCACTGGCGGAAGTGTCAGGAAGAAGGAAAGAAAAAGAAGGGGAGGGGCCGATGAAGAAGGACAAGTCCCCCAAGCCGCGGCCGTCGATCACCGTCGGCAAGTACATCGTCGTGGAGCTGGAGAACGGCAATATCTGGATCCAGATCGGGGGCGGCGAGGGCATGGAGACCCCCAAGAGGAAATTCGAGGAGATGATCGACAAGTTCTGGAGGAAGGAGTTCTGACGATGCTGCTCATGAGCAAAGAGGGTTCGAACCAAGATCTACATCAGCCTCAGGTGTTCTCAGTTTTCAAGTACCCGGTCCCCCTCGACGACTACGTCGAGATCCAAATGCCCATCGACGCGAGGATCATCAAGTTCGATGTCCAGACGCTGAGGGACGACGGCAGGGAGGCGCAACAGCTCGTGCTGTGGGCCGTCGTCCCCTTGAAGGAGCAGAGCCGCACCCGGACCCGAAGGTTCCGGATCGCCGGCACGGGGCACCATCTCGTTCTCGGCGGCGGGGATCTCTGGCACTACATCGACACTGCGCAGATGCTGGGCGGCCAACTGATCTGGCATTGCTTCGAGATCCTGTACCCGGTTCCGGACGGCTACGCAGGGACGGTGCCGGTGCCGCCGGAGATCGACCACTACAAGGTCAAGTTCTGAAGGAGGACCGATGGCCGACATCGAAATCCACGCTCCCATGATCATTACGCCGAGGCTGTTGCCCGGTGTCAGAATCGAGGATGGGTTCATCTCCGTTGAACCGACCGAGAGGACCGGCGAATACGGAAAGCCCATCTGGAACTGGTATGTGGACATCCCTGCCGGCGAGTCCTTCGGATCCGACCTGGCTGGCTGGGGCGACCACAAGGCCATGATGGGAACCCTGCTCTCGTTCTTGGGCGCGGCCGCAGAGGCTTACCCAGACGGAGAGAACTCCGACCTGTTCACAACGCTCATCGTGGAATGGGCCTACCAAAACTCAGACGAGATCGCTATTCTCCGCATGGAGTTGGAAGGAGAGTAACCGGCACGCGGCTATACCAGGTGTAGCCGAAGTGGATCCGCGAGCGACGGATTCCGAACCCAGATGGAGAGTGATCATGCCCGAGATCTGCTACAAGCCCAAGAAGTTTGGCGAGCGGAAACTCGCCATCATCGCCATGGCCCGAAAGTTCGTGACCGAATACCAGGAGCAGGGCTTCGACCTCACCATCCGGCAGCTCTTCTACAAGTTCGTCTCCGAAGGCCGGCTCCCCAACACGGAGAGAGACTACAAGAACCTGATCGTCACCGTGTCGGAGGCGCGCATGGCGGGCCTGCTGGACTGGGACGCGATCGTGGACCGAACGCGCCAGAAGGAGGGCCAGCAGCACTGGGACTCCCCCAAGGCGATCGTGGACGCGGCCGTGAAGAGCTACCACATCGATAAGTGGGCCAACCAGCCGGTCCGCGTCGAGGTGTGGGTGGAGAAGCGGGCCCTCATCGAAGTCGTCGGAAGAGCCGCCTACCCTCTCGATGTGGACTACTTCTCCTGCAACGGGTACACGAGCCAGAGCGCCATGTGGCGCGCAGCGGAGCGGCTCATCGAGTACGAAGACGCCGGCCAGGAGACCGTCATCCTCCACCTGGGCGACCACGACCCGTCCGGTGTGGACATGAGCCGGGACATCCTCGACCGTCTGCGGATATTCGATTCCCGGGTCGAGGTGATCCGCATCGCCCTGACGATGGAGCAGATAGATGCGTTGAGCCCTCCACCGAACCCGACGAAAGCGGCGGACTCCCGATCGGACGGCTACGTGGCCGTGTACGGCCGCGAGTGCTGGGAGCTCGACGCCCTCGAACCGGCCTACATCGTGGACCTGGTCACCAAGGAGATCCTGAAGCTGCGAGACGACTCTCTGTGGGACGAAGCCGTGGACCACGAGAGGCACGAGGTTGGAATCCTCAAGGTCGCGGCCAAGATCATCGAGAGGAAGCTGGAGGATTAAATGAGCGACTGGTTCGGAAAGGGGTGTAGGTACCAGGCCTGTCAGTGGGAAGAGAACGAGAAGACTGGCGGCCCAAACTACCGGGAGTTCCTACCTACGCTGATCTTCTGCGGACACAAAGACAATCCCAAGGACACCGAAGGCAACTGCCAGGCGGCCATCTGTCCGGTAAAAAGGCAGTGAAACTGCCCGATCTTTTAGGAGACGAGAGATGTTCAATAATGCCCTTGCTATCTTCGTCGCAGTGATCGCGACATGCTACGTGATCACGGCGCTGGGGCTGGCCCTGTGCGAGTCAACCTGGGAAAACGGAGTCGTGAGAGGCCTCCTCGTAGTCTCGACAATGCCTCTCGTGTTCTTCCTGCCAAAGCGGCTCGCAATCTGGTACCGGGTGCGAGTGCTTTCTCAGGACCCACCATGACACGGCGAGCGGCCATCCCCAGGTCGCCTACACCAGAGAAGCCTGGCGACACGACCAGAGACTTCAGTTTCTGCCGTGTCTTGGACAGCTTCCCCTCGAGCCCCTTCTTCATTTCTTCTCCAACGAGGCGCTTCCCGAGTTTGGTCTTAGCAGCGATCTCCCTCCCCCGGTTGAGGGCGATGTGACCGAACACCTTTGCGGCCAGGGGGCTGCCGGCCAGTGCGCCAGCCCCCGCCGCGACCTCGGGAATAAACTGTGCGGCTCTTCCGAGCCTGGAGGGCTTGGACTTCTCGTGAACGCCCTTCCCGCCGGCAATGAGTCTCGCCCCGGCTGAGATGGGCGCCGCACCCTTGCGTCCGGCCGCTATGGACCGTTGATGCACTCGCTCTCTAAGGATCGCCCTGTTGATGTGCTCCAACGACTCCGGAACCTTCGTGGTCTTCGCTCCGACGCGCGACTTTCTTAATCTGGACAATAGATCCGGCGTACTCGTTCCAGGACCGACCTTGGCGAGTGCCTGTTCGAGTTCCTTGGGTATCGCCCCCTTACCGATCTTGCTGGTGATCTTATTGAGGATACGATTCTTCTGCGTGTCGTTCTTTGCCTTCTTCAGAATGCGTACAATTCGGCCCAGGTCCCTGGCTTTGTGGTATTCCATAGGAACCTCGGGGCCGATGGTCTTCGTCACCAAGGCTTCCCGGAGCGGGGACGTCTTTTTTCTCTCAAGCCCGTGGCGATAACCCTGACGCAGTACGTCAGGCATAAATTTAGGGTTCTTCATCGCGCGACTGAGAGCGAGGTTCGTGGCGAAATGGCCGCCGGCAGCACCGAGTCCGATGGATATGGGATCGAGAGCTCTCTTCTCCAACTCCTGGAGGAAACCTTGGACGAACTTATCTCGATCGATCGCCACGGAAGAACTCTCTATTTTACTCAGATGAGCGTCCTGAGCAGCGTGTCGAACCGATTCGGGATGACCCCGGTGTTGAGGCACCGGATCTCGAATGGTCCCGCCGCTCCGTTGGTCCACTGCAACGTCCACCCTGTGCCAACCGCCGACGTATCCACGGCGCTGATGAGGACGCCGTTCGTGATGGACCAAGCCGCGGGGTTGAAGATCGGCACGGACGGATCGAGATCGAATAACCTCGTGATGGGGGCGAAGGGCGTCGTCTCGTTCGGATAGGGGTCGTTCTTATTGGTGATGTAGGGCTGCTGGAGGCCCTGTGCGGCCGTGAAGCCAGGAGAGAGCGTCCCCAGGACAGCCAGAGTACTGTCCAGGAACTCGATGTCGAAGGGCACGTCGATGAGGCCTCCGGGAATGAGAAGCGTGCCCACGATCCACTCGTTCGTCATGACCGATATGATCATGGGGATCGTCGTAGACCCGCCAATGGGGACGAGCCCGCTTGCCACCGCTCGAACCACGGCCACGCTGTCGAAGCTCGTTCCCGTAATGGTGAAGTCGATAGCCACGTAGCTCTCGGGCGACGTTGGCGTCATGCCTGTGGGCAACGGAATGACCGAGATCGAACTGATCCGGAACGAGGTGACGCCGGGGTAACTGTTACCCCCGGGTGTATTGATGCCGAGAATGACATCTTCGCCGGCGCCGCCCGTGATGTCGCCCACCCCTCTCCAGAATCCGTTGGACTGGATGTTCCACGAGGTGAGGGCGAACTTGTCGAAAGACGGTGTCATGGGCCCCGGCACGTTCGGGTCGGCCACGAAGAGATTCTGCCCCACGAGTTCGATCACCCTGGATCCGCCTGTTGTGGGCGGCTTGAGGATCATGTTCACCTTGGGCACTGGCTCGGCCAGGACCGCGCCCCCTACGGTGCCGCTACTCGGATCGGGCGCCGGGTTGTCCACCTGAAGAGTGAACAGGTCGCCCCCGGTGAGCTGAGGCGCGTCGAGCTGGACCTGAATCTCCGTGCTCGATACAAAGACCACATCGTGGACCGTGACCGTTCCTGCGGCCACCGAGACTGTAGCACCGGCACGGAAGTCTGTGCCTATGATCTTCACAAGAGTGTTCACCCGTCCCTCGATGAGTGCGCGAGTGATATACTCGAGGCCGGTGATGGTGAGTGCCGGATAGGTGCACGTCCCCAGAGGGATGGTGCCGGTCGTTCCGAGCCGATTCGTGACCACCAGGTTGAAGGTGTCCGCGCCCGGACCTGCGCCATCGCGGATCTCGTAGTCGAACGTAAGGCCGTCGAACGGTGCGGAGACGACGGGATTGGTGACCACCATCTTCTCCCCTGCCTGGATGTAGGCTTCGAGATCCTGGCCGTAGAAGACGTTCCCTGGGCCCGCTATCTGGCCCACACCTATTGCTCCCGGGCTGAGATTCGGAATGGCAGACGAGCCCGATGGTGTGGGCTCTGAGAGTACGATGGACGTGATGCCAACGGCGATTTGAGTCGAGTCGATCTGGTTCTTCGTGACGCTGACCGTCATGGGGAGCGCACCGAGTCCATAAGGAACCCGGACAGTGAGATCGACGTAACCCTTGTTGCATGCGAAATCCCGAAGATCGTCATAGGGCACAGGCGTTGCGCCCATGTAAACCTCGACGAACAGCTTGGGATTCTCGGGCAACATGGTGTGATAGACGCGCACCCGGACGTCTTGACCTTCCACGGGATCCGTGGGCGTGCCATCGATGGACGTCTCGACGAGACCCCCGGAGAAAACTCCGTTGTTTCCGACGATGAACAGGGACTCGCTCACGCCACCGTTGGACTGTTTTCCAGACGGATTCGCAACCAGCATCTTGATTGGGAACCCAATGGTGGAGCCAATCAGGACGTCGAAGCTGATCTCAGTGTCGTCCACATACGTGACGACACTGGCGAGAGAGTCGGGGGCGTCCACGGCCACGGCGATCCCGCTGTCGAAGTGGTCGCCCTTCAGGGTCACCGTGATGAGGTCCCCGGGCTGCATGCCAATGGCCGGAGGAGGCGGCCCCGGAGGAGGCGGCCCTGCCGTGGCCCAAGCCCCACGGATGCTCGGATAAAGCTCCGTAACATCCTTGGTCTCGGAGTCGCTGAAGCTGGCACTCGGATCTTGTACTGTCACGGTGATCTGGTTGCCGTAAGGAATTTGCTGGTCGGGCGTGAAGATATCCACGTGCATGAGGTTGCTGGCGATCAGGCGCTTACGCTCCACGGTTGAGACGGTGCCCGTAACTGCCAGCTCCGGACCCAATGTCTTCGGAAAGGGCGGCTCGGCCGTGTAGTTGTTCAGCGAGATCACAAGCCGCTGATGCAATCTCTCCCCCACATCTGGGATTAAAATACCGTCTCGATCGAAGACTTCGATGCCGGTGATGGTGGGTGCGATCTGATTGGTGCTGACGATCGGGATCCCCATCAGATTGTTCCCGAAATCAGTCTTCTGGACCACGTCGATCGTGGGCGTCGTGAGTCCGGAGCTGTTCTGGGCCGTCTGTCCACTCACGGTGACGCCGCGGAGGTTCACCTCGACCCGGTAGTCAACGAGCACGCCGTCCGGATCGCTCACGAGCCACTCCGTGTTTACCTCGGGCGTCATGTTGTCGATGGGGATCTCCCGGACGAACTCGTCGCCTTCGTCCACCTCGACGGCCCCCGGGTCACCGCTCGACGGCCATGCGAGAGAGTTGCAGGGATAGATCATGGCGTTATCGAGGAGGACGCCCTGCCACGGATCGTCCACACAGGCGATCGCCTTAGACTTGAGTCCATCACCCAAGTCGATCAGCGCGCCGATGAGAGGGCCGGCCCCGCCGCAGCAGAGCTCGTCGAGAAGAGGATCGAACGGGATCGGTGTGTTCCCGGGGTCCGGGTAATTCGTGATGTACTCCTCAAGTACGTTGGCCTTGGAGTCGATCGTAAGCCACGCCATCTCCACGTCGAAGAATGCCTTGTCCACGATGTTCCATGCCCACCCGAACCCGATGGAGCCGAAGGGAGGCTCCTGGAGCCCGAGGAGAGTCGCGGTGATCTGAGGGAAGTACGGAGTTGCCGTTCCAGCCGGCAAGATCCACACAGGCGCGCGATTGTGGTAGTAGAAGCACGCTCCGTTGGTGTCCACGCTCCACTCATGGCAGCCGCGGAAGAAGGCCTCAGCCTGGTTGAAGGTGAGTCCGTCGGCGTGGTCCTGCTTGAGGAGCTTGGTGGTTGTGTCGTTGACCTGTGCGATCGCTATCCTGGTCACGCTGTACGTTCCGGCCTGCTTCGAGAGGATTATGACGAATTTGATCCCGCAGACGTGGATGTACGGAGTGCTCGCCCCGATGATGTGCGTCGACATGAGGGTCATGACCATCATGATCGAGTCGCCGTCCTCAAGGCCGTTGACTGTCAATCTGGTGATGTGGTAGGTGATCCGCTGAGCTTCGATGTGAGGAATCTGGCACTTCACGACGGCGGCATACCGGTCCGTGTACGGATAACCCATGAGCGTCGAGAGGTAGCCACTATGGCCACTCACCTGAACATCAGATAGGTTGGAGTCGCTGGAGATCAACCAGTCCATCTGGGCCAATCTGGTCCCCTGTTCGGTGGTGAAGTTCTCGGTGTAATGGACAGGAGGATGAGGGTCCTCGGCGCCGCCGCCCCCGCCGCCCCCGCACGTCACGTCGGCGCAGTACGTCGTCTCGATGTTGGTGATGCGGCTGATGATCGTCGAGATGTCGATCTCGATCTGGGTGTGGGTCTTCGTGCCGGCATCCGCGAGGTCGTCGTGGGAAACCCTGGGACCCTGTCCGGGTAGACCGTTGTGAACGTGCCCGGTCCCACCCGGAGATGTGGACGCCATACCGGCGAACACTGCGTCGATGGTCCTCCAGTTGGGGTTGGCCAGAATATGCCAGTCACCGGGGTTCTCCCCGGCGTAAGGCACGTTCAGATTCAGGTTGGCGGTGACGTCTGGCATTACTCACTCAGTCCTATGATTCCTTTTTCTTCTTTTTCTTCAGCAGCCTGTGGCCGATAGCCGCCGCACCGACAGCGGCCCCGCCACCCAGTAGACGGTTCAGCGCGAACCTCGCTGTACTGACACCCCGCTGACCCGGCTGAGTCATCACGAATCGGCCGAGTTCCGCTGTGCCTCTCATCTCCGGAAACCTCTTTTCCAACTTACGCAGCAGACGAAGGCTTTGCGCACTCGAGGCCCGTCCTGCGATCGTTGGACTCACGATCCGCATGAGGGTGCGCCTGACTGCACCCTTCGGAATCTTCTTGCCTGGTGCGAACGTGCTCGAAACACTCGCGGCCGTCTTCTCCAACTCGTCGAAGAATCCATGGATGAATGCGCTCTGCATGGTCACCTCAGAGGTTGTTGCGGAACTTCTGTTTCTCGATCTTCCCCTGAGCGAGCAGATCCTGGATAGTGACTCGCTCCTGACGAGGGACACAGAACCTCCACTGGATGTGCGCCGCTGGAATATGGCATACCACAACGGCGTCCCGGATCAAGAAGGCACCGAACCGGCCGTTGCGATCGATGTCGGCCCACCACTGGTCTCTGGAGAGAATCCGGTCGTGGACGACTTGGCCCTGATCCCACGAAGCCACGAAGAACTTGGCGATGGCGGCCTGGGGATATTCGTCCGTGGGGAGCCGTATACGGCCCTCCACGAAGCAGAGAGGAGCGTCGATGAAGTCGACCTCCTTCACCGTGATGGTCTTGTAGAGGACCATCGTGTAGTCCTTGCCGTCGGGTTGCGCCGCCGGCGTGTGCATGGCCCGGTAGACGAACCACTTGTAGTAGCGCATCTGGTGAGGATTCGAGGACGTCGTGTCCACGTACTGGAGGAACGTGGTGCGCCCCAAGATCTCTTCGTACGGAATGCCATACTGGTCGTTGTAGAGGGTTTCCACATCGATCCAAGTGAGCAGACGGTTGAAGGTTATGACCTCGTCCACCAGACCCACGAAGTTTTCGACCCCGTTTCCGCCCACATAGAAATCCTCAGTGTTGAAGTCGACGTTGGCGGTCTGGTCGATCGTCCCGCCGGCCACCCACACACCGTCGACGTAGAGCTTGACGTCCGAGTCCCTGTCGAACGTGGCCACCAGATGGTGCCACTGGCCGTCGTTCAAATTCTTCCCGGCAGCCGGGAAGGATACCTTGTTGACCGGTCCGTTGATGACCACGACGGGGACATAGTCCTGCCCCACCTGCTCCACATAGATGCCGTATCCCTGCCCGGTAGCTGCCGCAATCTTGCCGCACACAATCCCGAGCGTGAACGAGGGCGTGACCGTGACCCAGGCGCTGATGGAGAAGTCCTGGTCGGCGGCGTATGACAATTTGGCAGGGTTTGCGGCCGACAGCCACCCGAAACCGTTGAATCGGGCGCAGTTGCCGATGATTCCCGCCCCCACAGGCATGCCTACGAAGCCCGTAGCGACGAGATTGGCCGCAGGCGTGACATCATCGTCGAAGTCGGCGTCAAAGGGCCAGAAGGACGTGCTCCACGTCTCAGGCACGAACTGGGTCTGGTCTCTCTCAGAGCGGCCATATCTCTCGTCGATCCTCCGCACCTCGTAGAAGAGCGGGTCGACGTAGATCTGGCCGTCCTCGGGGATCTCGGGCGGCTCCCACTGGAGGAGTACTCCCGATGTAGCGTCACCGATGGAGGGCTGAAAAGAGATCTTCCTGGTTCGTAGGACTGTGGCGACGGCCCCGACGGTTCCGCTGTAGGAGAGGGTGATGTACGTGTCCGGCGTCCTGGCCGGATCACTGACGTCATAGTTACGCCGGACGTAGTAGACGCCGCCAAAGACAGTCTCCACACAATCGAGGTCGTTGATCCCGAACGTGGCGAGCACCACTCCGAAGGCGTTCAGAACCTTGAGTTCGATGGTGTTGACCGCCCTCCCCCGCTCTGTTACAGGATCGGGAAAGGATATCTTCAGATCGATGAAGCCGACATCAGGCATTACAGACCTTTCTTCGCCTTACGCTTTTCCCACCATCCCTTGAGTTTACCGCCGGCCTTCTTCGCAACAGATATGCCAGTCTTTAGGGCTTTCTCTCGAAGCTCTTTATTCACATCTCTCGGAGGTGCCGCTTTCTTGGCCTCGAGCGCCTTTTGTCGCTCCAGGGCACGAGATTTCTCCTCGCCCATCTTTCTCTCGACAATCTCGGCGATGCGCTTCTTTGCATGCCGAGAATAGCGTCTTCCATGAACATACCCTGGTTTCCCTCCGACTCCCCGGACCATGCTGGCCATCTCTTTGACGTCGCCTCCAGCCTCGGGTCCCTGACGCATCTGCCGAATTCTACGTTTCACCGGAGAGAACTCCTTCGGCATGTTAGCGATCATGTTGGACTCTTCCACCAACACTTTGGGAGACGCATGGCCAAACCGGCTGGCGAATTCAGGGGAGTACTTCTTCAGGTGCTTTACCTCACTGCCCTCGTGTCCCAAGATAATACGCTTGTGCATCTCTTTTTGGCGCGGAGTGAACCCCCTGCTACTACCCACATTCTCGGAAAGGGAAGACAGTCGTTTGCCTCTGGCGAAGATCAAGGGCCGACTCCCCGTCTTAGGACTTGGAGAGGCCATAAGGGGTCCCTCTGGAGAGCCCATTCTTCTCGGAAAATACGGGCCCTCCATCGGTTTTCCAGTTGCCGGATCAACAGCCCGTAATCGAATGCCACTGTCAGTAGCGCGCCCACGCCGTACGAGGTAGGGCTTGACTGACGCTTCCGTCATCTTCTTGGCACTTTCGAGGTCGAGAGCTGTCTTCTCGATCTCATCCAAGAACCCAAACATGAAGGAGCTACGCATCAGTTACCCCTTCGGAAAGCTCGTCGTCGAGAATGTTGATCCTCGTCGGGTGCTTCAGGGATACGTCTCCGGTCAAGAGGAACTCCACTGGGTGCTGATCCGCATCGGAGAGAACCGCGGCCAGCTCTGCCACCTGGGCCAGGGTATAGGCGGCGGGGCCCAACGTCGGGAAGCGCACGGTCACGAACCCGTTCTGGCCGATGATGCCGCCCGTCTCGTAGTTCACGTTCAGCGTGTTGAGCTGGATCTGATCGAGAAGAGTGGCGCAGTGCATGACCGCCCCCGAGACCACCGCGTCGTTGCGGAAGCCGGTGGATGGGTCGAAGTAACCCAGAGGACTGTCGGTCGTGAACTTGTTGACGCAGAACGAGTAGCCGTTCGCCGGCGGCGCCATCGTGGACCTCGTCTCGGTGTGGACGAGGCGCGCGGCCACCCACACACCAGGCTGGTGAACCCAAATCTGGTATCCCGTCCGGGTGAAGACGAAGGCGATGTTGACGGGGTACTGCTTCGACACGTCCGTAGGATGGCTCGCCAGCCACGCCGAATTGGGGATGTCGATGAACTGACCCGTGCTTCCGCCTCTCACCACCTGGATGCGCCCCGGACGGAAGCGAAGGTAGGTCGAGTTGTCCGGCACCTGGGCGATGAGGTACTTGAGCATCCAGGTGGTCGGCGTCACCACGCTGTCCACCGTGAAGGCGTACTCCTGGAGCCCCGCCAGCCACTCGATGTTGTCGGTCATGATGAACTTCGAGTGCCACATGGACCCGATGCTCCCGGCGAGCGCCGGCTTGTAGATCAGACCGTCGGTATCGTAGGCGGGGGGCACGAGCGGCCCGCTCATGACGATCGAGTTGCGCCCCAGGTAGGCGGCCTGCGTGACGAAGGAACCCACGGCATTCCACTTCGCCGTGTCGATGGGCCCGGGGGTCAACGGATCGACCACCTGCGCGTCCGGAGCGAATTCTCCGGGGAGCATGGCCACTCCGAGGGCGTCCTTGAGGTAGCTCAGGATCTGCCCGTTGGAGATGCTGGCCCCACTGAAGTCCACCAGCGCGTCTCTGACTTTCGACATAACTGTCTCCTGTGGCTATACGGCGTATAGACTATAGTACTCAGTCGTGGAAGATCTCGATCTCCATGCCCGCCTGAAGGATGGGCCGACCCGAGATATTGAAGAATCTCAGAGTCGTCGGAGACGTGAAAGTGTAATCCTTCCCGGGGCCGTAGGTCATCTTCACGCCCTCGAGGAAGACGAAGGACTTCTCGTTCATGCTCGTCACAGCGGCCGAGACGACGAAATCCTGGGGAACGCCCGGTGAACCACTGGTGGGCACCAAGATCTGCTGAGAGTAGGGCCACGGCCACGTGGTCGCTCCCGTGAGCGTCACCTGAACCCGGCCACCCCCGAGATCAGTGACGATGAAACTCGGGCCGAATCTAAGGATGTTCACGCCCGGGAACGGCGTGGGAACACTGTCCTCCACGATGATGTTCGCTCCGGCCGAGATGCCCGCGATGACGACCTCGAGGTTGGGGCCGATGTAGCGGTAACCTTTGACCCAGAAGGGCGGCGTCAAGCCGGCCACCACCGGATCGTTCTCGAAGGTCAGGATGCCCGCCTGGCTGTCCCACAGGGGCCCCGAGACGTGCGTCCAAGGGATCTGGGGGCCGGGGCTTCCCGCGGCGTCCTCGTGGAGCGTAAGCTCCCATGCCGCACCGTACTTGGGCGGCACCCAGTCCTCGAGTCTGGGGTCGGTCTCCACGCCGGGACTGCCGCCTCCGTCGATAGTGGCCAACCAGCAGAAGGTGGCACCCACATCGGTGCGCTGGACCAGCGGCCACGCCCCGAGGTCTCCTGGGGCCGGCGGGTAGGCGATGTGCGTCTCGATGTCCGCATCGATGGCGGGAGGAACGGGCGGCGATGCAGGAAGCTCGTGGCCCCACACCTCGTCGACCTTGTAGATGACCCGGCTCGGCAGGGGCTCGAGCGGAGCGCCGCGCTCGCGCTCCTCCCACGGGGTCTTGTTGATCCCCGTGTGCCCGAACCCGAAGAACAGCTTCCCCACAATCTGGAGAAGGTGCTCGTGGTAGTCGGTGAACGTGGCCATCGTGGTCTCCTACTTACTTCCTTGTGCCGCGAGAGACCCCTTACGGTACTTGACCAGGAGATCTGCGGCCTTCTTCTTGTTTCCAGAGGCACGGACACTCTTGAGAAAGCGAGCCGTTTCTCCCCGGAGATAGGGACTTTTGATCATCCGGCCGAGGGATTTTCCCTCGAGCGCTATCTTCTCCAGTTCATCGATGAATCCATACACGAATGCGTTCACTATCCGATCTCCTCTATCGCGTAGATGACTTACAGGGGAGATTCAGCTAATCCCTTTTGCGCTGCTGCAATCGCGCTTGAACCCCCCGGTTGCCCGGACCAATATCTGAAACCCTTCCTTGTCTCTTTGATAGCGGAATGACGGCCCTCTTCACCCCCCTTGGGCATCATCCTCAAGGCCTTAGAAAACTTCTTACGAGCCACAGGGTCCGTGAATCCGAGTGACCGGAGGCTCTCTGCATGTTTCTCAATCTCGTCAGCAAAACCGTACACGAATCGTGCATTTATCATGATTTCGCCTCTTCGGCCCGTTTACGCTCAACAACCTCAGCAATCCGTTTTCTCGCGTGTCTGGAGTACCGCTTCCCGTACTGGAATCCTGGTTTTCCGCCGACGCCTCGCACCTTGTCCGCTATCTCACCAGCTTCCAGTTCGCGTTGGTGTTTGAGGTATCTTTTTACGGGCCCGTAACTCTTGGGCAACGACGCCGCCATACTCGACTCCTCGACAATCACACCAGGAGAGGCGTGTCCATAGAAATTAGCATTCTTTGTCTTGGATCGCTTGAGGTGGCGTAACTCACTCCCTTCGTGACCTAAGGCTATTCTGTTTGCCATTTCCTTGTGCTTTGGATGTTTCAGGGCTCCATGGCCGAGAACCTTCTTGAGAGAACCCGACATCTCCCCCTTGCTGAAGATCCGACCACGTCCTCGAGTAATCCCGTGAAGACGCTGCGTGGCAACCTCAACGTCGGCAGCACTCGCTGGAATGCCTTTAGCCTTCAGGTGCCTCTTCATCTCCGTCTTGCTCATGCGCGGAACGGTCTGGGGACCCCTACTCGCTACAGACTTAGGCGCTTGGGGGTTAAAGACAGACACCAGATTTCGTCGAATCCTGTTCCCCCTGATCGCCTGCGTCATCTTGCGGGCACTCCGTAGATCGAGCCCGATCTTCTCCAGCTCGTCCAGAAAACCGCGCATGAATGAGTTCATCAACCCACCTCTGCAATCGAATAGATCACGGGCGTGTTGACTCGGTACGTCACCCGAAGGATAATCATCTCCCCCGAGTCTACCGTGGACAGACCGTTGCCCGTCCACTGGATCTCCACAGCGACCTCGCCGCTCGGCAGGACGACGTCCACGATGGAACCGACCCTGCATCCGTCTCCATCCAGGAATCTACCGCCGCCGAGGGAGAGCTTAGACAAGTCCAGCCACCCGCTGAAGTAATCGGTCTTATGGCCGGGGAACTTGATCTCCAGGTTCACATCACCTGTTGGCGTGCCACCACTGCCCAGATAGGACTGCCCGATCTGCGAGGCCTGGATCCCCGTGATCCTGAACTTGCCGTGGTTTCTTGGCTCGTCCTTGAACACGAATGTCCGGTCGTAAATGCACACCTGAGTGGCGGCGAAGTCGTTGCCGTAATCACGCCCCGCAGCTTGAGTGGGCCTGTACAATCCCGTGTTGTAGTTGATCTGGGGCCATACCAGAGCGCCTTCGTTGGGAGCCGTCACACCGGGACCGTGGATCACGTGCGGGTTCACTTGGAGCTGACCGGGCTCGCCGCCACCGTCGCCCCACGGCGCAGCTCCCGCGTAGAGCGGGAGATGGTTGTGCCAATGGAACGTCTGGCGCACCATGACCGGCAACCATTTGTAGTTCACCCACTTGGGATCGTCCTTGTTCAGCCGGTACCGCTCGTCCTCGAAGTGCTCGGCCTTATCCGCGGTATCAGCCGACTCGAGCGTGTAAAGGAGGGCCTCACCGGCCAGCGTCAAGAGTCCACTCGTCTGATCGAGGTCGTATGTTCCTCCAGGCCGTAGATGTCGCAATCGCATGTAGGCGTTCGGAGCCGACTGCTCAGCCGCATAATCCTTCACGGGACGGCCTGTGGGGTAATCAATCGCCACGGGGTTATCAACGGCCGCAGGCGGTGAAGATACGCCCGTGAGGTCGGCGAGATCGAGCGTCTTGGGCTCCTGCCACGCGTTGGTGACAGGATCCTTGAGGTAGACCTCGTAGGGCTTCTCATAATACGTATCCTGGAACGTATTGTTCCCAGTGAAGCTGACGAGCAGCTCGTTGTCGCCCGAGTAATGCGAAACACCCGACATGAAAATCTCGCGTCCCGGAGCATCTCCGGCCACGGACACCGGGAGGGCGAAACCCCCCGGCGACGGCACGGGTGTCGCATCCACGAACATCTCGAACTTGCTGCTAACACCCGTGTAAGGAGCAATGGGCGGCGCGATCGTCATCTCGACAGTGTTGTAGCCGCGCGTAAGACCCAACGCCGGATCGGGCGTCACGAGGTCCACGCTGACCTGGACCTTGATGGAGTACCCGGCTCCCGCGGCTACGGACGAGATGATGTTGAAGTACGGATTCAGAACGCCAACTGGAGCTCCTATCGGGATGAGGGCGGCACTCACGCCGATCGGTAGACCATTCACCTGAAGCGTGAGAGTCTCGGCCCCGCCTCCAGTCACGAAGAACTCCATGCTGGTTTCGACGATGGCCGGCGCCACGAATGCACTCACGTTGTAGGCATAGGGAGCCTCGCTGCCCGCGGGGTAGCCGGGTCCGTAGAAGATGGCACCGTCGAACGCCAGGAAACCAGCCAGCCGTTGGATGCCGCTGATCTCGGTCCAGCCCACGTCCGGGTCGAGTCCGGTGTAGGCCACGCCCAACGAACCGAAGAGAGCCTCATTCAGCCGATCGATGGCGTCGGGAAGCGTGGCGTTCTTATCCAATACGACGAACCCGTCCGACCACTGGCCGTCTCCAGGAAGGCCGAGAAGGATGTCCTCACCGGTATGCTCATGCAAGCGGGTCAGATTACGGCCCACAAGTTCGAGGAAGCGGCCATAATCGGCCTCGGAGATGAGACCTTTCAGTACTGCACCCTCCTTGGCATGGATGGGGATGACCGTGCGAATGGTCAGGTTTCCGTCCTGGATGTTGGAGACGACTTCGATGAACTCTCCGTCTCGGAGTTCGAGGTCGCCGGCGCCGGCCGCGGGAACCTGGTTGATGGTTCGCACGCTGTCGGGCGCCACGAACCGCACGAGGCCGTTGATGATGTCCGGCTCGATGTCGAGGCCATTCTGGCCCTGGAACATGATCACCTGATTGTCGGGCTTCACGAGCTTGTCGCCCACCCGGATAGCCCCGACGAAGGGCGCACTCTTGATAAGAGCGATCACGTCGGCATCTACCTCACCCAGCACATTACCGAACTTGATGAAGGCCTCGGGATCGATGTCGTGCAGCTCCTCCCTCTCTCCGTAGCGCATGCACCACGGCGGGAGTGGGATCTTGTTGTCGGGATTGGGCACGTATTCGAACACGAACGTGAGGTCGTAACCGATGGGCGTACCCGTGCCGTCCTTTCCCGTTGAGAACCCATCCGGGTCGGACTGGTAGGCGAAGGTATTCGGGTTGATCTCCACGCCGTTGGCGTCCCTGATGGCGATGATCGTTAACGGGTTGCCGTTCCCGTCGTGGGGCTCGTCCTCGCTGGTGCAATCCATGAGCCTGAACCACAGACGGGCCATAGCCGCATCCGTCTCGCCCGTGCGCCCGATGAAAACGCCCTTGGTGCTCGGGAGAACGTAGGTGACCTGGTAAGTCCCTGGACCCGGCGTCACACTGGATACGGTCATCTTCAGCGGGTTGGCAAAGTAAAGCAGATCACCGGCGATGCCATCGAGGACGTCGCGAAGCCCCTCATCGGCGGCGGCATGAAACGGGAAGAGACCGAGCCAGTCCTCAACGAGGATATCCCTCGAGAGATGGAGGAAGTATTGGCCGATCGGCGTCGAGATGTCCCTGAAGAAGTGCTGCTGCACCTTCTCAGGCGTCTGGTTCCCACTCAGGTACGCCTGGACGAGTGCGAACACCTGCGGATCAAGGAGGAAGTCATAAGCGCGGGTGAACCCGTATGGCCGCACGGCCATCATCACGTCGGCGATCACTGAAGTGACAGCCGAGTCGGTCACACGGATTCGGAACGTATGCGATCCCACTTCGCTTTCGACGACGGAGCCGGCCGCAGCCTGAAGTGTGTCGCCCACGAGATTCACTCCAGAGGGCGGTGTGCCGAAGCCCCCAACGATGGACCAGGCGTAGGGTGGCGCTCCCCCAAGTGCTTGCAGTTGGAA
>Ga0307375_10002924_pt1 | contig 17164 bp, 49 predicted proteins | sample TR1MG_FD_202531 | JGI IMG/M metagenome (GOLD analysis project Ga0307375, IMG submission 202531) | Soil microbial communities from Risofladan, Vaasa, Finland - TR-1 | ecosystem: Environmental > Terrestrial > Soil > Coastal area > Acid sulfate soil | place: Finland: Risofladan, Vaasa | collected... | reverse complement strand
AGGTTCATATCCTATTATATATTTCCTCTTGTGCCTCATTTATAAATTTAATCAATTCTTCATCTGTAAAAACTGGTGTTTCTGGTAATGGAAATAACATTTTAAGTATTTTGTTTTTATTCTTCTTAAAATTTTTATAAATATAATTTTCGATTTCTATTAACATCTTTCCCCTTTTCTTACATACAATCATAAGCACCCCCATATTTGACCTGCCTTAAAATCAATCCTGAGCATCTTTTTTTTCAGGATTCTCGTAAATAACCTTTTTTAGCGTCACAGAGAGCGGTGATCCGTCTGCGCCGGTAAGCTCATTCTTGGTAGTAGTAGGCACATATTTATTTATAAAGTCTTTGAGTAATTGATTATCTTTTATAATTTGAAGGATATAGTGTTGCAGTATGGTTTCATCATGGGTCTTATCATATGCAATAGCTGTGTTAGTTAGGTCTTTAATCGTATAGCCTTTTTTCTTCATGCGCCCTATTTGATTGCCTTTGGCATATCTACTTTGACCTTTTTCATTAGTAGTAAAGTTTTCAGATTTTTTCAGATTTGCTGACATTTACCATTCACTCTCCACTTGCTCTATCGTCACCTTAAATATTTGCCCCTTCAATTCTATCAACCTCACTACTGCCTCGATATCGCTTGCAGGTATATCCAGCTTAATCCGGCTGTTACCGTCTTGGCCTGCAATGTTGATGGCTGATAATATATCAGGCAAAGACGCTGTAAATACTATCTTTTCCATTCATCATTTCCTTTAATTTATTAATGGCTCTATCCTTGATATCCTGAACTGTAGCTCGTGGTAGACTAATTATCTCTTCTATCTCTCGTATTGAATAACCATCATTATAATATTTAATAATTTCTCTTTCGGTTGTGGTTAATTTTTGTAGACTCGTTTGTAAGTCAACTTTAAAGACAGTTTTATCTTCATCAAAAACATTATTGTCTTCCCAAAATGGTATGGAGTTTTCTGGCGGGATTATACCGTAGTTTTCTATCACGATTTTACTTCTTGTCATCTATACCCCTCTATTCTAATTATAGCGAAAAACTTGTCAAGTGTCCGAGATACAGATATAATTACCCTCCTTTTTTTATGGGGGGCAAACTATCGCCAGCCTGCCCCCGGTTTTTTTATTTTCATTACTTCACCACTCAAAATTCTTATCTTCTTTTTTCTTCCTGTCTATTGCTTTTCTCATTTTGTCTATCACCTTTTCAAACCTCTCTATGTGCCTATCGTTACAAGATGTCATTACTTGCTCTCTTACACAATAAAAAGCGTCTTTCAATTCCACATTTGTAAAAGGAACGCTTACCATGATATCAACCTCCTCTTCTTAAATCTTTAGCTAGCCAATTGTGCAAAGCTTTCACCTCCTCTCTATAATACTTTATTTTATTTTAACTATCTTGACATCATCGCCAGGTTTTATCTTTAATTTTAAATAGCTAAACAACATCATTAGTGCCTCCCTAATGGAAACATCCCTCCCTTCAAAAATATCAAATCTTTCGTTACATCTTATTTGTTTTTCTAAACTACTTCTGATGTTACATATTTCTTCTAAATGCCTGGCCTGCATTTTTATTTCTTCAGTAATTACATATCGTTTTGGGTAATCACTTAAATAATAATTTTTGTTCATTACTGAATTAATATATTCTTCACATCCACTATTAACACTACATCTATTATTTTTTATTTCGCTTACTTCACATCTTAAACACGATAATCTAACCAAAAGGTAAATTATCACAACTCCTATTCCTGTTATTACATACCACATTCTTTCTCACCTCCCTTCTAACTTATCTATTGCCTTAATCAAGTCTTCTAAACACTTCACCAATATATATATCCCGCCATGCGCTTCTATTTTTGCTTGGAAATCTATTTGCACCCTTCTTTGAATTCCGCCCGGTCTTTTATATTCGACAAATAACACATTCCCATTTTTAATTGCGATATCATCACTTATGCCAGGAAAACAACCTAAACCTTGTAAGACATGAAAGCGAAACCAACCTGTTACCTTCAAATAATCACGGCATAATTGCTTAATATCATTTTCCTTTATCATATATTTCAGCACTTTAGCTTTAACCTTTATCTTGCTTCGCCTCCTCCTTCTTAAAAATATATTTTGCTACATAATAGAGAGTTCTTAATTTATTCATAAGCCCATCTCTTGCTCCATAGAAATTAAAATTTGTAATTAGTATTCTATGCTTTGTTATACTTTCGTCTACCGTAAGAGCAGAAAGATTATTCTTCATAATTGTAAGAGAACCTTCTCCATCAATAATTATTTTCCCCCATTTTTTAGGTTGATATATTTTCATCACTTCGCCTCCTTAAAATATACTTTTTTTAAATGTGGGTCTTTTGATGAACATTCGTAAAAGTGTGGTTCGTCTTTTATTTTCGGGAAGTATTTTTGCTCTAAATCTCTTATTTTTTTTGTATTGCTATATTGTTTATTGTCATACCACATATCCCTATATTTTGTTAATTCCCGAATTATCGCTTGTCTTTTCTCTAATTCTTCGATTAACCCTATATGGTTCTGCCGATATTTCTCGCCTTGCTGGAGTAGGGAAATAATATCATCTATGTTATTCATGGTATATCTCCTATGCTTTAGAATAAATATCGCCTCTTTAACTTCCATCGCTTTTCGCCTCCTTTAATTTTCATAGTTTTCGCCCTCATGAACATTACTACTTCCACATCTTGGACAATGTTGAGACCACCAATTATCTGTATCAACATAAAACTCACATCCACAATCATTGCAAATCCATTTCATTTCTTCGCCTCCTTCTCTTTTTCCTTCAGCCATATCTCATAATCCTCTTCCCTAATATCTATCTTTAAATTACACTTATCACACTGCCCCACCAGCTCCCGGTCAAATGGGCAGGACTGCAAGTCTATCGTAAGCGTGACTAAGTTATTACAGACCGGGCATTCGTAGATGTAGTTAGCCATTAATCTGTACCTCCTATCTTTTCTTTCGCTAATTCTTTTTCTGTTAATGGTTTATTTTTATCAATCTCTTCTTGTATGGTTTTTAATACAAAGATGCATTCTCTCATAAAATTAAATATATAACTGTCTGCAAAAGAATATCCTTCATCTATAAGTTCTTTTATATAGCTTTTATAAAATCCTTCTAATCTTTCTATACTCATCTTTCCCCTCCTATATACCAAATTAATTTATCCTGTGCCTTAATCAATTCCTCAATTCGACTATTGAGGTTTATCAGGCCTACGAAACTAATTATTACCATTATGATTAGGATGATGATAAGCATACGCTTGACACGGTATAGGTTAGTCATCAGCTTTATCCTCTATATTTTTAACTTTAATTTTAAATTCCTCAAATTCTTTTTCGCCACATAACTCACAGTAAGGTTTATAATTTATCTGTATTCCCTTTCCAGTAGGAATACCTTTACCACATTGAGAACAAACCCATTTAATACCTTCTCTTAATCTCGCAATCCCCATACTTACCCTCCCTTCATCCTATCACCGGACGATTAATAATATTGTGGATCAAATACTGATCCCGTCGCGTAGCCTTTCCGAACTTGACATATTGTATCCCCTTCTTTGGATCATCATTGATTCGGGTATTTATCGCTCTTTGTGCTAATAATTCGGGGCTAAATTTCTGTTTTGGTATATATTTTTTCTTATGCCAGTCGCCATCCCTAATCTTTACTCCCCATATATGTAATTTATGACACATGGTATTGACGCAAACATTACATTGATCTGCAAGTTCTAATATATCAACACCACTCTTATACGTTTCGATTATCTTAACTTTGTCGGTTTGTATCCTTGCCCCAATAAGTTTACTGCCCATTATTATTCCTCCTCAAATATTATTATTTTGCCTTTCAGGATGTGGATATTAAGATTTATGATTAATTTTTTTAGGGAAATATCCTCATATAAAATGCTCAATTCAGAAACTGGCTCTGTCGTAGCTACAATACAATTGGTAATTTCATTAGAAATTTTAGACATTATGTATTTTTCTTTATAGGCTATATCATCCCAGCCTTTGTCTATTTTTGCATAATGCTTTTTTTTAGTAAGTGCGTGAACATAACTACAGAAGCACGGAAACTTTATCTTTTCGAGGTTCTCGCCGTTAACATAATTGCCTTTAGGATTGCTCTCATCTTTTATCCATGTCCATTTTCCATTAGTGTATTTTTGGACTAATAAATTTCGTCCGCAATGATTACATCTAAAGTTCCCTTTTTTCCATATAACCTCATCATGATGACATTCCTCCTTCTTCACCTTCACTACCTTCGTTTCAAAATACGGTATCTTATTCACTTTTTTCACCTCCTTTTCTGGTCCAATCTGGACATTTATGGTAAATACCTTTCGGCAAAACTACAAATCCAAACTTTGAATTATTACAGAAATTAATATAATTTGCTTTCTCAAACCATTTACAATTTTTACAATCGTCATTTTCAATTTTCATTCTTATCCTCCCTTCTTCTTTTCTCTAATTTTATTTCCTCTTTCATATTCGCTATCCTATGTTCCTCACTACAAAACAAATGGCCGGCATAAACATTGGCAATCTCGATAGTGAATCGTTTACCACAATGCCAGCAGTAGACGGGGATTTCGGTTGTTTTCATGTTAGCCTCCTTTCATTAAAAAACTCTAATTAAATTGATTAACAAATATAAAAATACACCACCTAAAAAATATCCCATTACTTGAAAAAGCGTTCCTTCCCAACCTTCATTATCATCTATCGTCAACCTATGTAAGATATGTACCATTGAAAATATACAGAAAAATATTCCTACACATTTTAAATATTCAATCATCATTAACCCCCTTTTGGTTTTTTATTAGACAATCTTTATGACCCCATAATTCTTTATTTATAAAATATCCAAATTCAAATTTTTTAAATTCACGTTGGTGATAGATATTATCAACATATTCACCGCACAATTCACAATTACCATATTTATCACTTGAAGCATGTTCATTTATTAATGTATATTTATACATTTTTAACCTCCTTTCGCTTCTTTTCGTTTACGGAATTTTTCTTCCTGCCCTAACCAACTCCAAATTAATTTTTCTACACCTCCGGCAATAGCAATCTCCTTTTTATATCTAAGCGGGTCACTTAGAAACTTTGTCTTATAGATATCCTGTAATAAGTAATTAATGTTAAGGTGGGGATACTTGCCAGAATACATTTTTATACGCCAGTCATCAAGTCCATACCAGCACTTATCCTCAAAACTAAATTCTAAAGGATCAACTTCTTTTTTTGTTTTATTAATGTCAGAGGCTTGCCTCTCTCTCTTAATATCTTTCTCTAAATTCTTATCATTCTTATCATTCTTGTTTATAGTGTCGCTTTCATTTCGCTTCTGTTTCGCTTTCATTTCGCTTTTGCTGTCGCTTTTCGTGTCGCTTTTGTAAGTTTCCAAACTCTGGAAAGTGTTGTATTTTAATACCTCTAAAGTAAAACCTCGTGTCGCTTTTCGTGTCGCTATCATTGTCGCCGATTTTAGCCATCTTATGCAGTGGTCTACTTCATTGCTATTTGCTTTTGTTTTTTCCATTATCCATTCGTATTTCATAAAGCAACTTCCTCGCTTAAATTGTTTATTATCTTTATGATTGGCTTCATTGACAAGATAAAACCATATCTTGAACCATTTATCCGGCTTATTATAAAAGATATCACTATCTATGGTCTGCCTTGCCCAAAGGGTAGCGCCGCCATCTATTTTACTCATTTATACCTCCATTAAATAAATTCTTTGCTCCATTGTTCAGCCATAGCCTTTGCTATTCCAGAAAAAGTTTTACTTCTTATTTCTCCTCTGTCTTTTGATGGTGGCATTTTCCATATACTATGATTTCTATCATTAACAATATTCGTGGGCTTCAATAATGGTAAATTTTTAAGCCATAGACAAGTTGCCTTCGTTTCACCATGCCCGAATTGCCAGGGTTGAATAATCTGGTCTGGTTTTCTCCAAATAGTAGACATAATTCCAATAGGATTTTCAATAGCCATTCTCTTACATTTGCAATTTACAAACTGCATAAAAAAATCAATAGCTCGTTGTTGTCTGCCATCTTTTTGTTTTTCCTTAAACCATTTTGCTCCACTTACCGCAAGATGTGTACAGGGCGGAAAAGCTATAATTATATACCATTCTTGTTTAAGCAAAGGTATCACATCCCCCTGTATATGCCATTCAGGATATCTACCAGAACATGGTTCTATATCACAAGAATATACCTCAATGCCAATTTTTCTCATTTCAATAGTCACTGCCTGACTTTTTTCACAGGCAACTAAAACCTTATTCTTTATTGGTCTTGCCATTTATACCTCCATTATTAGTTTTCGTTAGTTTTATTATTTAGGTTTTTTCAATAATATTTCTGAATGTATGCACAACATTACCATCAAGTTCCAATGCAATATTAGGAAAAGCTAAAATCAAATCAGGGATTTCATCAACTAAGCGATAAGATAAATTACGATTATTTCTTACAACATCATATAAACAGAATATTCTTCTAAGTGCTTCTTTTTGTTTTTTAGTCATTGTTTCTCACCCCACCCTTTCCAGCAAACTTAACTGCACCATTTCACTTACAGGAAATACATCATCGGTCATTTCCCTGATTTTCCTTGCTTTAACGATTAATTTTATCCCTTGGCTTTCCAACCTATCAGCGCAGGCATAACCTTCATATCTGTTAATCGGCAGGGAATATCCCCCCGGCTTTTGCGGTGTGGAAATAATTAGATAGGTTTCTTCTTCTATGCAGTCAGCGATAACCTGTCTTACCTCCCGGTTAGTTATGTTATCTCCGGTAAATTCAATGTATGCGTCGGTCAGGTCATCTTGATTAATAGTAGGTTTGTCATGTGCGGTAATAATACCGTAGATAATCTCTTGCTTATTCATTTAGGTTTCCTCCTTTCTCCTTATATTCCTCTAATTCTTCTAAAAGATTTATAATTTGATGAACTTTTTTAGTAGGCATAAATTTTCCTTCAATTACATAATCACGTAACATCGTAATCGCTTCTCTAACTTCCATTTAGGTTTCCTCCTTCCTTAAAAAATATATCTCCCTTAATTATTCTTTTTAAATCCCTGATAACTGATCCCATTTCATAAGTTTTACCCTTTCTAAAATCAACTATTGAGCCGTCGTCTTTAAATTTTTCATTATATATTTTTTCACCTTCATAACATTTTTCGTAAAACTCTAAATATTCCTTAAGAATGTCCATTTTTATAATTCCCTCCTTATTTATTAACTTCAACAACCGTTACAAAATTCTGCAAGGTTGCCTTTGGATTTTTCAGCTTGTCTTTCTCGATGTCTGAAATTATATTATCGTAGTAGTTCACTAGGTAATCCAAATCTACTTTCTCGTTATTGGTGATTTCAGGTAGTTTGCCTGCCTTCACATTCTCCAAGCAGTGCCTGAGTAGTGCCAATTGAGTGTAGGTCATGAGTGCCTCCTTTCTCATATATTTTTTATAGAACTAACGATATTTTTTATAGTTCTTTTATAGTTCCCCCACCATCTCAACAACCTTATCCCTTGCCCTTAATACCAAGCTGTAACAAATCTCAGGCAACACGATAAGCACGGCAAGGCAGACTAAAATTATCAGCTCAAAGAGATTTCCTAACGCTTTCATATAAATCCTCCAAATCTTCTTCTAATACATAATCTGTTTTACCCATAGTGTAGGCAATTAAATAAGCATAACTATATTCTTGCCTTGCTATATCTACCCAGTCTGCTCCATCTTCAAAACCGTCCCCACTATCGGTTTCTACTTTAAAATAAGTTTTAAATGTTAATTTTCTTCTGCCCATTACATAGCCAATTCTTTCGTTTTTTAAATTAACAAATTCTCTCCTTGCTAATTCTTTTTCTTCTATTTCGCATGTTTCGGGATTTTCTTTAAAATCATCGGGTGTCCAATATTGCATATCTATCTCTATCTTTTTCGATATTCTTTTATACCTAACATGTTGACCTAATTTAAATTTCATAATATCTCCCTCCCCTCTACCATAATTTCATGCACTCTTATATCATTAGCCCTGTCTCTTTGTCCTTCTATATCTTCTTCGGTACATTTATTTTCTCTCTCGTAAATCCACCACTTGGTATCCCCTGGTAAATCGCCCCAAAATTTCTCTATGTCGGTATCTTTCTTTACTCCCATAGGAAACCAATCTAATAAAACTTTATACTGCTCTTCTAATTCGAGACTGTCCCACCAGTCATAACATTTGTTTGACATTTTAGTTTTCCCCCTTAATTATTAAAATTTAACTTATAGTAAATCGTCATAATTCTTTCACCTGTGTCATACCCACCTAAATGGTCATCTTCTGCAATAATTTCCTTATCAACCCTATCAATGGAATATTTACCTTTTTTAGTATTATCTACTACCTCTTCCACAAACTTTAAATTAGCCTCGCTTGACATTGCGTACTTTTCTTTAATTAACATTTCCTTTTCCTCCTTAATTTATTTTTCTAACTAATAAAAATTAGATATAATAGCGGCCGGGCCTCGATAGGCTGGCCCGGCTTGGAGGTGCAAATGAAGAAATTAATTACTTACAAACTCCTCCGCTTCTTTAGGTATATCCTCATCACTTACTTGGCTTGTTTTGAAGGCTTTTAACAGGGCATCATATTTATCAGGGTGATCTATTACAAATGTTTTGGCTTGTGAGGCCACTAAACCAATCGGAAATACTTTATGTCTTTCACCTATATCAATTATTTCTCCCCAGTTATTAATTTTGTAGGCTCTCGCTATTGTTTGAATCTCTTCAAGTTTAATCTTCCTCTCTTCTGCAATCTTTTTCATTTCTTCTAACGTTTTCAAATGTTCTTTCCCCAATTCCCTTGCCGTTTTTAAATTGGCTTCTCGTGTCTTGCTTTCATCAATATCTTTAATTAAATCTTCTTGCTTTTTCTCTGCCAGTGCTTCTCTTTCTGCAGTTTCTTCTTCGGTTTCCTCTACGATTACCGCCCCATCTTCCTTTGAATCATAGACATGGTTTTTATCCTCTTCTGGTGCTTCAATCTCATATTGTTTGTTTTGCCCATAAAATAATCTTTTACCATTTTGTAATTCGGAAAGTTCTTTAGCAGTAATATCAAGTTCCAATTGCAGGGTATAATGGACTTGCTTCTTTCCATCGGCATGGGTTTCTTTTGGCATTCTCTTTAACTTAAAAGGCACAAAGGCTATGTTGTCATTTAGTAAGGCTCTGGCATAATCAATCCCGCTATTAATGTCTACGATGGAGTGATAGCTTGACAGATCAATCTGATATACCCCGCCAATCTTAATTCCCGGCATCATAAAAATTAAACTTGCCCTTTGCTGGCATTTCCCTTCTTCTAAAAGTTCACAAGGACATTCCCGTTCTTCCATTTCTTTCGTTTCTTCATTAAGTCTTAAAGCAGTTTCACCGTCCCCCCGGCACTTCAAGCCCATACTGCTCCCATACCATTTATAGCATTGTGGGAATATTACCTCCGGATCATTCATCGGAAAAGATATATTTAATTCTTTCGGTTCGTCTCCATAAAATTTTTTTATCTCTGCCGGGCAGACAAAGAAATCAGTTTCCGAAGGATATTCCTTCCCAGTCTTTTGCGATACTTTTTTAATCCCCAGTCTAATCTTGCCTAATCTCGGTAATCTTCTAATTGCGGACAACCCGCTAATCCGGGTATACTTTTGTTTGAAAACATTAACTTCATTCATTTCCATTTCCTCCTAATTTTTTATTTTTTCCCTGCCTTATTTTGTCCATAACAAAGGCTGTGAAGTAATCTCCTAATGCGATATCTTTTTGCCTCTGCCTCAATAATTCGAGTTTTTGTCCTACATCAGCAAAGCCATTGGTTAGCGGTTTTAATGCCATTAGAGGCCTCCATTCAGCTTGTAATTGAACTTTGGAGCTTGTGGTGTGATAGTTATTCCTTCAATATCTTTAGGCTTTATTATCCCAGCAGTGTAATCTTTTTTAATCTGGTCTTTTCTAATTTCTTCAATTACCTTGAGATATCTAACTCTCCATACATCATTGCTGTAAGCCCATTTAATTAGTTTAGGGATATCATATTCCCAACTATCCGGCATAACCCGGTAAGCACACCAGCCCGCAGAAGTCTCGATCTTCTTCTCGCCTGACTTCGATAGATTTTCTTCTAATGAAAGTTCTCTACTCCCGATTGACTCAGTTATCTTTTTAATCTCCTCATTGTTTGTTTTGCATAAGGTTTCATTCTGCCTTTGCAGGATTAAGATATCCAGCTTTGCTTTAGCGATTTCCTTCAAGTCCTCTTCTACTGTCGTTTTAAATACATCAACATTAACCATTAAATATTCCCCCTTATATTTTTAATTAAACTTTGTATCTCCATTGCCCACATATCTATATTGTCTAATCTTTTTTGATATTCCTCACATTCAAGTCTTAAGTCTTTTATCGTTTCTTTTAATTCAGCATTCTCTTTTTCTAGCTCCTCAATTCTTTCAGTCCAATCATTCTTCATTTAGATTTTCCCCCTTAATAATATTTTTACTCTACCTAAAACAAACTTACTATTCTGCCTATCACTATCACCTCCATTACAACTATGGCTCCAAATAGTAACCACCAGCTCCACTCGTTAGCATTTTCTGTTTCCTTTTCCTTAATGCCTTTTCTAAGATATTTCATTTCGTTATCAGTCCAAGCCCTTTTCATTTCTCACCTCCTTTAATTTAGAAAATAAAAAAAGCCCTGAAAATCTCTCGATTCTCAAGGCTTCTTAACTGACTTATTCTATTTTAGATGTTTACCGTATGGTTACCTATTGGTTACCATAATATATCTTATGTAAAGTAATAGTTAAAAAATGAAAGCCTTGAAAATCCCCACTTATTCAATTGTAGTTAATGTGGGAATTTCAGCAATTTTTTCATTTTGACCTCCCGGTATTATTATTTATTTTCGTCTATAACCTTATCTATCTTTTCTATAATGCTTTTGTTTTTCGGTTCGGCCTTCCCATTAATCCAACGATACCAGGTAGTTGTGCCAATACCTAATTGATGACAGATTGCCACATAGTTGAGGTTCTTTCTAATACTGATTTCTATTAACTTTTGTATTCTTATATTTTTAACCATGCCTAATTTTACCACGAGGTTATTTTGTTGTCAAGCTTTATTTTACTATTTTCAAGAAATATTTTTAATTATTTTTTAGTGGCCAAAATTACACTCTAAAAGTGTTGGTATATAAAGGTTTGCGGGTTATGCCTCTAAATAGCGTCAGGATTAACGTAGTGGCACGAGAATTTTCCGCTTACAGCAGGACGTTTTAAGGGGTTATTTACGAGAAAAATATATTACCATTTCAATTCTTCCCATAAATAAGCACTTTTTGGTGGGAATATTTTCTTGAAGTTTTTATTAACCTTCTTATAATAGTGGATTATTTGATTATAATTAAATTCATTAAATTCTGCAATATCATGACAGCGACCGCATAAAGAAATTAAATTTTTTGGGCTATCACTACCACCATTTTCCCGTGGCTTAATATGGTGAACAGTTAATGCTAATAAATTAACTCCGAAATATGTCTTACACATTTGACAGGTATAATTATCTCTTGTAATTATTTCTGCTTTTAACATTCTCCAATCTAAATATTTGTTATCATTATAAGATATATTATTTATTGTTCCTTTTCTTGAACTTAACATATTATCTCCTTTATAATAAAAAATTACCCCCTGGGACTCTTGCATTCCCAGAGGGGGAGGAAAAAATGATCCGAGATTACCCGCTCGGCCCGGGTTGGGGGGATTGTGTATTATCTTCGATGATCCATTCAGGTTCGGGAAATTTCTCCTTCATTAATTCTTCTATAGTTTTCTTTCCACTCATATATCTTTCTATTTCATCTAATATTTGTTTCTCTGCTTTTTTAGCGAATCTTTGCTGTTTTGTATATAACAGCCATTCCATTATTTCCTTCTGGTATACTATATCCAATCCTAACTTGCGAAACATATACAGGGCATATAACCCCAGTATATAACCTAAAGCATTCATATAACTGGGGTTAACCCTTGCCTTTAGTTTTTTATTTCATAGGATTTAACTGAATCGATTACCAGTTTAAACAACTCATTATCTATCTGGTTGGGGCTTGCGAGTACTGCATTATTGACTGAATTTAATAGGGAATGGACTCCCTTTTCGCCTAATACAGCCAAAGCACGTATGACTATTAAAATCATGTCCTCCATTATTATCATCTCCTTTCTTTCTTAATTTGTTACACCATAGTTATCATTAATGGTATGTATCATGTATATGATTGCGAACTATCCAGAATTACCGGATAGTCTAAAATATTCGTGACTTTTCTCGAATTGAATACAATAGTAGTCAATTATGACTACTATATTGCACATTTTAACCATTTATTAGTTCACATATTGCAGGTTTGAGTAATAGTAGGTAAGGTTATTACCATTTATGGCACAATCCTGCAATTAATCCATTCCCTATACATAATATTATTAATTTTTGAATAAACCGATATATCCCTCAACTTATCTTCAACCGATTCTATGGTGTTCTTTTTCCCCTCGCCAATAATGTCATAAACTGCATCTATCTGCTTTGCCATCTGCACCATTCCAATTTTTAAATTATCCGGTACATCAGGATTAAGTAATACTTTACGGCATAGTATTCCTACACGGTTGAAATTACCTAATGGGTCTTTCTCACTTGCATATTGATAATTTTTTTGATTATGCAGTTCTATTTCTTCACTAGTTAATTTATAGAATAATGGATGGCCATGATATTCTTTCATAGACTCGCCTCATACTCATACATGCCATCGACTAAATGCTTATCATTCGTATAGATAATTTTTAATGGTTTTCCCATCGCAAAACACATTCCAAAATCAAACTTTGTTCCATCACTCCGCCCGTCATAAATCATGTGCACTTCATCGGCTAATCTCATTAGTCGTCTATTCTCGGTTAAAATTTCTAATACGGTTGCATTTTCCCAACTATCAAAGACGGGTATCAAAACCTCGTGACCTTCTTTTCTTAATTCTTCTGCATATTTATTTATCTTATCTTGATATGCAGTAGAACCAATCATAAATACTTTCATATTAACCTCCTTTCTTTAAGTCAACTAAACCTTTCTTACTTGACATCTCTACCTCCTATGTCAACTTTACCAGCCTTATCCTTACATTCGTTATTTTGTCTGGTAACTCAGTCGGTGTCATTTTATCACCTACTGGTTACGCTTTTTAACTACTTGCATATCACATTTGATACATTTGTGTCTTATATGTATAATGTAAACGCTTCCCTAATCTCTTTTTCCCAGCCATATCTTAACTTTGATAGCCAGATATCGAGAATGGTTATTGTCATATTCCTAACCAATGTGATTTGGATATATCCATTTCTATATGTGCCTTACAAAATGGACATTTATTAATCCACTTCCCTTCATAAGACATTTTATAATTTAGGTATGGCGGGACTTCCTCTGTGCTATCAAATTTTATATCACTGTGGCTTTCATAATAATCTTCCATTTTCTTACAACAAAACCTAACTTCGTCAATTATTTTAATTCTCATATTGTCTTTCATAACTAACCTCCTATCTTTCTAAACCAGATGTCGATAATATATATTTCCATTAATTAAGTGTCCTTATACCTCTATACTTATTAACAAGTATTAGTATTTAGGTTAATAACTGATAATAGCGTTGTCGCTTATTATCACAAGTCTCTTTAAAAGAGAGTTCAAAGTTTATATAACAATAAATAATCTGCTACTTTTATTAATAGTTCTGGCTTATCATTAAATAAACCAATACCAAAATTACATTGTTTACAAAGCAATCCTCTAATATTATCGGTTTTATGGTCATGGTCTATGCAAGCATCGGACTTATTTTTAAATTCCTTCCCGCAAATAGCACATTTTCCATTCTGATTTTCCCACATCTTTAACCATTCTTTATAAGATAAGCTATAATTGCGTTCAATTAAATATCGATGATGATATTTTTTTATTTTATCTTTATGATCTAAATAATATTGCTTACTATATTCTTTTTGATTAAACATAATTCCTCAAATAATTATTTGCTAACAATATATTCCTTTTTCACGCTAACATTATGTTAAATGTTCGTTTGGTAGTGAATCTACGGTATGAACACTTTTTGCCGTAACTTGTTATATCAGGAATGCAATTATGTTTACAACGTTCGCACTTTTGCGCTTTCGATATAACAAAGGTCACTAAAAGAGTCACTAATAAGGTCACTAATGCCAACTAATCGTTAAATCTGGCATAAGTGACTAAAGCGACATTTCAGGATAAGGTCGCATTAGTAGATTTCATTTTTTCTGCTTCACCCCCAACAAAGCTATTTCCCTTAACTCATCTATCAATTTTTTTAGACTTTCTATGGTATTGTAACCATCATAACCAACACATAAATCTTTGATTAATATCAATGCCCCTTCTTTGCTATGATTAATATATTTTTCATAATCTTTGTGTAGTTTCATATATTCCTCCTCAAATTTTTCCTTAAATTCTTCATTCTCCATTAACTTATTGAGATAGGTTTTTTGTTTCATTACTCCAACGTGTCTTAAATAGCATTTTCAAGAAATTATTGGGTTGCCAGCAGTATCTGTTTTATTTGTATATTGCCAAGTTACTTTATAATTTGCATGAGGACAATTCCAACAATTCTTATGCCAACATTGACTGCAAGGTGAGTAATAATAAGGATAAGGTGGATAGTAATAAGGTGGTGGGTATAATTTTGCTATCTTTTCTTCTAACTCTTTATATCTATCCAAAAGAAAATCACACTTTTTTTCAATTTCCTCGTTTGTCATAATAACCTCCTTTCTTTATTTTGACCACCCCACCTATCTTGGTTGTTTTCCTTCGCACAAGTGTTCCAGTAACAACTAACATGTATCGTCAAGAAGAACTCCATGAGTTCTTATCAGCGGAGTGGAACCTTTTTTGCACTCCTACCCACCCAAGTGCTTGACCGCTATAGACGGTCTACCCGACCATACAGCACGTAAAGACTTTTACAAGTCCGCTGTACAGCCACTCCTTACCACTGACGCCGAGTGTGCATCGTTGAGAGGCATGGTCAGTTAGGTTATGGTGGAGGTGGTGGGGTTTCCCCCACGTTTCCGAATAAAGCTAACCGGCACTTCATCGGTAGAATAGCACCCCCATGTTAAATGCTTGCGTGAATATCCTTTCCCTTCATAGGCTCTCCATTTAACCTTATCCTGACTGCACCCGTTGCCGGCTTCTCATACATGCCTTTAATCGAATAATCGGCATAGCCCATAAAACTCCCGGTCAAACAATATACCTGCTGTATCCCGGTTAGACTCTTACCTCTTATATCCGGTATAATATATCTTTCCTTCGTAACACCCTTCAGATGGACATGCGCCCCGAAATAAATATCTGCCATGACCATTAATTGAAGTTTCTTTACCCGGTTAAACTTGCCGCCGATAGTAGCCCCGCCACCGGTTAAGTGGTGCATATATGCCGTATAGACATAGGGTCTGTGTTTATCCCGCTTACTATCCTTATAATCCCCTACTGATAAATACAAGTAGCCGCACCAGTTCGGAAAATATTCTATATCTAAAAACTTTGACAGGTCTTCTGTGGGAGTATCCCCTATCGCCTTTAATATTCTTTCTTCATGGTTTCCGTCAATACAGCCGAGTATTTTATCTTTTATCGGTCTTAATTCTTCAGTAACAAAATCTTTTGCAGTTCTTAGATTAAATTGATTATCGTGTACATTACCTATTGATGTTTTTATGGTTGCGTCAAATAAATCACCCATTAAAAAAGTATATGCATAGGGTTTTTCTTTTATGTATTGGATCATACTCCTAAATTTTTTAGTAGCATATTTTCCTTCTTCTGTACTTCCTCCTAAACCAGCCCTGTCTCCACAATGAAAGTCCCCAATGGGGATTAAATAAACGTGGTCATACTCTTGCGGGAATACAATACTTTTAGTTTTTATCAAATATTTCCTCCTTTAAATCTAAATTAAGCTGAAACCCGCATTTAGGACAGATATATACTAATCCTTCCTCTGTGGTTTCAATCAGCAACATGACGGCAATGCATATCGGACAGAATATCTGCGGGTCAGTCATCTTAATATCCTTCCGGTGGTTCACATACTCCACCTTTGCAACCATCGTCTTTATCCTCTTTCTTTTCTACTTTCAACATAAGCATTATTTTATCGTTAATGGTAAGAAAAGGTGTAAATCCTATAATCCTATCAACTTCTACTCCATTCTTAAAAAATATCAATACTGGTAAACCTCGAAGCGGCCTAAAATTATTCAGGAATTTAAGACTTTTATCCACATCTACCTTTACAAATTTAACCTTGTTTTTGTGGAATATGGCCAGCCTCTTAATGATAGGGTCCATTAACTTACAATATCTGCACCACGAAGCCCAAAAATCTATAACAACCGGTATATCGCTTTTTAATACTTCTAATTCATAGTTATCGGCAGTTAGTTCTATTACTTTAATTTCTTCATCACATAAGCCGGATATATATAATAAACTGATTACACATAATGTTAAGATGATGACTTTAAACATTTTCATTACTCTTTTCCTTTGGAATTAACTTACACTGTTCAGCTATTTGAATTATTTTGCCCGGATAAAACCTGTCGGTTGCATATCCGGCTACCCATATTTCCCGAATAAATATCCGCATATCCTTTAAGGCTTCATCAGTAAGTGCCCTTCTATATCTTTTCAATTTCACACCATTTATATCTATCATTGAATTTTTGATTACATTCACATAATCAAGCATACATTCCTTATAAGTAAAATATGCCCTGAAGGTCGCTTTTGGTATGAAAATATACTTGTTTAATACTTTATCCCATTCG
>Ga0307375_10002919_pt1 | contig 17176 bp, 14 predicted proteins | sample TR1MG_FD_202531 | JGI IMG/M metagenome (GOLD analysis project Ga0307375, IMG submission 202531) | Soil microbial communities from Risofladan, Vaasa, Finland - TR-1 | ecosystem: Environmental > Terrestrial > Soil > Coastal area > Acid sulfate soil | place: Finland: Risofladan, Vaasa | collected... | reverse complement strand
TTCCTCTGTATATCCAGTCCCACCAGCACGCGCTCGGTATTCGACATATCGCCGATGATGCGCCGCAACGGTAGCGGAAGTTTCCTGATCAGTGTTGGAAGGGCGATGATCTGTTCGCCCTGAGCGAGTTGCGGCTGCTGGTACAGATCAATCACTTCCAGGTCGTAGCGCCCCTGCAGGTTTTCCTCGCAGATTTTTTTGATGTTGACGATGGCGTTTGCCGATTTCGGCGAATGTCCGGCAACGTACAGTTTCAGGATGTAGCGGCTTGGAACTACTTTGAGCGATGCTCTCTTGGCTTTGGGCTGCTCGGGGCGGGCCGGATTCGTTTTCATTTCGCGTCCCCTTTTTGTTTGTTTGGTTTCGCATCCACTTTGCGGCTCAGCCCCATGTCCACACGTCCCTGCGCCAGTTGTTCCTTCTCAGCTTTTTCCTGCCCGATGATTTTCGACGACGCAATCTCCTGCACCGCAAACTCGGCGCGCAGCATGGCGATCTGCGCTTCCAACGTGGTGCGCTTGCGTTCCAGCTCGATCCGCCGCAGCTCGACTTCCTGATTGCGTACCAACATCGCGGCTTGATTTTCCGCCTCTTTCGTCAGCCGCGCCGAGCCGGTCAGCACCCCCTCCGGCCCGACGTATACGTCGCGCAATTCCACACCGTGATCGGTCAGCATGAACTCGCGTATCTGGTTCGAGTGCGCCATGCCGCGCGATTTCAGGATGGACAGAGTGCGATTGCGTTCACCGCCGCTGTCGATATCGCGCAGCAACAGCCAGGTGTCGATCACGGACGAAATGGCAACATCGGTTTGCTCGACCGGGTTGCCGCCCTGAGCCAGATTGGTGAACAAGCCGGTGATCTGTCTTGTTTTCAGAAAGTCCACCAGCCGTATCAACATCGATTTGACTTCGATCTGGTTGTCCCCGATGACGTAACTGTTCAGCGGATCCAGGATCACCACCTGAGGTTTGAAGTCAGCGATCAATTTGTGTTTCATGGCCAGGTGCGTTTCAAGGCCCGCAGATGAGGGGCGGCTCGCCTGAATTTGCAGCAGACCTTTTTTTGTCCACTGTTGCAGGTCGATCCCGACGGAACGCATGTTGCGCATGATTTGATTGGGAGATTCTTCAAAAGAAAAGTAGATCACACGGTCTCCGCGACGGCAGGCAGTGTCGGCAAAGTGTGCGGCAAGACTGCTTTTTCCGGTTCCCGCCGTGCCGGAGATCAGCACGCTGCTGCCCCGGTAATAGCCTTTTCCGCCCAGCATCGCGTCGAGTCGCGCAACACCGCTGGATATACGTTCGCTGGAGGCGATGTGATCCAGGCCCAGCGACGTGACAGGCATCACCGAAATGCCGTCTTCGTCGATCAGGAACGGATACTCGTTGGTACCATGGGTCGAACCGCGATACTTGACCACACGCAAACGCCGCGAGGAGGTCTGGTCGGTCACGCGATGGTCGAGCACGATCACGCAGTCGGAGACGTATTCTTCCAGGCCTTGGCGCGTCAGGGTTCCATCGCCGCGCTCCCCGGTGATGATGGCGGTCACGCCTTTATCCTTAAGCCAGCGAAACAAACGGCGCAGCTCGGCGCGTAATATGTTCTGGTTGGGCAAGCCAGAAAAAAGCGACTCGATAGTATCCAGCGCCACGCGCTTGGCACCGATAGAGTCTATGGCCGCCCCAAGGCGGATGAACAACCCTTCCAGGTCGTATTCGCCGCTCTCTTCGATTTCACTGCGCTCGACATACACAAAATCCAATACGAGCTTTTTGCGCGCGACCAAGTCATTCAAGTCGAACCCGAGCGAGGCAACGTTCTGGGTCAAGTCCCGGGTGGTCTCTTCGAAAGCCATGAACACGCCCGGTTCGTTGAACTCAGTCGCACCTCGCACCAGGAACTCCATCGCGAGCAGCGTCTTGCCGCAGCCTGCACCGCCGCATACCAGCGTCGGCCTGCCTTTGGGTAATCCACCGCCGGTGATCTCGTCCAGTCCCTGGATACCGGTTGGCGACTTGGGAAGTTGCGGCCTGGCTTTTGGAGTGGACTTGTCCTTGGATGCTGGTTTGGGTTTTCGTGCGTGCTGGGGATTGATCATGATTTATTCCTCTGTTTGATCTTGAAATTCAGCACTGGGGTAACGCAGTTGTTTACCAGTCTGGCTCAGCAAATCATTCACTTCATGCCGGAGGTCGAGAATGCGCCCATCCCGGCCTGATGTAAAGTCTTGCCAGCGGCGGGGATTTCATCGAAACCGTTGATGCAGTGGCAGATTCAGTTGTGGCTTTTACGAACGATGATCGGGATGATTTCATTTCTTCCCTTTCTGATAAGACTCAATACAGAATGCTTACTCAATTCTGCAATCGCGATAACAAACCAAAACACAGATCCTGCAAACCAGTTTCCGGATAGCGCGCAGACTCGTAATGCATACTGTCATGGTATACATGCATAAGTCAGTATCCGACTGTTTTTCTATGTTGTATGTGCGGTTGCGCACATTGCTGGCCGCCATGTTCCGGTGCCAGGGAAAGGACGCAAATTTGGTTTGATGTGAATGTTGGTAAAAGACTTACAAAATGTGAAGTGGCGAGCACGATCCAATGATTTGTCCGGGTAGGTAAGCCCCGGCTTTGCCGGTGGCTCCATCAGGCTTGAACGGTACGGCGGTCAATAAAGCGTAAAGCTAAAACTTGGCGACATCATTCCCATCCCATGCAAGGGGCAGGGTGGGGGTAGAAATTCAAGCATGAATTTGCGCAGTAGTTTGTACCTCCATACCAACCTCCCCCTGACAGGGGTAAGGAGTGCAAACTAGCCGCCTTGGGCGTTCACGGTTTTATTCGCGCCTTTGAGGCGCTCACCCAATAGGCCACCGGTTTTGCCGGTGTTAATTTGACTGCAGACAAAGAGTTGGATTGACGGTGCTACACGCTGCTGAATATGCTAGGGAATACGTTGGTGTCGAGTCCTCTTAAAGCGTAGGTCGGAGGTTCGATTCCTTGCTCCGCACCAGCAATAAAGGGGTTACTTGTCATGTAACCCTTTTTTTACCTTGGATTGCACGCCCACACTTTACTGTTGTGCCAACCGCAGCCTGCGGTTAGGCTATTTTGATTTACTGACTATATAGGCGACGGCGTTGAAAATGTCTTGATCGCTACATGTATCGCAATTCCCTCGCGGAGGCATAGTGCGGTAACCCAGGAAGGCATGGTCCGTCAACTTGGATCCGCCCTGTGCGATGCGTTCCGACCACGCCGCCTTGTCGCCGATTTTCGGCGCGCCCATTCTGCCCACGCCATGACAAAACTTGCAGGCATAATCAAATACTGCTTTCCCGGCCTTGGCGTCGCCTTCAGCCACAGCCAAATTCGACGACAACATTCCCACAACAAGAATGAAGATGGCAATGATTCCTTTCATGCTAACCCTCCTTATAAAAATAATATCGCTGTTAATTTTAGCTCAATCAGTGGGAGGCTCGCGAAAAATGGCGACACGTTTGCAGGATGAGCCACGATTGTTCCGCTCGCTTGGGAATACCTGGTTGCCGATTTTGCGCCTTGATTGCGGCTGCCTTTTACAGGCAGATCATGCTTCCGCACTTTCCATATTATCGAAACCAGCATCAAGCAGCATATCAATGCTTATTTAATTATGTTAATAACTATCAGCATGTTATAGGCATTAATGCCATGTATTGACTTAGGATAATATTAGAGTATCATTATTTACCGTAATTGATGGTTTTTCTCTCCCTTGTACTACCCCCCTTGGCTTGCACTTCTCCTTGCAAGCCATTTTTTTGCCTTTAATTAATATTCGATCGCTTTGTCCATCACTGTCCCGGCTCAACTGTATGATGACTTGCATGCAGGGGTATAAAAGGCAAGTTCGCTTGCATCCTGATCCTCTCGACGGATAATGCAGGATTGTCGGGTTATTCCAAACAACTGTTAAGTACTCACTAAGAGCTGGTTTTATCCGCATCGAGATCAACCAGGTTGTGGCATAGAAATTTTGTAAGGGAGCTGTATGACTGATATTCCGCACAATAAACACAAAACATTTCTGCGCTATCTGCCCTGGGTGGCGGGATTGCTGCTGCTGGCAATCGCAGCCTGGTACTTCACCCGCCCCGCACCGATCCTCGTGAAGTTGGTCAAGGTCGAGCGCGGATTGGTTGAAGCGACGGTGAGCAATACCCGCGCGGGAACGGTCAAGCCGTGTCGTCGCGCCAAGCTGTCAGCGCCGTCTGGCGGCCAGATATCGCACCTCCTGGTGACGAAGGGCCAGCGCGTCAAGGCCAACCAGGTGTTGCTGGAACTATGGGACAAAGACTTGCAGGCGCAGGAGCAACTGGCACAGGAACAACTTGCTACGGCGCAAACCCAGGCGCATCAGGCCTGCGTGCAGGCCGATCTGGCGGAAAAGGAAGCCGACCGCGCTCGCCAGTTGAAGGAGAGCGGTTTCATCTCCGCAGAGGGGCTGGACCAGAAAGTTTCCGCCGCCAAGGTGGCCCGCGCCGGATGCAAGGCAGCGAACAGCCAGATCGACCAGAGCAGGTCGCGCATCGCCGTGGCCCGTGCCAGTCTGCAGCGCATGGTGCTGCGCGCACCGTTTGCGGGGATCGTCGCCGACATCAGCGGCGAACAGGGTGAATATGCGACACCGTCTCCGCCCGGTATCCTGACACTGCCCGCAATCGATCTGATCGACGACAGTTGCATGTATGTCAGCGCACCCATCGACGAGGTGGATGCCGCCAATATCAAGGCGGGTCAGGAGGCGCGCATCACACTGGATGCGATAAAGGGGAAATCCTTTGCAGGCAAGGTCAGGCGCATCGCACCTTATGTCCTGGAACTGGAGAAACAGGCACGAACGGTGGAAGTCGAGGTGGAATTCGTTCAGCCCCCTACCAAGGAAAACTTGTTGGTGGGATACAGTGCCGATGTGGAGATCGTTCATGACTCGCACAAAAATGTTTTGCGCATTCCCACGCAAACGCTGATGGAAGGGAATCAAGTGCTGCTATATGGTGCAAACGGTGTACTGGAAAAGCGTAAAGTGCAAACCGGTCTGGCAAATTGGGATTACACCGAAATCAAAGCTGGATTGAATGAGGGCGACCGGATCGTGGCTACGCTGGACCGCCCGGGCGTGATTGCCGGCGCAAAGGTACAACCGGAAGCAATCAATCCCGCCAAATGATTGATCTGGAAAAAGTCAGCCGCAGCTTCACGGTGGGCGATCAGAAAGTCGCCGCATTGCGCGGTATCGATCTGCACATCGCGGCGGGTGATTATGTCTCCATCATGGGTCCGTCCGGCTCAGGCAAATCCACGCTGCTCAATCTGATCGGCCTGCTGGACAGGCCGAGCTCAGGTACTTACATGCTGGATGGCGGTAATGTGACTGATTTGAATGATGTGCAGCAGGCCAGGGTGCGCAGCGAAAAGATCGGCTTCGTGTTTCAGTCTTTCCACCTGGTGCCGCGCCTCACTGCCGCGATGAACATCGAGTTGCCGATGATACTGGCGGGCATTGCGCCTGATGAGCGCAAGGAGCGAGTGGCGAAATTGATCGAGAATTACGGCCTGTCGGATCGTGCCGATCACCGGCCCGACCAGCTTTCAGGTGGGCAGCGCCAGCGCGTTGCGATTGCCCGCGCCACCAGTATGCACCCCGCCGTGTTGCTGGCGGACGAGCCGACCGGCAATCTCGACCAGACCACCGGCAAGGAAGTGATCGATCTGCTCGAGCAGCTACTCGAACAGAATGTTGCATTGATCATGGTGACCCACGACCCGGTGATCGGTAGCCGTGCAAAGCGCCAGATACACATGGTGGACGGTCAAATCATCAGCGAGAGCGGAAGCGGCACATGAGATTGGCAGACGTCGCGCAGTTTGCTTCCGGCAGTCTGCGCGGTAACCCGACGCGCACCCTGTTGATGATATTGGCGATGTCCATCGGTGTGGCGTCAGTGGTGGTGCTCACCGCGCTGGGAGAGGGGGCACGCCTGTATGTGGTCAACCAGTTCTCCTCGCTGGGCACAAACCTTGTGATTGTGCTGCCGGGGCGCACCGAGACGGCGGGCATCGGGCCCGGCATGTTGCTCGGGCAGATTCCGCGCGAGATCACGCTGGACGATGCGCAGGCGATCCAGCACAGCCGTGACGTCAAACGCATTGCGCCGCTCACTGTCGGCACTGCCACACTTTCGCGAGGCGCACTGAACCGCGAAGTGGTGGTGCTGGGCTCGACATCCGATTTGCTGGAAGTGCGCCACATGAGCATGGGCATCGGGAAATTCCTGCCGCCGGGTGATATCCACGAGAGCGCTTCGGTGTGCGTGCTGGGCAACCAGATGAAACGGGAACTGTTCGGCAACGAGCAGGCTGTCGGGCAGTGGGTGCGGCTCGGCGACCGGCGTTTCCGCGTGATCGGCGTACTGGCGGAACAGGGTGAATCGATGGGGATGCGCACCGATGAACTGGTTATCATTCCGGTCGCTTCCGCGCACCAATTGTTCAATACTTCCGGTCTGTTCCGTATCATGATCGAGGCGAAGAGCCGTGACGTCATCGATGAAGTCAAGCACGATGCCGAGCAGATCATGTTCCAGCGCCATAATGGCGAAAAAGATGTGACGGTGATCACACAGGATGCGGTGCTCGCCACCTTCGACCGCATCCTCACCGCGCTGACCATGGCAATCGGCGGTATTGCCGCAATTAGTCTGGCCGTCGCGGGTGTACTGATCATGAACGTGATGCTTATTGCCGTCTCCCAGCGCGTCAAGGAAATCGGCCTGCTCAAGGCGCTGGGTGCCCCGGGTACGCAGATACGCGCCCTGTTTTTCGCCGAGGCCGCGTTGCTCTCCATCGTGGGCAGCGTGGTGGGATTGGCGCTGGGTTACGCCGGTAGCATGCTCATCGGTAAAATATATCCCTCTCTTCCGGTATCACCTCCCTGGTGGGCGGTGCTTGCGGCGTGTGGCATTGCGATGGGAACCGGTATCCTGTTCAGTGTGTGGCCTGCGCGGCGCGCGGCGCAGCTCGATCCGGTTGCCGCACTCGCGGGGAAATAGCAGTCATGTTGATTCCCGATCTCATCAAGCTGACCAGTTCCAGCTTCATCACCTACCGGATGCGCAGCTTCCTCACCGGATTGGGCATCGCTATCGGTATTGCGGCGGTCATTCTGCTTACTTCAATCGGCGAGGGATTGCATAAATTCGTATTGGCTGAATTTTCGGAGTTCGGTACCAATCTCATTACCGTCCAGCCTGGAAAAACCCAGACACATGGAAGTAATGTCGGCGTGTTCGGCTCGGTTCGGCCGCTGTCGCTGGATGATGCGGATGCACTGCGACATTTACCCTATGTGGAGAATGTCAATCCCGGTTTGATGGGTAACTCCGATCTGCGTGCCAACGGTAAAACGCGGCGTGCAACTGTATTTGGTGAAGGGCACGATTTTGCCAAGGCCTTCACCATGAAAGTGCAGACCGGCAGTTTCTGGCCCGACGCGGATGACAGTCAGGCGCGAGCGCTTGTCGTTCTTGGCACCAAGGTTTGGCAGGAGTTATATGGCGATCAGAATCCGCTTGGCAGCTACCTGCGTATCGCCGGGCAACGCTATCGGGTGATCGGTGTGATGGAACCGAAAGGCCAGATACTCGGACTGGACATGGACGATGCCGTGTTTATCCCCGCAGCGCGCGCAATGGAGCTGTTCAATCGTCCGGGGCTGATGGAGATCAACGTGAGTTATCGAGCCGGTGCCAATGTGGCAGCCGTGACGCGTGTTATCACAGATCGACTCAAGGAGCGGCACGGTGAAGAGGATTTCACCCTGATTTCGCAAGAACAGTCGCTCGAGGTGTTGAGCTCGGTGCTCGATGTGATCACTTTCGCCGTCGGCGCGCTGGGCGGAATCTCACTGCTGGTTGGTGCAGTGGGCATACTCACCATCATGACCATGGCGGTGTCCGAACGCACTGCCGAGATCGGACTGTTGCGTGCATTGGGTGCGCAGGAACGGCAGGTGCTGACGCTGTTTCTGGGTGAGGCAATGCTGCTGTCCGCGCTCGGTGGTTTGGGCGGGCTGTTGCTGGGAATCGGTATAGCGCAGGGTCTGCATCTGATTTTTCCGGCATTGCCGGTTCACACCCCGTGGTTGTTCGCGGTGCTCGCCGAAGTTTCGGCGATCAGTATCGGTTTGATCGCCGGGGTTGCACCTGCCCGGCATGCCGCAAGGCTGGATCCGGTGGAAGCATTGCATGCCGAATAAGCAAGCCTTGCAGCGTAAATGCGACATCTTCTGCAACGTCATCGACAACTATGGCGACATTGGTGTGTGCTGGCGGCTGGCGCGGCAACTGGCGAACGAGCACGGCCTCGCGGTACGGTTGTGGGTGGATGATCTGGGCAGCTTGGCGAAGCTGTGCCCGGAGGCGGATGCCGGTTTGGAGATTCAGCACAGGTGCGGTGTGACGGTGTGTTTGTGGGGCAGGGAATTCCCCGACGCACAACCTGCCGCGCTGGTTATCGAAGCCTTTGCCTGCAAGCTGCCGGATAACTACATTAAGGCGATGGCAGCGCAAGAACATGAACCCGTCTGGATCAATCTCGAATATCTTTCCGCCGAGGAATGGGTCGAGCGTCACCATAGGCTGCCTTCGCCGCACCCTTCGTTGCCGCTGACCAAATATTTTTTCTTTCCCGGGTTCACGCCAAAGACCGGCGGGTTGCTGCTGGAGCACGGCCTGTTGGCGCGGCGTGATGCGTTCAAGCGCGAAGCGGGGCAGCAGCTGGCATTCTGGCGATCCGTCGGGATGGAAGTGCCTGCGGCGGAGACACTGAAAATTTCGCTGTTCAGTTACGAAAACGCTGCGCTATCCGGCCTGTTCGATACGTGGGTGAACGGCGCCCAGCCGGTGCTGTGCCTGGTTCCGGAAGGGCGCATCCTGGCGCAGGTCGGGCAATACTTTGGCGACACCATGCCTCATGCAGGCAGCGATTACAGCCGCGGCGGTTTGCATGTGCGCGTGTTGCCGTTCGTTGAACAGGAAAGTTACGACCTGCTGCTGTGGGCCTGCGATGTAAATTTCGTGCGCGGAGAGGATTCATTCGTGCGGGCGCAATGGGCGGGCAAGCCGTTCATCTGGCAAATTTATCCGCAGCACGATGCAGTGCACTTGAAAAAGCTCGCAGCATTCCTCATGTTGTACGGCAAGCCACTCGGCCAGACCGCAGACAATGCCTTGCGGGATATGTGGATGGCGTGGAACACGGAAACATGGAGCAATGAAGTCGGGGCGGGGCATTCGTGGCCTGCATTCATGGCGGTACGCGGCGAACTTGAACGCCACGCGCAACATTGGGCGCAGCAATTGGCCGAAAACGATCTGGTATTGAATTTGCTGGATTTTTACGGGGAAATCGGTAGAATGCGCGCCTTGAAAATTGAAGGGCAGTAAACATGAAAACAGCACAGGAAGTACGCGTAGGCAACGTCATCATGGTGGGCACCGATCCGATGGTCGTGCTCAAGGCGGAATACAGCCGTTCAGGCCGTAACGGTTCCGTGGTCAAGATGAAGATGAAGAACCTGCTGACTGACTCCGCAAAAGAAACGGTATATAGCGCCGACGACAAATTCGACCAGGTCATTCTGGACCGCAAGGAAGTGACCTATTCCTACTTTGCCGATCCGATGTATGTGTTCATGGACAGCGAATACAACCAGTACGAGATCGAGGCCGAAAGCATGGGCGACGCGATCAACTACATCGAAGACAACATGCCCTGCGAAGTGGTGTTCTACAACGACAAGGCCATCTCGGTCGAGTTGCCCAACACGATCGTGCGCGAAGTCATCTATACCGAGCCATCCGTTCGTGGCGATACTTCTGGAAAAGTGATGAAGCCAGCCAAGATCAGTACCGGCTTTGAGTTGGCGGTTGCGGCATTCATCGAGATCGGTGACAAGATCGAGATCGATACCCGTACCAACGAGTTCAAGAAACGCGCCTGATCAGCGCAGATCGATCAGAGAAAAGGCCAACCGCAGGGTTGGCCTTTTTGTTTTGGGACAGCGGAATATCTAAGAACTTGATCGGGAATGGGTCCATTCTTGATCTGGGCCAGCCATGCGGTACTCCGAATGGAGACAGATGCAAGGCTTTGGCTGTAAAACGGGTTCAGCCGAATACTTCAGATATCAATGGGGCAAAGGATGCTACTAAAACGGACAGGGTGGCAAGCCAACCCATTTCGCCGAAGAATTTTAATTCGTCCCCATCTAATTTGTGGTCTGGTTTAAGTGACATGATAGAAGCCTCCAAATAGGTTTAGCTTTGATCGATACGTGATGATTTGTGATCACAATACACTTTGCTTGGATTTCGCAAATTGTGTACGTATACTATGCATAACATAGTAAATAAGTCAAGTATTGCTTTGGCATACCGGGGATTCCAAGAACTTTAAGCGCCTAGTCTCGATCGATCACGGAGGCCGCCACCAGTGAAGAATTTACCGGCCCGCAGCTCACTCAATCCGATTCGGTTTGATTTTCGATTGCAGTCGCTGCCCGCCGCGAGCGCGTTTGCCGAAATAGTCTTGCAATACATCGCCGGACAATTTGACGACTTGCTCTTTGGTCGCGGTCCTGCCGATTATTCTCAACTCGGCTTTATTGATCACGGCACAGGCAGCCAATTCGTCCTTGTCGCCCAGTCCCATCAGGATGACCCCCTTGCCGCCGCCGGGCAGATGTTTCATTTCCGCGAGCAGGAATACCAGCAGCTTGCCGCCGCTGGATACCGCGGCAACCAGCGAATGTTCTGTCGGTGTATACGGGGCGGGGGGCAGGATGGTTTCCCGGTCCACGGTGATGAACTGTTTGCCCGCCTTGTTCCGGCCCACCATGTCGCCGATCGCGCAGGTAAAGCCGTGACCGGCGGAGGTGGCGATCAGGAGTTGCTGGTCGGATTTTCCGCATAGTGCGTGCGCGATTTTTGCGCCGGGGGCAAGATCGATGAAGGTGGCAAGCGGCGCACCGTCGCCTCTGCCCGACGGCAGTTGGGAGACCGGAATGCTGCACACGCGGCCGTTGTCACAGACCACGATGCAGTGGTCGGTGGTGCGGCACTCATACTTTTCCAGCAAGCCGTCGCCGTCCTTGAAGCCGAGCGTGGACAGATCCAGTCCGTGTCCCTGGCGGGTGCGCACCCAGTGCTTGTTCGAGATGATCACGGTCACCGGTTCGTCCAGCAGCGGCACCACCAGTGTTGATTTTTCCTCTTCCTTGATCAGCGTACGGCGCTCGTCGCCGTAGGTCGCGGCATCGGCCTCGATCTCGGTGGCGACCAGTTCGCGCAGTGCGCTCTCCTTGGCCAGCAAGCGGGTTAGTTCCTTGCGTTCCTTCTCCAGCACCTTCACTTCTTTTTCGATGCGTATGCCTTCCATGCGCGCCAACTGGCGCAGGCGGATTTCCAGTATGTCCTCGGCCTGGCGGTCGGAAAGTTCGAAGCGTGCGATCAATGCGGCCTTGGGATCGTCGGATTCTCGGATCAGCGCGATTACCTCGTCGAGATTCAGGAACACGATCAGGCGTCCCTGGAGTATGTGCAACCGGTCATTGACCTGTGCCAGGCGATGTTCGCTGCGGCGGCGCACCGTGCTCAGGCGGAACTCAACCCATTCACGGATGATTTTTGAAAGCGGCTTTTGTTGCGGGCGACCGTCCAGCCCGATCATGGTCATGTTGACCGGTGCGGAAGATTCCAGGCTGGTGTGCGCGAGCAGCACATTCATCATCTCGTCCTCTGACTGGCGCGATGACTTGGGCTGGAACACCAGGCGTATCGCTTGCGACTTGTCCGATTCGTCGGATACCGCATCCAGCACCGAGAGCAGCAGTTGCTTGTTCTGCACCTGATCCTGATTCAGGCTTTTCTTGTTGGCTTTGACTTTCGGATTGGTCAGCTCACCGATCTCTTCCAGCACCTTGCGCGTCGACACGCCATGCGGCAGTTCATGCACCACGATCTGCCACTGGCCGCGCGCCAGTTCCTCGACCGTCCAGCGTGCGCGCATTTTGAGCGATCCCCGCCCGCTCAGGTAACAGTCGCGAATGTCACGCGCGGAGGAGATGATCTGCCCGCCGCCCGGGAAATCCGGCCCTTGTATGCAGGCGAGCAGGGCATCGTCACCCACGCCGGGATTGCGCACCAGTTGCACGGCGGCATCCGCGACCTCGCGCAGGTTGTGCGAGGGGATCTCCGTTGCCATGCCGACCGCGATGCCCGATGCGCCGTTGAGCAGCACCATCGGCAAACGTGCCGGAAGCATCGCGGGTTCCCTGAATGCGCCGTCGTAGTTGGGCACGAAGTCCACCGTGCCCATGTCGATCTCGGAAAGCAGCAGATCGGCCAACGGCGTCAGGCGTGTCTCGGTATAGCGCATCGCGGCGGCGTTGTCGCCGTCGCGCGTGCCGAAGTTGCCCTGGCCGTCGACCAGCGGATAGCGCAACGAGAAATCCTGCGCCAGTCGCACCATGGCCTCGTAGGCCGAGGAGTCGCCGTGCGGGTGATATTTGCCCAGCACGTCGCCGACCACACGTGCCGACTTGACGTGTTTGCTGCCGTGATTCAGGCCCATCGCGCGCATCGCGTAGAGGATGCGCCGCTGCACCGGTTTCTGCCCGTCGCACACGTCCGGCAATGCGCGGCCCTTGACCACCGAGATCGCGTATTCCAGATAGGCGCGCTCGGCATACTGCGCGATCGGCACCTCGTCGCCATCCGGCAGCGCGGGCAGCGGGGCGAACTGTCTTGCGCCACCGTTGCCGCCGGCTGCTGCCGGTTCCAGCGCTTCTGCGGATGTTTCCACTACTTCGGTTGCGTTGCTTTGTTCAGCGGGAAACAGATCGGACTGGTCTTCGTTGTCCGAAATTTTCGGGTCGTTCGGGTTGCTGGGATCGTTGCTCATGCTTACACATCCCCCGTAACTTCATTGCCGTGATATTCCAGCCACGCGCGGCGTGTCGAGGCTTCGTGTTTGCCCATCAGCATGTTGAACATTTCCATATTTTCGTTGAACGGGATCGCGGCGACATTCACTTTCAGCGCGCGCCGCGTATCGGGGTTGAGCGTGGTGTCCCACAGTTGCTCGGCATTCATCTCGCCCAGGCCCTTGAAGCGCGAGATCGACCACGAGCCTTCGCGTATCTTTTCCTGGCGCAAGCGGTCCTCGATGGCGAGCAGTTCGCCCTCGTTGAGAGCGTAGATCTTGCGGATCGGCTTCTTGCCCTGCGCGGGAACATCCACGCGGAACAATGGCGGCTGCGCCAGATAGATCTTGCCGGCCAGCACCACCTGGTAGAAGTGGCGGAAGAACAGCGTGAGCAGCAGGGTGGAGATGTGCGCGCCGTCCACGTCGGCGTCGGCCATGATGTAGATGCCGTTGTAGCGCAGGCCGGACAGGTCTGCCGCCTCATTCGGCTCGTGCGGGTCCACGCCTATCGCCACCGCGATGTCGTGGATCTCGTTGTTGGCGAACAGGCGGTCTTTCTCCACCTCGAAGGTGTTGAGCACCTTGCCGCGCAACGGCAGCACCGCCTGGAATTCCTTGTTGCGTCCCTGCTTGGCCGAGCCGCCGGCGGAATCGCCCTCCACCAGAAACAGCTCGGTGCGGGTGGGATCGCTGGAGCTGCAATCGGTCAGCTTGCCGGGCAGCACCGCGACCGATGAACCCTTGCGCTTCTCGACCTTCTGCGCCGAGCGCATGCGCGTCTGGGCCTGCTGGATCGCCAGTTCGGTGATTCGCTTGCCGTAGTCGACGTGCTCGTTCAGCCACAGGTCCAGCGGGTCCTTCACCATCAGCGACACCAGCCGCAGCGCGTCGCGCGACACCAGCTTGTCCTTGGTCTGTCCCTGGAATTGCGGGTCCAGCACCCGAGCAGACAGCACGAAGCTGGCGCGGGAGAACACGTCGTCCGACACCAGCTTCACGCCCTTGGGCAGCATGCCGTGCAGTTCGGCGAAATTCTTGACCGCGTTGAACACGCCGTCCTTCAATCCCGAATCGTGCGTGCCGCCCGACCAGGTCGGGATCAAATTCACGTAGGACTCACGCACCACCGCGCCTTCTGCCGACCATACGATCGCCCAGGCCGCGCCTTCGCCTTCGGCATAACCGCTGTCGCTGCCGGCCGGCACGAACTTCTCCATCGCGAAGATTGGCACGGCCAATTCCTGCTCGGCGGTCGCCTCGGTCAGGTAACCGCGCAAACCATCAGGATAGGACCAGGATTTCGTCTCGCCGGTTTTCTCGATATGCAGGGTGATGCTTGCACCCGGCAGCAACACCGCCTTGGAACGCAGAGAGCGTTCCAGCTGCGTCAGGATAATATTCGGCACATCGAAGTATTTAGGGTTCGGCCATGCGCGCACCGTGGTGCCGGTGCGCTTCTTCGGACAGTCGCCGACGCGCGCCAGCGGTGCTTCGGCCACGCCGTTTTTGAAGCGGATGAAGTGTTCACCGCCATCTCGATACACCGTCACCTCGACCCTGGTGGACAGCGCATTGGTGACTGCCACGCCCACGCCGTGCAGACCGCCCGCGAATTTGTAAGCCCCGCCGGTTTCCTTGTCGAACTTGCCGCCGGAGTGCAGCACCGTGAAGGCCACTTCGACCACAGCCACGCCTTCTTCCGAATGGATGCCGACCGGGATGCCGCGCCCGTCGTCGCTCACGGTCACCGAGCCATCAGTGTGTGCCGTAACCGCGATGTTCTTCGCGTAACCGGCCAGTGCCTCGTCGCAGGCGTTGTCCACGACCTCTGCGATCAAGTGATTGGGTGATTCGAGATTGGTATACATCCCCGGTCGCTGGCGCACCGGTTCGAGACCGCGCAAAACTTTGAAGCTTGATTCGTCGTAGTTATCTTTTGCCATAGTTGGAGTCAGGGTAGTGCTGTTAGTGTGTTTCAATTTGCCAGCAGGATGCTTTGGGGGGCGTATTTTACAGAAAGTGGAGGGGAGGGTTGATTTGGATTTTTCGAGCCAGGCTGGCACAACGATTTTACAAACCAAATATTGCAATATTACGTTCTGCGAAGTGCTTTGAATAAGCAAGCTGCGAATATCCGGACCGCTGCAAATATTTTCGCTTCAGGTGTTAACTTTAGTAACTTTTTGCCGATACTGGTAAATATAAGTACAACATGAATAAACAATGAAGAAATTAATGCTAACACTGCCGTTTCTGTTACTTAGCCTTTCGGCATCTGCAGAACCCAGTCATTTCACGGATGTGATTGGCTCGGCGTTATTATGCAGAGATCAGATAAGTTCCGTATATTTTAACGATTACATGACCAACAATTTTGGTAAATCCGAATTTAGTTCCGGCGGGGCAAGCTGGTGGAAAATTAACGGGAAATTATTTAATTCAAAGCTTGAGTACATCTTTGTAGGCGAAAACGATGATTTCATTGGCGCGACGTTTGCAGATGCGCCGGACAAGTTAATCGCAAAGATAAAAAGCGCTACCGGGATGAGTTATCGGCAGGACGGAGCTGACAAGTGGGTCACACCTACTTACGGAATCATCATCAAATACAATGACAACACTGCTCCCAGCAAGATGTTTTGTATTGGTTCGCCATTATTACCTTCGATGATTTGAGCCAACTTCACTCTTTGAAGTCAGCGCTGATAGGCATACAACCTCTGGATAAACAAATCTGCATTGACCGTTGCAAGGCCGGATGGAATGCTTGTCAATTTATTCGTCGACACAAACAGCTGTTGCTGGCACATCCGGGCAACAGCTTAACCCGCCGTCTGAGATTACTCCCAACTCTGTAAAACCGGCTTTGCATGAATAGGTGAAGGTGGTTTTTGAACGTTCAGCTCACGGACGGCGTGATACTGCAGCGCTTCGTTGAAATCGCGCCCATAACTGTTGGTTTAGATTGGTACTACAAGCCGCTAGATTTATAGATTAGTCAATAAACACCATCCGGTTTCCAACCGCTGGCAACTTTGTTTGCCCAGACCTGATTGAATGTTTCGGCCTGATTCTGCAACTGGTTCTGGCACTCCAATTCCTGTATCGAAGTGTGAGGATGAGCGCAATAGGCAGAAAGTTTTATTTTCTTTTCCCAGTCTTGCCATGCCTTTGCTTTCGCTACTCGCCATTCATCAGCGCGTTTTACTGCGATGTAATTCACAACAGGTGCTTGAATTTTGTTGTATTCCTTTTCGAATGCCGACGGCTTGTATGCAGCAACGATCGTAATAAAGAAAAGTGCAAAAAGTAAAACAAGAAACAGGTATGTTTTCATCGCGCTCCCTTTTTTGAGCATTCTAACCTTATTAGCCAGCAGCTAGCCAGAGCACATCAAGACCCTCATCACGCCAACAACGATGCCGTTCTGTACAAAGGGTAGGCCGAAAGCTTGGAAGTGTTCCAAGGTTGCGCTGAAGGCTTCCGAATAAGTCCGAAAGAGCCGGACTATACGAACAGGAGGAGCGATGTTCTGTGAAAGCCAGTAACACTTTTTGTTGAACTCCGCGCCGGAGAGATTCTTGGAAACGTACTTGTAGAGATAGCTTGCCATTTGTGCCGCTGTATAAGCCTTGCCTGTGCGCATATTTAGAGCTAAAGAGGCCAGCATTGCATTTCTTGCAATTAGCCAAAGATAACGAAACCTGATTGATTTGGCGAGCTGCGCTCGCTTTGATGTGGGAATTGCTCGATCATCGCGTTGCATCCGCGACAACATCGTCCCTTCGGGACCGCCGCCGGCGTCCTGCGCGAGCATTGCTCGCTGGTGACTATTCTGGCCAGCCAACGCGCCTCTATGCGTGTTGTCGTTCACGGGCTCGCAGCAGTGCTGCTTGAATTCCCTGTTGCCCTGCAGGCCGCGCCCGTAGTGCCAGACGCGCATTCAATCCCAGCAGAGTCACAACCAAAACAAAAAGCCCACCGCGAGGGTGAGCTTTTTGTTTTGATGGTGGAGACGGCGGGAATTGAACCCGCGTCCGCAAGTCCTCTACAGATAGTTCTACATACTTAGCCATGTTATTTAATTTAATCCCGTACACGCCAACCGGCGGGCTGGTAAAGGACGAGTCACC
>Ga0307375_10002918_pt1 | contig 17177 bp, 16 predicted proteins | sample TR1MG_FD_202531 | JGI IMG/M metagenome (GOLD analysis project Ga0307375, IMG submission 202531) | Soil microbial communities from Risofladan, Vaasa, Finland - TR-1 | ecosystem: Environmental > Terrestrial > Soil > Coastal area > Acid sulfate soil | place: Finland: Risofladan, Vaasa | collected... | reverse complement strand
TCAATCCGCTCGGCATGGAGTCAATCTTAGCTCCATCCCGCCCGCTCATCGCAAAATGCGCGATGAACGGGGCACAGCCCTTCGTCGTTTAGGGCGATCCTTTGACCGGATGACCGGGCCACCTGCCTTCTCCTTGGCTCGTAGTCTCTGGTCCTCAATCCAAAAACCACTGCACCATCGTAGAAGGCTTCGTCCTTATCCCATCAAGGTCCGGATTTTCGGACCTGGGAGACCACGACCCTCCTTTGTGCTTCTCGTGAACCGGAACGCTTCTGGTAACTGGTGACCTTGGCGTGCTGGTGAATGGTCACGGTGCTCCAGCGGTTGGAGGGAGGGCCTTTCTGTGTCTCGACATGGGCGGGGGAGTGGATTTAGCGTGGGGCTATGGCGGGAGTGGAGTTGAGGCTGGACGGGCGGGTGGCGCTGGTTACGGGCGGGTCGCGTGGGATTGGCGCGGAGACGGTGCGGCTGTTTGTGCAGGCGGGGGCGCGGGTGGTGTTCAACTACCGGCAGGCGCGGGAGCAGGCGCATGCGCTGATGGCGGAGTGTGGCGGGCCGGCGGTGTGCGTGGCCGTGGAGCAGGAGTTGAGCACGCCGGCGGAGGGCAGGGCGCTGGTGCGGACGGCGGTGGAGGCTTTTGGGCGACTGGATGCGCTGGTGGTGAACCACGGGGTGTGGCCGGCGGAGGATGCTCCGATTGAGCTGATGACCGAGGAGCAGTGGCGGCGGACGATGGGCGTAAATCTGGACTCGGTGTTTGGGCTGGTGCAGGCGGCGGTGACGCAGATGGAGCTGCAGGGGCCTCCGGCGACGGGCGGGGATGGGGCAAAAGGCCACATTGTGCTGATCAGCTCGACGGCGGGGCAGCGGGGCGAGGCGGGCCATGCGGACTATGCCGTGACGAAAGGCGCGCTGATCAGTCTGACAAAGAGCCTGTCGAGCGAGTTGGCTCCGCGGGGGATTCGCGTGAACTGCGTGGCGCCGGGGTGGGTGGCGACGGAGATGAGTGCCGCGGCGGTGGGCGACCCGGTGCTGGGCCCGAAGATTGAAGCGGGGATTCCGGTGGGGCGCGTGGGCACGGCGCGGGAGATTGCCGGGCCGGTGCTGTTTCTTTGCACGCCGCTGGCGGGGTTTATCAGCGGCGAGGTGTTGAACGTGAACGGCGGCGCGGTGCTGGCGGGGTGAAGAGCCGGATGGTGGAGAAGCTGGGGGCAAGGACGAAGCGGGCATGGGGTTTGGCGCTGGCCCTGGGAATGCTGGCGGCGATGCTGGCTGTGCCGATGACGTCGCGGGCACAGGATGCGGCGGCGGACCGGAATGCGGCGAAGGCGCGCGTGGTGCTGAATGCCATGGTGCAGGCGCTGGGCGGCGAGCGCTGGCTGAACATGAAGAACGAGATGATCCGCGGGCACATTGCCGCGTTTTTCCACGGGCAGCCGGACCTGGGGACGACGGAAGTGTGGCAGTTTCACCAGTGGCCGGACCATGACCGCATTGAGGCGACGAAGCATCGCGACGTGGTGGATTTTTTTATCGGGCGCGAGGGCTGGGAAGTGACGTATCGCGGGAAGGCGCCGCTGCCGAAGGACATTGTGGATGATTTTCTGCGGCGGCGGGACCACTCGATTGAGACGGCGGTGAAGGTGTGGCTCAAGGATCCGAAGACGATTTTGATTTATGAGGGGCAGCACATGGCGGACCGGCATCTGGGCGACCGGGTGACGCTGATCTCCGCCGACAATGACTCGATTACGATTCTGGCGGACGCGCAGACGCACCTGCCGCTGGAGCGGTCGTTCCAATGGCGCGACCCGGTGTATCACGACAAGAATACAGAGACGGAAGACTACACGAACTATCGTGTGGTGGATGGCCTGCCGGCGCCGTACAGCATTTCCCGCTCAAAGAACGGGGAGATGACGCGGGAGTTTTTTGTGACCGAGGTGCAGTACAACAGGACGCTTCCGGCGGACTTTTGGGACGTGGACGCGACGACGCGCCGGATCAAGAAGTAGCGCGTTGGTTATAATCCTGACGTGCGCCGAGAAGCGCTGTCTGGAGCCAGAGCATGACGTTTGACATCCAGGAAATCCTGGAATTTCTTCCTCACCGCTACCCTTTTCTGCTGATCGACCGGATTGTGGAGTTCGAGCGCACGAAGCGGCTGGTGGCAATCAAAAATGTGACGATGAACGAGCCGTTCTTCCAGGGGCATTTCCCCGGCTATCCGATTATGCCGGGAGTGCTGGTGGTGGAGGCGATGGCGCAGGCGGGCGGCATCATCATGATGCATGAGTTGCCGGACCGGCTCGAGAAGCTGGTGGTGTTTACGGGCATTGAGCGGGCGAAGTTTCGCCGGCCGGTGACGCCGGGCGACCAGCTGCGAATTGAAGTGGAGGTGCTGTCGATGCGCACGCGGGCGGGCCGCATCCACGGGCGGGCGATGGTGGATGGCAAGCTGGCCTGCGAGGCGACGCTGACGTGTCAGGTGGTGCCGCGGGTGCGCGAGCAGCGTGCACAGAGCGAAGCGGCGGCCGCGGAAACGGGTGCGGGCGCGAGCACGGAGACCGAGTGAGCATCCATCCAAGCGCGATTGTGGCCGAGGGTGCAGTGGTTCCGGCGTCGTGCACGGTGGGTCCGTATTGCACGATTGGGCCGGAGGTGGTGCTGGGCGAGGGGTGCGTGCTGGTGTCGCATGTGGTGCTGGACGGGCGCACGCGCATTGGCGCGCGAAACACGTTCTATCCGTTCGGATCAATCGGCGTGGCGCCGCAGGATTTGAAGTACAAGGGCGAGCCGACGGCGACGGAGATTGGCGACGACAACACGATTCGCGAGTGCGTAACGATCAGCCGCGGGACGGAGAAGGGCGGCGGGCTGACACGGATGGGATCGCACAACCTGCTGATGGCGTATGCGCACATTGGGCACGACAGCCTGGTGGGTAGCCACTGCATCCTGGCCAACTGCGCGACGCTGGCGGGACACGTGACGATTGAGGATTATGCGAGCGTGGGCGCGTTTTGCCCGGTGCATCAATATTGCACGGTGGGGCAGTATGCGTTCATCGGCGGCGGAACGATTGTGACCCAGGACGTGCTGCCGTTTTCGTTGACGTCGTCGCGGCGAGAGAACAAGGCGTACGGGATTAACAAGGTTGGGCTGGTGCGGCGTGGCTTCTCGTCGGAGCGGTTGCAGACGCTGCAGAAGGCATACCGTCTGCTCCTGGCGGCGAAGCTGAACACGTCACAGGCTGTGGAGAAGATTCGCGAGCTTGAAGGCGAGGACGCGGCGATTCTTGCGGAGTTTATCGAGCGCAGCCAGCGCGGGATTATCAAGTAGCCATGAAGCTTGGATTGATTGCGGGCAATGGGCGGTTTCCGTTTTTGCTTCTGGATGCGGCGCGGGCGCAGGGACTTGCGGTGGCGGTGGCGGCGATCAAGGAAGAGACTGACCCGGAGATGGATGCGCGCGCGGCGAATGACGCGGGCATCACGGTGCACTGGCTTTCGCTGGGCGAACTGTCGCGGCTGATTGAGACCTTCCACAAGGAAGGCGTGCAGCGGGCGGTGATGGCGGGGCAGGTGAAGCACAAGCAGATTTTCTCGAGCATCCGGCCGGACTGGCGGCTGGCGAAGCTGTTGCTGAATCTGCGCACGCGCAACACGGACATGCTGCTGGGCGCGGTGGCGAAGGTGCTGAGCGACGAGGGGATTGAGCTGATGAGCTCGACCGCGTTTCTGGAGCCGCTGCTGGCCGAGGAGGGCGTGCTGACGGAGCGCGCGCCGGACGAGAACGAGCGCAGGAACATTGATTACGGGCTGGGCGTGGCGCGCGCGGTGGCGGGTTTCGACATTGGGCAGACGGTGGTGGTGGCGGCGCAGGCGTGCGTGGCGGTGGAGGCGATGGAAGGCACGGACGCGACGATTGCGCGCGCGGGACGGCTGATGGAGTCGCTTGAGGAGGACGCATCGACCCTTGAGCGCAGGCTGACGGTGGTGAAGGTGGCCAAGCCGAACCAGGATATGCGCTTTGATGTGCCGGTGATTGGGATGCGCACGGTGGAGGCGATGGTGGCGGCGGGCGCGACGTGCCTCTCAGTGGAGGCGGGGCGCACACTTCTGTTTGACCGCGAGGCGCTGTTGCAACGGGCGTCGGAGGCGGGGATTGCCATTGTTGGGGTTCCGCGCGGATACTGATTGCGACGCCGCAGGGTGCGTCCTGCTTCGCAGTTTTCCCGTCCCTTGAAACGGAGGTTCCTCGTGAAAAAGCTGCTTCTTCCTCTTCTTGCCGTAGCGGCGCTGGTGACAGTTCCGCTGGTGATGGCGCGCGCGGACAATGCAACCATGCCTGCGGTGGGCCAGGCTGCACCCACATTTACGCTGCCCTCGCAGACCGGAGCCAAGGTTTCCCTGATGAGCTACCGGGGCAAGTGGGTGGTTCTGTACTTTTATCCCAAGGACATGACGCAGGGATGCACGATTGAGGCGCACAATTTTCAGCGCGACCTGAAAAAGTTTGAAGCCGACGACGCGGTGATTCTGGGCGTGAGCGTGGACACCGTGAAGAGCCACCAGGAATTCTGCACCAAGGATGGACTGACCTTCCATCTGCTGGCAGACCCGGACCACAAGGTGGTGGAGGAGTACGGCTCGCTGGGCCACTTTGCAGCATGGACAATCGCCAATCGCAACACGTTCCTGATTAACCCGCAGGGCAAGATTGTGAAGGTGTGGACCAAGGTGGACCCGTCTCACCACTCCGAGGAAGTGTTGGCGGCACTGGCTGCGCTGAAGAAGTAAAACGCGATACACGCAGACGCAAAAAAGCCCGGCGAGATGCCGGGCTCTTTTGCTTGCCTTGATATTACGGTTGCCTGGTTACTTCTTCTTTGCAGTAGCCTTTTTTGCAGTAGACTTCTTTGCCGCTGCCTTCTTCGCAGGAGCCTTCTTGGCAACTGCCTTCTTCGCCGTAGCCTTCTTTGCAGGAGCTTTCTTCGCAACTGCCTTCTTGGCGGGCGCCTTCTTTGCTGCTTTCTTAACGGCCAATTTTTTACCTCGTTTGGTAGGTTTGCTGGCGCTTTTTTTAGGCGCAGCCTTCTTGGCTACGACCTTTCCGCCTTTCGCGCCAGTGGTGCGTTTTTTGGCGGCGGACTTCTTAGTGACCTTGCGGGCCACAATCTTTTTCGCGGCTGCCTTCTTGCCTGCGGACTTTTTGGCGACTGCCTTCTTGGCCGTCTTCCTTTTGCTGACCGCCTTCTTCCTGGCGGACGCCTTCTTGACCGGAGCCTTCTTTGCGGCCTTCTTGGCGACAGGCTTTTTGGCCGTTTTCTTTTTGGCAGCTTTCCGGGCGATGGGCTTCCTGGCTGCCTTCTTCTTGGCAACCTTCTTTGCGGGAGCCTTCTCTGCTGGGGCTTTCTTTGCGGGGGTCGCCGGCGCGGCCTTTAGGGCTGCGGGGACTTCGACGAGGATGATTGCTTCTTCAGCGACCATTTCGTCATCATCGGATGAAGTGAGCATGGTCGAGATTTCGATCTCGTCGTCCTCTTCAAAATCTTCTTCGAAAGCAGAGTCCAACTCTTCCGGCTCCGCATTCTCGTTGCCGTCATCCATCGCGTACAGCTTAATCACTTCTTCCATCCGATTGCCTCCAGCGGCTTGCCGCTGACCGTTTCCGGTTCCTGCGACTTTGCAGTGGATACGACAGCACTGCTCACGCGCAAGTCATTGTAGCAATAGCTTGCACGCAAATGCTATCAAAAGACAAGTGCGTAATGAGGCTCATGCAAATTTTTGCGATGGAAGTGGAACGCGGATTCGATTGCGCGTTAGTCGTGTTTGCGCGAAGAACGCTTTTTATGGACGGTGTGTTTGGGGGAAGATGACTTTTTATGTGAGGACCTGGAGGAGTGGTGCGAGCGACGGCGGCGTGATGTGGAGTGATGGCGCGTGCGGATGGGGCGCACGGGTTCCGCGACGTGAATGCGCCGGCCAGCAGGCACGTGGATGCCGCGAATGCGGTTCCAGCGGCGGAGTTCCGCGAGCGAGACACCGAAGCGATCGGCAATGGATATGAGGGTATCGCCGCGGCGGACGGTGTACAAGATGCCGCGCGAAGTGGTGGGCGCGACAGGCACAACGAGCGCATCCACGCCGTCCAGGCTGTCATGCGCGCCGAGTTGATTGGCGTCTTCGAGTTCAGAAACGGAAACGTGGAAGGACCGGGCGACGGAGGTGAGCGTGTCTCCGGGAGCGACGCGATGGTAACGCCAGGAGTCGCGCTTGCTCACGGGAATGGAGGCGATGCGCTGCTGAAAGAGCGACGCGGACCCGGCGGGCAGGTGCAGATCAAAAGAGGTGCCGGGCGGCGTGGTGAAGCGCAGCAGGCTGGGATTGAGCGCGATTAGCTCGCTGACTGGCGTGTCGATGAGGTCAGAGACGAGGCGGAGATCGACCGAGTAGTTGACGGATACAGTGTCCGTGATGACGGGCGGATCGAGTGTGATGTCATCAAAGCCATACTGCTTGGGGTGATTGGCAATGATGATGGCGGCGAGAATTTCCGGCACGTAGTTCTTGGTTTCTGCCGGGAGGTTGTTGAGCTTGTAGAGCTCCCAGAAATCGGCGTAGCCGGTTCTTTGGACGGCGCGTTGCACGTTGCCCGCGCCCCAGTCGTAGGCGGCCATGGCCAGGTACCAGTCGCCGAGCTGGTTATAAAGGAACTTCATGTAGCGAGCGTAGGCGCGAGTGGACTCTTCTGGATCGAAGCGCTCATCGACGTAGCGGTTGCGCGTGAGTCCGTAGTTTCCGCGGGGCATGAACTGCCACATGCCGCCGGCGCCGGACCTGCGATTGAGCGCGCGCGGCTGGAAGCCGGATTCAGCCACGGCGAGATAGATGAGGTCCTGGGGCATGCCTTCCTCGGCCATGACGCGTTGAATCATGGAGCGGTAACGGCCGGAGCGCTGGAAGGCGTGCAGCAGTGTGTTGTGGCCGCGCTGGGTGTTGGCGAAGAAGTTGATGAATGCGGCGACGTAGTCATTCATGACCAGGGGCAAGTCGGACTTGGTGGTGGCGAGATCGGTCTTGGCCCGGGCTACAAAGTTGGGATCGACGGTGAAGGTGACGTCATTGGCCACATCGGAGGGTGAGGGCTCAACCTTTGGTTCAAAGCCGTTGCCCTGTTTGAGCGCCTCCATTTCGAGGGCGTTGACCTGGTCGACGATGCGGTTGAACTCATCCTGCAACTGCGGGTTGCTTTTGATGTCGATGCCGCTGGTGAGCATGAGGTCGACGGCGTGGTCAAACAGAACCTTGGCCTGGGGCAGGTTGCCTTTGCGGTAGTCGGCGTCTCCGGCGCTGTAAGCCTTCTCCACCTGCGCAATGAGCTGATCGATGCGCTGCTGTTGCGGACTGGGAGCGGCAGCAGCGGAGGCCTGCGCGGAGGGCTGCGGCGGAGCGGGCGGAAGCGCGGGTGCGGTGGCCTGCGGCAGCGAGGCAGAGGAGACGGTTTTGCGGCCAGTGGGAGCACAGCCGGCAACAAACAAAGCCAGCGCAGCGCACGGGAGAAGTCGGGAAGAGATTCTGGTCATGAGCAAATCAAAAAAAATGCCACTGCCTGGCCGCGATTGGCGAGTGCGGTTTGGAATACTGGGCCTAGACCGATGATAAGCTAAGCGATGGAGGCCATGCGCGCCACGGCTGCGTATTTGTGCCTGATAGTCGATCCCTCATGGAAGCAAAATTCCTTCGAAATTTCGCGATCATTGCCCATATCGACCACGGGAAGTCGACGCTGAGCGACCGCCTGCTGGAGCTGACCGGCTCTGTGACGGGCCGGGAGATGCAGGCGCAGATTCTGGACGACATGGACCTGGAGCGTGAGCGCGGCATCACGATCAAGGCGCACGCGGTGCGCATGATGTACAAGGCGAGCGACGGCAACACCTATCAGCTGAACCTGATTGACACGCCGGGGCACGTGGACTTCAGCTACGAGGTGTCGCGGTCTCTGGCTTCGTGTGAAGGTGCGCTGCTGGTGGTGGATGCCAGCCAGGGGGTAGAAGCGCAGACCCTGGCGAATGCGTATCTGGCAATTCATCACGGGCTGGAAATTATCTCGGTCATCAACAAGATTGATTTGCCTTCCGCGGACATTCTGCGTACGCAGGAGGCGATTGAACAAGCTGTGGGTTTGGACGCAACCGACGCCATTCCGGTGAGCGCGAAGACAGGCCAGGGCGTGGATGAGGTGCTGGAAGCGATTGTGCATCGGCTGCCGCCGCCGACGGGCGACCCGGATGCGCCGCTTCAGGCGCTGATCTTCGACTCGTGGTTTGACTCGTATCGCGGGGTGATTGTGCTGGTGCGCGTGATGCAGGGGACAATGCGCAAGGGGCAGCGGATTCGGCTGATGTCGAACGGCAAGGCGTTCGAAGTGGAGTCCATGGGCGTGCTGATGCCCAAGCCGGTGGAGATTGGCCTGCTTTCAGCCGGCGAAGTGGGATTTTTTGCGGCGACGATCAAGACGGTGAGCGACACGCGCATTGGCGACACGGTGACCGACGACGCGCACCCGGCGACGGCGCAGTTGCCGGGGTTTGAAGACATCAAGCCGATGGTTTTTGCCGGACTGTACACGGTGGACTCGCATGAGCACACGCTGCTGCGGGATGCGCTGGAGAAGCTGCGGCTGAACGATTCGTCGTTCTTTTTTGAGCCGGAAAGCTCAGTGGCGCTAGGCTTCGGCTTCCGCTGCGGATTCCTGGGACTGCTGCACATGGAGATTATCCAGGAGCGGCTGGAGCGGGAGTACGAGCTGGAGTTGATTACGACGGCGCCGGGCGTGCGCTATCACATTACGATGACGGACCGATCGGTGCTGGAAGTGGACAACCCCTCGCGCTGGCCGGAGCCGCAAAGCATTGCCAGCATTCGCGAGCCGGTGATCACGGCGAAGATTCTGACCAATGAAGAGTACGTGGGCGGCATTTTGAAGCTGGTGGAAGAGAAGCGCGGGCGGCAGATCAATTTTGAGTACGTGACGCCGACGCGCGTGATGCTGACCTATGAACTGCCGCTGAATGAGATTGTGCTGGACTTCTATGACCGGCTGAAGTCGGTCTCTCGCGGGTATGCGTCGCTGGATTATCAGCTGGCGGGCGAGTGGGAATCGCCGATGGTGAAGATGGACATCCTGGTGTCTGGCGAGCCGGTGGATGCGCTATCGATCATTGTGCATCACGACTTTGCGTATGAGCGCGGCAAGGCGCTGGTGTCCAAGATGCGGGAGCTGATTCCGCGGCAGCAGTTTGAGGTGGCCATCCAGGCGGCGATTGGCGCAAAGATTGTGGCGCGGGAGACGGTGGCGGCGCTGCGCAAGAATGTGCTGGCCAAGTGCTACGGGGGCGATATTTCGCGCAAGCGCAAGCTGCTGGAGAAGCAGAAGGAAGGCAAGAAGCGCATGAAGCGGATTGGCAAGGTGGACATTCCGCAGGAGGCGTTTCTGGCCGTGTTGCGGCTGGGCGAAGACCAGCAGAAATAGGCAGTTCTCGAGCACTTGCTGTGTGGGCGAGTCACGGGATTGTAACCGCGAACTGTGGAAAGCTTGCCACGGGCGTGAAATTTGCATGGGGAGAGGGCGGGGGCAGCTGGCGCTGCGGCCGCCCTTGTTTGTTGCAGATAAATAAAGAGTTAAATTGTTTAACAGAACGAGTGCCGGGCTGGCAAGAGGGAAAACGCGGGATTCCTGAGGAAATTGACGGAAGGAATCCACATTTTTTTCCACAGGAGGGCAGAGGTTTCGTGGACCGAAACGGGACGCTGCGGAAGCATTGCGGAGAGTGAAAAAGGCCAAGGCCCCGCTGGACGGGGCCCTGGGCAGGCGAAACGCCGCGACTACTTGCCGGCGGGCGTTTTGGGTGTGGGAGCCGACGGAGTTCCCGGCGGAGGCGCGGGCACACCGGACTTGGTGTTGTAAGCCGCGATGACCGCGTCGGTGATGTTGGTGGACTCAGCGGCGTAGAGGACGGGCGTCTGCTGCTGAGCGATGTCGAGCACCAGGGTGTAGCCGTGCTGCTTGGCGTAGCCCTCCATCACGTCATACACCTTGGAGGCGAGGCTGTTGTAGATCTCCTGCATCTCCTGCTGCATATCGTTCTGGGCATCCTCGGCGGAGCGCTGAAGCTGCTTTTGCTTCTCGTCGATGGTTTTGGTCTTGCTGTCGCGCTCGGCTTGACTGAGCGTGGCACTCTGCGTCTGGAGCTGCTTTTTTAGGTTGTCGACCTCGTCGTTGAGTGCCTTGAGCTGGTCCCGCTTGGGCTCGTATTTCTTTTGCAGATCAGAGAAGTCGCGTTGGCCTTCATTGGTTTTTGCCACGGCGACCTGGAAGGCGACGACGGCAATTTTTGCCGGGCCGGCGGGCGCAGTGGCCGCAGGTGCGGGAGCGGAGGGAGCTTGAGCGGAGGCGCTCAGGGCAAAGCCCGAGGCCAGAATGAGAGCAAGGGCAAACGAACGCTTCATCGGGGTGAAAAACTCCTTCGGAATTCCTGGATGGCTGCGGGCGTGTTGTGGAACGCACACTTGCCTGTGCCTCCTGAGCAACCTCATGGTCGTCTGACTTCGAAATCGCAGTGCAGGCATGCGCTGCGACGGAAGAAGACACGGATGGAGACGTCAGCAGGAACTAGATGGATTATACGGTAAAAGGCGCGTCGGCAAGGGGTTTTCCAGGGAAGGTGGCGGGGAACTGCGCAGGGCGGAAAAAGGGCCCCGCGTGGCGGGGCCCCGGGTGGAAGCAGCGGAAGAGTTACTTGCCGGCGGGAGCCTTGGGCGCAGGAGCGGCTACGGGCGGCGCCGGGATGCCGGATTTGGTGTTGTAGGCTTCGACGATTGTCTTCGTGATGTCGTTGGACGGGCTTGCGTAGAGCACGGGAGAGTGCTGCTCGGAGAAGTCCAGCACGAGGCTATAGTTGTGCTCTTTGGCGTAATCCGTCACGACGGTGGCCACCTTGGTGGCGACTCCGTTGAAGGTGTCCTGCAGCTGCTGCTGGAAGTCGCTCTGGGCGTCCTGAGCGGTGCGCTGCATGTCTTTCTGCTTTTCGTCGATGACGCGGGCACGGCTGGCGCGCTCGGCATCACTGAGCGTTGCGCTCTGTGCCTGGAGCTGCTTCTTGAGGGTGTCGATCTCCGCGCTCATGGATTTGAGCTGATCGCGCTTGGGGTCAAACTTCTTTTGCAGATCGGCGTAGTTGCGCTGGAACTCGTTGGTGCGTGCGACGGCGGTCTGGAAGGCGATAACCGCGATCTTGGCAGAACTGGCCGCGGCATGCGTGGCAGTGACGGGTTTGGTTTGAGCGGAGGCGTTCAGGACGAGGCCTGAAGCCAGCAGGACGGCCAGAGCAAGGGTACGTTTCATTCGGGTGAAGGCTCCTTCAAATACTGCTGCGCGCCAGTTTGAACCGCGCGCGAGACTATCCCTGCGTCTCCTGAATAAACCTCACGGTCTCTCTGGAAAGATTCCGCACCGGAAGGGCGGGAACAGGAAAAGACGTGGACGGCGGGGACAGCAGAAACTAAGTGGATTATAGGGGTGCGGGTGGGAGGCGTCAAACGCGGGCGGGGCGCGGGCTGGCCCGCAGAAGGGGCGCAGGGCAGTGCAGAAACGCGAAGGCCGCCCCTGGAGAGAGCGGCCTTTTTGTGCTGCGTAAAGCAGCACTGCGGCTAGAAGGTTGTGGAAACGGTGAGGCGGAAAGTCTTGCGGGGCTCGCGGAAGAGGTTGCGCGCGCCGTAGCCTTCGATCGCTTCCTGATAAGTATAATCGCCCGCGCCGCCCGGGGGGAACATATCGCGGGTGATGAGCTGGGCAGAGCAGCTTTGAACCTTGGTGCCCAGGTTGACGTCGTTGCAGTAGGGCCGCTCATAGAGGCGGAGCGGGTTGTAGGCGTAGTAGAGGCGGAAGGGCGCGTTGACGACGGGCATGACGATGGAGATTTCTCCACCGAGGGACATGCGCGGAACGAAGTTGGCTCCGCTGATGGGACGGATGTCCCTCTGGAAGCCGACCTCCGAGCCGGGGATGCCGCCCTGGCAGGCGCCGTTGTTGTAGACCGGGCAGCCGTAGAGCGGCGCGGTGAGGGTGGCGAAGCCCTGAGGGCTCTGCTTGAGCTGGCCCTTGTTGAGCGCGGCGTCAATGCCAAAGTCGTCAAAGAGCGAGAAGGTGACGGGGCCGATGGGAATGCGGTACTCGGCGTTGGTGGTCAGGTTGGTGTCACCGCCGATGGAGGCGACGCCGTACACGGGGATGGGCACCTGGATGCACTGACCGAGCTGCGGATTGGTTGGATCGCGCGGGACGCAGGTGCCGTCCGGATTGGTGAGCTGGATCATGACCCGGTTGGGTACGTAGCCGTAAGGTGTGGCGCCGCGGACGTCAAAGCCGCGCAGGTCCTGGTCGCCGCCGGTGTAGAAGCGATTGTTGGGCGGCGCAACGTCTCCGCCGAAGCCTTGCACGTACCCTAGCTGAGCGCGCAAGGCCAGCACGTTGTGGCCGTTGGGCGAAAACCTGAGGTAGTGCATGGAGTGGTAGCTCTTGTAGGCCACGAGGGGCGAGAAGTAGCGGAGGTTGCCGCCGATGCCGGCGAACTGGAAGACGGCGGTGATCTCTTTGCCGCCGCGGGGGCGGAGCTGGTCGTTGACGGTGTTGTAGATGTAACTGAACGAGGCCATGCTGTTGATGATCCCGGCCAGCGCGTTGGAGCCCTGGATTCCGGACCGGAAGCTGATGGTCTGGAAGAAGGTTGCCGACGCGGTGCTGAAGGCCGAAATGGTGGAGCGCGTGAGCGAGTAGGTGAAGCCGACGCGCTGGAAGGCATGGCGCTTGAGCGGATAACTGACAGAGAAGTTGAGGCCGGTGGTGGCCTGGTTGTAATTCTGCGTCAGGGACTTCTCGGCTGAAGTGAGATTGACCGACTGTCCGGTGGTGGACTGGTAGTTCTTGGCCGCGTTGTAGTCCTGCTTCTGGTTGAAGATCTGGAAGCCGACCTGGATGGGCCGGTTTCGGATGTAGGGCTGGGTGAAGCCGAAGAGGAACTGGCGGCTGACGTTGCCCAGGTTGGCCTGCACGCTGAGGGTTTCGCCGAGGCCGAGGAAGTTGTTGGTCTGGTAGTTGACGCCGAGGAATGCGCCGTTGAGGCCGCTGACGCCGCCGTTCAGGCCGATGGAGTTCTTGCCCTTCTCCTTGACTTTGAGGAGTAGCTCGACGGTGCCGGCCTCGGGGTTCTGGTGGGCCTCGGAATCCTGGTCGACCTTGAGCGGTTCAAAATACTGGAGCTGGTTGAGGCGGAGCAGGCTGTACTCCCAGAGCTGGGAGTTGTACACCTGGCCCTCCTGCAGGAGCAGTTCGCGGCGGATGACGCGGTCGCGGGTGATGGTGTTGCCCTGGAACTCGATGCGGGAGACGTAGAAGGGCTTGCCTTCGTCAATGTCGACTTCGAGGGAAACGGTCTTGTTCTTCTCATTGAAGATGGGCTTGGGGATGGCGCCGAAGTTGATGTAGCCGAGTGCGCCGTAGGCCTTCTTCAGGTTTTCCAGGCCCTTGCCGATCATGGTTGCGTTGAACCAGTCGCCGTCCTTGATGGCGAAGGTGGCGCGCAGAGCCCTGACGTTGGTGACGGCCTTGTTGCCGGTGAAGGTTATGGTGCCGAGGCGGTAGCGGTCGCCTTCCTCGATGGGCAGCAGAATGTCAATGCGCTTGCCTTTGTTGGGTTGGAAGGTGAACCAGTTGAGGCCGCCCTGGTCGCGGATCTGGGTCTTTGGCTCTTCGACGGCGGCGTTGTAGTAGCCCTTGTCGCGGTAGGCAAAGCGGACGCGCTCGGTGTCATCCTGGAGTTTGGACGAATCGAAGGTGCGCGGGAAGAGATTCTCAAAGATGAGCGAATAGGGGATGCCGATGGGTCGCAGGTCCTTCATGGACCGACGGAGATAACGGCTGGTGAGATGCTGATTGCCGGTGAAGCGGATTCGGCCAACCTTTACGACAGGTCCTTCCTTGATGTTGAAGTTGACCTGGACGTAGGCCGGAGGGATGGTCTTGACATCGGTCTTGATGGTGGCGAACTGGTGGCCGTGCTCGGCAAGGATTTGGCGGATGACGGTTTCTGCCCGCTTGATGCTGGTGGGGTCGTACTGGCCCTCCTGCGAGAGGGGCACTTTTTCCTTCTTGAAGCGGTCCAGGACGTCAGAGACGCTGACGCTGTTGAGGCCCTTGTAATTGATCTCGCGGATGGTGGGCTTTTCGCGGACGAAGATGTTGAGGATGATGCCCTTCGCGCTGTCTTCGCGCTCGATGCGGAGGTCCTCAAAGTATCCGGTGTTCCAGAGGGAGTTGAAGTCGCGCTCAATGGAGACGGGGTCGTAAGTGTCTCCGGGGTGGGTAAAGAGGCGCGCGAGGATGGTCTCCTTAGGGATGCGCCGGTTGCCGATGACGCGGATCTGATCGATGGTCTGGGGTGTCTGCGCAACGGCCATGCCAGCGGTAACAACCAGCAGGAGGACGAGCGCGACGCGGGCCAGGCTGGCCAGGCGGCGCCATGCGCGGGGAGTGGAAACGTGCTTGATCTTCACCGGGTCGATATCCTGCGGCGAGCACAAGTACTGGTGCGGTCCATAGTTAGGCTTCACGGGAAGAATATGCACACCCTCATTGCGTAAAATCTGAAACAGCCTCGCGGAAAGACTGATTTTACCATCCCAGGGGGAGGGCTGGCCGGAGGGGAAGCACAGCGAAACGCGCCGCAGTTGCCCTGCCGAGCCCCGGGCCAAACGACGGCCCGAAAAACACATCCTTCCGAGAAAAACCACATGGCGCGCGGTCCGCAAACGAACCTTGGCCGGACCTGCCCTGCCACCCTCCCGGAAAGCGGACGATGCCCGATGTACCCGTGGCGCACAGAAGGCGTCGCGGGCAAGCCGGAATCCTGAAGAGCCCGGCAAACAGGGACCCCTCCCAGTCTACCGGAAGCGAACGGGTTGGGAGCGCAGTACATCCCCCACCCCGGCCGTTGCATCCCTCTTAGACGCAGTGAGGGCCAACAGGACACTCGGGCGAGCGAGAGGATTTGAGGAAAATGGCGGAGATGACGGGGACCGTATATGACTATCGCGCAACGCTGCTGGACGGGAGCGAGACCGCACTGAGTGCTTATCGGGGCGAGGTGCTGCTGATTGTGAACACGGCGAGCCAATGCGGCTTTACGCCGCAGTACGCGGGGCTGGAGGAGCTGTATCGCACCTACAGGGAGCGCGGGTTTGCGGTGCTGGGCTTTCCCTGCAACCAGTTTGGGCGGCAGGAGCCGGGAACAGCGGAGCAGATTGGCGCCTTCTGCGAGAAGAACTACGGCGTGAGCTTTCCCATGTTTGCCAAAGTGGAGGTGAACGGGGCGGAAACGCATCCGCTGTACCGCTTCTTGAAACAGCAGCGCCGGGGCTTCCTGGGTTCCGAGGGCATCAAGTGGAACTTCACCAAGTTTCTGGTGGACCGGGAGGGCCGGGTGACGGCGCGTTTTGCCTCGCGCGTGGAGCCGCGCAAGTTGACGGGTGCGATTGAGGCGCTGCTGAGCAAGTCGCAGTAGGGTCGCGATGGGGTCGCGATGGCGGGCGCGGATTTTGCGGCGGGGCTACCCGCGTCGCCTGGATTGGGGTATGCTTTGGTTGCCTTTTGCAGAGCGTGCACGGCGTGTGAAAGGCGGTACTCGACCAATCCCCCACCCGAAAGAGGCAGCCGATGCGCCGAAACCTTCCGCTCCTCCTGATTCGCGTGATTGTGGGCGTTGTGTTCCTGAATGAGGGCATCCTGAAGTTTCTGCGCCCGGAGGAGCTGGGCGCGGGACGATTTGCGCGGATTGGGCTGCCGTTTCCTCACCTGCTGGCGCCGTTTGTGGGCGGGGTGGAGATTGTGGGCGGCGCGGCGATGATCCTGGGGCTTTACGCGGGGGAAGCGGCGATTCTGCTGCTGGCCGTGATTACGACGGCGCTGGTGACGACCAAGCTGCCCATCCTGCTGGGGCGCGGAGTGGGGCCGTTCCACGCGGCCAAGATGAGCCACTACGGCGTGCTGCAGTTTGTGCACGAGGCGCGCACAGACCTGAGCATGCTATTTGGCTGCGTGGCGGTGCTGCTGGACCGCGGAACGCAGCTTGGGCGCAAGCGGAAGTGGTATCAGCGGTAGAACGGGCTCAGCTGTCTTTGCGGTAGAGCAGGTCGCGCATGGCCTGGCGGCGAGCGGCGTTCAGCTCGCCCACGGCGCGGGGGTCGACGACGCTGGCGGCGTCGCGGGCTTCGGCGCGCTGCTGCTCCTCTTCCTCAGTGCATGTGGGGCAACGGTTGGCAAAGCCGGGTTTATCGGGACGGAGCTCGAACTCTTCATGGCAAACGACGCAGGTACGAATGGGAAACGGCATAACGAGAATATGGTAAAACGAGCGGGCCCAAAGTGCGAGTGGGAGCGCGAGCGGGGCGGGGCGAGAAATTCCTGCGCCGGAGGGGAAACGGTGGCGTCCAATGGAGCAGGTTCCCGGACTTGACCAGGGCGAGCGAGCTGCAATGAAAGACCCGTTTCATCTGGAGCGGTTTTTGACGGCGCAGGCGGAGGTGTACGCCGGCGCTGTGGAAGAGCTGCGTGAGGGGCACAAGCAGAGCCACTGGATGTGGTTTATTTTTCCGCAGATGAAGGGGTTGGGACGGAGCCCGCAGGCGGACTATTTCGCCATTGGCTCAATGGAAGAGGCGACGGCGTACCTGGAGTATCCGCTGCTGGGGGCGCGGCTGCGGATGTGCACGCGGCTGGTGAACGCGGTGGAGGACCGGTCGGCGCACGAGATCTTTGGCTCGCCAGACGACCTGAAGTTTCACTCGTCGATGACCTTGTTTGACTGCGCCGCGGAGGACGACGCGGAGTTCCAGGCGGCGCTGGACAAGTATTTCCGTGGCGAACCGGACCGGCTGACGCTGGAGCTGCTGAAGTAGCGGCTACTCGATGGCGAAGACGGCGTAGACGGTGGCCTCGCGGGCGACCTTGTTGGGTTCGACGGCGAGGGACGGTGCGGCTTCGGCCTGGCCGGCGAGGGCGAGGCGGTTGAACATCATGGGGCGCGGGAAGCCTGGCGAAGAGATCTGGTTGCT
>Ga0307375_10002916_pt1 | contig 17180 bp, 17 predicted proteins | sample TR1MG_FD_202531 | JGI IMG/M metagenome (GOLD analysis project Ga0307375, IMG submission 202531) | Soil microbial communities from Risofladan, Vaasa, Finland - TR-1 | ecosystem: Environmental > Terrestrial > Soil > Coastal area > Acid sulfate soil | place: Finland: Risofladan, Vaasa | collected... | reverse complement strand
GCGGAACGGCACTCCGGTGTTGGTGCGCGATCTGGGGACCGTCAGGTTTGGTCCGGACGTGCGCCGGGGAGCAGCAGACTGGCAGGGAGAAGGCGAAACCGTCGGCGGAATCATTGTGATGCGCGATGGCATGAATGCACTGAATGTGATTCGCGGAGTGAAGGCCAGACTCAAGGAAATTGCGCCTTCGCTGCCTCCCGGAGTGGAGATTGTGACGGGCTACGATCGCTCCTGGCTGATCAACCAGTCCATCCAAACCCTGCGGCGCGATCTGATTCTTGAGGCCATTATTGTCAGCTTTGTCTGCATCGTATTTCTCTTCCATTTTCGATCTGCGCTCGTGCCGATCCTTACGGTGCCCATTGCCGTGCTCGCCGCGTTCATCCCCATGTATTTTCTCCATGTCAGTTCCAACATCATGTCGCTTGGTGGCCTGGCCCTGGCCATTGGTGTGTTGATTGATGCGGCCATCGTCATGGTGGAGAACGGGTATCGACATCTCGCGGAGCGCACAGATCATCCCGATGAGGATGAGAGGCGGCTGGTGCTGGTACGTGCGGCACAGCAGGTTGGGCCTGCTCTGTTCTACTCGCTCATCATTATTGTTGTTTCGTTTCTCCCGGTTTTTCTTTTGGAGGCGCAGGAAGGCCGCATGTTCCGGCCTCTGGCGTGGACCAAGACGCTCGCTCTCTTTTTTTCGTCCCTGCTTTCCATCACGCTGGTCCCGGCGCTGATGCCCCTGTTTCTGCGCGGCAAGTTGCGGCCAGAGGCGAAGAATCCCGCAGCCCGCTTCACGCAGACGCTCTATCTCCCGGTGCTGCGCTGGTCGCTCAAGCACTGGAAGCTGGTGATCGTGCTCAACCTTGCCTTTCTTGCGGCGACCATCCCCTTGTACTTCCGGCTGGGCAGCCAGTTCATGCCGGCGCTCTATGAAGGTTCGTCCTTGTATATGCCCAGCGCTTTGCCTGGCATCTCCATCACGCAGGCCGTCTCCCTTATGCAGGAGCAGGACCGTATCATCCACTCGTTCCCTGAGGTGTCTACGGTCTTTGGCACGGTCGGGCGTTCTGACAGCGCCACAGACAACGCACCCCTGGACATGTTCGACACCACCATCATGCTGAAGCCGCGGTCGCAGTGGCGGCGGGGCATGACTTACGAGAAGCTGATCGCGGAAATGGACCAGCATCTCCAGTTTCCGGGACTCACCAACACCTGGACGATGCCCGTGGAGAATCGTCTGAATATGGAGCTGACGGGAATCAAGACGGCGGTGGGCATCAAGATTCAAGGACCAGACCTGAATCAGATTGAGGATATCGGCGCCCGGATGCAGGCCATTCTTTCTCACCTGCCGCAGGCCAACTCCGTGTTTGCGGAGCGGGTGGCGCAGGGCTTTTACCTGAATGTGGAAGTGAATCGCCCGGTGGCGGCACGCTATGGCCTGACCGTTGCCGATGTGCAGCGAGTCATCACGTCGGAGATTGGCGGAGCCAATATTGCCGAAAACGTGGAAGGACGCGAGCGATTTCCCATTTCCGTGCGGTACCAGCGCAACTTCCGCGACGATCCCGTTGCGCTTGGCAACGCCCTGATTCCAACGCCCTCCGGCCAACAGATTCCGATGAACGAAGTGGCGCACCTGTCGTTCTCGCGCGGCCCCTCCATGATTCGGGATGAGGACGGCCAACTTACCGGATATGTTTACCTGAATCTCAATACCAAGGATTACGGGGGCTTTGTTCGCAAGGCGCAGGAGACGCTGAACCAGCAGCTCAAGCTGCCAGCCGGTTACACCTGGCGCTGGGCAGGCGAATACGAGTTTGAATTGCGAGCCAAGCAGCGGCTCAAGATGATTCTTCCAGTCGTGTTTTGTGTCATCTTTCTGCTGCTATATCTGGTGTTCAAGTCAGCCCTGGAAGCGGCGGTCCTCATCTTTCCCACACTTTATGCCATGTGCGGTGGCCTGCTTCTGCAGTGGGCGCTCGGCTTCAACTTCAGCGTTGCGGTATGGGTCGGGTATATTGCTCTGTTCGGAATTGCCGTGGAGACCGGCGTGGTGATGGTTGTGTATCTGCATGAGGCGTATGAGCGCCGGGTGGGATCGCACTCGCAGCTGAGCGAGGAAGAGCTGGAGGCGGCGGTGATTGAAGGCGCGGTGCAGCGTCTGCGCCCCAAACTGATGACCGTGACCGCGGTCATTCTCAGCCTCGCGCCCATCCTGTGGGAGACGGGCATTGGCTCGGACGTGATGAAGCCCATTGCGGCACCGATTGTTGGCGGTATGGTGACCTCCACAATTCATGTGCTGATTCTGGTTCCGGTTTTCTTTCTGCTCATCAAACGTAATGCTCTGCGGCGGGATGGCCGTCTGCAGCCGGAGGCCAAAGAGTAGTAAAGTAAACGAGCATTCGGTGGACAATGCCATGCTCAAGAGCCCTAAGTTCCGGTAGAGCAGAGTGGCGTTTGACGGGCGGCGATTTGAAGCTGTTTGCACGCGGGCACACCTTCCCGTGCTGCGAAGATGAAATAGGGTGAGCCTGGTTCCGGTCCAGTGGAATCAAGAAAGATCTCGCGATGCGTCGTGTGGCACTGATTTACAATCCGGCGTCAGGCCAGAAGTCCGGGCGACGGGAAAGAGTGATTCGGAAGGCGCTCGAAGTCCTGCGTAAAGCAGGCATGGAGGCGGAGGCGCTTGAGACCGACGCGCCGGGCAGCGCACGCACGCTGACCAGGGCGGCCGTGCGCAGCGGCTACGATACCATCCTGGCCTGCGGCGGGGACGGCACGGTGCATGAAGTGCTGCAGTGTCTCGTCGGCACTTCGGTGGCCCTGGGCGTGGTGCCGCTGGGCACGGCGAATGCGCTGGCGCAGAATCTTGGGCTGGGCAGATCTCCTGTCAAAGCCGTGCGCAAGCTGCTTTCGGCAGTGCCCACTGAGGTGCCCGCGGGCCGCATCTTTTATCGCGATAACCTTGGCGCAGAGCATTCACGCTACTTCACGGTTGCGGCAGGCATTGGGGCAGACGCGCTGATGATGTCCCGGCTGGACGTGAAGCTTAAGCGGAGATTCGGCTACGCGCTCTATTTGCTGGAAGCATTCCGCGTGTGGGCCACCAGCTCATTTCCGCTCTTTGAGGTCGTCTTCACGCTGCCAGACGCCACCGCGCCGCGCACTGAGTTCGTGTCGCAGTTGCTTGCCGTTCGGGTTCGCTCCTTCGGCGGAGTACTTGGCAAGCTCGCTCCCGGCGCAACCGTTCACAGCAGCACGCTGAGCCTGGTGGCCTTCAAAACGCGCAGCCGCCTGCGCTACCTTCAGTTTTTGCTGGCTGTCGTCGCCAAGCGGCACACCTTTGGTGGCGATATCGAGCTGATTGAGGCGCTCGCTGTCCAGTGCCGGACCCGGAACGGTTCGCATCGCCGCATCCACGTGGAAGCCGATGGCGAGGTGCTTGGCATCCTTTCGGCCCGTATGGAGATTACCGAGGAGCGAGTGATGCTGCTGGTGCCTCTCGGCGCAAATCCGTAGTCCGAGTCCTGGCGCAACAGGCGTCGCAAAGCCGGCGGCGGGTTGCAACCGGCAAAGCGCGGCTGCGATGATTGCTCGCATCCCAAATGCGTGGAGGATTTCCGCTTGAAATCTTTGATTGCTGTTCTAGGACTTTGTCTCATGGGTACGCCGTTGGCAACATTCGCGCAGAAACCGGCCTGGCAGCCCGAGCCCGGCCATCTGACCTTGCCGCTCTGGCCGGGATTAGCACCTGGCGCACCGGCAAACTCGCCCGCAGAGGTGGACACCACTCGGCCGACAGACAACCTCATCGCGGGCCGTTCGCTCATTCGACTCGGCAATGTGTACCAGCCCACGCTCACGCTCTATGCGCCCAAGGGCCACAACAGTGGCGCTGCGGTGGTGGTTTTTCCCGGTGGCGGCTACCAGATCCTTGCCATCGACCTGGAAGGCACTGAGGTGTGCAGCTGGCTCAACTCCATCGGCGTCAATTGCGTGCTGGTCAAGTATCGCGTTCCAAACACCGGTCCCTATCCCAAGTCCGCCGCGGCGCTGCAGGATGCACAGCGCGCGTTGGGCCTGGTGCGCGAACACGCTGTCGCCTGGCATATCGATCCTCATCGCATCGGCGTACTTGGCTTCTCCGCAGGTGGCCATCTGGCCGCGGCCCTCAGCACGCATTACAAGGAGCGGCTTTACCCGCGTGTGGATGCTGCGGACGCGCAGAGCTGCCGCCCGGATTTTGCCGTGGTCATTTATCCCGGATACCTGGCACTGGCCGAGAAGCACTTTGAGCTGAATCCGGATGTGCAACCCACGGCCGATACGCCGCCCACCTTCCTGGTGCAGGCGGAAGACGATCCGGTGCACGTGGAGAATGCGGTGGTCTACTACATGGCGCTCAAGCAGGCTGGGGTTCCGGCGGAGCTGCACGTCTACGCGCAGGGCGGACACGGTTATGGATTACGCCGTACGGCTCTGCCGGTAACCACATGGCCGCAGCGCGTGCAGGATTGGTTCCACACCATCAAGGTGCTGCCGTAGCAGGCTACAATCGTGTCGATGGAGCTTGCCGTTCTCACTGTTTCCGACCGATGCTCGCAAGGTGTTGCAGAAGACACTGCAGGTCCGGCCGTGGTCGCCATTTTGCGCGACAATTGGCCAGGCGCGAGGATGCATTCCGCGCTGGTCCCGGACGAAGAGAGCCTCATTGCCGAGCAACTGGAACAGTGGGCAGGGCAGGGAATCGCACTGATACTTACCGTGGGCGGCACCGGGCTGGGGCCGCGCGACTGCACGCCGGAGGCCACGCGCCGCCTGCTGGATCGAGAAGCCCCGGGACTGGCGGAGGCCATGCGCGTTCGCGGCTCTGAGCAAAATCCCTACGCCTGGCTCTCGCGCGGCGTTGCAGGACTCCGGGGTCGCACGCTCGTCGTCAACCTGCCAGGCAGCCGGCGCGGCGCGGAGGAGAGCCTGATGGCCATTCTGGCACTCATCCGGCATGGCATTGAGGTGGTGGGCGGAGGCCAGTCGCATCCGTAAATCGGATTGCTCGTGGGATGGCTGAGTTCTGGGCCTTTGGGGCTAGCAAACGCTTTCCAGATTTTTTCTGTTCCCAACGACAAGATCCGCCGGATCATTTTCTCGCCGTGTCTTGCAAGATGCTGTAAAATAAAGTCTTGCTTAGAAAGAAACTGAAATCCTCAGAGGCAAATGGGATGGAGAAACGCAAGAAAAGGCGTAGAAATGTGACGGCGGCTGCCGCCTCCGGAGCGCCCGCAACCCGCCGCCGGCCCGCAGCCGTCAGCATACGCGATGTAGCTGAGCGCGCCCGGGTCTCCATTGCAACGGTTTCGCGTGCTGTCAACGGCATCGCGACCGTGAATCCTGAGCTGGCTCGTCGTGTCTGGCAGGCAATTGAAGAGGTGGGCTACCTGCCCAATACGCAAGCCCGCGCTCTGGTCTCCGGACGCAGCCGCATGCTGGGCCTCATCGTTTCTGAAATTACTAATCCATTTTTCCCGGAGCTGGTTCAGGAGTTTGAGAACCTTGCGGTCGCGCAGGGATATGAGGTCCTCATCGGTTCCACCAGTTACGAGACTCTCCGGACTGAGTCGCTAATCCGCCGCATGCTGCAGCGCAACGTGGATGGCGTGGCTGTGATGACCTTCGGCATTGAAGAGGATCTGATCCAGAAGCTCGTCGAGCGCGAATTTCCCCTGGTGTTTGTGGATGCGGGACCGGATCTGCCCAACATCCGCGTGCTGAAAGTAGATTACGCAGAGGGCATCCGCCAGGGTGTGCAGCATCTTGCCGCGCTTGGCCATCGCCACATTGCCTTCATCACGGGGCCGTTGCGCTTGCGCTCCGCCGTGGCTCGCCGCGATGCTTTCCGCAAGTCCATGGCGGAACTGGGCTTGGTGGTGCCGGCAGATCATCTTGTCGAGGGCACGCACACCATGGAAGGCGGCATCGTGGCCATGGAAAAGCTCAGTCAGCTGGATCCGGTTCCTACGGCCGTCATGTGCTCCAATGACGTGACCGCCATCGGCGTGCTGCATGCACTCTACCGCACCACGCACGAGGTGCCGGCGGATATTTCCGTAGTTGGCTTTGACGACATTCATCTTGCGCAGTTCATGCTGCCTCCGCTCACCACGGTGCAAATGTCCTGCAAAGACCTTGCCGCCGCGGCCGTGGAGGCTCTGCGCGCGGGCATTGAGGCCGACCATCCCAAGGCTGCCCGGAAAGAGTGGAGCATTCCGACGCGCCTGGTCGTGCGCCAGTCCTCCACGTTTCCCCGCGGAAGCCTGCCAGCACTGGCGGGAACCGCAAGACGTGGCGGCGCGAAGAATTTCTAGCGATTTGCGTCCAGCTGTGCTGCGGTGAAGAGCCCCGGCCTTTCATCCCATCAAGCATTTTTTGCATTCGGATGTAACGCCAGGCGGCCCGATCGTGTCTAATGTGTGCGTTCGAAGTTTCCCCTTGTGAGGTCCCCTTCATGCTCATCAGAAAACCTTCCAGCATTCCGTCCTCGGCCATCACTCCCAAAGATCAGTATGTAAACCGCCGCCGCTTCCTGCGCGGAGCCCTCACCGGAGCTGCGGCGGCCGGCGCGGCAGCTCTGGGCGCCGAGCGCCTGGCTGAGGTCCTTTCTCCCCGCATCCGTGCCTTTGCCGGCACCAGGCTGCAGACGGTGAAAAGCCCGCTCACCACCACCGGCGAGCAACTCACCAGCTTTGAAGACATTACGCATTACAACAACTTCTACGAGTTCGGCGTGCAGAAGAGCGATCCCGCGCAGAACGCCGGCGGCCTTCCCACGCGCCCCTGGACCGTGCGCGTCGAGGGACTGGTGAAGAAGCCGAAGACCTTCGACATTGAGGCACTGCTCAAGCTTCGCCCGCTGGAGGATCGCGTCTATCGCCACCGCTGTGTGGAGGCCTGGAGCATGGTCATCCCCTGGGTTGGCTATTCGCTTTCCGAGTTCCTCAAACAGTGTGACCCGCTCAGCAGCGCAAAGTATGTGCAGTTCCTTTCCTACTACGACAAGCACGTAGAGAAGTGGGCCTCGGAGACCACCATCAACTGGCCCTATTCGGAAGGACTGCGCATGGATGAGGCCATGAATCCGCTCACGCTGCTCACTTTTGGGCTTTATGGCGAAGTGCTGCCCAACCAGGACGGTGCCCCGGTGCGCATCGTAGTGCCGTGGAAGTACGGGTTCAAGTCGGCCAAGTCCATTGTCGCCGTGCGCTTCCTGGACAAGGAGCCGCCCACCACCTGGAACGATCAGGCTCCAAACGAGTACGGCTTCTACTCCAATGTGAACCCCAGCGTGGATCATCCCCGCTGGAGCCAGAAGACCGAGCGGCGCATCGGGCTGCCCTTCTGGCAGCAGCGCCGCACCACGCTCATGTTCAACGGGTACGGCCAGGAGGTCGCTTCTCTCTACAAGGGCATGGACCTGAGGAAGAACTTTTGAAGCACTCGACAGTGGTCTTTCTCAAGGTGCTCACATGGCTGGTTTGTCTGGGACCCGTGGCCTGGCTCGTGTGGGGCGCAGTCACCAACACGCTAGGGCCGGACCCCACGGCGACCATCACCTTCACCACCGGGCTCACCACGCTGCGCTTGCTTACGGTCATTCTGGCCATCACGCCCATTCGCCGGCTCATCCCAAAGCTTGGCTGGCTCATCCGCTTTCGCCGGCTCCTGGGCTTGTTCGCTTTCTTTTATGCGTCTCTGCACCTGATGACATGGGTCGCGCTCTACGCAGGTTTTGACCTGAATGCGATGGCTTCTGACGTCTTGAAGCGCCGCTTCATCACCGTAGGCATGGCCGCATGGCTGCTGATGTTGCCGCTGGCTGCCACCTCCACCAACTGGGCCATTCGCAAGCTGGGCGGCAAACGCTGGAACCGGCTGCACAAACTGGTCTACGCCGCGGCAGTCTGCGGAGTGATTCACTACTGGTGGCAGGTAAAAACCGGCGTGCTTACGCCCATGACCATCACTATCGTGGTGGCCGTGTTGCTGCTGGCCCGGCCGGTGCTGGCCCTGGCGCAGCGTCGCAGGGCGCGGCCAGTGGCCGCTTAGCGGCGTCCGGAGTCGGCGCTCAGCCGTCAAACCGCAGTTGCGCCTGAGCCACGGGCTGGAAGCTTCTGCGGTGCAAGGGGGTCGGACCCAGCCGCGCCAACGCGGCCAGGTGTTGCGGGCAGCCGTAGCCCTTGTGGCTGGCCAGTCCATACCCCGGGAATTTCCGGTCCAGCTCCACCAGCATCTGATCCCGATGCACCTTGGCCAGCACGCTGGCAGCCGCAATGGAGAAACTGGTGGCGTCGCCCTGGATGACGGCCTGCTGTGGCCCATTCCAGCGGATGGTGTCCCGGCCGTCCAGCAGCAGAAAATCCGGCGTCAGCGCTAGCTGCTCCACCGCGAGCCGCATGGCCAGCAGGGAGGCCTGGCGAATGTTGATGCGGTCGATGGTCTCCGCATCCACCGCGGCCAGGGCCCAGGCCACGGCATTGGCCCGGATTTCCACAGCCAGTTCCTTGCGCTTCCGTTCGGTCAGCTTCTTTGAGTCGTCGAGACCCCTGAGTTCGCAGCCTCTGGGCAGAATCACGGCTCCGGCCACCACCGGGCCAAACAGCGGCCCGCGGCCCACTTCATCCAGCCCTGCAATGCGCAGCGCCCCGCGCTTGCGCGCAGCCTCTTCCAGCGTCCAGCCGCACATCGTTGCCTTGCCCATTTGCCCAGTATAAAAAGGAAAACCCCCGTCCGCTTGGGTCGGGGGCTTTTGCCTTGCAAATGGGTTGATGGCGCTTAGGCCTTGGCTACCACGCGGTCCACTTCCTTCAGCCGGGCCGCCTTGCCGCGGAGGCTGCGAATGTAGAACAGCTTGGCGCGGCGCACCTTGTAGCTGCGAATCTTCTCCACGCGGTCTACAACCTTGGAGTTGAACGGGAAGATGCGCTCCACGCCCTGGCCAAAGCTCATTTTACGCACGGTAAACGTGCCCTGGGGGCCGTGGTTGACGGCAATCACCAGGCCTTCAAAGGCCTGCAGACGTTCCTTCTCGCCTTCCTTGATCTTGACTTGAACGCGAATCTGGTCGCCAGCCACGAAATCGGGAAGGTCAGTGCGCTTCAGCTTGTCTGCGAGGCGCTGCATTACGGGATGAATAGACATTGTCGTTTCCTGCAATTGAACTCAGAGGTTTCAGTTTATCAGAGAATGCCTTCGTCTGCCGAATTCGCGGTCGCCAAGGGCGGGCTCAGCGGAAAAACGGAAGATAGGCACTGACGCGCGAGGAATACTCGATGAACATATCCTGGAAGCGGTCGGCAAACATGCGGTCTTCCGCGTTGACGCCCAGTTCCACCCCCATAAGCAGAATGGGCAGGCCCACCAGCGCCAGTGGCCACCAGGAGTAGCCCGCGGCTGTTGCCGTGGCCATCCCAATCAGCGAAGTGTACATGGGGTACCGCAGCCGTCGGTATGGTCCGGAGACAGTCGGTTCCCGGCCTTCCAGAAGAGCAACCTCGAACTGCTGCCGGCTGCCCCGATACGAAGCGGAGGCGATGCCCAAGAGCAGAGAAAGGGGGGCCAGAATCATGGACAATGCAAGAACAGACACCGGGCGATTGGAGGCTAACGGCTCCGAGTTGGCCAGGATGCACCCTAACCCAGCCAGACTTAAGAGGATGCCCCAGACCCTGCTGGCTCGTTGGCCGTGCGGCTCCGTGTCGGCGTTTCGGAGCTTTTGCACCAGGAACGCGGCCAGCCAGATGAGCCAGCAGATTCCGAGTTCCGCAAGTGCAATTCTATGCAACATATAGCTTCCACCATTTTATCGGCCGGGTCCGCCAATCGACTCCAAAAAGCGCCTGTCCGCTTTGCTCAGGACGGCCTTTTCCAGCAGGTCAGGCCGGTTGGCAAGCGTCTTGCGCAGTTGCTGCTCCCTTCGCCAGCTCCGAATCTGCTGGTGGTCTCCGTTCAGCAGGACCTTTGGCGCGGCCATTCCGCCAAACTCGGCCGGGCGCGTGTAGTGCGGATAATCCAGCAGGCCTCCCGCGCCGTGCTGCGAACGGGGAACCCCGTCCAGGTCGCTGGAAATGTCGGCATCTGCCGCGCCGAAGCTCTCAAACTCGCCGGATGCTTCATTGCCCAGCACCCCCGGCACCAGTCGCATCACCGCATCCACCACCACAGCCGCAGCCAGCTCGCCGCCGCTCAGCACGTAGTCACCGATGGACAATTCCATGTCGCAGTAAAGCTCATTGACGCGCTCGTCCACACCCTCATAGCGGCCGCAGACCAACACCACCCGCTGCAGCCCGGAAAGCCGGCGCGCCACGGCCTGCGTAAACGGACGCCCCTGGGCAGAGAGAAGAATGACCTGTGTTCCCGGTATCGGTTCCCCTGCGGGCTGCCGTTGCGCTTTTGGGGATACTCCCAGGGACTCCAAGGCCTCGGCCAGCGGCTCGGGCTTCAGCACCATGCCTTCTCCGCCGCCAAATGGCCGGTCATCCACCGTCCGGTGCCGGTCGTGCGTGAAGGTGCGCAGATCGTGCAAGCCGACCGTCACCAGTCCTTCCGCCTGCGCGCGGCGCACAATTCCGTGCTCAAAGATGCCGGCAAAGAAGCCGGGAAAGACGGTGATGATGTCAAACTGCACGCTCATGGATGTCTGCTTCCTGCTCAGATTCTGCGATTGCCGCGCGAAGCCCTACCGGGTGCCGCTTCCCGGCGCATTCAGGTCCACCAGCCCCACGGGCAGCGCCATCTCCAACCGCCGGCCCGTTAGATCCAGATTCCGCAGATAGCCTTTGGCAAATGGAATGAGAACCTCGCCGGCGGAGCCGCGCACCACCAGCAGGGCCACCGGGCCAGCCGATTTATCTACGTCTTCCACGCTGCCCACCGTCACGGGATCCGCCCCGGCCACGTCCACCAGTGCGCAGCCGATCAGGTCGCTGATGTAGACCTCATCCTCGCCCAGCGTAGCGCGCTCTGCCAGCGGAATGGCAACCATTTTGCCGGAGAGGCCCTCCGCGGCAGTGATCGAATCAATGCCGGCAAAGTGCAGCACGATGCCGCCCTTGTGGAGCCAGTGGGCGATCAGCTCCATTTGCTGAGGGGCGGCGCCGAAATGGGCGCGGGACTCCGCTCGAGCGGGCAGGTCATCGTCCACCAGCCACAGGGTTTTCCGCTCGGCAAACTTGTCAGGGTAATCCGTCAGGATCTCGGCGAAGACTTCGCCTTTGCGTCCTTGTGGGCGCCGGATCCGCGCCAGCCAAACCCAGGTTTCCGCTGCGGTCACTGCATCCCCCAACGGATCCCGTGCCACTCCGACGTCGCCATTCTAGGCTTCGTCGTCCTCTTCCAGAATGTCGAGGGTGTAGCGATGATGCAGCTTCATGCTCACGGCGCCCAGAATCGTTCGTACTGAACGTGCCGTGCGTCCCTGCTTGCCGATCACCTTACCCACATCCTGTGGCGCAACCCGCAGTTTCAGGACGGTGTTGTCATCCCGGTCTACGGATTGCACTTCGACAGCTGTCGGTTCATCTACCAGCGCCCGCGCGATTTCGCGGACCAGTTCATCTACTGCGACCATATCGGTTTGGGTCATGCTCTTGCCTCTGACCGTATGCATCCTGCGAGGAGCATTTTGGATCGGTGCGCGAATGGTAGCACACACTTGGTCTGACGTCAGCAACTGGCTGCAGGAAATCCAACAGGTTGCGAGTGGCCTCCGGGCTGGTGGGAGCGGGGTCCGGCGGACTGCCGGTTAGGCCGCCACCGGCGCCGGGTTCTTTGCCACCAGCTTGGCCACAATGGGCGACAACTGCGCGCCGACGCTACGCCAGTGGGCGATGCGCTCGTGCTTCAGGTCGACCGAGGCCGGGTTGGTGCGGGGATTATAGGTACCCACCACCTCAATGGAACGGCCATTGCGGGCGCGGTCCTTCTCGATGACCACTACGCGATAATAGGGCTGCTTGCGGGCGCCAAAGCGCGCCAAACGAATCATAACCACGGCGATACGGTTCCTTTCAAAGTCCAGACTGTTGCAGTCTTCAGGGAGTTTCCCGGGCGGCGCGTGAGCGGCCAGCCTGAGGAAAGACCTGGCGGCTCGCCCAGCCTTTGCGAGACACAACACCTTAGTATCGCTGAAAACTGCCCCCTGAGGCAAGCCGGGAGCCGCCTCGTAGCCTCGTTTCTCAGGCCCGTCCCTACGCGTACGCGAGCCCGGCCGATCCCCGAAGACCGCGCCAAGAATCCCGCAGAAGGATGCATCGTGGCGGTTCCAGTATCGGGAGCAACCGAGGCTCTCCAAAGCAAAGGCCGCAGGAAAGCCGCGAAGGCCCTGCAGCGCGAGTATCTTTAGCAGTGGGTTTTCCAAGGCGCGCCGATTCCTGCTGCTCCGACGTCAAAGGATGTAGGCCCGTCGCCGTTTTCTTCGTGAGAACGCCCACGTTCGAGTGGTACAAACAAGACGGAGTGCCCGGGAGGCTGCATGAGCGAGATGAATCCCTACGAAAAATATCTGGACGGCAGGCCCTTGGAGGTTATTTTGTCCACCACCCCGTCCACACTGAGCTCACTCATCAAAGCTCTGGGGCCGGAAAGAACGGCGGAGCCCATTGCTCCGGGCAAGTGGAGCCCCGCGCAGATTGCGTGTCATCTGACCGACTGCGAAATCGCCTTTGGCTTTCGAATGCGGCAGACGCTGGCCGAGGATAACCACACGGTGCAGCCTTTCGACCAGGATAAGTGGGCGGAGAGTTATTCGCACATGACGGTTGCTCAAGCGCTGGCTTCCTTTGCCGCACTGCGCAACTGGAATCTGCAGCTGATTCGCGGAGCCATGCCAGCCTCGGCCGGCAAGACCGCCGTGCATCCCGAGCGTGGCGCGCTTACGTTTGAGAGCATCGTGTCCACCATGGCCGGGCACGACCTAAACCACCTTTCGCAGTTGAAGAAGCTGCTCTAGCACCGGTCGAATGGGCCGCGGCAGGCAACGCTGACCTGCCGCCGCCTGTCATTGCTTCGCCTTCGCGGAGTTGTTCGAGCGGTCGTCGTCCGGCAGCAGATGGTCGGGATCGATGGTGGCCGAGGCGATGGGCTTTTCGCCCGTCCACACCAACTCGCTCTTCGATTCCCAAGTTTCCCAGGGGACGGTGAAGCGGACTTTCGCTCCGTCGGTGTAGGTGACTTCCACCGGCGCGGGCAGCACCAGCTGGCCTATGTTCATCAGGGTCAGGTGGTTGCCGTCGATGCCGGCGATGGCCATGTCGAAGCGCCAGTTATGCAGGAACCAGCCGCGCCAGAACCAGTCCAAGTCCTCGCCGCCTGAGCTCGACATCTCCCGAAAGAAATCCGAAGGCGAGGGATGCTTGAAGGCCCAGTCGCGGATGTATTTGCGGAATGCCCAGTCGAAGCGTTCCTTGCCCAGGATGTGGTCGCGCAGCAGAACCAGGCCGTAGGCCGTCTTGAAGTAGCTGACCGGATGCGCCAACGGCCAGGGGATCGCGTCGGCGGGCATCAGGATGTTGGGTGCGTCCGGGTTGTCGAGCACCTTCAGAATGGTGTCCGCCGGTTCGCCGCCCGCGGAGTACTCGGAGTCGCGCTTGGGGCCGTAGATGCCGCCTTCAAAGCCGGCCGACTCGCCAATGTCGATGAAGGTGTTGAAGCCTTCGTCCATGAAGGCGTTCCGGCGTTCATTGGAGCCGACGATCATGGGGAACCAGTTGTGGCCCACCTCGTGAGCCGTGACCCAGAAAAGCACCTTGCCTTTGTCGTCGATGCCATCGAAGGCCACGCCCGGATACTCCATGCCGGATGAGAAGCCGGCCACGTTGATGGCGTTGGGCCAGGGGAAGGGATACCACTGCAGCGAGAACCGCTCCACCGTGTCCTTCACGTAGTCCGTGGAGCGTGACCAGGCATCTGGGCCCGCGCTCTGCGGCGGATAGAAGCTCTCGGCCAGGGCGGTTTTGCCACCCGGCAGGCGAATGCGCGCGGCGTCCCACAGGAATGCCGGGCTCGCGCTCCACACCACGTCGCGTGTGTGGTCCATGTGGAAGTGCCAGGTGAGGGTGGCGCCGGTTTCGGGCCTGCTGGCCGCGTGATGCACGTCTTCTGCGTCGCGAATCATCACCGTCTTGTCGCTGCGATGCGCCTCGGCCAGTCGCGCAATTTCGGTCTTCGTCAGCACCTGCTGCGGATTCATCAGCGCGCCGGATCCGGCAACGGTCATGTTGCTGGGGACGGTGACGTAGTAATCAAAGTGTCCGTATTCGAGATAGAACTCGCTGCCGAGGTAGGGCAGCGTGTCCCATCCGCGTAGGTCGTCATAGACGCACATGCGCGGATACCACTGCGCAATGTCGAAGATGGGGCCGTCCTTCGTCATGCCCCACGAATTGCGCCCACCCCACTTGCCTGGAATCGAATAGTGATAGCGGATGTGGATGCGAAGCACGCCGCCCTTGGGAGCCAGTGGCTGGTCCAGGCGAATCTGCATGCGTGTATCGCTGATGAGGTATTTTGCTTTCATGCGCGTCTTGCCACGCTCGATCTCCACCGCATCTAGCTGAAAGCCATCCGTTGTATGCGTTTCCTGGCTCGTCGCGCCCGCAGCCCGTCGGTGCAGTCGAGCATAGTTATTGACCACCTGCCGCTGTTCCCTTTTCGCCCGCGAGTCCTTGCGATAGATGTTCTGCTCCATGTGCAGCCAGAGGCTCGCGAGGGCATCCGGACTGTTGTTGGTGTAAGTAATCACTTCGTCGTTGCTTAGGACTTTGTCTTTGGCGTCGAGTACTGCATGCATCCCATAGTCCGCCTCGTTTTGCCAATACGCAGGACCGGGCGCGCCGCTGCCGGAGCGGTAGGCGTTCACCGTTTGGGGCAGCGTGAGCGGCGCAAACGTGACGCGTGGGTCAAAGTGCGAAGTGGCGGGCTGCGGCGCGGCAATGGGCACTGCGAGAATCGAGGATGCGAGCACAAAGAGGCACGGGAGTGCTTTTCTGGCGGAATGGTGCATGGAGTAAGGCCTCCTTCAATATGGGGACAAGCGCGAACGCGGAAGAGACCGCAAGCTCAGCTTAATGCACAGGCATTGCAGGCGCTAAGAATTGGACTGGCTGTTGAGTTCCCCGTGTCGGGTCGTCGTTCCCTCACACTGGGAGCAATCGCGAGCGGTGTTCTGATGGTCGGCGGATGACAAGTTCTTCAACTGCACGCTGGCGGCCTGCTTGCTGATTGCAGCTTCGAGTGCGCTGCAAGTGATTGAATCGGCGATGAATCTGCAACCTCGCGCCGCCGCAAACATCTAAGCATTTGATGACTACAACTACTTCACCAACACTTCGCACACTAGGCAACTCAGATCTGCAGCTTTCGCCCATCGGCTTTGGCGCCTGGGCCATCGGCGGCGGCAACTGGGAGTTTGCCTGGGGACCGCAGGAGGACAGCCAGTCCCTTGCTGCCATCCATCGCGCCCTTGACCTGGGCATCAACTGGATTGACACTGCCGCCATTTACGGCCTGGGCCATTCCGAGGACGTGGTGGCCAAGGCACTCAAAACGACCAGCCACAAGCCCCTGGTCTTTACCAAGTGCTCCATGCGCTGGCACGAGGATCGCTCCATTTACCGCTCACTCAAGGGCGGCTCACTGGCCGAGGAGTTGGAAGGCTCGCTGCGCCGGCTTGGCGTGGAAACGATCGACCTCTACCAGGTTCACTGGCCGAATCCGGAAGGCGAAATCGAGGAAGGCTGGGAACAGTTGGCCCGCTTCCGCGAGCAGGGCAAAGTGCGGTGGGTCGGCGTCTCCAACTTCAATGTGGAGCAAATGAAACGCGCGCAGAAGATTGCTCCAATCACCAGCCTGCAGCCGCCTTACTCCATGTTGCGCCGCGCCGTGGAGCAGGAGGTTCTGCCTTTCGTGCAGGCACACGGCATTGGTGTTATCAACTATTCGCCCATGGTCTCCGGTCTGCTCACCGGCAAGATGACCGCGGGGCGCGTGGCTGCGCTCCCCGCCGATGACTGGCGGAAGCGAGCTGTCGAGTTCAACGAACCCCGCCTGAGCCGCAACCTGGAACTGGTGGAGCTACTGCGCGAGATCGGCAGCAGCCACGGCGTGAACCCCGGCGTGGTGGCGGTCGCCTGGACCCTTCACCATCCGGCTATTACGGCAGCCATTGTGGGTGGGCGCAGCGCGCAACAGGTGGAAGAGATTGCCGCGGCACTCACGTTCCGCCTCAGCGAAGAGGAATACAAACGGATTCTCGCCTTTCTAGCTGCCGGCGCGCAGTAGATCAGGAACTTTCCCGCAAAAGACAAGAACCCCGGCCAAAGCCGGGGTTCTTGTACCTGGAAGTGAGGGGAATCTTACATTGCAGCAACAAAGTCGGGCAGGATGATAGCCGCGTTCTCCTGCAGAAGCTGTGTGATGCGCGCTGCCATTCCGGTATACATGGAGGCAGCCCGGAAGGCATTGACGCGAACCCCTTCGCTGGCCTGGCTAAACGCATACTGCGTAAGAGCCATCAGTACACAAACCCGGATCTGCATCGCATCGCTGCGCAGGGTCTCAATGAGTTCGCGGTCCACGGATTCGCAGTGCTTGGCGGCAAAGTCGGCCATTTCAAGCATCACGCGGGCGTTCTGATACATGGCCCAAAGTCCGTGCGCGCCTCGGATTGCATCCCAGGTTTCGGCGGGAGTGGTGCTGAGGCCTTCCTTCCACAGGAAGTGGTCGCTCAAGTCGCGCGCGCTCCAGTCCCTGCGAAGGCGTCCCAGAAGGGACTCCCACGTCTGGTTGCTCCGGCGTCGCGCGCTGGCTCTCCACCATCCGAGATACAAGGCAATGGCAGCCAGTGCGGCAATTTGAATCAGAGGAAGAAGCATTGGCCATCCTCGGGCTGGGGATTTGTACCGCTCACATTAAATCGGCACTGCTCCAGCCACTGTTTGATATTGGTTCCATTTTTACCAGAAAACAGCACGCTTGTGGGAAGAATACTTTGCGAGTTGGCTTGCGATCTCCCCACCGGAGTACTCACCTTTCTGGTGCACTCCAGTAACTTAAAGTAACTCTCTTCCGGGGTCAATGATACTTTCCGGGGAGGCACCGCCCGCTTCTGGGCGCAAAAT
>Ga0307375_10002915_pt1 | contig 17181 bp, 21 predicted proteins | sample TR1MG_FD_202531 | JGI IMG/M metagenome (GOLD analysis project Ga0307375, IMG submission 202531) | Soil microbial communities from Risofladan, Vaasa, Finland - TR-1 | ecosystem: Environmental > Terrestrial > Soil > Coastal area > Acid sulfate soil | place: Finland: Risofladan, Vaasa | collected... | reverse complement strand
CGAAGAAGCTGTTCGGCAGCGAAGCCGCCATCTGCGTAAGGTGGTAATCGAACAGTTGGTTCGCCTCGTCCAGCGTCTGCGTATAGATGCGCGCGCCGGCCGCGACGACGGCGAGCGCAAGACCCGATAACAGCCAAAGCAGCAGCCGGCGCCGGATCGAGTTCATGGCTGCTTCGGCACCATGTAGCCGACGCCGCGCACATTGTGGATGAGCTCGGCGCCGAGTTTGCGGCGCAGGGAATGGATGTACACCTCGACCGTGTTGCTTTCCACTTCGTGGCCCCAGCCATAGAGCTTTTCTTCGAGCTGCGTGCGTGAATACACCACGCCGGGCCGCCCGGCAAGCGCATGAATCAAGGCGAACTCGCGCGCGGAAAGCGAGATCGACTTTCCCTCCAGCGTCACTTCGTGCGTCGCCGGATTGAGGATCAGGCTGCCGACCTGTACCACCGGATCGGCGCGGCCGGATTTTCGCCGCAGCAGCGCCCGTACCCGTGCCGCGAGTTCTTCCAGATCGAAAGGCTTGACCAGATAGTCGTCGGCGCCGGCATCCAGCCCCTTGACGCGGTCGGAGATCGCGTCGCGCGCGGTCAGAATCAGCACCGGAATGGCGTCGCCGCGCCGGCGCAGCGAGGCGAGTACGTCCAGGCCGGCCTTGCGCGGCAGGCCCAGATCGAGCAGCAGGGTGTCGTAAGAATTGGTTTCGAGCGCGAGTTCGGCGGCGCGCCCGTCCTGCACCCAGTCGACCGCGAAACCGTCCTGTTGCAGGCCGGCGCGGACGCTTTCGCCAATCATTTGGTCATCTTCAACGAGCAACAGGCGCATAGGACGATTTCAGCGCGTTCCACTTATTTTCGAATAGGTTTCGGCGGCAGCGAGGATCAGGTGCCGCTCCACCGCCTGCTCGCGATGGGCGTTGGCCGCCGCATACTCGGGCGAACGCATCATGTCGAGAAAAGCCGCGCGCGAGGGATAGCGCACCAGCACCACGTAGTCCCAGCGGTCCGTCTGCGCGTCGCCGAAGGCTACCGCCTCGCCGTTGCCCGCCCACAGCACCGTGCCGCCGCGCGCCTTGATCAGCGGCATGGCGAGTTCGCTGTAGCGCCGGTAGGCCGCGCGGTCGCGCAGGCGCAGCAGGTTCACCATGACCACCGGACCTGTATCCGGCAGGCTCGCGATCAGCTCCGCATTGATTTCCTTCGGTCCGGCCATCCTGACTCCTTCGCCGCTATTGTATGCCGGTGTGGCGGTACAATCTGCATCTGAACTCCGACGCGCCACGGCATGACTTCGATTCGCATAACCCTGCTTGCGCTGCTGCTTCTGCTTGCCGCCTGCGCGCCGCTGCCGCAGCGCGCAGGCATCCCGACGCAATGGGTGCCATCGCCGAATTTCAACGAGCGCAAGCCCAACTTCGTCATTATCCATCACACGGGCGATGATACCGTCGAGCAGGCGCTGCGCTCGCTCACCAGCCCCTTGCGAGAAGTCAGTGCGCATTACCTGATAGGGCGCGACGGGAAGATCTTCCAGCTGGTCGACGAACGCGCGCGCGCCTGGCACGCCGGCGAATCGGAATGGGGTTGGGATACCGACATCAACTCGGCTTCGCTCGGCATAGAACTGGACAACAACGGGGACGAACCGTTCCCGGAAGTACAGATTTCAGCCTTGCTGCGCCTGCTGGCCGACATCGAGGCTCGTTATCACATTCCCACCGCGAATTTCCTCGGCCACGCCGATATTGCCCCCGGGCGAAAAGTCGATCCCAGCCGCTACTTCCCGTGGAAGACGCTCGCGGACCATGGGTTCGGATTGTGGTGCGACCCGCCTTATCCGCAGGCGCCGCCACTGTTCGACGCGGAAATGGCGCTGCGCGCCCTGGGCTATGACATCGAAAACCCTGTGGCGGCGCTGAGCGCGTTCAAATTGCATTTCCTCCCGGACGACGAAACCGCGGAACTGGACGAAAGCGGCCGCGACTTGCTTTATTGCCTCTACCTCAAATCGTCCGAGTAACGGCGGCGCGGAGCTGGCACGCGGCATCGAGCAATCGGCGCGCCGTCGCCGCGCCCTCGATCCTGCGTGAAACAGATTTTTAGCGTCGCTCGAATTTTGGCGGGCGCTTCTCGGAGAAGGCGAGTACGGCTTCGTGCTGGTCCTTGGTGTGCTGCGCCAGCGCCTGCATCGAGGAGGCCATTTCGAGTGCGGTGGCAAGGCTTGCCTGCTGCGAATCGCGCAGCAGGCGCTTGGTCAGGCGCAGCGAATGCACCGGCTGGGCGGCAATGCGGCGGGCGAGGGCGGTCGCTTCATCCATGAGCTTGTCGTCGTCGACCACTTTCGACACCAGGCCGATGCGCAGCGCTTCCTCAGCCTCGACGAAATCTCCGGTGAACGTCATCTCGCAGGCCTTGGACATGCCGACCGCGCGCGGCAGGAACCAGGCGCCGCCGTCGCCCGAGACCAGGCCGACGCGCAGGAAACTTTCGGCGAAGCTGGCGCTGCGCCCGGCGATGCGTATGTCGCACATGGAGGCGAGGTCGCAGCCGGCGCCGACCGCGGCGCCGTTGACCGCGGCGATCGACGGCGCTTCCAGACCGTACATCGCGAGCGGAATGCGTTGTATGCCTTGCTGGTACTTGCGGCGTATCTCCGCCGGGCTGCCGCCGAACAGGCTGGTGCGCTCTTTCATTTGCTTGACGTTGCCGCCGGAGGAAAACCCCTTGCCGGCGCCGGTAAGGATGACGCAGCCGACGCTCAGGTCGGCATTGATGCGTTCGGTGCACTCGACCAGCGCCCTGACGATAGCCGGCGATATGGCATTGCGCGTCGTCGGCTCGTTCAAAGTCAGGACGACGACGCCGTCGTTCTGTTCATATAGCACGGGATGATCGTGACTCATTGTTCCGTTTCCTTTCTGGGTGTGGCCGGCTTGCAACTGGAATGCGGTGGCAGGCCGCGCGCCGGCGGTGCGCTTCATGCTGCGGGGGGATTTTACCTTTTTGCGCAGCCGCGGCGGCGCGGATTTATCGTCCACCCCGATGTAGGGATGCGGCCGGCGGCTGAACTTCTGCGGAGACCTGTGGCCCCCGACAAGGAATACTGCGCAGAGCTCGGCATGCGGGAGTCGCATGCAGGCCATGGCGTCGATCCTGCGGGCATGGCGAAGGCGGCGGGTTTTGCGCACACGCTCAAGCTTGACGACCGCTCGCCGTCGGAGCACCGGCTGAGCCGGGCACTATCGATCGGTGTTAAATTAAGAGCCTGACTGCGGCGTCCGGTTCTCCATTGGCCGGGGCAAGCCTGCCGCAGGCGCGTTGCGTGGTTTCGGTTCGTCAGGCTTAAGGAGATAGGATGCACGAATTCAGGTTCGATCCGGTGCAAATGCCGGCGGCGGCGCAGGCCCTGCGCAGCGAGGTGCGCGCGTTCATCGCGGCGGAGGTGGCCGCAGGCTCGTTCACGCCGAGCGGCAATTCCTGGTCTTCCTTCGATGCGGAGTTCAGCCGCAAATGCGGTGAGCGCGGCTATATCGGCATGCGCTGGCCGAAGCAGTACGGCGGCCACGAGCGAACGGCGCTGGAGCGCCACGTCGTAACCGAGGAAATGCTCGCCGGCGGCGCGCCCGTCGGCGCGCACTGGATCGCCGACCGGCAAAGCGGCAATCAGATTCTGCGCTACGGCAGCGAACGCGCGAAGCAGACTTTCCTGCCGAAGATCGCCGCCGGAGAATGTTTTTTCGCCATCGGCATGAGCGAGCCCGACTCGGGCTCCGACCTCGCCGCGGCGCGCACGCGCGCGACCAGGACCGAAGGCGGCTGGAGCATCAGCGGCACCAAGATCTGGACCAGCAATGCCCACAGGACGCATTACCTGATCGCGCTCGCGCGGACCGCGCCGAAGGGGGAAGACCGCCACGCCGGCATGACCCAGTTCATCGTCGACCTTTCCCGGCCCGGCGTCAGCGTGCGCCCGATCCACAATCTGTATGGCGGCCACGACTTCAACGAAGTGGTGTTCGACGGGTATTTCGCCGCCGACGATATGGTCATGGGCGAAGTCGGCACGGGCTGGAAGCTGGTGACGAGCGAACTCGCGTTCGAGCGTTCGGGTCCGGATCGCTTCCTCAGCACCCACCAGTTGCTGGTCGAGTCGATCCGCGCGATCGGGCCGGACCCGGACGCGCGCGCGGCCAACGACATCGGCCGCTTCGTCGCGCATCTGGCGACGCTGCGGCGCATGTCGGTCTCGATCGCGGGCATGCTCGAGCGCGGCGCGCAGCCGGCCGTCGAGGCGGCGCTGGTGAAGGACATGGGCACCGCATTCGAGCGCGAGATTCCGGAGACCTTCCGCCATTTGATTGCGACCGAGCCGACGCTGGGCGAGGGCGCGAGCTATGCCGAGCTGCTGGGCATGACTATGCTGCGCGCGCCGGGCTTCACCATACGCGGCGGCACGCGCGAGATCCTGCGCGGCGTGATTGCACGGGGGCTGGGACTGCGATGAGCGAGATGCGCAATGATCTGCTGAAGACCGTCGACCGGATATTCGAAGAGCACTGCCCGAGGGCGGTGCGCGAGTCGGCCGAGGCGGGCGAGTGGCCGGCCCCCTTGTGGCAGGCGCTGGAGGAAGTCGGCCTGAGCCGCGCCGCGCTGCCGGAAGAGGCGGGCGGCTCCGGCCTCGATTTCAACGATGCGATGATGGCGCTGCGCCGCAGCGCTTATCATGCGGCGCCGGTGCCGCTGGCGGAAACCATGCTTGCCGGGCGGCTGCTTGCCGCGGCTGGGATGGCGGTTCCGCCGGGCGCACTGACGGTCGCGCCGGCGCACCGGGACGATCAGTTCGTAATGATGCAGGGCGCCTCGGCTGTCACGCTGACGGGCAGGGCGCGGCGCGTGCCCTGGGGTAATCTGTGCGCGCATGCCGTGGTGGCGGGCGAACTCGGGGGCAAGGGCGTGCTGGGTCTGGTTGCGACAACGGGCGCCGCGCGCGCCGTGGAAAAGAATCTGGCCGGCGAGCCGCGCGCGCTGCTCGAATTCGACGCGACACCGCTCGTCGCTTGCATGGCTCTGGACGATGCGCGCACGCGTCTCGAAGCCGAGGGCGCGCTGCTGCGGAGCGTGCAGATGGCCGGCGCGCTCGAGCGCACGCTCGAATATTCGCTGCAATATGCGAACGAGCGCGTGCAGTTCGGCCGCCCGATCGCGAAGTTTCAGGCGGTACAGCATATGCTGGCGCAGCTCGCGGGGCAGGTCGCTGCCGCCAGCGCGGCGGTGGACGCCGCGGTCGAAGCGTCGTCCCTCGCGCCTGACGAATTTGCGGTCGCGGTGGCCAAGTCGCGCGCCGGGGAGGCGGCGGGCAAGGGCGCGGAAATCGCGCATCAGGTCCATGGCGCGATGGGCTACACGCGCGAGCACAACCTGCATTACGGCACGCGCCGGCTGTGGTCGTGGCGCGACGAGTTCGGCAACGAAACCTATTGGCAGAGCCGCCTGGGCCGCGCGGTCGCGGCGCAGGGGGCCGATGCGCTGTGGCCGATGCTGAGCCGGCTTTGAGTAGCAGCGAGGCTAGGGTGCAGGCAGGCGGCGCCGCGCCGGGTCCGCTCGCCGGCGTGCGCATACTCGATCTGAGCTCGGTGGTGCTGGGCCCGCTGGCGACGCAGATACTCGGCGATTACGGCGCGGAGATCATCAAGGTCGAGAACCTGGAGGGTGACATGGCGCGCAGCAGCGGCGTCTCCCTGCACCCCGGAATGGCTTCCGTTTTCCTCGCGCTCAACCGCAACAAGCGCTCCCTCGCCGTGGATCTGAAGTCCGCCGATGGCAAGGAAGTATTGCGGCGCCTGATTCCCGGCGCCGACGCGCTGGTCCACAACATGCGCGTGGCGGCGATCGAAAAACTGGGCTTCGGCTACAACGCCGTGGCCGAACTGAAGCCGGACATCGTCTATTGCGCTGCGACCGGCTTCGGTCAGGACGGCCCCGATCGCGACAGGCCGGCATTCGACGATATCATTCAGGCGGCCTGCGGACTGGCGAGCCTGAACGGCATCGGGCGCGAGCAGCCGGAATACGCTCCGACTCTGATCGCCGACAAGGCGACCGGCATGGCGCTCGCAAACGCGGTGCTGGCCGCACTTTTCCATCGCGAGCGCAGCGGCCGCGGCCAGTACGTCGAAGTGCCGATGCTGGAAACCATGGTCGCGTTCCTGATGGCCGAGCATCTGGGCGGGCTCAGCTTCGATCCGGCGCCGGCCAAAGCTGGCTACGCGCGGCTGCTTACGGGCGGGCGCAAACCGGCTCCCACCAAGGATGGCTATATTGCGATCCTGCCCTACACGGGCGATCACTGGACCGCCTTCTTCAACAGCGTCGGCCGCGCCGACCTCGCGCAGAAGTACGGCGGCGCCGACAGGCAGTCGCGCAACGAGCATGTCGTCGAAATGTACCGCGAGATGAGAGCGGCAACGCGGCAGCGCACCACGGCCGAGTGGGTGGAGGTCTGCGCAGAACTCGACATTCCGGCGACGCCGATTTACGCCATCGACGATCTGCCGCAGCACCCGCATCTGAAGGCGGTCGGCCTGTTCCAGCGCGCCGAGCACCCGAGCGAGGGCAGCATCCGCTACCTCAATCCACCCACGCGCTTTGCCGCGTCCCCCGCCGCAGTGCGATCGCCGGCGCCGCTGCTCGGGCAGGACACGCGGACGATATTGCGCGAGGCGGGCTATGGCGAACAGGAAATCGCCGCTCTCGCGGCGCGGGGCATCGTATCCCAGCAGTAGAGGTTTAGAACCCGCTTCAAAACGACGATTTCAAAAAATGTCATTCCGAGCCCCTCGGCTTCGCTCGGGATAAACTCCGCGAGGAATCTGCTGTCGAATCCAAAAGGAGCAGATTCCTCGGCCGACGCCCCGGAGGAAGTCCCCTCGGGGGATGGCCTCGGAATGACGGCTCATTCTGAAATGGGTTCTCAGTGGCGGGCCCCGATTGCGTCCATGAAGCGGTGCTTGATCGCTGTCGGGCTGGGAAGGCCCCCGCCCTTGACCGGCTTATCTTTCATCAGACAGTGGATGAACCAGGGGCCGGGCTCGATGAGTGCGCGATCGGCCGCGCTCTGGAACGCCGCCAGTGTTTCCACGCGTTCCACCTTGGGGTAGCCCGCTCCCTTGGCCATCGCGCCGAGGTCCGTGCGGAACGCGGTCGCCGTCGGCTGGCCGCCGGTGATGGCGTAACTGCGGTTGTCCCACACGATGTGGATCAGGTTCTTCGGTTCGCGCATGGCTATCGTCGCGAGCGCGCCCAGGTTCATGAGCAGCGAGCCGTCGCCGTCGTACACGATTACCTTCAGTTCCGGCCGCGCCATCGCCAGGCCCAGCCCCAGCGACGAGGCCATGCCCATGGCGTTCCAGTTGTAGAAATTCCGGTCCCGGTCGCCGCTCGAGCGCAGATCGTACTTCTCGTTGCCGAGCGACGTGACCACCAGCTCGTCCTTCAGTTTGCCGACGAGGTATTTCGAGGCTTCGCTGCGGTCGATCATTTTTTGGTCCTTCCTTCCTTCCAGCCTGCGAGTTCGTTGGTGACGAGAATGGCGACGGGCCCCTCGCTGGCGTAGCAGATGCGCAGGGCGCCCTCGGTCATCTTCTCGGTCTCGTCCTCGCGCGTGATGCGGTAGCTGGGGATGCGCAGGGCATCCAGGATATCCTGCGTCGCCTGACCCATCGGGACCTGGGCCGGATTGAACTCGCCCAGGTCGCCGCGCACCCCGATGATGATCGGACAGGGGATGCGGTAGGCAATGGCCAGCGCCGCGACAGCGTTGATCGAATTGCCCAGGCCCGCCGTCGGACAGAGCATCACGCCGCGTCCGCCGCCCAGGGATTGCCCGCAGACGATGCCGATACCCTCTTCCTCGCGCGTGAGGGGCAGCGCTTCGAAGCCACCGAGGTCTCGCGCGGCAGCCAGGATCTTCTCGATCTTGGTATCCGGCACGTAGTTGAGGAAGCGCACGTTATACTTTTTCAGAACGCTGACGATGCTTTCCGCCCAAGCCATGGTTTTTCTCTAATAATCTATTTCAAAATAAGCTGTCATTCCGAGGCCGGAGGCCGAGGAATCTGCTTGAAGTTGGATTCAACAGCAGATTCCTCGCTTCGCTCGGAATGACAGCTTTTGACTTCATCGTTCTGAAACGAATCCAGAGTAAGCCGCCGACCGGCGGGCTCAGCGCCCCTTGAACACCGGCGGGCGCTTTTCGACGAAGGCGCGCGCGGCTTCCTGGTGATCCTCGGTCCTGGCGGTGCGGACCTGGTGCAAGGCCTCGAGGTCGAGTAGCTCGGACAGCGTGCCGGTTTCGGCGCTATTGAAGTTCTGCTTCATCAAACCGAGCGCGATGCCGGGGCCGCGCGCAAGCTCTTTGGCCAGCATCATGGTGTCGTCGGCGAGCTCGGCATCGGCCACGACGCGATTGGCGACGCCCAAAGCCAGGGCCTCGGCTGCGCTGAGTTGTCCGCCGGTGTAGTACAGCTCGCGCGCCTTGCCGGTTCCGACCAGCTTGGACAGAAAGTAGCTGCCGCCGAAATCGCCGGAGAAGCCCACTTTAGCGAAGGCGGTGATGAAGCGCGCCGACGCCGCCACGACGCGCAGGTCGCAGGCGAGCGCCATCGCGAGCCCGGCGCCCGCGGCCGGCCCGTTGACCATGGCAATCGTCGGCTTCGGAATCTCGTGCAGCAGGCGCGAGACTTCCATCCTGGCGCGCAGGCGCTGCACCGCGTCTTCCATGCCCAGTTGGCTGCTGCCCTCGGCCATGTTCTTGACGTCGCCGCCGGCGCAGAAGCCGCGGCCGGCGCCGGTCAATATCACGACTGCGACGCCCGGATCGGCCGCGAGCCGCGGCAGGGCCTCGAGCAGGCCGTCGAGCATAGGCGTGGAGAGGGCGTTGAGGCGCTCGGGGCGGTTGAGCGTGAGCGTTGCGACCCGGTCGGTCACGCTCTCGAGCATTTCAGGCGGCATGCAGGGCTCCTTGGAAATTTTAGAGGGTAGGCGAAAAGACTCGCCTGCGGCATTGTAAGCCAGCCGCTGCGGCAACGACCGCGGGCGCATCGCGCGCCGAGCTTCCTGACTCAGCCGAGGCGTGCGAGCATGTCCCGCGTGACCAGCGTGATGCCTTTTTCGGTGCGCTCGAAGCGCTTGGCGTCCTCGATCGGATCCTCGCCGATCACCATTCCCTCGGGTATCTGGCAGCCGTGGTCGATCACCACGCGTGTGAGGCGTGCGTTGCGTCCGACCGTGACCTCGGGCAGGAGCACGGCTTCATGCAATTTGCTGTAGGAGTTGACGCGGCACCTGGAGAACAGCAGGGACCTTTCCAGCGTGGCGCCGGAAATGATGCAGCCCCCGGATACCAGCGAATCGAGCGCCATGCCGCGGCGGCCCTCCACATTGAATACGAACTTGGCAGGCGGCAGCTGTTCCTGGTAGGTCAATATGGGCCAGTTGTTGTCGTACATGTCCAGCAGCGGCTCGACTGCGGTCAGGTCGATATTGGCTTCCCAATAGGCATCTATGGTGCCCACGTCGCGCCAGTAGGGTTCATGGCTCAGGTCGGTGGTGACACAGCTTTGGTCGAACGGGTGCGCGACCGCCTCGCCGTTGCGCACCGCGCGCGGAACGATATCCCTGCCGAAATCGTGATTGGACTTGGGGTCGGCCAGATCCTGCGCCAGCACGTCGTATAGATACTGGGCGTTGAATACGTATACGCCCATGCTTGCGAGCGCGCGGTCGGGCTTGCCGTGCATCGACGGCGGGTTGGGCGACTTTTCGACAAAATCGGTGATGCGACGCGAGCGGTCGGCCGCCAACACACCGAAACCGCTTGCTTCGGCGAGCGGGACCTCGATGCAGGCCACGGTGCACGGGGCACCGCGTTCGACGTGATCGGTGAGCAACAGCGAATAGTCCATCTTGTAGACATGGTCGCCCGCCAGCACCACGATGAACTGGGGTCGTTTGCTGCGGATGATGTGCAGGTTTTGGAACACCGCGTCGGCCGTGCCGCGGTACCAGTTGTCGTCGCCGACGCTTTGCTGCGCAGGCAGCAGGTCGATGAATTCGTTCAATTCGGTTTTCAGGAACGACCAGCCCCTTTGCAGATGGCGCAGCAGGCTGTGCGACTGGTATTGCGTGGCGACGCCGATCTGCCTGATGCCGGAATTGAGGCAATTGGACAGGGTGAAGTCGATAATGCGGAACTTGCCGCCGAAATACACGGCGGGTTTCGCCCTGCGGTCGGTGAGCTGTTTCAGTCGCGTGCCGCGCCCGCCGGCCAGAACGACGGCGAACGCTCGCTTGGGAAGCTGCAATCGGGCAAGGGTATCGGTGGGCATGGGCCTTCTCCTTTTGCATCCCGATCTGGCGCCGGGACGCCGGTGGGACTCTATTGTACCGCTGCCACCGGCGTTCGGAAAATCGTGGCGGGCGCTCGCCGGACGTTTCGGCTTTCGACAACGCATCACGGCGCTCAGTCAAAACAGGAGGCGCAGGAAAAGTATAAGATAGGCGCCTATGAGAACGTCAGTCGGTGTATCGGTGCGCGGCGATGGGTAAGGATCCCTCGAAAATCAAGGTATGCCCGGAGTGCCGGCGCCTGATCGAGGCGTCGACCATGCGCCCTTTGTCACGCAATCAGCTCGGCAGCGGCATCCGCTATGTCTGCCCCGATTGTTTCAAGCGCGTCCTCGCATTGAGAAAGGTTGTGCGCGACGCACGCGGCAAATAGTCTGCATCGGATCTTTGCGCCGACCCGCGGCTCGCCCAGGAACAGCGAATTCAAGAATCAGTTCATTTCATCGGAGAAAAATCATGCCCATATTCGAGTATCAGTGCGCCTCCTGCGCCAAGGAATTCGAAATTCTGGTGCGCAATTCATCGACCGTGCCCGAATGCCCCGCCTGCCATGGCACCGAGCTGCGCAAGAAGCTCTCGACGTTCGCCGCGGTCATGGGCACGGCATCGGCCCAGGCGGAACTGCCCGCGTCCTGCCAGAGCTGCGGCAATCCAGGCGGCCCGGGCGCTTGCGCCTTCAACCCGTAATGAGCGCAGGCGCCAGGCTTGAGGGCACGCCCGAGCCGATGCACTTTTGGACCGGCGTAGGCGGAGTCAGGCTGGCGGGCGATTCCTGGGGCGACCCCAAAGGACCGCTGGTGCTGCTGCAGCACGGTGGCGGGCAGACGCGCCATGCCTGGAAGGGCGCCGGGGAAATACTCGGCGCCGCGGGCTATTACGCCATCGCCTTCGATGCGCGTGGCCACGGGGATTCCGACTGGGCGCCGGACGGGCTGTACGGACAGGATGTGATGGTCGAAGACCTGAAGTGCGTGGTCGCGGCGCTGGGCCGGCGGCGCCCGGTGCTCGTCGGCGCGTCCATGGGCGGCGGGACCAGCCTGGTCGCGGTCGGGGAGGACCACGTCGATGCGACCGCGCTGGTCATGGTCGACATCGCACCGCGCATCGAGACCGAGGGCATCGACAAGATCCAGGCTTTCATGAGCCAGAAGCCCGAGGGCTTCAGTTCACTGGAAGAAGTGGCCGCGGCGATCAGCAACTACCAGCCGCACCGCAAGCGTCCGCGCACGCTCGACGGCCTGGCGAAGAACGTGCGCCTGGGCGCGGACGGCAAGTACCGCTGGCACTGGGACCCGCGCTTCCGCCCGGCGAAACGCGATCTCGACAAACGCCACGCACGTCTCGAAGCCTGCTCGAGAAAGCTGGCCTTGCCCACCTTGCTGGTGCGCGGTGGGCTCTCGGACGTGCTTAGCGAAGAAGGGGCGCAGGAGTTCCTGCGTCTGTGCCCGCATGCCGAGTACGTCAACGTCACCGGTGCAGCGCACATGGTTGCGGGGGACCGCAACGACATTTTCGGCAATTCGGTGATCGAGTTTCTGTCGCGCGCGGTGCCCGTGGGCGGCCAGCCGCTGCAGCCGGCGCATGAGCCGCACCCGCATCACGAGGGACCCGAAGGCGATATCGTCGACGTGCCCTGACAAGGTGCTCCGGAATGACATGTCATTCCGAGGGCACCGCCCGAGGAATCTGCTTCTGTTTGATTGAAAAGCAGGTCCCTCGCGCAGTTTATTCCCGTAGCGGGATTTGGGACGACATCAGCAACGGTAGTCCTTCTGCAACAGCCAAGCGGGCTTGCACCAAATAGCGGAGGAAACTTCCGTTTCCTTCCCGTATTCACGCAGGCGGCTGCGCGATCACGTCGTCGTATTTGTGGCGCTTGCTGATCAGGCCGGCATACTCGAACACGTCCAGCGTGACCTCGAATGCGGGTCGCGTGATTTCCACGTGCGGCGTCCAGTTGCCCAGCTTCTGATAGCTCGCAATGGTCTGCGTCAGCACCGCGCGATCGATATTGGGGAAGAACGACGCTTCGACCTCTGCGACTTTTGCCGCAGGTGTGGCGAGGAGCCAGGCGCGCGCCTTGCGGTAGGCGCGGGTGAAGCCCTTCGCTGCGTCGGTCGCCAGCCACTCGCGCGTCGCCGCGAGGCTGGAAAACGCGAGCGGGCCGATCGCATCTGCGAGCGATGCGACCACATGGCCGACGCCGTCGTGCTCGAGCTGCTGCGGCGCGGGCCCCTGCTGGTGAATATAGTCTCCCGCCCCGTCGCGGAACGCCTGGTCCATCTGGCCCAGGCCGGCATCGACGATGGCGAGCGTTTTCCAGTCCAGGCCCTTCTTGAAGCAGGCGAACTTGAACATCGCCAGTGGCTGCACGCCGTGATCGACCAGGATCTTGCCGGACTTGAGTTTGTCCCAGGTGAAATTCGGATCGGGCTTGCGCGCTGTGATGAAAAAACCGTCTTTTTCGTTCACCTGGGCGACATGCACCACCGGCGGCTGCTCGCCTTTTTCCAGCGGGGTGAAGCCCTGCGAGGGAGCAGACTGCGCCACCTGTGCGCTGCCGTCGAGCAGGGCCGCGATCGCGGACTTGCCCGGTGGGGTAATTGAATACTTTGGTTCGAAGCCTTCCTCCGCGAGGAAGCCGCCGGCGATGGTGGCGATGAGCGGCGAGTAGAAAGCGGAGAAACGTGTGAACTGTATGCTGATCGGCTGTGTCATGGTTCGCTCACTAAGAACCTATTTCATAATGCGCTGTCATTCCGAGGCCCTTGGCCGAGGAATCTGCTTCTTTTTTGATTTGACAGCAGATTCCTCGCTCCGCTCGGAATGACATCTTTTGAAATCGTCATTTTGAAACGGGTTGTAAGTTCAAGGCAGAAGCGCGAACGGGGTCAGCTCAGCCCGGTAACCGGAATCGCCGCGCCGTGAATCGCGCGCGCGGCGTCGGAAGCGAGGAACACAATGGTGGCGGCGAGGTCGGCGACCGCGACCCAGCGCGCGGGGTCGGCATCCGGCATCGCGGCGCGGTTTTCCGGCGTGTCGATGATGGTCGGCAGCAGGCAATTGACGTTGATGTTCTTTTCGCGCAGCTCCGCCGCCATGGCTTCGGTGAGGCGTATGACGGCGCTTTTGGCGGCGCTGTAGGGACCCATCTGCGCGGCGCCTTTTTGCGCCGCATAGGCGCCGATGTTGATGATCTTGCCGCCGCCGCCGGCCAGCATGCGCGGCACTATCGCGCGCGCAGCGTGCAGCAAGGTCCGGGCATTGATGTCGAACAGGAAATTCCAGTTTGCATCGCCGACTTCGTGCACCGGCTCGCCCATGCGGAAGCCGCCGGCGATGTTGCATAGCACGTCGATGCGGCCGAAGCGTGCCATCGCCGCTCCCACCATCGCATCGACCTGGGCCTGATCCAGCAGGTTGCAGGGCGCGAACAGGCTTTTGTCGTTTTCGCCGCCGTAGGCGCGTTCCAAGCCGGCGCGATGCAGGTCGACCAGCACCAGTCGCGCCCCTTGTGCGGCGAAGGCCTGCGCCACCCCGCGTCCGAGGTTGCCGGCGGCGCCGGTCACTACTACGGTTGCCTGATTGAAGTCCATGTCATTTCTCCGCGCGATTGGCGGAATTGTAGCAGCCGCTTTCCGCTGTCCGGGGGAGTCATGCGTCGCTCGCGGTCGCTGGGGAAGAGGCTGGGCTGATGATTGCTTGCGCCATGGTCACCCCTTCCAGGGCACGCCGCCGGCGTAGGTCTTGTAGCTGACGCCGGCAAGCCATCCGGAATCGACCGGAAGCAGAACGCCGGTGATCGCTTTGGCTTCCGCAGAGCACAGGAAGCCGATCGCCGCGGCGATGTCCTCTGGGCTGGGCAGGGCGTCCAAAGCGTGTACCGACATGATCTTCTTCAGATCGCGCAGACCGGCGTCGACGCGGGCCTGCAGGGTCTCGGTCATGACATAGGTCGGCCCGACGCTGTTCACGCGGATGCCGTGGCGCCCGAGTTCCACCGCCAGCAACTGCGTCAGCCTAACGATCGCGGCTTTGCCGGGATTGTAGGCGGGCAGGGGCAGCGGCAGCAGGCTGTTGATCGAGCCCAGCGTCACGATGGCACCGCGCTTGCGCGCGATCATCTGGCGGCCGAAGGAGCGGCAGGCATGGATGGTGCCGTTGTAGTTGACCTGCCACATGCGGTCATGGGCTTCCATATCCATGTCCATGATCGATTCGGTGTTCGGAATCAGCCCGGCCGAAGTCACCAGCACCTCGGCCGCACCCAGATCTTTTTCGACCCGCGCCGCGACGGCGTCGACCGCCTTCGCATCGGCGACGTCGCAGTCATAGAAACGCGCGACTCCGCCGGCAGACAGCGAGGCCGCCATCTTTTCGCCGCGCTCCCGGTTCACGTCCAATATCGCGACCGCGTAGCCGCGCGAGGCGAACAAACGCGCCGTGGCAGCGCCGATCCCACTGGATCCGCCGGTGATGACTGCTACTGCTTGAGTGGTCATGGCTGCTCCTCCCTTGTTTTTGGAAGCCTGGATTTTCTTCGCGGCATTGCCGCGCGCTTTTATGAAATCTACCTGATCGCAGCGTCGGTCGGAAGCAGGACTGTTCGACACGGCCGCAAGCGGGGAGTGTAAGCGTTTGTTGGACGGCGATGCAAAGCCAAAGCCCGCGCTTTGGCGGGCTTTGGCTTTGATGCTTATTGGAGCCGATGAGCAAGGGGCCACGATCCGGCGGGCGAGTGCGGATCATCCCCTGATTCTGTATCACATCGCCCGGTAGCCACGCTGGCGCCTGTCCCGCATTCTCAGCAGTACCGGGTGGCCCGCATCCACAAAGTCAATAATCCGCACGTTTGTCTTAGTCGCGTGCTCGCGGTGCAGACGCCCTGGGTACTGCTGTAGCGTGCCTTTCCAGGAAATGGGCATCGCCAGGATCAGGGTGTTCAGCGGCGGGTGGTCGAAACCTTCGTGGCCTCGAGCACGGCATCAAGGCGGCGGAGCACGGTAAATGGCAGGATCACGTCGCGGTACTTGCCGCGCACATACACATCGCGCAGCCGGTCATCCACGATATTCCAGATGAAGTCAGCGATCCACTTGAGTTGGCTTTGGTCCAGGGGTTCTTGTTTGCTTGTCATGCCGCGGCTTCCGGCGCAATCAGTTTCACGCTGGGAAAATATGCTGCATAGCGCTGTGTATCCCGAGTCAGAATGGCATGCCCCGACACGGCCGCGTGCGCGCCAATGAAGAAATCACCGAGGACGTTGCTTTTCGTGCCCCCTTGGCGACGGTATCGCACGAAGGCCTTGCCGGCGAGAAACAAGGCGGGGCGCGGCACTTCGATCAAGGATAAGCCCATATTTTCTATGGTCCGATCCAACGCTTCGACGGTCGAAAAAGTCAGCGACACTTCGGAGTAGATAATTGGATTGATTGCCAACCGATGAATTTTCGACTGTGCGCGCAATTGGCCGATCGACCAGTCCGCCCATTCTGGATCGTTCTCCAGGACATCGACCAGCACGTTGGTGTCGACCAGCAACATCAGTCCTCGCCGCGCAGCAGAGCCATCAGATCGTCGGTTCGCCATTTGATGTCGGCCTTGCCGCGCACGGCGTCGAATCGGTCGGGTTTGCGACCAGGGCGTGCGCCTACCTTGTGGATCACCACGTCACCCTCGCGATTCACGGCAAAATCCACAGCGCAACCCGGCGCCAAATTGAGGGCATCGCGAATTTGCTTGGGAATAGTGACCTGTCCTTTACTGGTGAGCGTCGTCGACATGTGATGTCTCCTGGAGTATTACAGAATATTTTATTGTAATACCTCCGAAAACTGCATGCAACCGGTACCTGGCGTTGGGGGGCAGCGTTGCTCACCCGTCCCTTTTCTCTTTCCAGTGCTTCGATTCCGCCGGCTGACCGACAGCAGCGTTTTGCGCTGCGCCGATCTGTCACCGGCCTTACACACCCACGAAGGCCGACGCCTCGCGTTCTGGGTCGATGGCACGTTAACAGTGGTTTCGACCAACCCGGTCAATGCCGAACTGTTAATGCCGAACTGCTGCGCGCGTACCGCGATGCTTGGTTCCTCGGCCTGCTGCGACATGCCGTTGGCGAAATGTGCGCCGAGTTGATGGCCGATTTTCTGAAGCAGCCCGGAGGCCACGCTTGAACGCAGCAACGCTCCTCGCCCCGGACCCGAGTCACATCTCGGCCGAAATTTCCTCCACTTGCAAGCCGCCAGGGAAACGATCATTAGCTTTGGCGCAAACAACCTGATTTATGCGCAAGGCGGTTTCTCGCAATGGGACGCCAGCGGCATCTGGCGTAAGCTCGCCGAGCGCCTACAGCTTTCGTCCATCAAGAAGCCCAACGGCAAACGCTACCGCTACTACGTACCGCGACGTACGCTGCGTTTCGGCGCAGGCGCAAGTTCAATGGGAACGCTGCCGGCGGATCCGATCGAGCAGATGGTGCTGGAGCAAGTGCACGCAGCCCTGAACGCGCCCGAGGTGGTGTAGTCCGTATGGGACAGTTAAAGCCTCAGGATTCAATGTGTGCCTAACAGTCGACAACGTCAACGGGCGGCAGCAGGTTGCGGCGGGTCCCGTGCTGTATGCGCCTGCACGTCCTTCCATAAGACTCGGCCCTGTTTTGATATCGCTCGACCCTTTCGCACCTTCACTGCAATTCCGGACCAGTGAGTTGCCGGACGCCCGCTCAAGACTGGCTGCCGCCGTCTGGCTCTTGCTGGCCAGCGGCCCTTGTGTGCCCAGA
>Ga0307375_10002913_pt1 | contig 17184 bp, 12 predicted proteins | sample TR1MG_FD_202531 | JGI IMG/M metagenome (GOLD analysis project Ga0307375, IMG submission 202531) | Soil microbial communities from Risofladan, Vaasa, Finland - TR-1 | ecosystem: Environmental > Terrestrial > Soil > Coastal area > Acid sulfate soil | place: Finland: Risofladan, Vaasa | collected... | reverse complement strand
TCCGAGGGGAGCTTCGTTTGGTTGTTCGGGCACGAAAACTGGAGGGGAAGGGTTCCAGGCAGAAAAGGTCAGTTTCCTTGCTTCCTTGGACTTAGACGAGGCGATTATTGGGCAGAGAAGATGAGCGATAGAACGTACTTTCTGAATAGGACAGCTTTGAGCGAATACAGGATCGGTGATGCCACTATTCGGGCATCTCATCTGACGGTGGCGAGCAGAGTGAGAGGTTCCGAAAAGTCAGCTCAACCACTTCATTACGTCCAACAGAACAGGAGAATGAAGGAAAGATAGACGTACCGATAGAACTTGACAATGATCCATGGAACCCATGAAGGAGTACAGCGAATCGCCGGAGTAGAGGATTCCTTCACAAACCATCTGTGACCAAGCGCTCTTGCGTCAGTACCATACAAACGATACATTGGCCTTGGTTCATTCGAAAACGAGACGTACGCTTGAAATGTAGCAGTTGTACCCGTCGCACTTGTTCTAGATTCAGGGGAAAACAGTTTCGAGTCAGCGAATGGAGAAAACGCGTCCTTCCCAAGCTAGACAGGACTCATTCGGGATACGAATCTGAGGAAAGCACAGAAGGGGCCAATGAGACAACGTACTACAATACCAGTCTTGTTTACAAGCAGGCCTCGGCGAGAACAAGGGACAGCAGGCACGGAAACGTCCGCAGATGACGTCGTCTTCGCGTCTTCTCGAGTTAGAGTCTTGAATTGATCTTCTTGAGGCGCAACATTCTCGAATGCGAGCTCAAAAGGCTCAGATGGGTCCAAATGAGACTCAACGAATGGGGTTTCGCCTTCAAACAAGCCCACCGTCTTCATCCACTCTCCAAGCGTTCGAATGCCATCCACAAGCGTAGGCGTATCGGGATCATTGACGAAGTTGTACAGAGGAAGCTTTTCGCCTCGTTTGACAAGGGCGGGTTCGGCGGCTGGGCGCTTAGAGGGTCGCCTCCCAAGTTGTGTGTTTCCTTCTCCCAATGCCGCCAATGCGATCAAGATGGCCAAAGCAAGCAAGATGCAGGATGGAGGCCGCGAATAGAACCACTTCAAGAGGGGCTTCATAGTGGCCCAACACAGGCGGGAATGTCGAGAGGGAGCTGTTCCTGAGCCACGGCGAAAGGGAGAAGGAGGCAGCTGCCCAGGTGCACGAACCTTGATTGAGCTTCATGTTACCCCTCGACGAGCGCATACGCATCTGCGAATCATACGAAAACTCTTCCCCAAAGGCAATGCAACGATTTGTGGCAATACAACTGATGGGAGAGAGGGGTTTTTAGTTGATCTGGGAGTTTTGGGTGGAGGAGGACGGAGGACATGCGCGCCGTCCCAGCTTACACGTTGCTTCAGATGAGCGAAGCGTGCTCCTCTGATGTGCTCTTCTTTGGCTCATCGTCGCCAAGCCAATCAGCGGACGAATCTGAGGGCGGGACGAAGTCTTCGGCGGCACCGACAGCGGCGTGTTCTGATGAGGCAGCTACTTCGGCGGCACCGACAGCGGCGTGTTCTGATGAGGCAGCTACTTCGGTTGCAGCAGCAGCAGCGTGAGATGATGACGAATCTGTTGTTTCGGGAACAAGGGGAGCGGCGACGGCAGAGGAGGAAGATGATGCAGTTGAAGCGGCCTCTTCAGTTTGATCATGGGCATGAGGAGGTGGTTGTTGTTGTGGTTGTTGTTGAGTCTGTTGAGCTTGTTGAGCGGGAACCATGGGGTGGTGGAAGACGGCAGGGGTATCGAATAGTCCGTCGTCTGCTGCTGCTGCGATGGCGTCTTCTTCATCTTCGGACTCGCTGCCACTTCCAGATCCAGATGAGGTGGATGAGGTGGATCCAGAGCGACTTCGGCTGCCAGATGATGAAGAAGAAGAAGAGGAGGAGGAGGACTCGTCCTCTCCCCAGAACGCCTTTTCGTATTCCTCTCGTGTGGAGTACCCAGCCGGGGCTGCTGCGGGCGCGCGTGGCATGGCGGCGGGACCGCCGCTCGCGGAGCTGAAGCTCGTAGCATTGGCGGGCTGCATGTGTTGCACTTGATCCCAAGAGATGGCGGTGATGGGCGCTGGAGTGTGTGCTACGCCAGCGGCTGCGCCTCCGCTATATGCGAAGCTCTCCCACTCTCGCTTGATGGGGTTGCGGTGTTCAGAGCTGAGCACCTCTGTGTTCCAAGCGGGGACGCGAAGGTAGCCGTAAGCAGTGTGGCCAAGGAGCGAGGAGATGGACCCCGGGAAGAAGTGCTCTCCTTCACTATCTGTGGGTGTGATGATATCCATGGTCGGGACTGGCTTCTTAGTGAGGAAGAGATCCTTTGCGTGTTCATGAAGCACGTTCGCCTTCTCGCCAGCGTTGAAAACGATGCAACGAATCAAGCGCGCGCGATCTCTCAGATCATAAGACGTATCGTACTTGGCAAGGTTCAAAACGTATTGGAACAGCTGTGTCGTTTGATCGGGATTCGTAAGGTAGAGCTTCACACCCAAATTCAGAGCCTGCAACTTCACAAGAAGGTCCTCTTCGGGGAACGACTTCGCCAACTTGCGCAACACATCCGGTGCAACCGTCTTCAACTCTTCCACATGCTCAGAGATGATCCAGGCAATCGAGGCACGTGCTTGCGGACTCTTCACAGTATCGAGGAGCTTCGCCATGTGCTTGATGATGTCCGCGAACTTTGCCTTGTTGCTCTTCTCTCCTGACGCTCCTGTTGTTGATTTGTCGGAATTTCCATTTGACTTGCCGTGATGATGATGATGATGGCGATGACGATGAGACTTGCCAGTGGAGGAAGAGGAAGCAAGAGACGACGAAGGTGATTCGTCTCCTCCTTGTGATACCTGAAGAAGCTTCTTGACGACAACGATGGCCTCGGCAACAGCAGCTTCGCTGTGCGTACCGATTAGAGATGTGAGACTCTGCATGCACGTCTCGGTGACCTCCGGGAGCAACATGGCGCATCTTCCAATCGCTTGAATCGTCGCCTTCACAAAGTCCTTGTCCTCCTGCGAGACGTAGATTTTGAACTCTCTCAGGATTCTGGAGATGTTGCCTTCGTTGGCCAGAAGGGTCACAATATCGATCTTCACCTTGCGGATGTAGACTGGCTCGGTGCTCTCCACGAAGAAGTCTGACAAGTGCGGACGGAACATATCGGGATTGGTCTCCACAATCGTCAAGATACCATTCAAAATCACGTATTTGGCCTCCTTGCGCGTGTGAAGGATGCGAATCAAAGCCTTGGCGATCTTCACTTGCTCCATGCGAGGTGCCAAGTAGTGATGCAACGTCGCCACTGCCAACACGACACCAGTGTTGCGGGATTGAAGAAGGGGCAGCACAGAACGCAGCAGCAGACGGTGATCAGGGTCCACAATCGTCTCCATGTTCGCACTCGCAAACACATCCGCCTCCTCCTCACCACTCGACTCATCTGACTCGCCCTCGGTCGCAGACGGCTTCTCGCCCTTGTTCTTCTTCTTCTTATGAGCATGAGCGGCCTCAGGATCCACAAATTGAGTCCTACCGTAACGAGTCAGCATGTGCAACGCGCTGATCTGTCCCCATTCGTCCAAATCGGCCAACAAGCCGCAGAACTTGCGAAAGTTGCGATGTATCATATTCCACTCATTGGGACAAACCTCATTGAACGTAGTCACAGCAGAACCCAAGACCATCGTGGCGTTGTCGTTCAGCAGCGTCTCCACCACACCAATCATCGGCTCTTCTTGATCAGGATCGAGGCTATGATGGAAAAACCACACGCAAAGCAACAACACACATCGAAGTCACAGACAAGCACACAAGAAGTTCACATTGAACGTTAGGAACCGTCGACGAAACTTCGCGGCTGCCTCGTACACCAGTAAGACCACAGAAAGCACGTACCTCACTAATTTGGGAATGGCATGGGCAGCGGCTTTGCGAACGTAGGGGGAAGAGTCCACAGAAGCCTGTTTGACGGCCAAGCCGACGAGTTGAGCGATCAGACGCACGCGAATCGAGCTCATCGTTCTCAAGGCATTTGCGCGCACCAATTGATTGGGGTTGCTAAGCTCCTTCTTCAAAGTGTTGATCGCAAGCAGGGCGGCCTCGGGCTCAACTTCAGCATAGTGAACGAGGTAAATGTAGACCATCTTCTTGATTTCTTGGTTGGGCGTCACCACGAGCTTCGCAACAGACGGATATAGGCTGGAAACATCGCGCCCTTTGGAGATACTCTGTTTTGGGAGATGCGACCGGCATTCGGGAACCAAGGCAAGGAGTTGTGGACAGTCGAATCGAGAGGGCAAAGGCGTGTGTCAGTGTGTGCGAATGAACGTCGAATGGTATCCGCAAAAAGCGAGGAGAGCTTCATTAATGCAAGGAATGCATAGAAGACATGGTCAAACGTACAGCAAGCAGGAATTTCATGCCCTCAGCAGCTTCGCGCTCAGAATTGGAGGGGTTGTCGATGAGTGCGCGCAGTTCCTCGAGTTTTGGCTGTGTTTCGAAGAAACGAGAGGTGCTCAATGAAATGCGATCCATCGTTGAGTGTGTATGCGGTGGCTATCCCAGTAAATGGCGAGTAGAGAACGGTAGAGGGGTAGACGGGGATGCTGAATGATGGGCTCCAAAAGATCGAGGCAAACGCGCCTTTCAAATGGGATATATGTGAATCCCTCAGCAGAAACACTACGAGCAAGCCAAGACGAACCAAGTGGCTACCCGCAACCAGTGATCTGAGCAAGAGATCAGAGCAGGAGGGAATGGTGAAGTTTCCAGCTTCCCAAACTCTGGCGGTCTTCTCCTGTCGTCCTGAATGCGGCACAGAGACCTTCAGATGGCTTCGAAACTGGTCTAGACAGTCGCATCATGGGCGACTGGCACTTTTCTCTTCATACAGTAGGGGCACTGGAGGGGTTTGGGGATCAGAGGGATGCTATTGGATTCCAACCTGCGCGTTCCAGCGAGGGCTACGCTCATGGCAAATGCAAAAGGGAAAGGGAAGCTTCACATCCAAATTCCTCATTTTGAAATCCAAAGGTGAGTTGTGTCGTCTATTTACAAGGTACACAGAGAGGAGGCTGGGGAGCTAGCGAGAGGAGCGGGCGAGCGCCTCTACCGGCCATTGGAGACCATGGTCTTCATATATCCTGAGACAGTGTTTTGACCAGGATGAATCTTGGAGTACATGGTGCCGAAAGTGGAGTCCTTTGGGGAGGCAGCGTACGTGATGTGTTCCATGCCGGGTTCCACCACGCGCACTACGGAGGTGAGGTTGGCGTAGTCGCGAACGGTATCGGGGAGACTTCTCGCCTCCTCAGGTCCCATGAGATAGTTTCCGACTTCAATGTTGGTGTACTCTGCGATGGCGAAGGAGACAGCCAATCGGCCGGGACTGGACTCTGAGAATCTCACAATGAACGTTCCTCTCGTGCGATTCAACAACACTGCGCGAGCATTCTCTCTAGAAATGAATCCAATGATGTAGCCACTCGTCCAGCACTTGAGAAGCTTTGTATTCACATGCAAGCGATGAAGCCCTTCTCCGAGCCAATTCCACAGCTCAGCGTATTGCTTCTCGTTCACCACGCTATCAGGTGTTGGTACTTCAATTGAGTGAGGGTGAGTGGGGTGGGTCGGGAACGAGAGGATGGAGAGGATGGAGAGAAGAGAGGAAAGGGGATTGGATGGAAAGAGAGAGCGAAGAGATTCGAGAAGTTCATGACCGTCAGAGATTGGAGTTTTGTCAATGTGTACCATGGCTCATCTTGAATCCTTCTGAAAGAGTGGTGTGGGAGCATGTGAAGAAGAGATGTGGGTGTGGCGTACCAGCTTTTGAGTCTATCTTGGTTTGGAATAGGAAGATGAAGTCTGATCTGCTGATGGATCTTTGTGGGTCGTCTGGATTCTGCATGGTTGCGAGCATGTATCTCCTCTGTAGAGCGTTTGCGAGTTTGCACCAGAGAGCGTTGGAAGAGCCACCAAATGCCTCCCATTTGAGCAAGATGCCTTCGATGTCGTTCCATTGATTGCCGTTGGTGAAGACGACGAAAGGTGGTGTTGGTTCCGTTTCTGAGAGCTCCGATTTGCCTGGTCCCAAGCTGACCTTGCAAGAGAACTGTAGGGAGAAGTCACGCATGCGAGTACCAGTGAGGAAGTTCAGTTGTTCGAAGACAGCGATGTATCCCGAGTCGGTCGGTCCATTTGCGTCTGGCGTCTCTCCATGATACGCAGCCGGTCTCATCTTCTCAGTATAGTTGATAATCTCCGGTGGCTTTGGTGAGGATTGAGAAAGGGTCACGACGCGAGCTTCAATGGGACCTACGTGGGTGACGTTTGCGCACGCGCCAGTCAAGAGCCTGACGACCACTCTCGGCACGTTTTCCTTCTGTTTCAAGCTGATGGGGAACGGGTGTTCTTCTAAGACGAGTTCAGTGCATTTCCAAGCTTCGTTAGGGCTCAGAGTGTGGTTGATTTCGTTCATGTAGAGTTCCAGTTGGACGCGGCAGATGTTGAGCTCCGGCTGTATCCAGAAGATGCGGTTGACGTCCGCCGTGTGGAGCAATGCTTGACAACGAAGGTGATTGAACTTTTCTTCGACCGCTTGCAGGCGCGCGCTCAAGTCACGAATCGTTTCCTTCAATTCTCCGATTCGGTTCTTCTCCTGCTTCAAAATACGGTACTGTTGAACTCTCAGCGCCACCACCGCTTGCCTAATGTCGTAGAATTCGGTAACGTAGGGCATAATGTGATCGCGCGGCAACACAGGGGTCAATTGCTGCTCGGGGAGGCTATCCACATGGAAGAAATCGTCTTGCGAGGAGGGGTCTACCGTGCGCCCGCCATAGTGAGGTTCCACGGGACTCCTGTGAGACGAAGACGAAGAAGTCGATGAAGGCGTAGTAATCAAGGGCCCTGAACCATTACCATACTGAATCGTAGCCTCCATGACCTGGTCGCGCTCTCGTCGGCGCTTTTTCTTGTTCGACGGTGGCAACGCTCCAAACGACTCCAATGCCAACGCAGGCGCCTGAGACATATCCACAACACTATCTGGCTTGAACTCGGGCACCACCATCAGCGCATTACTGGACAAGAGAGAGGAAGAAACGCGCAAATCCGCATCCATTGAAGGCACCTCGAAACTGCCATTCTCACCGCTCACCGGCGGCAAGTAGAAGCCCAAGCTAGAAGACATGCGCAAATCCGTCATATCCATACCATGGTCTTGGTCATGCGCTGTAAAGCTCCATATGTCATCGCCATCGAAGGGAGGATTCATCGACATGGCGCGCCGAGACTCGAAATGGCCTTCGGCCGCCGCCTACCTGACGCGGCAAGTCCAGAACGAGCGTGTCGGCCGTGAAAGTCGCTAAAAGTTGGGCAAAGTTGGATCGCACCCACTTTGCGCCAGTGCCCTCTGTACCGACCAATGGATCACATCTTCTAGATTGGTACCAATACTATCGTTCTTCCCATTTCGGAGCCTTTGGAAGGAGCTACTGTTCTGCATAACTGACGAGCCCTCTGATGATCCCCTCGGCGGTATGTAGACCTGCATTGCATGCTCCCTCCGCATCACCCACTGATTCTCTTTCTATGATTCCCTGTGAGTTGAAAACGGCCCGAGATAGCCCAAACTTCGAAGCTCTAACGACTTTTCTGAAACTCCCCATTCATCTGGTTTTTTGCGCTACTCTCTACCGTTGGTCCCTCAAACACAAAATACGACAAGCACTCATGTCTTCTATGTTTTCTGCTGTATCAATGTGGAAAAAGCGTTACAGATATCGAGAACGATTGGCATTCCATTGAGAGACGCCATGCGGGTGGCATATCGCTCCGACATCGAGGCATTGAAAGTTGGTAACCTAACTTTCTGTATCCTCATCATGGACTACAAGATGGACGACTCAAGGGTGAACGAATTGGGCTATGTACAGGAGGAGACAGGCGAGGATAAGAAGTTGAAGGATTTCGTTGAGACACGAAGTTCTCTGTTCAAATGCTGCAGTTGCTACGTAAAGTACATGTATATTCTTCAACTGTTGAGCGGTTGCTTCCTTTCGAGAGCAGATAGGCGCAGTTCGAGTTGGGCGATGCGGTCGGCTTGTCTCGCGTGTGATGAAACGAGTGTTTTGATCTTGTCCTCCATGTTGAGCTTGTCTTCTTCCGGTGGAGCGTACCACCTTCTGTAGTAAGTTCTCCATAGGTGAACATCTGCTAGGGTTGGTGCGAGGGGCAGTACGGAGTCGAATGGTTCGTAGAAGATGTTCTTGAACTTGTCCGCATTGTCCGGGTCCAGGATGTACGTCCAGATGCTTTCCGTTTTGATGGCCACGTCTTCGATCTTTCTCTCCCTTTCGCAGTCGAATAGGAATGTGCCATAGTGACATGAGTAGAGGTGTTCCAGAATGAAGAGGAGTGCGTTCTCGTTGAATTCGAATGCGAGTGGGAACTGTCTGATGATCTGATACACACAATCGATGAATTGAAGGAAGATTGGCGCGCGTTCCCCGTGTGCATAGTTCTTATCCACGTGGTCGACGGCAATGTGGCCGTAGCGAGAGGCGAATTTGTGGCCGAAGGAGCACCACTCCTTCTCTATGAGTAAGCAGAGTCCTCTGATCGTTCTGTAGTAGGGATCGAGTAGGAGCATGGCGACTGAGCTCAATTGCGAAGTGCGGTCCCAACCATCGGAGCAATGAAGGGCGCAGGAATGACGTGCTTGAATGTGTTCCACGATCTTGGTCGCTCCTTGCAGGATCAGCGAGATGTGTAGCAGCCACCCGCTCGCTTCCAAGCGTGCCAAAAATGAGTTGTCGTATGGCTGAGACTCCAGGAGACTCTTCAAATCCGAAAGAGAGTTGCGCATGACATGAATGTTGCCGATGTTCAAGAACTCTAAATCGCAGCCGCTGTATGCCGAACCGCTCAACACCTCAAATCCTCCACCCATCGCCATGTTCGCGATAGCATTCGCACGAGGTCTCGCGTCCAACAGATGAAGTTTCGCATCGGCAGAGCCTTGAGCCTCCTTGATCGCATTGATGAGGTTTGCATCGTCCAAGCTCGTCTTCTTGGTCATGCCACTCAAGGGTTGACTGCAGCGCGTGATGCTCGCACCAGTACGGGAGTTGAGCCATGAGAGAGCGGGGAGACGGCCCTTGGAACGGTACTTGAAGACAGGCACCAGCTCGTCGTCTGAAATAGATGTCGGCACTGCGATCAGGGATGGATACGTCTTCGAGAAGGCGTATGTTTCGTTCATGGATGAGATTCTCCAACGAGCGCCCTTATCACCACTTCCAACGCCGAGTCTCAGGAACTCACTCTTCAAGTCCAGTATTTTCCATCCATCGGGTTTCGACGGGTCTGAAGGCCTCGAAGATTTGTAGGCCAGAGCGAATAGGTGCTTAAAGTTGGGATACAGGCAATCTTCGAGCAAGCGGCGCATCTGACGGCGGCTATCTTTGGCACTCCGATCGAAGTGGAACCGCAATGTCCTGAAGTCCTTACAATCGACCTTCAAACCAGGCTTGCTCTTCTCTACAGTCTTCTCTACGCGCGCTATCGTAGTCAATGGCACATCGATGAGGTAATCAGACATGTTATCTTCACTGTAGGACGAGAACACTAAACGGTAGTTCGTGATGTGCACGTCACCCAACATGGACTCTCGAATCGAACTATCCCACATGTAAATGCCATACACAGTTTGAAACAGACCAACTTCGCCAATTTTGAGCTTAGGAGGAGGGAAACGACGAGTACGACCGGCACGGAAGGCGTCCTTCATGCTGATTCCACTACCAAAGGATTCGGAATCGTGTGTATTGCCCGCAAACGCCACCTGGAAGGTAGCAATCACAGTGCCCATAGTATCGGCGACATGAGATCGAGATCCGAGTGGGTCGGCAGTGGTATTGGAGGGAGAGGCAGACGAAGGAGAGAGCGACACGAATGGAGAGTTGGTGATGATGGGTCCTGGAAGTCTGATAGACGCATGGTACGACGAATGGGGAGAGTGCCCTGAGGATGCCAAGCCATTGGGAGAGGAAGGATCGGAAGGACTGTAGACTTGATGCGATCCGGATTTTGCAAGTCTCGCCTCCTGTTGTGCAAGTGTTGGAGTGCCTCCCAGTTTTGTAGACGATGCCGGCGATTGTTGTTGCTGCTGTTGGTGTGGTGTGCTGGAGGCGAGAGTCGAGTTGATGTTGGAAGGACTGCTTGAAGAGAGGAGGTGCGAACAAGGTGATGATGCCGATGCCGATTGATTGGTCATTGCCTTTGGGTCTAGCTTCAAAATTCGCTTGCGCAGTAGAATGATATCTTCTTTGACGAGGTGGAAGCCGCGTACTTCGGTGTTGGCGTTCAAGACGAGTTGCATTTCAGCGACGCTTCCTCGTTTGGGCACTACCTTGACCAGCGAGAGGATCGATGGGTCCACAGGGTCCAATCTTAGCCAATCGTGAAGTTGCTCGGCGAGAAGTGAGGCAGTGAGGTCGAGGGGGATCATGAGATTCTTGTTCGGTTGGTCCTTGAGACAAAGCTCCATCAGTCGCCTCCTCTTCACTTGGATGATGTCCATGTTCCTGACCCTGTAATCGGCGAGTGTCTTATTCGTATTTTCCAAAAACCTGCCTCGCTTGTTGTCGAAGACGAAGAGGCCAGTAAACGGAGGACCGCGCTTCTCCGCAGACTTGATCTTGTGTTGGATCTTCTCAATGACGATCGAAATGGGCGTGATCGTGTGAAACGTCATGGTGCGCAACGGGCCCCTATCGGTTCGGATCTTGAGCACAATACGATTGCTATCGAAACGCATCTTCAGTCTCAAAACCAATCTCGTGACTTCTCCAGGTACGAAGCAGTACTTCCATACAGGCGTATCCAAATCCATGATAATATCATCGTCTTCATCGTTTTTGGCAGGAAGAATGAGTTCGAAGGCAGTGAACCTGTCGGCGGGGGCGTTCCAGTTGGGAAGTTTCTTCTTCGTCTTCAACACGCACTCATTGATGATATCGGAGCCGCAACACTCTGGATGCACGCGATTCTTGTATTCCAGCACGTCTTTCGAGTTATCAGTGTATTGAATGAGGATGGAGACGTGATAGTCCTTGCGAAAGTTGGGCATCGGCAGGCGCGCCAGTTCGGCTCTTCTGAGGATTCCAAGGTCTTCATCAGTACCCACATACGTCAAACGATGTGCAGCGTTACCAGCACGGGCACGAGTTTTGCGGACGACAGAAGTCTTGACAGACGAAGGCTGAATGGGGGGAGGCGACGGTTCGTGTGGCGGGAAGGCGAACGGCGCGCCACCTGTCATTTCTGGACCACCAAACCAACCAGGATTCGGCGGTGGCGAAGGCACAGAGGGCATAGGTGAGAAATATGCCTGAGAAGGCGGACTAGAGGAGGAAGAAGCGGCGGAAACGGGCGGGGAAATGGCAGCGGTGGTTGGCGGAGGGCCCAACAGCGCCTTGAGTGACCCAGGTAGTGGCGAAGGGGGCGAAGTGCCAAGTCGAGAGATGGACGAAGGAGGAGAGGAAGGAGAGGTGGCAAGACCGCTCGCTGGAGACGAGGACGAGGCGGCCAACTTGGCATGAGACAAAAGCGCATCTTCTAGATACTCAGCGTCTTCCATGTCCATAAATTCGTCGTCATCATCATCTTCATCATCATAGAAGACATCTGAGCTTGGAGTGGCGGATGGACGAAGCATTCCTTGAGAGCGAATGACAGAAGAAGATTTGCCTCCAATCGAGGAGCTTCCAATGGCTCTTCCAGGCATCAAGGTCCTCATCAGTGGCTCATCTTCCGGGAAATCCGGTTCTAAACGGTTGCCAGAGACGGATTCGGAGGTTTCACTGCTCATTGAAGATGATGCAGGCGGGCCACGCGTGAGAGTGTTGCGATCGGCAACGCCCTTCTTCCAAGCTGAGTTTGCAGGCGCGCGCGTGGAGCGACTCCCAAACAACACCGAAGAACTCATAGTAGATGAGAGATCCACACGTTTAATCGCATCGGTAGAAGAGGAGGGGCCATAGGTGGCAGACATGGGCTCAAGGTCGCCGCGCGAGGGCAAATCGGTGTTCGAGTCTTTGTCGTCTTGTGCTGCTTGATCGGCCAAGATACCCTCCAGCATTTTCAAATCACTACATACCACACATACGAAAACGCGTCAGAGAGGGCAATATGAGAATGTACAAACCGAAGGGACTCAAAGCACAGACAGACACGAGATTTCTCTGTCCAGAAGAGCGAGAACTCAAAAAAAAATTGGTATCCCAAGAAGCAATGCAATGAGGGGGTGTCATTTCGTACCTTTTGGCATATCCACGATAGCGTTTGGAGGCAAGGCGCACTTCGGAAGAGAGGGGAGTTGAGGCACTCATTTCTGGACTCCACCGAGGACTGAATTCAAGCGCGCATCAATGAACCGAAAGTAGGCCCTATATAGAAGCCTCTACGCGGAAAAAAGTCGTGTTGGCGTACAAGACCGAGGTAGAGAGGGGAGTGATTCTCCGACGCATGCGTAGTTCAGGAACGGCACGTACGGCCTACCTTCATAGATCTTCGGGGAGTGTATTAGTGAGAAAATCCCCTTTGGGAGTGTTTTCTGAGGTTTTTGAGAGAAACATGCGGCATGGCTGTAGAAGAAGTGATATTCCTAACGGCAGCAACTCCTCCCTGGCATATTGATCAGGTTATATACGTGCCCGTCACATCTGTGGGTCGAAAGTGAGGGACTCGTTCGAGAAAGATGTACAAATTGGGTGATGTATTGAGAATTGAGAATAGGTACAAAGTGGGGTCCTGTTAAAAGGCAATGGAGACTTCGTCTTCGCTGTCGTTATTGTGGGCGTGGTGGAGGTCATCGATGGCGGTGCTTCGAGCTCCCTCAAGTGCGTCGTATTCAGTGGATGGGGAGTGTGGCTTTCTGTCGCCTCTAGGGGGCTTTGGCGGAGGGGCCATGGTTGAGGATACGGCTGCAGAGATGCGTTGCACACCTCTGTTCAAAAAGTTGAGCACTCCAGCGGGACGCGGTGGCGGCGGGGGCGGTCTCTGTCGCTCTGCCGTATCTAACGAGTCCGAAAGTCCGACGCGGTCGTTCGGTAGTCTAGTATCGTCACTGTCATCGTCAGAATCGGAATCGTAGTCGACAGGGACGCCAGCAGCAGGATTGGGTCTCATGGTTCCCATCTCGATCTGTGTCTCGTTCTCATCGTCATCCTCTTCAATCACGGGCACGGATTCAGCGCCCTCGAGTGTCACCGTTTCCTTGTCGTCGGCTTTGGGGAGGAAGGCAGTGATGCGGTTGATCCAGAAGTCTCTTTCAGCAGAGTTGGCGCAGCGGAATCTCCAGACTCTCGTCGTCTTGAGAACGACGTTCAAACCAGTGTCTCTCTTGGGTACTACCGATTCGATGTTTTTGAAAGCGACGAATCCATGGACCTTTGGGATCTTTGCACCGGGCGCGATAGTCCAAGGGTTCTTGCCCCAGTACATTATTCCGGCCGGCTTTGAGACGAGTGCGACGTGTCTCATCTTCCAAATCTTCGCCAAATCCTCTCCGCACTTCTTGATCGAGCCTTCCAAGATGATGCGCGACTTTTGTTCCTCCTGTGGGATGTCGAAGAAGTCCTCGGTGAGAATGCGGCGGACGGGCTCCTTCTTGAGCGAAGCCTTGGTGTCGAGCACAATGTCCCTGAAGTTGGCGATTTGGCCGAAGTTCTTGAGTACGTTGACGAACATGCCAGGGTTGGCAGGGCGAGGGATGCGGGAGGGGTCCTTGAAGGGATCCCAGCTGAAGGTGAGCGAGAAAGCTACGGCGATCGGGAACATCTCGATGCAAATGAGTGCGTTGTTGACCAGCGCAGAGATGTCACCTGAGCTGTAGCCCGGGCGGGCTGAGATGAGGAAGTTGAACTTGACGAGGATGGCAATGACGACCGACTGCCAAAAAGCGAAGAAGATGACAGCCTTGATGCACAAGAACTTGGGCAGCGGCTTGAACTCGGCCAAAATCTCTTTAGAACCTTCGTAGAACAAGACGAGGAAGTAGAGGGACAAGAAGATGGAGATGTTGTACACCAAGGTAGTCCACAAGTAGCCACGATTGTACGCAAAGTTGCCTTCGTCGTAGAGATGCACCAACTCGAGCACGAAGGTCGCAATCGTCAAGCCTATCTTCACATACACATACTGCAGGATCATTTGCTTGCAACGGAACAGGAAAATACGGCCAGGCTTGATGTGGAAGCAGCACAGGGGGGACACATACTTCATCTGCGGGATGTACTCTAACTTCTCCGCAAAGTTCTCTTCACCATCCACGCAATCCGTCAAATACTTGAAAAACTCAAACAACACATAGGCTTCATACATATCGCGCGCGACGTTGAAGTACAATGCATGTTGGGGCCATATTAACGACACCCAAGAGTCGGTGGCGTAGATCTACATCGTACGAGACAAGGCAACGTGCGTTAGCAACAACACTGAAGGATACAGAAGAGAGGAGTTGGAGGAGACTGGGAGCAGAGTATGAGGGGGTCAAACGTTCAGTCAAAGGCCACAGAAAGCGTCCGAGGTGGAAAAACAGCCTGGAACGGCGTCTGGCGTTTTTGAACCTCCAATCGACTCCAAGCAGGCCATTACAGCGGGGTTGCATTCTAAAACGAATTTCAGTCTGGATCTGAACGGAGGAATGGAGAAAGAAGGAGGATGACGTACAGGAATCATGATAATGATTCGAACGATGTGTTTCTGAATCATTGGCTGATTGTAGTGGAGCAGGTGCTTGAAGATCAACCAAACACTAATACCAAAGGCCATGGCTGAGGTGAAACCTGTGCCGATGAGCAGAGAGTTCTGCCAAGAGAGGGAAGTGGCTAGCTCCATTGGCGCGATGACGATGAACTTCTTGAGGGCAGTGTGGTATGTCAAGTGCCAATATGAGTCGCTTTTCCCAAATCTCGCAAGTGTTCACTACCTACGATGTGATGTCGAGGAGGACAAGGGACGGAATGCTCGTGCAATTGCCCACGAAACGGCATCTTCCTCTCGATCCAACTTTACCCAACTCTTGCGAAATTTCAGTGGAATCCGACCACTCTTTCAGCTGGTGCTCCGAGGCAGGAGACACTCTCGTCCTCTCCTGTGTTTAGTTCTCATCCTCGTCCACTCATGTCTATCGTTGACTCTGCTGCTTGGAAGGCCCTTGAGGCTCACAAGGCCGCTCTTGGTCCTTGCACCTTGAAGGAGTTGTTCGCGAAGGATCCTGAGCGTTTTGCCCATTTCTCCGTCCACTTCAACGACATTCTGCTCGACTACTCTAAGAATTGGGTGACCTCGGAGACTATGACACTTCTATCTGGTTTGCTGGACGCTGGAAAGGTTGCAGACTGGGCAAAGAAGACTTTCGCAGGTGAGGCGATAAACTCGACTGAGAACCGTGCTGTGCTTCACGTGGCTCTTCGCAACCGTTCAAATACCCCTATTCTTGTTGATGGTCATGATGTGATGCCGGAGGTATGTGTTTCGTGGCTGTTCCCGGTCTCTGTGCGCTAACTTGGTATCGCCGAGTTCAGGTGTTCCAGAACCTTCTCGGTCATCCGCAGCTGCCCATTTCCCCCTTGGTCTCCCTCCCCTTTCGTGCCCTTCCTCTATGACTGACCAATGTCTCTCCTCTCTGGTTTTGTCTCTTTCTCCCTTTTCGCCCTTGTGCGCAGGTGAACAAGACGTTGCAACGCATGAGGACCTTCTCGGACGCCGTTCGCAATGGCTCTTGGACAGGCCATACTGGAAAGCCTATTCGTGCTGTGGTGAACATTGGCATTGGCGGGTCTGATTTGGGACCAGTGATGGTGTGTCACGCGTTGCGTCCTTACGGTCACAAGACGATCGTTCCGTACTTCGTGTCGAATATTGACGGCGCTCATCTGGATGCGGTGTTGCACCAAGTGGACCCTGAGACCGTGCTCTTCATTGTCGCATCCAAGACCTTCACGACTCAGGAGACGTTGACGAATGCGGAGTCTGCAAAGAAGTGGTTGCTCTCGAAAATTGCGGATCACTCCAAGCACACTGAGGCGGTTGCTAAGCAGTTTATCGCCCTCTCCACTAACGCCGAAGCAGTCACCAAGTTTGGCATTCTGGTTGATAACATGTTCCCGTTCTGGGATTGGGTTGGTGGACGATACAGCTTGTGGTCTGCGATCGGCATGATCATCGCTCTCTACGTTGGCATGGACAACTTTGAGGCTCTCCTTGCAGGCGCACACGCCGTAGACCAACACTTCATTCAACACATTGACAAGGCGCCCATGCAGATCCCATCCGTCGTCTTGGCACTGCTCGGGATTTGGTACAACAACTTCTATGGCGCTCAAACGCATGCCCTCTTGCCCTACATGCAAGATTTGGATCGCTTCGCAGCATACTTCCAACAAGGAGACATGGAATCCAATGGAAAGACCGTAGACCGTAATGGACACCGGGTCAACTACAGCACCGGACCCATCGTCTGGGGAGAACCTGGCACCAACTCTCAGCACTCCTTCTTCCAGCTCTTGCACCAGGGTTCCAAGCTGACGCCCGCAGACTTCCTCGCCTCCGTCCACGCCCAACACACGATCCCTCAGCACCAGGACATTCTGCTCTCCAACTTCTTCGCTCAGACCGAGGCGCTCGCCTTCGGCAAGACCATGGAGCAAGTCGTCGTCGAGCTCAAGAAGGCTGGCATGAGCCCCAGCGAGTTGGACAAGCTCGCCCAGCACAAGGTCTTCGTGGGCAACCACCCCACCAACTCCATCATCTTCGACTCTCTCACCCCCACCACCCTGGGTTCTCTCCTCGCCGTCTATGAACACAAGATCTTCGTTCAGGGAATCATTTGGAACATCAACTCCTTCGATCAATGGGGAGTTGAACTCGGAAAGCAACTCGCAAAGTCGATCCTCGGCGAGCTGGGCGACGACAAGCCTGTGGCCTCACATGACTCTTCCACCAACGGACTCATCAACCACTTCAAGAAGGCTCGCCACGCGAAGGCCAAGCACTAAGACTGCTTGTTCATGCATGCACATCTACAGACGACTGACTCGACCTGCTTTACCATCTCCTGCAGTCCATCTGGAATGTATCTCCTATGATCGATCCACACATACAACGGGAAGAAGACTTTTCG
>Ga0307375_10002912_pt1 | contig 17186 bp, 18 predicted proteins | sample TR1MG_FD_202531 | JGI IMG/M metagenome (GOLD analysis project Ga0307375, IMG submission 202531) | Soil microbial communities from Risofladan, Vaasa, Finland - TR-1 | ecosystem: Environmental > Terrestrial > Soil > Coastal area > Acid sulfate soil | place: Finland: Risofladan, Vaasa | collected... | reverse complement strand
CAAGCTTCCTCCGCCATTCGCGAAAGGTCCAGTAGCTGATTCCCTTATCCAGACAGAATTCCTTGATCGAAAAGTTGCCCTGCTCGAAATTCTGGACAAGCGACGTCCATTCGCTGCGATCTCGATGCTTCGTTCCCATTGATTCCTCCGGCTGTCAGTGTGCCAGAATCCAACGTTGCAACAACAGGTGGGGTTGACCGGACGCATACTTTCGTTTGATGATGCGATATATCTTCTTGCAGTTGTGCCGTGTACCCGTATCCTGATGCAGCTCCACCCGAAGTCGTCGCAGTCCGTAACTGGGATACTTTTGGATGATCGAATACAGCGTCACTTCGAGTTCCGCATCCACTGGCACCTGCTTTCAGTTTACAACCGGGCGGTAGTACATCGATGATTGAGGTGTTCCGAGGATCGAGCGAAGACGACGAATGGAGACTTGTTTTCCCTCGGAGCGGAGTTCAGCCTGCTGGGAGAGCAAGAGGAGACTTGATTGGTGGTTCGTAGTGTGGTGATTATTCCACGGGCGGGCCTGTCAAGACTTTTGTGTAAACGCCTTTGATCATACCGGCACCCGGCCGGTGAACTTGATGGCCAGTTGATTGAGTGCCTGGCTCCCCCCCCCTGACTGGCATCGTCCACTTCCTGGAAATTTACTGAACCGACACTATTTCGGAACTCACAATCGCTTCCGGTATCAGATACTCGCGCTGCCTTTTGTTGCGTGGATTTGGAATAGCCCGAGGTTTTTCCTTTTTTTGGTAGTTCAATCTATGCCATGATTGTGCTTTCTCGACACCCGGGAGGAATGAATTGGACTGGGCAAATCCCTGCCAAATCCCCCGGTCAAACGTCTGGCGTATCGTATTTCAATACTATCTTCGAAATGGAATAACCTTACCATCGACTTCACGGAGTATCATCTCTCCCGCCAAATACGCCGATACGACGTTGGCCGGATCTATGCGGAGACCTCGCCTTTCGTTTGCTTCGGTTCCACATCTGAGGTTATGTGTTCATTATCGCGTTTCCCTGCGAGGTATCCGTGAATGACCCCGTCTATTTTTTCTAGAACCGTGGCGTCGAGGAATGCGAGTTTTTCGACAATGTCATGAAGTTTTGCATTGACCCGCACTCTGTCCACAACTTGATCTGGTCTCTCACCGGGACCTTTTGTGTATTGTGCCGCTCTCAATTCCTTAAGTTCGTTCTCAATTCGCTCAAGTGTCGACTCACCCAAACTAGCGCCGCGTCGGTCCAGGTCGGCTTCTTCAAGCGTTTCAAGTTGCTCAAAAAACCAACGTACATCAAATCGAAGTTTTACGGAAAATTGTTTTACGGTCTCGTATGTGATTCCACGCCCGTCAGTCTCAAGGGCTGACACCTTGGCCCGCGAAATGCCGAGTTCTGTTGCGACATTATCCTGCGAGAGTTTCCTGTAGGTTCTGGCTTTTCGGAATCGTTCGGATAGTTCCACTTCATTACCTGCAACTATATTGCAATTTCACGATATGCCACGTTTCATAGCATAGCAAGAAAAATGAGCAACAAAGTGCTTGCAGAATGCTACGTTTCATGTCATTATGTCACAGTGAAGACGCAAAACGACACGAAAAGTAACATGAAGAGAATTTTCGCGTGGATCGACACAAGTATGCATGCTGCGACAAAAGCGCAGGCGGCATTGACTGGCAAGTATATGGCTCAGTGGTTTGCCGAAGCTGTTGCCGAAAAACTTGCGCGCGGAAGAAAGATCGAGAGACCCGAGGAAGAAAAATGAAATCACGACACTCTGGTGGCTATCCGAAATCGCAAGACGTTTCTCGTCTCGAACTCTTGCTTGAAGCCTTGACCGCGCAAGTACGGTTGATGTTGGACTCGCAGCGAAAACAGATGCTTGAATTGAATACTATTCGGGCCCGAATTGAACGGATTGAAAGAGCGCAGGCAATTCCTTTGCATTACAGTCTGCGGGAAGCGTGCCGTCGACTTGGAATATCAGAGTCTACGGGCTACAAACATCCAGAACGTCTCCCAATGCCTGTGGAAGGAGCCAGACTGCCGCTCCGTTACCGCGTTGAGGACATAGAAACGCTAGCGGAAGCGTCGCGTCAAGAGATGGCATTGTGAGAGGTTCATTTGATTCTGAGCTCCGGAATATCCACCGTCGTGCAATAGCTCGCATCAGGCACAATCCAGGTATCTCCTACTATCGCCTTGCCCGGCAACTGTCCATTTCGGAAAGCCGTGTTGAGAGTCTGTTGGTGACGCTCACGGATTGGTATCCGGAGCTTTGGCAGGATGATGCAAACAAGTTGTATGTAGGCGACACGCCTGAATTGGAGGCACCACATGAAGTACACGATCGAGGGCTATTCACAGAGGGAACTGCTTCGCAGAAGAATGGACGCGCACGATGTGGTGCTCCTTCAGTGGTTTCATGAACAGTTCACCCTCGGTATGAAAAAGATCCGAATCGCCGGGCGCGAATGGGCACTTCTTGAATACGAGAATGTCTGCGAAGAACTTCCGATTCTCGGGCTCGCCTCAAAGGACAGCCTATATCGGCGAATGAAGAAACTCACAGATGCCAACGTTCTTGAAAGCAGCCACGACCCGGAAAGCAAGCGAACTGTGTACCGACTGAATGAAAAGGCGATCTACGCCCTTGTGACCGGTGGGGAGCGTGAGTCCTCCGTCGAGACCCAGTGCGTGCCTGATTTGCGATCCTAGGGAAACGCGCGGTGAAATACACGGTTGAAGGCTATTCGCAACGTGAGATCGTGCGTCTCGGACTGGATCCAGGAGACGTAATTTTCGTGCGCTGGTTCATCGACTTCTACAACGGCGGAATGATGAAGCTATCAATCGGCGGTAAGGAATGGGGCTGGCTGTCATATCGTCACGTGGTTGAGGAGTTACCGGTGCTGGGAATCCAGACGAACCGTGGGTTGTACAAGAGGATGCAGCGACTGGTGGAGAAGGGTGTCCTGATGCATCGCATAGACCCGAGAAGACAGCGAGCCCTGTATCGCCCCAATGACGAGGGCATGCGAAGACTTGTGAGTGGAACCCCAAATCTCAAAAAGGTGGGTGAATCTGAGGTCGGAACTTCTGTCCGAGGTGACGCCGGAATCGGAAAAACGCAGGTCGGAACTTTCATCCGAGGAAACGAGGAAACTGCATCCAAGGTCGGAACTCTGGTTCCTACGACGTCGGAACTCCAGTTCATACCACGTCGGAACTGCAGTTCCGACAATTCTTCTATCAGTAATTCTTTAAGACCAAGAGGGAGAGAGAAAGAGCACTCTCACCCTGAAACCTATCTCATCAAAACCCTCAAGAGCGCCTTCGTCTCATCGGGAGCAGATCAGCGATTGCTTGAGACTCGACTTGAGATCAAAGCTTTGCAGCGTCTGTGCGGTGAGGCAGAAGCTCGATCTCCAGAGGACCCCGAAACATGGGCGAAAGAGCTTGTAGCGGCATATTCCTCGCGGAAAGCCTCGCAGGATCCGTTCTGGTTGCAAGTCCCGATCCTCCCCTCGTGGGCCGTGAAGCCGGGAATCTTCGCGCAGCTTCTTGATCAGCTGATGCTCGCCCGAACCGAAGAGCGTGCGGCGGAGCTCCGTGCGCAGAAAGAGCATGCGGCGCGCCAGGATGCGGTGGAGCTCCGGCTTGAAGTTGAAAGCCCTGACGCTCGAGCGGAAGCTGAAGCCGCACTGGCTGCCCTTAAGTCACGGCTTCGAAAACCATCTGCCTCTGGCGGGCACGGAGGCACACGGTGAACTCCCAAACGCTTCTGCCAGGGTCAGTTCGACAGGCGGCAACGATAGATGCGGTGAAGTCGCAGCTTGCACCGCTCCTCCCGCTCGTAAAGCCGTCGACCACCGAGCTCATGGTAAATCCTGACGGCACGGTCTTTGTCGAGCGCGCAGGGAAGATCCGAAAGGCTCCGCTGCAGATCGAATCGGAACGGCTCCTCGGTCTCATCGGACTCCTTGCGGGCCTGAATCACCAGGTGTGCAATGCACAGAAGCCCTATCTTGAGCTGCGGGTGCCTGAGTTTTTCAACGCCCGCCTTTCGGCCCTGATCCCGCCACTTGTAGATGCACCGAGCCTCACATTCCGGTTCCCACCGAGAAAACAGCTCTCACTCTCTGAGCTTGTCGAACGGGGAACGCTCACCGAGGCCCAGGAGACCGAACTCTCACTTGCGGTTGCCTCACGGCGGAACATCATTGTCTCAGGCCACACCGGATCCGGGAAGACAACCATCGCGAATGCGCTCCTTGATCTTGTCGACGAGGACAGGGTGGTCGTGATCGAGGACACCCCTGAGATCCACTGCGGTTCAAAGAACACCGTCTCGATTACAACAGGGGATCCTGCAAGCTTCACGACAAGGGAAGCGGTGATCCGGGCGATGCGCATGCGGCCTGACCGCGTTGTGGTCGGCGAAGTGCGTGACGGGGAAGCGGCCCTTGAGCTTCTGAAAGCAATCCTCACGCACCCAGGAACAGTATCGACCATCCACGCGGATTCTGCAGCCGAGGTACGGCTTCGATTGTATTCGCTGTTGCAGGAAGTGCTTCCTGGCACTCCCACCTATGACCTTATCGACAGAACGGTTCATCTTGTCGTGCACGTCGATCGCGTCACAGAAGGCGGCAGATCGTTCCGCAAAGTCACTGAAGTCATCCAGTACAACCACACAGCTATCACAAGGAGTCAATCATGAATCACTCGAGTATCTGCGGGCGCCGGGTGGCGCTTGTGGGCTTCCTGCTTTTTTTCTCGCCTGCGGTGAGTCTTCTCATGGCAGCAACTGTCACCGGGGGAAGCATGCCCTGGGACGGACCGCTCCAGCAGATCGAGGCTGATCTTCAGGGGCCGACCGCGATTGTGATCGGTACGATCCTCATCGTGGCAGGAGGCTTCGGGATTGCAGCCACCCACGGACAGGGTGCAGGCAAGCTCCTGTGGGTGGTAGTCGGGGTGGGAATCGCGCTTAATGCGGCAAAGCTACTTTCGGTGATCGCGGGCTCTGGGTCAGGGTTTGATATTCCGCTTTCGGTCACACCGATTCACCACGCGATGCTCTCTCACTCCGCGACGGTAACTACCCTCAAAGGTTCGGCATGGATCCACTGATCAGCGCCCGGGTCCATCAGTCGATACTGTGGCCTGCGATGGTGTTCGGACTGCCGCGGCAGCTGGCACTTCTTATCGCAGTGACATCCCTTGCAATGGTCGTATCACTGGGGCAGGTCTGGTTTCTTGCGGTCACCGCGATCGCACTTGCAGGAGCTCGAGCGATCGCAAAACAGGATCGCTACATTTTCGAAATCGCGGTCGCAGCGTTATCGGTGCCGACCGTGCTTGATTAGGTGATGCGAGGACTGAATGAGTGAAGCGCCGGCAAAGAATCGATCTGATTCGCAAAACAAGTCTTTCGCGTTCAGCATGAAAGGCCGTCTATCAGACCAGCTTCCCTGGGCGATCCAGGCTGCAGACGGGGTGAGCCTGACAAAGGACGCGGTCCTGATTCGTACCGCGGTGCTTTCACCCTCTGACCTCTCCTTCCGTGATGATGATGCGTTCTCGGTGAGGCTGTCCCGACTTGCCAATGCATTCCGGGCCCTTTCAGATTCAGGATGGTCGTTACACCTCACCGCGCATCACAGTACCGATGAAAGTGTTTTCTACCGCCCGTCGTATCACAAGAGCGCTCCACAGATTACTCAGGTGCTTGAAGAACGACGGGCGCTTTTAACCCCGTTTTACACAACCAGCGTGTATCTGTCGATATGCCGATCACTTGCTGCAGAACTGCAGTCACCGAAGAACTTCAGGTTCCGCACCGCAGATCGAGAGAAGAGCGCTCGGGAGTCCATTGACTATCACCTGCGGGAGTTTCGATCGGTGACCGATGACTTTTTCGCGCAACTTCGCAGCGTGTACGAAGAGGTCCAGGTCGCAGATAGTGATGCGCAGCTTACCTTTTTTCATGGTTCACTTTCTGGCAATTTCCACCGAGTCACCACACCGGTGCCTCCCGCCTATCTTGATGTGCACCTCGCTGACGGGACACTCAGCACTGAACCCTCACTTACTTACGACGGCAAAACGATCCTCTGCGCCTCCCCTCACCTATTCCCGCATGAAACTAATCTCGCCCTTCTTGCAAGTCTTTTTGCACTCGACGAACCGTTTGATCTTTCTGTCCGTTTTGAGTTTGCCTCACCGGATGCGGCTCGAGCGGAACTCAAGCGTGCCCAGGAGCTGCACTATCGCAAACGCAAGGGCATGAAATCGATGTTCACCGAAGCTGTGATGAAAGAAGAGAGTGAACTTGTTGATGCAGATTCTGTAGCACTGGCTCTTGATGCAAGTGACGCCCTTGCAGAGACCGCCCGGGCTTCGGTGAGCTATGGGCATGCCTCTGCTACGATCGTTGTCAGACGCGAGAGCATCTCTCAGGCACACCGCAGCATCGACCGGCTGAAGAAGGTGGCAAACGATCATGGCTACATCTTCAAGACTGAAGGGCTCAACAACGCAGGCGCGTTCTTCGGAACCCTTGCCGGCAATATCGAGTGCAATCCGCGAAAACCGATGCTTTCGACCCGCAACCTTGCACACCTGTTTGTCCTCACCTCCTCCTGGACCGGTGAGAAGCAAAATGAACACCTGAAACGAGTGAACGGGTATGAGGGGCCGCACGTATTGTGCAAGACTGGACTTCGGCCGTTTTACCTCAACCTCAACGTCAATGATGTGGGCCACACGCTTGTCGTGGGGCCCACAGGCGCCGGCAAAAGCACACTCCTTAACTTTTTGTCCGTGATGTGGCTGAAAGCCCCGGGTGCAAGGGTCGTGTTCTTCGACAAGGACCGCTCAGCCTATTACCCGACGGTGAATGCAGGCGGTGTTCACATTGATGTGGGTGAGGATGACGGGTTTACGCTTAATCCCTTCTCCCACCTTGGCTCAAAGCAGGATCAGGCGTTCCTGAGCCAGCTTGTCGCTGATTACCTGTCGATGAAGGGGATTCTAATCACCCCGCGGGATCAGCAGACACTCTTTGGCGCAGCCTCATCCCTCTCAAGTCTTCCGGCGCATGTTGCAGGCTGGCAGACATACTGTGACTCGATTCAGGACCAGGACCTGCGGGATGCACTTGCCCCATTTGTCTCTGGTGAATACGCGCATCTATTCAGCCGGGAGGAGGAGCGCATCGAGGCGACCCACTGGCTCACCTTTGAGATGGGACCCCTCATGCGGCGCGACAGGTTCATTGTGCAGTTCGTGTTGCAGTATCTATTCCGCAGGCTCGAAGAGCAGTTCCTCGGAGAGCCTGTCTTTCTCGTGCTCGATGAAGCGTGGTTTTTCCTTGACAACGAAATCTTTGCCGCAAAGATGCGCGAGTGGCTGAAAGTACTTCGCAAGAAAAATGTGTACGTCGTACTTGCAACCCAGGAAATGGCAGACGCACGTCAGTCAACGATATTCAGCACCATCGTCAACGCGTGCATGACAAAGATTCTTCTTCCCAACTCGCAGGCCTTCCAGTCTGAGAACCTCGCGTTGTACCAGGACATCGGACTTTCGGCAGCACATGTGTATGCGCTCTCAAGAGCACAAGCCAAAAGTGAATACCTCTACCACTCGGAAAAAGGCAGCCAACTCTTCCGCTTTGATCTGGGCGCTGATGAACTCTCTTTTCTTTCGCGCACTGTACAAGCGGATATGAAATCAAGGGAGATAGGATCATGAGGAAACCCATACTTTCAGGTGCACTTACCGCACTGCTTTTCGCAGTGGCCGTGACAGCCGCCTCAGCGCAGTCAACAGTGACGGTGACTTCCATCACCGACCCGGTGTTCCTGTCAAACCAGTTGCAGCAGGTGCAAAGTGCCATAAAGACTGCAACAAGTGCGGTGGCAGAGCTTCAGTACGCGCAGGAGATCTACAAGAGTGAGTTGCAGACCTTGCAGTCCTTAGGCCAGGGGGACTGGCAGGGAATACTTGACGCGATGGCCTATGAGACTCAGGCGATCAACACCTATTCGGATGCGGTGCAGAATCTTCCCACCGCGGCTCAGATCCTCGGCGTTGAGAAGCTTGCCCAGGACAAAGGATATCAGGAGGCAGCGTTACAGGCACAAAACCTTGCTCGATCCTTTGATGCAGCAGATCAGGCTCTTTTGTCCACGAACTCCCTGATACAGGACACCAAGTACCGGGAACAGGAAGCAGCAAAGATCATGGCAAACGCCGCGCAGCAGAAGCCCGGAAGTATCCAGCTTGCGCAGGACAGAATCGAGCAGCTGCAGCTTATCCAGGATGAGCTCTCTGACACCAACATGGCGATTGGCTCGTTTCAGAACTACCTCACAGTACAGGAACAAAACCAGAAACTGCAGCAGGCGCTTTTTGATGCGCAGGCTGACCGGTACCAGGGGCTTACCACAGATCCTGCCTCACCTCCTGTGATCTACCAGAGACAGGAGCCAGATGCAAGTTCTGTCGATGCAAGTTTCCTCGCGAAACTGAAGGCGGCACGGTGATGAACCGGATCGGGGCGACTACCGAGTGCGTGAAGATAAACGAACAGTACAAAGCCACCGTGTGTGTCTCCCGATGCAAGGACCGATTCCAATCAGGATTCGAGCTTGCATGTGGGGAAATCCACATTTCGAAATGTCTGGTTACTGACATGAGCGCATCTAGTCGCGATGCTCGTGCCTCCGCCTGGAGTGCCGTGCACGAAGAGCTTTCGCTCCTGGCGAGCGCTCATTCAGGCGGCACTTCAGAAGACATCATTCATATGGGAAAACTCGCCTTGAAGGTTGAAGAACTGATGCGAGAAATCAAAGAGCGACAGATGCAGCTGTTTGAGGTACCCTCCGATGCTTCATGACATTCTGACCCTTTTCTTCACCGATATCGATGCTGCGATGCTTGCTGCAGCCCCGTATGTGAATGATCTTCTGTACGCACTTTTGACCCTCGAGATTGCGTTCTTCGGTATCGAGATTGCATTTGGCAAGTCAGCGAGTATCGGCGCGATCCTCGAGCGGGTTCTCATGATGGGAACGATGGTCCTCATCGTCCGCAACTTCCCCTACTGGAGTGAGCTTTTCGCGCAGTCACTGACGAAGATCCTTGGGCTCATCTCTCCTCAGGTGAACGTATCGCATTTTGCGAACTCTCCCGGGGATATCGTCACCTGGGGTGACACCTACATCGTGAATGTCTACACCAAGGCGATCAACAGCATCACCGGATCAGGCAACGGGATCCTTGCAGACCTCAAAGGGGTGTTTGACATGCGGGCCCTCGGGATGGAGCTTGAGGGTACTCTTGTGGAGCTCCTGTTTGACCTTATCTTTGTGATCCTTGCGGTGCAGATGGCACTCGCCCAGATCGAGTTTCACCTGATGATCCTTTTTGCGATGATCATTCTTCCCTTCATCGCCTGGAAGCCGGTGAGGTTCCTCGGGACTCGCGCCTTTGGCGCTGTGATCGGGCAGGCGATCAAAGTCGGTATTATCACTTTCATTATCACACTCGGAATCGCGATCCTCGGAACTCTTGTCTCAATGCCGTCAAACAAGGACTTCTTTCACCCGGACGGGCAGACGGTGCTTTTTCCGAATGTGCTCGCGCTCCTTGGCGCCTGCTCACTCCTTCTTTTTCTCTCACTCCAGGCGCCCTCTCTTGCAACAAGCCTCCTTACCGGGAGCCCTGCGTTCAACGCGGCAACCTACGCCCAGAACATGGGCCTGGGGATGATCGTGGGCGGGCTTGCAGGCGGCCTTCGCGGATTAACGAGAAGCTCCGGGAACTCACAAAGCCCGGGCGCACCTTCACCAAACTCAGGCTCATCAGGTTCGGCTCCCACAAGACAGCAGTCTGCCCCGCCTTCATCACCGAGTGTCTCCTACACGGTTGGCTCCCAGTTCATCCCGACACAGGCCGCGACCGGATCAGTCTCTGGATCTACCGGAGGCGCACCTTCAGGCATCGAGTCAGGACGGGCGCCTGAGCGGCCGCAGGTCACAGTCCGCCAGGGAGCGGCAAACATCAGCGAGAAACCAGTTCCTGCACCGGCGAAAGAGCCGGCAGCAGCGGCAGTCCAGTCCTCGTTCTTCCTCAATAAGAACTAAAGAAGGAGCAAAAAGCGTGTTTGGAAAACCGAAACCGACAGAGCAATCGGAACACGAGAAGTTCCGCCGAGCGCAGCGGGAGTGGGACTTCAGGCTTGATAAGAACCTGCGCCTCCTTGCTACCTGGCGGGCACTGGCGCTCATCGCTTCGGCAACACTGTTCTTCGTGATCTTCTGGGCCGGAAGCTACCTGCAAAAGCCAAAGCTTGTTCCCTATGTGGTGGAGCTCAAGGGCGACCAGATATCGTTCAAGGGGGTGATGCAGGCCTCCCCCCTCACGGTGACTGACGCTGTAGTGCGCAACTACATCATCCGCTTTGTTTCACACCTGCGCTCTGTCTCCTCAGATCCTGTGGTGCTTCGTGACAACTTACTTGACCTTTACTCGATCGCCACTTTATCTGCACAGCGACAGGTCACTGCATTCATTGCAAAGACCAATCCCTTCGGCTCAAGCGCGAAAGGCGCGACGACTGATCTCAGGTTCACGCTGTTTCAGAAGATCGACCAGCACACCTGGCGCGCCGAATGGGTTGAGGAAACCCGTGACCAGGGGGAACTAAAATCAAGCTCGCCGTGGGCAGGTACATTTTCATACGCACAGCGAATGCCCACCTCAGACCAGGAAGCGGAGAAAAATCCGTTCGGATTGTATTTCACCAGTTACTTCATCACAAAGATCAGGAGCGGACAATGAGTTTTTCTCCTACTCACAGAAGTTTTTTGCAGCTCCTTGGTGCAACCGTTATCCTTATTGGCCTCTTAAGCTCATGCGCCACTGAGTCTCCTGTTGCAGTCTCATTTCCGCAGGGTGGATCCCCATCGGTCACTCTTCCTGGCCAAACAGCGAGTGTCCCGGGGAAGAGCGTGGACGTGGCAGGAGATCTTCACTCGCCTGTGACAAAGGCAGGGCCTGCAGCACCGGTAAACGTGGTCCAGTTCCTGATACCACACGAGCTCTCATCGTCTGCGCCACAGAAGGCGGGAACCACCAACAGTGCCCGAGAGGAGGTGGCATCAGCTAATAGCATGCTTGTCGTGCACCCCCAGCGGGAGGACTACCAGGGGGGAGCTGTCGTGTACAACTACGTCCCGAATGAGGTGTACGAGCTTTTCACCGCACCCTATGAACTGACCGATATCGTACTTGAGCCAGGGGAGACTCTCACCTCATCCCCCGCATCAGGTGACACCGCCGATTTCATCCTTGCTACAAGCTACAGTAAACACGACGGAAAGCAGATCGAGCACGTGCTCCTGAAGCCTGTGTACTCAGGCAAGCAAACAAGCCTTGTCATTCCCACCGACAAACGGACTTATACGTTTTCGGTGTACTCCTTCCAGACCACCTACATGCCTCTGGTCAGTTTCCGCTATCCGTTTGAACAGGCACGACTGGTCGCACAGGCCGCCCGGGCCGAAGAGGCACAAATCCCCACCTATGGAACGGTCACCGATCTTGATTTCAACTACCGGATCATTCCCCACACCCTTGATCTTCCCTCCTGGGCGCCCTCTCACGTGTTCAATGACGGAAGACGCACCTACATCGATTTCCCGAGTGCAGACCGCGCTGCATACGCTCCGGTGCTCTTTTCGGTTGACTCGCACGGTGCGCGGACCCTGGTGAACTATCACGTGCAGGGCACCTACTACATCGTTGACTCGGTGCTCGACCATGCGGAACTCGTGCTTTCTGCAAACGACGGGAATGTCATCACGATCTTGAGGACCGACCGGTAACCCCGATGAGTGATGAAAACAATTCCGGCACAACCGGCGCTGACGGCAGGTCAGGAGCAAAAGAGGATCCGGGCCGCTACCTCATCGGCGCACGAAATCCGTTCAGCCGCACGAAGCTTCTTCTGATCCTCTTCGCAGCGGGAACTCTCGTGTTTGTGGGTGTGGTGATCGGGTTTGCCAACTCTGGCTATCATCCGAAAAAAGCGCAGGCAGCCTCTGTTGCCCAGGAGTTCTCAGCAGAGCCGCCGGGCGTACTCACAGCACCTGTTGCCTCATACTTTCATCATAACACGCAGAGTCTGCCTGACACCTCGCCGATTGCTCCCCAGGCGCCGGCGCACCAGGTTGGAGACCAGATCCCCGCATACAATTCCTATGCAGAGCCTGCACGAAGTACTTCGGTTGCACTCGTTCATCCATCGGGACAGGGTACACAGGAATCACGACCCTATCAGCCACTTGTGCTTTTCCCGACAGGGGGCGGAGCGCGATCGGCAGGAGGGACTTCCGGGAACACTGACACTGCGGCAAGCGCTCCGATCCTGTACCGGTTGCCAGGAGCACCTGTGTCACCTCAATCGCCTCAAGGACCCGCAGTCCCGGGGCAATCGGCTACTGACACCGCCTACCAGAAACAGAACCAGGCGGCTGAGAAGAAACAGTTTCTTGCCTCACAAAATGCTGACTACGGGGCATACCTTGATAACTCCGCACTCAGTCCGGTTGACCCGACGCACGAGGTGATGGCAGGAACGGTGATCCCGATCACGATGGTCACCGGTATCAATAGCGATAACCCGGGGACCATCATCGCCCAGGTCAACCACAATGTGTATGACTCAGTCTCTGGGTCCACGCTCCTCATACCCGGCGGCAGCAGGCTCATCGGTAGCTATGACAACTCGGTATCCTTCGGACAGAACAGGCTTCTTGTTGCCTGGAATAGACTCATCCGCCCTGACGGGGTGTCGATCGAACTGCGGGGGATGAGCGGAGCTGACACGTCAGGAAAGGCTGGATTCTCTGACCAGGTGGACTATCACCTGAAGCAGCTTGTGGGCGGAATAACACTTGCCACGGTGTTCAACATCGGTCAGGACATCGCCTTAAGCGCCTTGAGTACCGCAAGTTTCTTAGGCTCCATCGCGCAGGCGGTGATTGCAAACGGCAGCACCTCTCAGGCTGCAGGAAACGAGATCCAGCAGGTAGTCCAGCAGTACGCGACAAAACTCATCAACCAGCAGCCAACGATCACGATCCGCGCAGGATATGCGGCGACGGTGATCGTCGACAAAGACATTCTATTGCCCCGGTACAACGGAGTCTCTTTCCCGGGAGGCACGCCGTGAAACTTTTCCTCCGTGCAGCCTGTGCCATAGCATTCACGACAGCACTTTCCTTGACTCTTTTCTCCTGCGATCTGTCTGCAATATTCGGCAAGAACAGCCAGTACATCACCGGGTTTGTGTTGAAGGCAAAAGACAATCCGGGTCTTTCATCCGACATCGCAGCCGCCATAAACGGCACCGACATCAACCTGGTGCTTCCCTACCTGTACGCAGTCGACGGTGCTGCGATCACCCCGACAGTCTCCCTTTCGGCAAACGCTTCTGTGAGCCCTTCAGGATCCTATGTGGCAAAAGACGGGATGAACCTGGTCGTGACCAAAGGCGGCACCAACTACACCTACACCGTGAACACGGGAGTGGATCCGTCGACACTCACCGCAACCCCGCCGCTGCAAGCGTACTCTGTAGACCAGGCACAAAATGGATCACTTTCGAGAGACTACCATGCGGTGATCTACGGCAACGGAGTGTACCTTACGCTGCCGTATTCATTGATCACATCAGGGCTTGCGATCACCCCGACTGTCGGGCTGCAATCTGGATACACCATATCCCCATCTGGATCCTACACGCCGGCAGACCTGATGACGCTGAACGTCACCAACAGCGCGACATCGGCTCTCACGCAGTACACACTGCATGTTGCAGCAGATCCTGCAACATCCCCCGCGCTGCCTCCTCTACAGACTTTCACCTATACGGCAGCCCTGAACCCGACATTAAGTTCTGACATACAGGCTGCAGTAAGCGGTCTTGATGTGTACATCACCCTGCCGTATCAGACGCTTGAGACCCAGCAGCCTTTGACCCCGACAGTCACTCTTGAGTCCCACTACACGATCACCCCGTCGGGAAGCTATGTGCCCATAGACGGGATGACCCTCGCGCTGGTCAATTCACAGACTCTGACCACGACCTCCTACACGCTGCATGTGGCAGTGTCCACCTCGACCATTCCATGAAGGAGAGAAGAAGAGATTGAAGCGTTATCGAATGACCGCATATAGAATCACCGCGCGGATCGCCCTCACGCTTGCTGCCTCCCTTGCACTTGATCTTTCCTCCTGCAGCATCGGCAAACTTCTTGGGCTCTCACCGACTCCCGCGATACAGTCCTTTTCGATCACCGCGGCAAAGAACGCAAGCGTCGTAAATAGTGACACGAGCGCTACCATTTCAGGCACTGACATTTACCTGACGATTCCCTACAGCCTCTATCAGTCAGAAGCGCCTGTTACACCAACTGTCACGCTTGCCCCCGGATTCTCGCTGAAGCCATCGTCACCGTTCTCCCTGACCGATGGAATGACGATCAAGGCAGTCAAAAGTTCGAACAGCGAAGTTGACTCCTACACCCTTCATCTTGCCGTCACCCCGCAGACTGCGCCACATCCAACGGCGTTCAGCGCGATTTCCTCCTATGTAGAGAAGGCCTCGGTGAACGCGGGGTTAAGCTCAGATGCCGCTGCAGTCATCTCTGGCACCGATATCTACCTCACGCTTCCGTACGCAGTGGTTGCAGGAAAGACTTCACTCACGCCCACTGTCACCACAGTCTCTGGATACTCACTTGTCAGTCCGACCGGAAGCTATGTCCCCACTGACGGACTCATTCTTGCAGTGAAAAATGATTCTACCGGCCAGAACTACAACTATACGCTTCATGTAAACGCAACCCCGAACGAGCTTTTTGCCGGAAGCGCCTCACTGGTCAACAGTTTCGTCGTCACCTCAGCTTTGAATCCGTCACTATCGGCTGATGCCACAGCGCTTGTGAACGGATCAAACATTTACATCACCCTGCCCTCTTCGGTCGTACAGGCAGGAACCCTTCTCACCCCGACAGTGAGCCTCGCACCCGGATACACGATATCACCTGCTGCCTCATACGCATTCACTGACGGCATGCACCTCGTGCTCACCCAGACTGCGACCGCTGCAATCACCGACTATACCCTGCATGTGGGAAGCTCCGCAGCAAGCCTTGCGTTCCTGAAACTTGCCTCACCGTTTTACTATGACGCGGGCGGCACGAAGATCACCCTGTCGCCTTCAGAATATACCCTCGAGTTCAATGCCAGCACCAACACCTACACCCTGAGCTTGAATACCGATAACTTCGCTTCCTTTGCGCCCTACTACGCATCCCAGACTCAAGCAATCCTCTCCCGCAATATCGGTTTCTCCACCGTCGACACTCCCTACAACGCCACAGTGACCGGGTCCTCTTCTGCCATAGGAGGGGCGGCAGCGCCGTACACGATCACCGTCAGAAGCGCCGATGGGGCAACCACCGACACCTACACCGTCAAAGTCGTGCGAACAAAGTCATCCTGGATCGGTGTCTCATCTGCGACCGGAACCGCTCAGTATGCCTATGGCTACACTGACCTCACCTCAGGCCTCGATTCAGGGTGGTACAACAGCTGGATGAACTCTGGACCGATTGCCTTTACCAGTCCCGCAGGCGTGTATACGACATCCAATTCCACAACTCCAAGCACGGTGTTCTTCTGCGCTTCGTGCTATGGATATACAAACCAGGGCTACACCAATTATCAGAACTCGGGCAACTCCATTTCTGTCAGTAACACGAATGGACTCAATCTCGGATCTGGAACCACTGCTGCCACGCCTCACCTGCTCACCGTGCCCACGTCGCTTGTCATTCCACTCTCGGCAAGCTATGCGGCGCTTGGGAACGTAGGGCAGGGCACAGTAGGAGAGCCTTATACCATAAACGGCACCGCCTATGAATGGGGAGGCCAGCTCACGGTGGCTCATTACAGCCTCAGTGGCACAGCTCAGGTGGACGTTACTCGATATTACAATTCTCCAGGCTATCAGGTGCCTACTCAAATTACCATAAACATTCCACTGGCCGTCACAGTAGTTTCGGTGACAGGACTGCAGGATATTGCCTCATCTCCAGTGACCACAAATTCCACTGACAACGTCGTGACACTGAATTTCGGACCGACAACAGCTCATCTATCAGGAGCTCTTGCTGCAATCACTTGCCGGGCCGAAGACGGCACCACCCAGACCTTGTACGTCTCGGCGCAATGAGGAAGGTGTCTCATGATTTTGCGAGAGCCACTGACTGATGCGCTTCATCGTGTAGAGAAATTGATAACCCGGATCTATCAAGGCCTCCCACCACTGTTTGATCAGGACGAGGTCGTTGAAAAAGATTCCGCGGTGAGCCTTTTGATGATCGGGGAGCTACTGAAGATCAAGAACGATATCGGACTGTGTCTTTTCCCCATTTCACCGGTACAGAGCATCGAACAAGCAAGGAGCGAAAAATGAAACATAGCGCACGCGTTGCAGTTACGGCAATCGCGATTGTACTCACTCTTTCGTTATCAGGTTGCGCAACCTTTGTGCCGACCCCCACCAATGACCCGTTCACCCGGGCGCTTGACACCTACTACGGGAAGCGGAAAGCCGATCAGGCGTGGATGTTGGCATCAGTGTCCACAGCGGCAGCAGGTGCAATCGGGGCGACCACCTTCAACACCCTGAACTCACTGAACCTCATGGATCCGCATGCCGCGACCATCGGGACGGTGATCTCGGCAATCCTCGGCACTCTTGCCGCAGGCAGCACCATCTGGGCGTTTGTGGATTACAGCAGGGCAAACAACGACTACATGGAGACTCTCAAACTGCAGAGTCAGTACTACAACCTCCTGCAGCCTCCACGCCTGATGCGATAAAGGATCACCATGAGTAGAGTTATCTGGCACCTGAAAGTCATCCCCGTTGCTGCCTCGATTCTCCTCCTCTGGACCGCAGGATCGTTGTTCTCGCACCCGATCCTGTACACAAACTTCACTCACTCGATGCCGCTCGGGGTGTACCTCGCAATAGACCGGCAGGCGCGTCCGGGGGACGATGTGGTGTTCGCCTCCGATCT
>Ga0307375_10002909_pt1 | contig 17197 bp, 20 predicted proteins | sample TR1MG_FD_202531 | JGI IMG/M metagenome (GOLD analysis project Ga0307375, IMG submission 202531) | Soil microbial communities from Risofladan, Vaasa, Finland - TR-1 | ecosystem: Environmental > Terrestrial > Soil > Coastal area > Acid sulfate soil | place: Finland: Risofladan, Vaasa | collected... | reverse complement strand
TTTCCGTTCTATCAAGTGCGCGAGGTGGCTGGATTGCGATTCCGGTTTTCGTATTCGTGTTCGTTTATTTTCGTACCACCGGCAGGTTATTAAACAAGTTCCTTCTGGTCATGTTGTCAATCGGGGTAGTGGGACTGCTAGGATACTTCTTCATCGAGCCGATACACCAGCGCTTGTGGATGATCTATTCGGATTTGTCGAAATTTTCAGGCGGCCACGAAGACACGTCAATTGGAATACGCTTGCAGTTGTGGAATGCAGCTTTTCATTTGATTGCAGCGAACCCCGTCTTTGGCGTCGGCGCAGCCGGATTCGCCAGGGCGATGGACGGGCTGAGCGCATCCGGCCTTATTACGCCGACTGCCGCGGGGTTTGGCAAGGGTGAAGTGCATAACGAAATTCTGGCGCACACCGTGCGCTTCGGCATCTTCGGGCTCGCCTCGATATTGGCGGTCTATTTCGTGCCGTTCGCCATTTTTCTGCGGGCGGCACGGTCAAAAATCCGCCAACAAAATGTTGCAGCGATGATGGGCATGTGCGTAACGCTTGGGTTCTTCGTGTTCGGGCTGACCGTCGAAACCTTCGACCTGAAAATGACCGCGGCCTTTTATAGCCTGACCGTGGCTGTGTTGTTGGCGATCGCTACTCACGACAAGCAAACCCAGGCGGGTGCATCGAAGAAACGGTCGTAGAGGCTTGGTTTGTTGTAACTTGACTAACATAGGCCATTGGCCTACTCTACGAACATGGAATTCGAATGGGATCAGGACAAAAGCGATGCTTGCTATATAGAGCGCGGATTCGACTTTGCTTATGTGCTGCGCGCGTTCATGGATGGGGATCGCTTGATCCACAAGGACACGCGTTGGGATTATGGAGAAGATCGTTATCAGCTGCTTGGGACCATCGATGGGCGAGTTTTCTTTGTCGTGTACACCATTCGCGTAACAGTGATTCGAATTATTTCAGCACGTAAAGCCAATCAACGAGAGATAAATGATTATGAAAACAGTGAACGTTAAGATTGACCCCGGGACTCCTGCCGGACTGCCACGGGGTCGTGTGAACAAGGATCGTCTGGATGCCACGAGTGAGAAGGACATTGCCTCGCAAATGGCCAGGGACGATGCGGAAGCCATGCAAGACGCGGCAAAATTCACACGCCGAGTACGCCGTCGCTTGGGACTGAGTCAGCTTGAATTTTCGCAACGTATCGATGTTTCGCTTGAAACGATACGCAACTGGGAACAAGGCAAACGTCGTCCGACCGGGGCAGCCAAGGCGCTTTTAAAAGTGCTCGACAAGGCACCTGAGGCCGCATTGTCCGCCTTGGCTTGAAGCAAAGAGTGAACATTCCCATCGCGGTATAAAACTGAGAGAAGCTCAATCCCATCAATACGCATTGCGCCCGCCAAACCCCCTCCATATTGTTAGCCAGACAATTTTCAGATCCAGCCAGAGCGACCAGTTTTGAATGTAGTGCAAATCACATTCAACGCGCTTCTGCATCTTTTCTAATGTATCGGTTTCACCGCGCCATCCGTTGATCTGTGCCCAGCCGGTGATGCCCGGCTTGACCTTGTGACGCAACATATAACCATGGATCAGGCGGCGATATTCCTCATTGTGCGCCACGGCATGCGGGCGCGGCCCCACTACGGACATGGTTCCCTGCAGCACATTGAAAAATTGCGGCAGCTCATCCAGCGAAGTCTTGCGCAAAAATGCCCCCAATCGAGTAATGCGTGCATCACCCTGCGTTGCTTGCGGAATATCGGCACCATCCTCGCAAACCGTCATCGACCGGAATTTCCATACATTCACCACCTCGCCCTTTAAACCATACCGCCTCTGTTTGAAAAGTGCCGGGCCGTGCGAAGTGAATTTCACCGCCAATGCAATCAACAGCATGGGCAATCCAATAACAGCCAGAATGGCAGAACCCAGAATGATGTCTTCCATGCGCTTGACCCACCCGTCCACGCCATAAAACGGTGTTTCATAAATGCTGATGATCGGCATGCCATTAAAACTGATCCAGCGCGCATTCATCAGTTCAAATACAAAAGAGTCGGGCAGCAAATACAACGAGACCGTGGTATCGGCAAAACGGTTTGCCAGGTCGATGATGCGCTGTTCATCCTGCATCGGTAGTGCAATATAAATAGCATCGATATTTCCGGCATGCGCCTGTACCAGCAATTCTGACAAGTCACCCGCCAGCACGGAGGATGGTTCGGGCGATAATCGTTCAACGGAAAGGTCATCATAAAAACCTTTGAATACCAGCCCTGTCCAGGGCGTCGCATTGATATTCTCAACCATCTGGCGGGCCACACGACTTGTTCCGACGATTGCAACTGACCGGGTATTTTTTCCGTGGCGGCGCAATTCATGCAGCAGCATGCGCACCGACAATCGCGTTACAACCAGCAAGGAAGGGGAAATTATTAACCAGGTTAACACGACACGTCGCGAGAAATTTGCCGATGTCTTGGTAACGAAAGCCATGACCAATACCAATACAAACGCAACAATCCAGATTAAAATGATTTCGACGATCTCGCTTTTAATGGTACCGATGCGCCAAGAGCCATAGATTCCTCGGCCCTGCCCGACCACATAAAAACAAAGCGCAGCAATAACAGCGAATCCAATCTGATATTTTTCGAGGGGTACATCATAAAACCACGCGATAAGATGGAAAGATCCAATTATCAGAAGCGCATCCAATAATCGTTGCAGTGCAGAGATTTTCGGGGTATGGGAGCGAATAAATCCGTTAGTCATGGTGACACACATCCCAAAATGATTCGGCATCATTGCCGTTAAAAATCAGCCTCATTTTGGGAGAAACCTGCAAGTTCCATCTGCCAAAGCGCGGCTTTCCTTTCAAGTAATTGGCGGAAAAAACAACTCGCGCAAATTGATTCATGAGACATTAACCCTATCAAGTAACATAAGTCGCTAATGATAATACCCTGAACAACAGGACAATAAATTACAACCTTGGCAAGGCAGGATTTTACGAGTATTAGTTTTTATATGGTTTTAGTACCGTTGGAAGAGCGGACCATAATTATCAGCGGGTCCACGCAACTCACATTTAGTTTGTTGAGATGCTAATGTGTGTCTAACCTTAATTGATCATGCGGCCATTCACATGGAGAACTTCTCGGCATGCAGGAAAGGTTAAATGGGAGTACGCTCAAATTCCCCTGAAAAGTAATTTTGCATAAAGTTTGTGAATATCTGAAAACATTCTATCGGAAGTGAATAAAAGCGTGAATCTGGAACGGCCAGCATTTCCCATTGACTCTAGCATATTGCGATTAAAATGCCGTATTACATTTGCAATTGATGACGCATCATTTGGTTCGACTAATATCCCAGTTTTTCCGGCCTCCACGATTTCAACAAGCCCCCCAACTGCGCTGGCAATAACCGGTAGGCCTGACCTCATTGCCTCTACCGCCGTCAAACCAAAACCCTCCCAACGCGAAGGCATAACTAAGACATCTGCGGATTGATAAAATGACTGAAGTCTTTCTCGAGATTGCCAGCCAACGAGGGAAATATTTATTGGAATTGTTGGCAAAGGTTCGCCGCCGATTACTGGTGCCCCAATTAGATAAGCATACGCAAGATCTTCAACTTGACTCATTGCACCGATAAAAGTATCAACACCCTTTTGGCGATCAAAGCGACCTACAAATAATACTCTAAGCTTATCATTAGGCCATGCTATATTCTCAGCGGAATATTTAACATCTGGCGATATTCCGTTATAGATGACATGCAAACGCGAAGCAGGGATACCAATTAGAAGACCAGAATCATATTCATGTTTCGAAATACAGATTATCGCGTCACATAGTCGCGACCATGCTTGCTCAATACGTTTAACCAAGTAGGTAACAAACCAAGAATTATCCCTGTTGAACGCCCACCCATGGGGACAATATACAATTTTAGGCCGCCCAAACCTAAACCACGAAAGAGGACGTACCGAAAACCCGGCAAATGAAGAATGAATATGAATAACGTGTGGTTGAAAAACACGCAATTCATTATTGACTTGTTTGGTAAGCTCCCAAGTATTTAGTAACCTACTACCACGGTCTCGGAAGCCAACAATCGAATCTTCAGGAACATGTTTGATATCAGTAGTGTGTAAAGCCGGGAGAATCACCTTTACAGCGTGAGTGCCATATACCTTCATTTGCATAGGCAATAATTCATCAAGATAGGAAGCAATTCCTCCAATTGCAGTTTCTGTTACATGCAATACCCGAAACCCGGTAGATAAATCTTTATCGCAGATATTTTGCTTTCCCATATGGAGGCCACGTTTGAATAACGGTAAAAGACGCACGCTCACATTATATGCAGAACGCCTGACCTGCAAATAGCTGATTGTAAGTCTCTGCCATGGAATAGCGGGCAGGCCTCTGCTCTATGACTCGTTCGGCGTCCGCATAAGCAATTCGACAATTGCGTGCTATGGCGATTCCTTTCATTTCTGGCTAAATGTCGGATCAGATTTTGATACTACCCCTAATTGAGGTTCCAGAGACCCAACTAAGATTCTCTCCAATGCAGCAGATTGGTTATAAAAATGAGCAAGGAACTTTTGCCCGTTCATAACCAAAGCGTGTCGCATATCTTCATTTTCGATGAGTAAAACTATATGTTCAAAAAATGAATTGGCTTCTGTGGCTACCATAATGTGCTTCCCATTAACCAATCCTGTCCCTTCATTTCCGACAATAGTCGATACAACAGGCAGTCCCGCACAAATGGCATTCAAAGTCTTTAGCTTTACGCCAGCACCATTGAGCATGGGGTTAATAAAAATCATCGCTTCATCGTATAACAAAGTCAAATCTGGAGGAGATTTGACAAAAGAGATATTTGTTCTCGTAGAGAAAAGATCATCCAGTTGCTTGCAATCGGCCCCACGCACGTTACCTGCTACGTTCAAAATATAATCCGCATAACGATGCGTAAGAGCATCATGAATGTGCTCTATATACCAAATCAAGCCTTCAATATTATTGGGCATGAAGAGGCTGCCAACATATAGCACGTTTTTTCTATCACGCTTGACATATGCCCTCATGTTATTCACATCAACTGCAGCTGGCAGAAAGAAGTGATTGAATTCCGGGAATTTACTCTCATAGTGCATTTTTTCATCATGGGAAACATGCAGCATTCCCTTCAGCTTGATTTTTGGCAGTACAAATTTCTCATGGAGATAAAATCTTATTGCATCCGAGACATAGTAGATTTTCTTCAAGACATTCCTGCTTGATTTGGCCAAGCTAATAAAATAACTGATTTCATTGTTATTGACCCGCAAATAGATATCTTCGATATTCAAACATTGGGCAATTTTTTTAACGACTTCAATGACGTAATATCCATCACAAATAATAGTATCGAATTTAACCGACTTCATAAGCATGCAAATCCTATGGATTTCAATTTCATTAATTCTGGATTTCATTTGAAATGGAAGTAAAGAAAACAAGTTTGTTACGTTGTAGCTTCTGTGAATAACATGGCTTTGCACGCAGTATTCACTCATTACCCCAATAGACTCATTTTCCACCCTTCCCTTTGTCGTTGCGACCAGATAAACATTGAAACCATTAGCATGCAAAGCGCGAATTTTGTTAAACGAGTCAACAGGTCCTGCGTAATTCAGCGGATAGGGGAAGTCTTGTGCTACAAGCAAAACGCTTTTTCTCATGCAGTTATGGGTACACATATATCAATAATTAATAAAAAGACAGGGCTGGCTTGATGCCATCGACCTTGCTCCTGACACAAATGATGAGTTTAATTTCCGATATGTTGAATACAATCTCCATGCTGCGGATATATTCATACCGATGCTGGCCATAAGGAAATGGAGAATAAAATGAATTGTATCCGATGCAAGCGGAGATTCCAGCGACGGATAGTCATGAATTAGGTGATATGTACCTCCATAAACTTTGCGCTGCTCATCAATTCGCATATAAGATAATATACGCGTGAGCATCACTTGGCGATTTTCGAAACAAGGAATGGGTTTGCATCTGTAAGTTTAGTGATAACGCTTGCAGCAGCCGTATCATTGAACTTGGATTCTTTTTCAGACATAGGGCTGAATAACAGGTTACATTTTATGCCGGCAGCCAATCCGGCCTTGATGTCTGATTCTTTATCGCCCACCAGAACCGAATGTTTCAAATCGATACTGAACTCTTCAGCTGCCTGGAGAATCATCCCAGGCCCCGGTTTCCGAAAAGGTGAATCCGCCTTGTAATGTCTAATTCCGTACTCGGGATGAAAGGGACAAAAGTAGACCTTGTCGATTGCAGCTCCCCTCGTCTCAAATACACTGCACATCCACTCGGTGACTTCCAAAAATTCCTGCTCGGTATAATAACCCCGGCCTATTCCGGCCTGATTGGTAACGACGAAAACCAGGTAACCCAGTTCTTTGGCGTGACGACACAACTCAAATATACCTTCGACGAATTCGAACTGCTTCTGCGTGCAAACATAAGCGTAATCAACATTGATCACGCCATCACGATCCAGGAACAGCGCGGGCCGCAAACTCAAATGCACACCCCGGCCAATTCTGTTTGTGCCCGAACAAAGTCCTCCGGTATCCCGATATCGATGAACTGTCCCTTGGTGATGAACACATCGAAATGCTGCTGCATGACGGCTTGGGCAAGGAAATCCGCTTCCAGAGAAAACGTGGTGCCGCAAGGAATCCCGTCAAGAGCATTCCTGGGCAAGACATAACATCCTGCATTGATCAGACCCGGACCGGTAAGTCCTTTCTCGCGGAAGCCAGACACGCGGTTATTCGCAGTATCCAAACGACCGTAGCGTGCTGTGTCCGACACTTCGCGCGCCACGATGATTGGAACACGACGGGCTTGCCACTGGGCCTCTACTTCGGCTGCCTCCACATCTAGGTAAGTATCGCCATTGAACACGAATACATGGTCAGCGATACACCGCTCAAGTGCCACGCGTATCGCACCACCTGTGCCCAACGGAGCGTCTTCGACCTCGTATATCAGTTCCATGCCAGCGAAGTGGTCACCAAAATATCCGATAATTTTTTCAGACAAGTAGCCCAATGACAACACTACCCTGCTGAACCCTTTGCGTGCAAGTGAGTTGAGCAGGATCTCCAGAAAAGGACGGCCAGCTATCGGAGCCATGGGTTTGGGGAGATCGGGTACCGCCTGCCGCAGCCGCGTACCAAACCCGCCGGCCAGAACGATCGCCTCCATCAGTTGGAGGACTTGAATACAGTGGGTTTCATAAAATCCTCCACGCTTGGGTACCGTGCTTGGTAAAGTGACAATTACTTACCTGCCCCTCAAAGCCATTCAATGTGCGTATCACATCCATGCGGTTTTCCGGTGGCACGAAGAACATCATGAAGCCCCCACCGCCTGCGCCGGAAACCTTCCCGGCAAGCGCCCCGGCTTGGATGGTCGCGTTGTAGATTTCATCGATATGCGGATTCGAAACCGTCCTCGCAGAACGTTTCTTGCTCTCCCATCCTTGGCGCATCGACTGAACGATCCCGTTAAAATCACCTTTGAGCAGGCATTCCTTCATCACCAGCGCTTCATGTTTGATCTGATGCATTGCCTGGATCGCATCTATCGCCCCGCTGTTGACGTTGGCGCTTTGGTCGGCGATGATCTTGGCCGACTCGCGCGAGACTCCGGTATAGAACAACAACAAAGAGGCTTCCAATTCGCAGATGATCCAGTTCTTGATGCGCAGCGGATTGATCACTGCACGACCATCGGCATAGAACTCCATGAAGTTGAAGCCGCCAAAGGTGGCTGAATACTGATCCTGCCTTCCGCCTTGCAAACCACAATCAACCCGCTCAATCTTGAAAGCAAGCTGGGCGATGGCATAGTCATCCAGCGGCAAATTGAGCAACTCGGCAAAGGCCCGGATCATCACTACCACCAGGGTTGAGGATGACCCCAAGCCCGAACCCGCCGGCGCGTCACAAAAGGTGCTCAACTCCATCGCAATGCGCTTGCCGCCGTTGAATTGCTGGATCATCTCGTTGTAAACCGCCTTGTGCAGATCAAGTTTGCCACTCAACACCAGAGGCTCATCAATCGCCTTGACCTTTTCCATTTGCTGATCGGTCGAAACTAACCGGACATAAGGCTCTTCCAGGGTCTTGATTACCGCATAGGCGTAACGGTCTATGGCGGCGTTGAGGACATAGCCACCATGAATATCGCAGTAAGGCGAAACATCGGTCCCGCCACCGGCGAGACCGAGGCGAAGGGGCGCGCGTGCACGAACGATCATAAGAACCTCACCGATTTAAAGTGGCTTATCATCAGTGAATGGTGGTGCGCCCTCATTTGAGAGCTTGAGTGTTTGCAAATCGTTCCTGTACTGATTGAGATGCAAGCGCATTTCACGCTCGGGCTGACCGCCTAGGTGCTGCCAACGTCCTCCAGCGGCAACTTCTTCCGTGGGCCGTTTGCGAATAACGAATTCAATGCCGCATTCTGCAACCGGAGTGAGCGTCTGGTCATAACGAGGAAGATTGAATCTGTATGTGGCAGAGAGCTGCTCCATCCGAACAAGCTCGGCCTCCCCTCCCAACTCACGGACAAGATCGATCAAATTCAACGAACGCTCACTCCATGAATGGGTCTTGAAGATCGTAAATGTCCACTTATGATCGCGGTTGAAAGTGCTTGGGAACACTCCCTGTTCGTACAAATCTTCATCTGGCACGGTCACGACAAGATAACCGCCTGGGCGAACTGCGCGCAGCCAATGACGAAGGCCCTCGCGCGGATTGACCAAATGCTCAAGACAATGGCTGCTATGCACAAAGTCAAGCGCCCCATCCGGGACCCCATTGAGGAATTGCGCATCGCCGTCTTCCCAGTCCCAGGTTCTGACGCAGCTCATCTGTGGGAATAGTTCCTTGTATAGCGACAATGGGTCCGGCTTGCCGCCTATATCCAACCCAGAACCCACAAAATATCGTCTGATAAAATTTGGGTCGCACATGCGACGCTGGATGGACTTGCTACATTCTTTCATTGAGCTGTATCTCCAATCTGTTGCGGATTATTAACAAAATGACCAAGTGGACCGGCTGGATTTAGATATAAACGATTTAAAGTTGATTCAAGACGCTTTTCAACATATCCAAAACCAGCCAAAAAAGCACTTACCGAATCAATATAATCCCCATTCTCTATGAGAATTCCAGGCAAATGCCTGCTAATTGTTATGGAGCTACCTTTTAACACTTCCAACTCAAAACCTTGAACATCAATTTTTATAAAAGATGGTGCTATCTCAAACTCATCAAGAGTCCTGACATCACAAACAATTTCATCAACACTAAATGTGTAACCGAGTCTATCTTTGGTAACACTACTAAACAAAACTGATCGATCAAAAGTACCCTCTTACAACAAGCGAATCCCGGTTCCAGCGACTGGAACAAAAAATGGCATTTTATCATGTGCACTCCCAAGACCTAAAAAATACAATAAAACTCTGTGCTTTAGAGGCCATATCCTAGCTAGCTGATTTAATGAATTTCTACAAAGTGGGTTTGGCTCAAAGGCGATAATATTCAGCTTACTATTTGCATTAAAAATTGAAACAATTGATTGGCCTACATTTGCACCAATATCGATAACCAAAGCTCCTTTATTTATAAACTTTAAATACTCGAAGCCTGGCTCGTGAATCTTTCCACTCACTAATCTTATTAGCAGTTCGATAAACCGCACTTTGTCATATACATAAGAGTTTTTGATAGCCCCTTTTATTAGCTTTCTCATAAATCATGTTCCCGCATCCGTAAGACCAGCCATTCCTTCGTGTTTAATATGATTCGACTGGTCATGATAATTTCCAAACTGCTTTTTCCTAAATGCTTCACTATAGGCCACCCCAAACACCAAAGATAGATTGTAAAGGCCTACGCCATCAGAATAGGTACTGATCGCCAACACAGAGAAAATAACTGCCGCTGTGAGCGGCAAACTGCTGACATTTCTAATGCGGCGAATCAATTCAACAAAAAAGAGCACAAAGATAATCAAAAATGGCCAACCAAAAATAATCAAATAATTAAAAAGGAACGTCTTGGCGCTTACAAACTTTGAGGTGCCATTGAAGTAAGGGATAACCTCAGAAAAATTGAGTTTTCTGCCACTGTATTTATCGACAATGTAGGCAGCCTTTGGCCCATATTCCGATATGGCCGGTAGATACCCTGTAAACCCAACACCCAGTGGATTTTTTATTGCAATGAATACAGCCGTCATTGCCATCGTGCTTCTGGTCGCGAGTGATTTGGTTGCGCTGGTTGCGCTGGTTGCGCTGGTTGCGCTGGTTGCGCTGGTTGCGCTGGTTGCGCTGGTTGCGCTTCCAAATAGTTTGGTTGTCATGCCCGATAAGGCTACGCTAGCATACAACATGATTATCAATACCGCGAAAACCTTCGTCGCCAATGGTAACCTCATTATGACTACCGTCCCTAATGCGGCGATTAAGAATGCAATTGATCCACCTTTGGAGTCAGCATATAAAACCAAACAGGCAAGAGGAATCAAAATTATCAGTCTTGCAAAAGTGCTACGTATAAAATGGATAGTGAGTAAACCTAACGTCAAAAGTTGAACTGACAATGTACTACTTTCGAGCGCAAAGCCTCTTGGCCTCATATTCATGTTTTCATAAAAATGAAAGAAGGATCCACCAGGCCATAGCCCACCCACCGTCAAGTAATCATTTAACGCCACTCCTAAAACGGCAATCAAAAATGCGGTATATATTGCAGGTGCAATATTAAATTTCTCATAATCGAGTAAAAATATTGGGTAAATAAAAAATAGGCCAAGAATCCCAATTTTTATAGCCTTAAAAACCAGATCCGTACCGTGGCTCTCAAAGCCTAAAATGAACAAGTACAAAGTGCTAAGTAAGATGCTATAGATCAGCATCCCTACAAAAATGCGCGAAGGTTTAACCCCCTGATAAATGGACTTTGAAATATGCAAAATTATCAAACCAGCGAGTGGTATGACTGACAAGCTTGCGCCAAAATACCCCAAGGCACTTTCCTGCAGCAACGTGTCCTGAAAAGGAATAAGAACGATGAATAGAAAAACAAGCACAGATTCGCTATAGTTTACCCCGCCATGGGCACCGCTCATGAGTTGTCGAAAGTTATGATGCATAAGGCTTTGGCAGATACGATATAAGCGAGCACCATAATCTGATCAAAAACTTTAAGCCCCTCACGCGCCAATATACAGAAGTGGGCGGACTAAAATTCATATCGTGTACATTTAACTTGTCTACAGAGACACCCCAACTTTCAGCGTAATGGCTCCCTATTTCTATGGAAAGCCATCGCGAATATAAATTACAGACGGATTGAGGTATTGGTACTTTGCTCTGCAGCTCCCTGCGAATCTGAATGCTTTGAGACATGAATTTTTCTACCACATCCCACCTCAGGCTCTCATTCTGGTTGATGCGATATGTTGCCAGCTTCTTGTTAGTCAAGAGGATTGAATACATTGATTGGAGCCTGACAAAAAAAACAAAGTCAGCGCTGGGATAAGCAGCGGGATTGAATCCACCGGTATGAATAGCTGACTCTTTGTGGAGTAACACACCGAGCGACCCACAGTGAGGGTTTTCAAGAAAATAATCGCAAGCAGTCAATTTGACTAATCTGGTGGGCCTTAACATTTGAATGATCCTTTTGACCACACTCCCATAACGTCTAGATTTTGATAACGTGTCTCCGCAAACTTTACGTTCATCTCTAATAAACGCACCACAAGCTACCATTTTGATGTTTGGCCTAGTTCCCAATAACTCTAAGCAATAAGCTAAATAATTACATTCCAGCAAGTCATCGTCATTCAGAATTGTCACCCAGGTGCCACGCGCAAGAGAAATGCATCTATTCCAATTAGCAAACATGCCAATATTGCTTTCATTTCGAAAGAGGCGCAGATTGCTTGCAGAAATTGAATTGATTAGATTATCAACCTTCAACGTCATTACCGAATCCGGGTCGTTATCCACCACCACTACTTCAAATGGTATGGAGGTAGTCTGAGCTAAAGCGGACACCACTGCTTCACGAAGCAGTTCGGGACGACGGTAGGTCGGAATCATAATAGAAACTAATGGCTTAATGGACGATATCGATTCCTTTATACATATGGAACGGACTTCTTGATGGCTGGCAAAACTATCAACATATGCGAGTATTTGAAAATCGTCATTCATAAATAAATTTCTTGAGTCCTCTGAAGCCGCTGCTTACCACATGAAAAAAAGAGCAACCCATCTTCCTTGCTGCCTCCAGCGGCCACTTCCAATTATTGTAAGCAACCTGAACTACACCCTGCGATATTACCAAGCCCCATGCGCCAAGATGAAATACTATAACCAACAATGCACTGAATATCACAATGGCTAAACCGGATACTAATGCTGCGCGAACAAAGAGCACTTCGTTAAACGTTGTAAGATAGCTTGCACAAAGGCTGTGATTCATCTCAAGAAACATAATAACGATGAATACAAGTAGAAGGTCTGTATCCAAAAGATGGGTCTTGCTACCAATCACTGCTAGAAGTGTACTTCCGCACAAGACCAACGCCGTTGCACCCAAAAAGAAAACTAACCAACCGGTCGCCAATGCGCGTCCGAAGTTTGCAATGGCCCTTTCTTGCTTGCCGCGAACCTGATCGGCATTCAAGCGTGGCATGCTTAAATTAAGTATCACCCCCGACAGGCCAACAAGTGTAAGCAGTATCTGAAACGTCAATCCGTAACTCCCGGCTTCCTTTAGTCCTATAAAACTCGACGCAATTAAAATATTGGCGCGAGTAATGAGAAATGATCCAAGGAATACCCAACCTAGCCGCTTAGCGTTAGGCCATAGTATGGGGACAAGTGATATGTTCTTTTCTGAGCATTTGGCAACTTTTATGGCTGACATTTTTTTAAGGCCATCACGCCAATAAAATCTCCTTGCCAATATGCGACTGATTACGCTAGATGCCAAAGAAGCAATGCCAAGACCCGTCAAGCCAAAACCTCCGACCAGTAATACGCTTCCAAAAATAATCATTGCCAATCGGCTGACAACAACAACTATATTAGCTTTAGTTACATCGCCGCGCCCCTGCAGAAATGCATTGAAATATCCATAATAAAAATTAACGACGTAGCCCAAGGCGAATATCAACCACGCAGGTATAACGTGGCTTGGGGACATCGTTTGCGGAAGAATTGACAAAAGATATGCCGAACCGACACCGGATAAAGTGACCAGTGCCGCAACTGACACGCCAAAATAAATTTTGCGCGCCGATAAAAAAAGTTGTTGTAACAGCTCAACATTAAGTGGTGTGTCCTCAGATGCAGGAATATAACCATAACCTTCCAGCTTTTGCGCACCTGCATAGATGTAAGCCACATTGCGGGCGATGGTAGGCTGAAATCCAAGCTCAAGTAATTGAGCCAGCCCTGCCAAAGCGATAAATACAAACCAAAGGCCGACTTCTTCCGGCAGCAAGTAGCGCAGAACTAACGGTAAGAGCAAAATTCCCGCAGCGACATTTAAACCCTGAGCGAGAAACCCCCAGTGTATATCGCGCATGGATATAGATCGATGGGCTGTCACTGCTGCTTCAAAATATTGGCGAAATTGAAGGCAAGGCAACACGCCGAATACCTTCAGCAAGGCTGACTTTTGGATGCCACCCTACCAAGGAACGGCCTTTGTTCCAGGGCACCATTACTTCCCGCGAACGATAGCTGCGCTTTCCCCAGTCTATGGGCAATTTCATGCCAGCCACCTTTTCGTAGATTGAAACCAGTTCTGTAAGCGGCAACGGTTTCCCGGATGAGACGGCATACACTTGGTGGCCTGCAGGAAGCGTGTCGAGCGCATCAATTGCACAAAGGTAGGCATCGATTACGTCATCTATATATACAAGGTCAATCAGTTGCTCGCCGGGCGACATGGCGAACATTTCCTGGCTCTTGGCAGTCTTATTCAAGAGATGAAAAAGTTTGGGTCTGGGATCGTCTGGCCCATAGGTATCAAAAAGCTGCAGGGTGACGGCCTTTATTGAAGTGGCTGCGGTAAAGTAGGCAAGAATATCATCAAAGGCTTGTTTGGTTGCCGCATACAAGCAAACTGGGTTGTACTCATCATTGTTATAGTGTTGCCATGAGGTTCCCGTGTTAACAATTTGGCTTACCTCATTGACTCTCATCGCCTCCATCAGTTGGCTTCCAAACAGTACATTACTCAGAACCAATGGTTCAATATCCTTGGCTTCGTGCTGAGAAAGGAACAACGAAGCCAGATGGAATACCACATCGGGTTTTGCTTCAGACACTAGGCGAATCATTCCTTCAGTGGTGCCATCATGCATATGTTTTGCTGCTTGTGAGAACTCTGGTGTGGCGGGTAGGTGCGAACCTTTACGGGTCACAATATGTACTTGCCAGCCCTCTCGTGCCAAGCGAGCAACAAGATGGCCGCCGATATATCCCGATGCGCCGGTGACCAAGGCTACCCGAGAACTCGAACCTAATGTTATTACAGCATTACTCATAATTGAATGGACTCACAAAGCCTTCCAGTGTGGGTAGCTCCTCGTCGCGCGCTGATAATATAACTCCCGTTGACGGCCATGGAATTCCGACGGAGTTCCACAATATCCCCTTATCATGACCAGGCGAATAGATAGTGCTGACCTTGTACACCATGATAGATTGATCACTGCGTGCGCAGAATCCATGTGCAATCCCTTTTGGGATATAAATACTGTTGGCCTTGGCTGCGCTCAGTTCAAACAACGCATAATGCCCATAAGTTGGAGAGCCGACTCTCAAATCAACGACCGCGTCCATCACCTCACCTTTGACGCAGTACACCATTTTGACGTGGTCCATGGGTGGTAACTGAAAGTGCAAGCCTCGAACCACGTTCTTGTGTGAAACGGAGTAATACTCTTCTGCAAAGTTGGTTTCCAGGCCTTGAGCTGCAAATGCTTGTTCGTGGAATACTTTCACAAATCGACCACGAGCATCATCAACCACTTTGGGTTGTATTTCAAAGCAACCATTCAAGTTGCTTGGTTTGAGCTCGAACATTTAGAAGTTCACACCAAAAAACGTTTCGATCTTCTCGACCACGAAACTCAGCATCTCTTCGCTCAGGCCGGGATACACGCCGATCCAGACTGTGTCGTTCATTATCCGGTCGGTATTGGTGAGCTCGCCGCTGACGCGGTAAGTCCGGCCTTCGAAGTAGGGCTGACGGGTGAGATTGCCGGCAAACAGCAGGCGCGTGCCGATCTTGTATTGATCCAGGTATTTCAACAGCTCAACACGCGCGATACCAGCCGATTCGCGCAATGTGATCGGGAAGCCGAACCAGGATGGCTCGCTGCCTGCGGTTGCTTCGGGCAGGATCAGGAATTCTTCGCAGGATTTCAGGCGTTCTTTGAGGAAGGCGAAATTGCGTTTACGCGCCTCGACGAAACCCGGCAGCCTATCCATCTGCGCCAGTGCACAGGCGGCCTGCATGTCGGATATCTTGAGGTTGTAGCCCAGGTGCGAGTAGGTGTATTTGTGGTCGTAGCCCATGGGTAAGGAACCCAATTGCCAGCCAAAGCGTTTGCCGCAGGTGTTGTCCTTTCCCGGACCGCAGTAGCAATCGCGGCCCCAGTCACGAAACGATTCGATGATGGTGCGCAACTCGCCGGCCCTGGTGAATATCATGCCGCCCTCGCCCATGGTGATGTGGTGCGCAGGATAGAAGCTGCAGGTGGCGATATGGCCGAAAGTACCGACATGCTGTCCTTTGTAGCGCGAACCGAGCGCGTCACAGCAATCCTCGATGACCCAGAGGTTGTGTTTTTTTGCCACGGCCATGACCGCATCCAGATCGAACGGGTTGCCCAGCGTGTGGGCGATCATGATGGCCTTTGTCCTGGGGCTGACCGCCGCCTCGATCTTGTTCGGGTCGATGTTGTAGGTGGGGATGTCCACATCCACGAACACCGGCACCATGCCGTTCTGCAGCATGGGGTTCACCGTGGTGGGAAAACCTGCCGCGACGGTGATGACTTCGTCGCCCGGCTTCAACGCACGTGCCCCCAGCTTATGCGAAGTAAGTGCGGTAAATGCCAGCAGGTTGGCCGATGAACCGGATGTGGTGGTCAAGGCGTACGGCACGCCGACGAATTCGGCGAAGCGCTTTTCGAATGCCTCATTGAAGCGCCCGGTGGTGAGCCATCCGTCCAGGGATGCCTCGACCATGTTCGTCAGTTCGGCAGCACCCAGTACCTTGCCGGAAGGTGGCACGACGCTGGTGCCGGGTTGAAATTCCTTTTCACGGTATTTGAGTGCTGCAAGATTCGGGATATCTAACGTCACCAAACGGCGCAGTACCTGTTCATATCCTTTGTCGCTAAGTTGTGCGACCGGCTTTTCAATTCGGCTGATATGCAAATTAAAAATCTTGTCCACTCGTATGTGGCTTTGGTGTTTGAGTGGCTCTCCCGAAAAGTCTGCTGATTCGAGGGCGAAACCATGTGCTTCATTAACCGCTGTCCTGGTAATGAACACGATGCGTACATCATCGTTTTCATCCTTGCCGGACAAGGCCAGCACGGGTCTTTTCTTTTTGTTGCTCGGATCGCTGAACGGGTAGTGCGCACTGTAAATCGTGCCCGGAATAATCTCAAAGGTCATTCCAGCAATCCTCTTCTGCGCTGTTGAGGACATTCCTGGCAAAACCGCTTTCATCCATCAGCTGTGCCATAGCCAAACCTTCTTGCTGCGCTGCCGCTTTGGAAGATGCGCGAGGAAAAACGACAACCTCGACTTCGTCACCCATTTCGGGCGGAAGAACCAGATGAATGGTATGGTTTGCGTCTGCCGTTAGTTGTTTGCGTAATACGCCACTCATGTTCGTACCCTTTTTGCGTAAATTTCAATTTGTTCCAGCGTTGCTGCATTCATGTTTTTACTCTGCTGATAATCTCTATGCCACTTCACGATTTGTTCCAGCGTTTCATCCAGATGCCATTTTGGATGCCAATCCAGG
>Ga0307375_10002908_pt1 | contig 17203 bp, 7 predicted proteins | sample TR1MG_FD_202531 | JGI IMG/M metagenome (GOLD analysis project Ga0307375, IMG submission 202531) | Soil microbial communities from Risofladan, Vaasa, Finland - TR-1 | ecosystem: Environmental > Terrestrial > Soil > Coastal area > Acid sulfate soil | place: Finland: Risofladan, Vaasa | collected... | reverse complement strand
AAGATGATCACACCCATGAGATTTTGCTTAGAAATGCGCTCATTCACGTTGTGCAACGTATCGACCAACTCTTGTGAGAGGATGTTCGGGGCGAAACGGAAGATGTTGTCGCTCAAGCCCCACATGTGCCTCGTGTCTGTGTTGCCAACCATGATGCCAGGAGTCACTAATACATGCGGAAAAGTAGATCTAATCACTGAAGAGAAGCGCCTGAAGGCGTTGGAGTCAGGACTGGAGACCGGCGCTGGTTCGATGCTATCCAGGATCTTGAACTCGAATCGAGGATCAACTTGCAAGAATACATGCTCCACGTGGTCCACCACGGACTTCACGGTATCTAAGGGGCTAATTCTGAAGTTGAGATGAACTTTCGCGGTGTTCGGGAGGACGTTTCTCTTCTCTCCTCCGTTGATGATGGTCACAGCAGTTGTGGTACGCACAAGAGCGTTCGTGCCAGGCTTTTGGACAAATTGGTTAAGTATGAGTGGTTTGAAGAGAAAGACGTTGGAGAAGAGAAGACGGAGAGGGTATTCCATGTCCGGGGCAATGCGTTCCAGCAACAGTCGTGCAATACCTTCAAATCTGGCAGGCATGGGGTTGGCCTCCAAATTGGAGACAGCTTTCGAAAGTAGGCCAATGATGGTGTTGCGGGGAGGGATGGAGGAATGTCCAGCCGTGCCCGTCAATGTCACTTCAAGGTCCAACGAGCCTTTCTCTGCTAATCCGACCGGAGCAGTGGGTTGTGTAACACCAGGTACGACGCCATCCAGAATAGGCATGCCCTCGTCGTGTATGAACTCGAACTTGAGGTTCTGGCTTCGCAAGTACTCTGACACCGCGCATGCGCCTTGGTAACCAGAAATCTCCTCATCGAAACCAAAAGTGATGTAAACGTCTCGAGAGGGTTTGAAACCATCCTGAAGAAGGCGAGTGACGGCGACCAAAGTTCCCAGCAACATTTGCTTATCGTCTATTGCTCCACGTCCCCAAATTTCAGTCTCTGTAATGTGACCACTAAACGGAGGATAGGTCCAATTACCATTGCCAGCCGGTACAACGTCAAGGTGGGACATGAGAAGGATTGGAAGCTGTTCCGAATTCGAAGGCGAAGCGCGCCACTTGAACACCATGCTGTAGTTACCAACGGGGATCTTCTCCATACCAGACCAGAATTGCGGAAAGTTCACTTCAATATACTTGTAAAACGCAGTGACTTGAGACAGATTCACCAAGTTTGGATCCTCCCAGGACACGGTTTGGAATTGGATCAACTTCGAAAGATGCTGTGGATCACAATGAGTTGGAGCCGAGTCAGAATGACATGAAAAAGGTGCTACTGAAACACTAGAAGAGAATGGCGCACATTGTAATAGGATTGATCGGCAGGGATTTGCTTGTCCTTGAGAAGAGAGTTGGGGGGCTCCTGGTTCGACTCCTTCAGATGGCTGTTGAGGAAGGCGCCCAGAAGTACCACTAAGATGGCAAACAATACATTAGGAAGCACTTTTCGGTAGGTGGGGACTGCCATGATGGGAACCAAGTGCACACAGGGCGCGAGATGAATCGAATGAGGCGCAACTTACAGCAAGAGAGAAGCCGACGCGATCACTCTCACTCTGACGACCTTGTTGACCCAATCCCTCCTCATTCTCTTCGCACGTACCCTTCCTACGCCCTGTAGGGCCGCCGTCTCGAATCGCATCCGTTGTGTGGAGAAGGACACGCAATTGCAGAACGGTGAACGCCCCCCGCTCCGTCAACACAATTCCCGCTCTCTCGACATCACTATGTCGTCCAATACTGCGAAAATCTACTATCTACCTCCTCTGGCTACTCGAGTCAAGCAGATCAGTCGTGCGCAGCAGCTATTAGAGTCTCGTGGATTCAAAGTAAAGGTTGTTGAATCACGTCAGCTCAGTCCTGGCGATAGGCGCGCACTTGAACAAGGTGGACTCCCCTTCCCGGTTGCCTTTCTACTTGGTAAATTCATTGTATGTAGCTGCGTTCATATCGGTGATCACCCAACCTTGCATTCAGGTGCATCTCTTCCGCCCTCCACTTCTACTTGAATCCTGGCTTTAGATTAACCCAACTCTTGCAACATTACTTGGAAATTGTAGAGTATCGAGGACATAGAATCTGAATTAGACAAAGCACAGGCTGCTCAACCTCCGCAAGCATCGCCAATCAAGGCTCCCGCTCCTCACGTAGTCGATTTCTCGCTTGGCGTGTCCCCTCCTGGTCCGCAATCCATATGGCTCCCTCCTTCTGAACAAGTGGTCGATTCTCCATCGCCTCGTCGGTTCATCTCACCAGAAGAAGAAGCGGACGAATCAACAGAGGAAGAAGAGCGCCCAAAACCGATCACTTCCCCGCCCTCTCACAATCCCTCTCATCCTCCCGGCTTCCCAGTGCAGAGTGACCTTTCCCCTTTTGGCGGTGGAGGCTTGGTGTTGGAGGAGATTGACGACTTTGGCCTCGAATCGTACGACTTGAATGCGGCCCCGGCTGTCGGTGCGCCCGTGGCCTCCTCCTCGGCCGCTCAGGCACCCACCAGCATCCCCACCTCCTCCTCGAGTTCCCAATTCCCTGCTTCGGGGTCACCCTCAACGTCATTCACACAACAACGCCTCCCTGGCCCATCAGTGGAAGGTAGTAGCATCCCTGTGGCAGTCAACACGCAAGAGGCTTCCGGCGCGGTCGCTCCCAAATCCGATCCCCGCACGGAGAAGCTCAAGTGGCTCTTCAACGGCATCAAGCAATACTGCGAGACGGCAGAGTTCAAGCGCGCTGTGAATCTACTTGGAAAGACTGCAGATATCGTCGAGACGCAAGCAAAGTCGATCTGGAGTTACTTTGGGTGGGGTGGTCAGGCACAACAACCGCAGCAACACCCTTCCTCCTCCCCTCCCTCGTCTTCTTCACCATCATCACCAGCATCGTCGTCAACATCACCTGTACCAACTCCCCCTCCTGATAATGAGCTCACATTGACCCTGCTCGTCGTTCGCACCAATTGGTGGGGTAGAGACCAATACAGGTTCCTCAGATTCGAACAGTCCTCCTTCGTGCGCCTCCGAACCGACACCCTCGAGGAGTGTGAGCGTACCCCCTATGAGTCTCTCATTGCTGCTCAAGTCACTGGATCTACCATCAAGTTCAGATACATCCAAGGCGAGACGAATGCAGAGATCGCATACAACTTTGGCGATCCGGAAGTCGCGCGAATGATCGCCGAAGCACTCAAGTTCCTGAAGGGCAAGGGGTCTATCACTGTATCATACATTGGAAATTGACTTTGTACAAACGAATGAACCATATTGTACTTCTACTAGAGCTCGCGTGCAGGCTCCTTTCGAGCATGATCAGATCGACGCCCTCATTCACTTCATTCATACCAAGACATGGCGTTCTCCCTTGTTACAGAGAGTTTCCACCACACAGCTGAAGAAGGAAGCATTCTACTCCGCCAGACGTCCGTTGTCGCATACGACAACGTCATACGCACCGAGACGACCGCACTTTCAGAACTTCGCTCAGTCCCGTCGAGCTCGGACCTTTCCACATATACCACTGCCCACCATGGCTGAAGAGAAGGATTTGCAACTACTTGAGCAAGCCTTGTCCAAGTTTGGGTTCGCTTCTGACGCGCAATTCCCTTCCCTCACCGAAACTCTTCTTCCTCCCTTGATTGAGAAGCTATCCTCTCCTAGTCCTCAAGTTCGATCGAAAGTACGCGTTTGAACCTGATTATGTTCGTTTCAGCCTTGTTTTTGGTGTTTCAAATTCTGGAATTCGGACATGACGAATCTGTTGCCTGCCTACTCTCTTTCGTACTCTGTTGATGCATTTCTGCTTTGCTTACTCTGCATTTTGGTGTGCTGCAATCCGTTCTATGTCTATTAGGTCCTAAAAATCCTCTCGCATGTTAATCAACGCTATAAAGCCGAGCCGTCTTGGAAGCTGCCTACACAATCACTGTTGAAGCTATTGTCGACTTTGCCGTCCACCCATGTTCTGTCCTACAACTTCTTGATGTGCTATTTGGTGTCTGCTATGGAAAGAGAAGACGCAACGGGGAAAAAGGCTGTGCTGTTGGCCGGAATGGATCGACTTTCTGCGCTGAACGCCGGGTGTCAACAGCACCTCCTCGCGGCCTTCGTTCTGAACGTTGATGTGATCCGTGTCAAGGCACCCCTGGAGCAACGAGCCGAACTCTACACTTTCCTTGCCTCCGAACCCTCTATGAAGATCTTTATGGCCTACATCCACGACTTCCTGTTGTACACGCCGATTGCGACGCCTCAGCCTTGGTTTGGTCGCATCGCCCCTGGTCACAGTCAAGAGTCCCAAGAAGCCGTCCGCACCACCCCGTTGGCAGCTATTCAGGCCATGCTCCCACCCACGACTTGCGTCACGCCCATCGGTTCTCTGACATTGCCGCAACTGACCGAGGCGAAAGTGTCGCTCTTCCGCTTCTTCCGCGAGAACCTCGACATCTTCAAGGACACTGATGTATACTGTGCAGCCATCATTGGCGCAACTGATGGATTGAACGACGTGCAACGCAATGGAGAGGACTTGTTGAAGCGATTGGCGAAGGATACCCCGAACGAGAAATCCGTCTCTGCATCCTTGTATCGACTCGTATTGGGTGATGAATTGGATAGTTCACAAATGAATGGTGCTGCTTCTGTTGCTCCTCAATTGATGCCCAATCAGAACCCACTACAAGGCGCTCGCACAGAAGGTCCAGAAGTGCTCTACTCCAAGAAGCGTACACCCACCTCCGCCGTCACTCGCACTCTCATCCTCGATATTCTCTCCAAATCTGCTCTTGCCTCCACCCACCTCCCTTATTGTGTTCAACTCATCTTCACCTCCCTATTTGCACCTTACAATCAACGCTTCCACAAGATCCATCACCTCACGCTCGGCTTCGCTCAGACCGCCATCCGCAACCTCTCCGATGCACCCGTCAAGATCATGTCCCCCGTCCTCATGTCTGGTCTCTCCAAGTATATGGCTTGGCTAAGAGAACTCGCGTCCGGCTCACAGCCGATTCCTCCGGGCTGGGAAGCTCACCTCGAGTCCCTCCGCATCGAAACCCTCCACGCCTTCTCTGCCCTCGGAAAGCGACATCCTTCCCTCTTTTCTTCCAATATCACTGTCATCGAGGACTTAATGACTGAAATGCGCGAGAACAAGTCCGTCGTGTTGGTGAGCTCGATTCAAGAGGCGCTCTGCAGCCTCTGTCCCTCCGCCTCCGTTCTCAACGAAGTTGCCCAACGGCGCTTGAAGGAACTTCTCGCCTCCAACTTTGAACCCTTCATTCACAATACACCCTCTACCACTTCCCTTAACGCAATGGAGGTGGATCGCCCTCCCACTTCGTCGTCTGCTACCGCCACTTCTTCTGCAACCACTCCCCCCGCCTCTCCCGTAACCACCTCCTCCAAATTCGTCGCTCAATTCTACGCCAATCGGTGCTTCCCATTCTCTGATCCCTTCTGTCGCTATCTCAATGCCTTAGGTGTCAACGATACCAATACTCAGGTCGTACAAGAGGCCAAACGAGGTCTGGAACCCTTCACCGTCGTTGACAACGAAATCATCTCTCTCATCCCAAAACCTGGATCCTCTACTACTTCTGGAGATGCTGAATCACTGAACGTCAAAGCAAGTGCCCTCCAATGGCCATCCTTCTCTGCAATGATTGAACTCGTGCTCTCGAAACGCAGACCCAACCACTCCAACTCCGTTCTCTCCTTCCCTCAGACATGCTTCCAGTCTCTCCTCGATTTCTTGCATCTTCTCCTCAGACATCACCGAAAGAACGCCGGCATTCCCCTGCGAGCTTCATCAAGCACCACCTCACCCGGAAACTCGAAAGCAAAACATCCATCTTGGACGTCCTACTTCGAACTGCTTCAGGAGGCTGTCATCACGAGTGGATCTCAAGCTCTCAACTACATTGGTGCAGAACAATGTCTGGAGATTATACAATTGTCTCCTCTGTCGGCCTCAGGTGATTCGGATGATGCAAACATGCTGAGGGCCTCTCCTCTAGCCTCCGTCGATCCGTCCTCCTTTGGCAACCAACTCAAACTCGTAATCCTCTCTGGATTGATGAAACAGGAGAGTATGCGACCAAGCGCAAAGATTCTGGGCATTTTGGCGACGAGAGATGGCAAACTGTTGGAAATGGCGATTGCAGAGTCGCTGAAACTGTTGGGAGAGTATTCCGGCTCCGTCACTGGTCGCGACGCTCAAATCGGCGCCTTGTTCGCCATCTCTGCTATCGTCTCCTCTAGTCTTCGTCTTTCGGTACCCTTAGAACCTGCAGACCTATTGATAAGGACTTGTGAGCAGCTACATCGAACGCTCTTCATGGCTTCGAAGGACAAGTTCGTCACCATCGGTTCCTCGAATCCTCTCGTTCTGGCAGGCTGTGAGGCTATTGGATCTCTTGGCAAGTGGACCCCTCTCATTGCAACAACGACTGGACTCCTCGCTGAACAGGTAGAGACGACTGTGTTGGACACTGTTCTCTCCTTCATCTCCTCACCTGACGTGCCCACCGTCATCTCGGCTTCGTACTCTGTCGCATATATGTCTCTTGGCAATCGCTCGCTCATCTCAGAGAAGAAAGTTTTATCCTCTCTATTGGCCACATACGTCATCAAGTCCGAAGAATCTCACTTCTCCATTGGTGAAGCCTTGTCCATCATCGCGTCTGGTTGGAAGTCCTCTGCGGCTGCAGATACTCAACTAGACTGTAAGGATCAGGAAGAGAAGGCGAAAATCGAGCAAATTAGTGCCGACAACATGGAACGCGAGAGGAAGTGTATGGAGGAGGTGCTTCGTGTCGTTTTGGAGGACTACTTCCTCTCTTCTCGTCCCGATACCCGCATGGCGAGTGCTATTTGGTTGCTGACAATGTTGAAGAACTGTGGTGCGCACCCGGAGGTGATCAAGCAGCTGAAGGCGATTCAAGTGGGTTTTCAGCAGTTGTTGAGCGATCGTAACGAGATTCTGCAGGAAGTTGCCGGTAAGGCCCTCTCTGAAGTCTATGAACTTGGCGACGAGGTGACGAAGAAGGAATTGGTGGACTCTTTGGTGAATGTGTTGCAAAAGGGAGCGTCGACGTTCAAGGTGACGGCGGACTCGGAGATCTTCTCTGCTGGACAGATGGGCACCACTCCTTCAGGCGATAAGCTGACGACGTATCGCGAATTGGTCACTCTCGCCTCTGAATTGAACCAACCTGATTTGATCTACAAGTTCATGCAACTCTCGTCCCACAACGCACTCTGGAACTCCAAGAAGGGCGCCGCCTTCGCTACTGGCGAGTTGGCCAGTCGTGCCAAGGCCCAAATCACGCCACACCTTCCTCAACTTGTGCCCAAGCTGTACCGCGCCTCTTTTGATCCCAATCCCGCCATTGCGCAATCAATGAACTCCATCTTCACGACTTTGGTGTCCGATCGGAAAGCTGCGCTCGTGCAGTACATTCAACCAGTGTTGCGCGATTTGCTGGACCATTGCATCGACACTCAATGGCGTACGCGAGAAGCGAGCTGTAATGCGTTGGCAGACTTGCTGGCGACGAGAGAATACGAAGAAGTGGCGGACACGTTGAAGGAGTTGTGGGAACGCTGTTTCCGCGTGTTGGACGATATCAAGGAGTCTGTGCGCAAGGCAGCAGAGGGTTACAAGAAGGCGTTGTCCACGTTGACGCTGAGGTTGTGCGATCCGGCGTACACGAACCGCGAGCATGGGCGTTTGGCGCTGGAAGTCGCGCTGCCGCATCTCCTCTCCAAGGGACTCATGTCTCCCGTCGCAGATGTGAGGTCCATCACGATGAACATGTTGCAAAAGCTGACGAAGGTCGCGTCATTCCTGCTCAAACCACATATTGCAGAGCTGATCCCGGCGCTGCTGGCTTCGCTCGCCGCGCTCGATTCCGCACAGCTCAACTACATCGAACAGCACTCGGCGTCGTTCGGACTCTCTGGCGAGGTGTTTGACGAGGCACGCGTCGCCATGTCCAAGTCCTCGCCGGTGCACGCGACCATCGACTCGTGCGTACAACAGGTGGACACGCAGAACATTTCCGACCTCGCGCCCAAGCTCGCCGCCCTACTCAGCGCCAACAACCACATCTCCACTCGCGCCGGCACCGCGAGCGTCATCGCGCAACTCGCGCTCACGCACCCGGAGGCGTGCTCGCTCACCGCACATCGACTCATGCTCGCACTCAAGAAGGGCATCGGCGCACGCTCACCGCTCGTTCGCAAGGCATACGGTTACGCCATGGGCCAACTCTCGCGCTGGGCAAAGAAGAAGACCCTAGAAATGGTCGTCACCGGACTGCTGGACTCGTACAGGAACTCTGGACCGGACGATGCTGATGTGCGCTCGGCGGTGGCGGAGGCGCTTTACGAGCTCTCCAAGGCTTCTGCCGCACCTCCGGACACCTCTGGTACGGCATCTACTTCTACGCTTCCTTCCACATCACCAATCTCTACGGCGACGCCTTCGGAAACGATGGACGAGAGTGGAGAGGACATCCTCCCCAACAAAATCGCGGAGAAACCACTGGCAACACACGTCTCCAAGGTCTTCGTCACCACCACTCAAGGCAAGGCAAGCGTGCCCGTCCTGGCTCCGTATTTGAACATCTTAGTTCCCGTGGTCTATCTCGCTCGTTTTGATGCAAATGAGGAGACGAAGAAGGTGTTCAACAAGATTTGGGAGGAGATTGGAGCCTCGCTGGCGCTGTACGTGCCCGAGACAGTCGCCACCTTCGCCGCGGCCCTGGACTCGAACTCGTGGCAGATGAAGCAACAGGGCGCTCACGCCATCGCCAAATTTGCAGAGACGTTGAATCTATCCGATTTCCTCAAACAAGCGCCTCAACTGCTGCAAATGCTACTCACTGGACTAAAGGGCAGGATCTGGACCGGAAAGGACGCGCTCCTTCTCGCCTTCTCCAAGCTCGTCTCGTGCTGCATCGATCTCTTTGCAAATCCAGCCCTCGAACAAACCAACAAAATCACACCGGCAGACATCATCAAGGCAATGAGTGTCGAGGTCGCGCGCAAGAATCTAGAATACAAGAAGGCCGCACTCGCGTGCCTCACTGACATCCTCATCTCGTTCGGCAAGTCTCTTCCAGAGTTCGACGCATCAGCTATGCTCACAGAACTGCTCATGGAACAAGCAAACACGATACATAAGAGCGAGGGCGAGTCTTCCTCATCCTCCACATCTTCTACTTCAACGTCTGCAACTTCTCCATCGTCTCACAAGACGGATTCAGGAGAGAAGAAGGAGGACGAGAGTGCCATTTCTAGATCCATAAGGCAAATGGCGATTCAAGCACTGAGTGCTGCGTTCCCAAGCGCGCAAGTTGAGCGCCAAAGGGAGAGTCTCCCGCCCCTCGTTGATCTCATGTCTCGTACCATCGCCACCTCCAATCAATACACGATGAAGGTCTCTGTCGTCAACAGCATCAAGATGATCTTCCCAAAGGTCGATCACGAGACATGGGATCAAGTCGTACCCGCACAGCTGATGGAGACCATTTGGAAGCAGATCTTCCTCCCGACAGTCACTGACCCCTACTCCATCGTTCGCACCGCCGCTTGCCAATCGCTGGCAGAACTCATCTCTCAGGCTACTGGATCTTCTTCCCTAAGACCACTCGTGAATGCGATTGAAGATGCTGTCAACGAAGCTGACAAACTTGGACAGAATCCGGTCTCCACTGATCGCCTGCTGGGTCTCATTTCCCGAGCCAAGAACGAATGAACTGATCTCCAATCTTGGGACTCGATATCTCTCAACACTGATCGAAGCTCGAACGAAGCTTCATCTAACTCAAATGTACTTCACCTTATCGAAGTCGGATAGCCTCATATCATGCACGTTATGGAAAAGGAATATTACTGAGTACATTAGGGGGGGGGAGTTACTGATTTTCGGAGCTTGGCGAAGCGGGCGCGTCTCCGTCTGCTGCCGGTTTGGGAGACTTGGGGGACTCGGGAGCGTCCTCGTCGCCTGCGCGTCTGCGGTTCTTGAAAGGATTTCCTGCCGCAAGCTGTCCAAAGAGCTCGTTGACGACGGCACCTTGTCCCGGAGCACCCTTCTTGGCGCCTGCGAGTCCAGGGAGAGCCATCTTCTTTGCCGCTCCTGCGGCCTTTGCTGCGCCTCGCTTTTCAGCTTTCTCAGCGGCAATGCGCGCCGCTTCAATCTTCTTTACAGTTTCGTCGACGGATTTGGTGAAGGCGGTGAAGAGTGCGAAGAACTCGTCGGGCCCCATGGTCTTGGGATCTTCGACGAAGAAGGTGACGACGGATTCGTAGGCGGCTTGCATCTCGGTGAAGTCTGCGTTCATCTTGGCCACTTCGTCGGCCATGGTGCCAGTGAATGCGGTGACCTTGGAGTGGTAGACGTCGTCTTCGCCAGCGGACGGCACGGTGTCGACGCTGTTCTTGACCGCCTCGAGTTCTTTGGTGAGTTTGGCGAGTTCAGATTGCAGTTGTTGAAGGTTGACGCGCGTGGCAGCCTCAAGAGCGTCGAGCTCCTTGTGCACCTCGAGCAAATCAGGCTTCTCGCGCTGCACCAACTCCACAAAGACAGTCAATAGCGTGCTCTTGTTGTCGGTCGTCTTCGCCTCAATCAGCTTTTGCAAGTCGCGCAATTTGAAACCCCAGGCTTGGCCCTTGTTGCCACCTTGGTTCAAGAAGTTACCGACGTGAAGCACAATCTCCATCAGGCTGCGCAGACGATTACTGGCGCGCACCTGTTTGCAAGCGGAATGCACACTGCTAATGTCGGGCTTGATCTCCGCCTTCTTGGTCTCGTATTCCGTCTTGAAACGGAAGGCCTTGATGCGCTGAAGAAGCGCGGGCACTGGACTGACTTCCAACACGAATTGTTCAGCGAGAGCGAGCTTGGAGGCATCGCCGCCACCAGAGACATAATCAGTGACCTGCGCAATATCCTCAGGACCAGGCCAGACGGCGGCGAGCGTGACCACTTGTTGACCAGAGACGGTGCTATCGTCCAAATTCTGGAGCGCCTTGGCGACTTGGTTGAACTTGAGGCCCTTGAAACCATTGAGGAAGATGGAGAGATTCTGCGACGTCTTGGGATCCAACACGGACACTGGGCCTTCCTTCTTCTTCGCTTCCGGGGCGCCGGCTTCCGGTTTCTTGACTTCCACTTGCGCGAATTGCGATTCGATGGCGGTGAAGTCGAGCTTGATGGTGGAGAGTTCGAGCGGGAGGTCGGCGAAGAAGGTGCCGCGCACTTTCGCCTCGGGCAGTTTCGTCCATTGGAAGTTGCGCACCTTTTGCGTCGGCACGACCTCGGGGCGCTTCTTGGGCGCAGCGGCGGCCATCTTGCCCATCATCGGAGGAGGCGGGCCACCCATGCCGGGCGGAGGCGGAGGACCACCACCCATACCAGGCGGTGGTGGAGGACCTGGCGGACCACCCATGCCAGGCGGAGGCGGAGGACCTGGCGGACCACCCATGCCAGGCGGCGGCGGAGGACCTGGCGGACCATCCATGCCAGGCGGCGGCGGCGGACCAGGCGGACCACCATCCACGCCGGGCGGCGGCGGCGGACCACCCGCTGTGTTGGCATTCGCTGCTGCTGCTGCTGTGGCTGCCGCGATCGCGGCGGCGTGCGCGTCTCTCAGTGCGTCCATCTCTCTCTTCAACCGTTCCACATCCGCTTGCAACGTGCGATTCTTCGCTTCCAATTCTGACGTATCGACTGCGTTGGCGTTGGTGGTCGGGGTGCTCGCGGCGGGCGCGGTGACAATCTGCGTGACGACAACGGGATTCGCCTTCAGGTGCTCCAATTCGCTCGCGGACTTCGCGGACTTCGCCACCGCTTGCGCCAAGTCCTCTTCCAACTTCTTGATCTGCTCGCTGCGCTCTTGGGCTTCGAGCGTCTTGGTCGTCAACTCGCGCTGCGTCTTCATGTGGGTCTCCTTCAGCTCCGCGACCTGGAAGTGATCATTCGCCTCGCGACGCACCGCCATCAACAAGGAACCGAGCAGGCGCTCCACGTCCGTCTTCGCCGCATCTTTGCGCATCTTCATACCGCCAATGTAACGCAACAACTTCGTCGCCAACACCCACTGTTCGCGGCCTCTCTCGGTGGAAGTGTCGAAACGAATGGCAACGAGATTCTGAAGCACCTCCAAGAAGTAATCGTCCAGATGATGTGTCTTCGTGATCGTTTGAAGGCCATGGAATATGTTCTCTGGGTCCTCAATCTTGATATCTGGAACGTGAGCGAATCTCGCCTTCTGCTCCTCCTCGTCCAAGTTCCTCTCCTCGTCGTACACTGATACCTGATTGTCCAACTCCACTGAATCCTCCACCTTGCGCAACTCGTCCAACACCTCTTCGAATCCAATGCTATTGAGCTCAGCGCGAAGGTTGATGCGAGTGATAAGTTCGTCGGGACGATTGCATACGGCGTTCAAGAAGGTCATGAGCACAACTCGCAACTTCATATCTCGAGTCTTTTTGATAGACCCAACGATGGAAGAGAAGCGGGACTTGTCGCCAGTCTTGTCGCGAAGGTCGTTGAGTGCAGTGAGAACGTTCTCGTGTCCTCCTTCGATCAAAGTCACCACCGATAGCAGTTTGATTGCCTGTGTTCTCGTATCGTAGTCCAATGCCTTGTCTACGTATGTAGCAGCAATGGTAGCGAGTGCCTTGGGAGTCTCGTTGACGAGTTTGAGTCCAGCTTCGTTGTCCATAAATGAGGTGAGGCATTGCACGAGAGCCTTCGACACCAAACCCTCCGTTTCGCTCTTCTTTTTCGCCACATTCTGAGTATTCAAGACGGAGATGAGTTCGGCAACACCGCCGATGGCGTGGAACTCTGTGAGCCAGGACACCAGTTCGTGCGAGAGACGGATTTGAAGCTGTTTGAGCGTTTCGACGCTCGGCTCCGCCTTGAGCTTCTGTAACCAGTACTGAGGCTTTTGATCCAAGCTAGCAGACGTATCTCTTTCGCGATCGACGAGTTTCTTCTGAGAGAGCAAAGCATACTTGTCCTTGTCAGGAAGAGACATCATTTGAGCCTTCACCTCGGGACCAACTCCCATCTCGTTCAGCAGCTGCGAGAAGAGGTGGTGCAGACGCTCCGCAGGCATGGGGATATCACCTGACGCAGCAGAACCAGAATCACCAGTAGTCGGCGAGGAGGGCTTCTTCTTAGCCGCAGAGGCAGAGGCGGACGAAGAAGAGGAGCTCTTCTTCGCGGCTCCATATCCCAAGCACGTTGTGGTCAACTGCACCTTCACTCCACCTCCTACCTGATGCCAATCTGTTACAGACTCACCATCGGATTGATTTCCAACACTTAGGGTCACAGTGCCCACTTGCTTGTCCTTATTCACGACTCCTTCAAGGGGAAACGGCAGAGACGCCACGCATTCGCAAAACCACACTGTGTCAGTCTTCGATGGCTTCACAAACACTCGCAACACGTGCAAAACTCAATGACACAGCTAATACACGCATAAGGCACGCTACCACGCAACATCGGGAGCACCTGAAGGCACGTGTGTGGGTGTGTGGGTATCGAGGGAAGAAAGCGGGCGCTTCGGACGTACCAACCTGCACAGCATCTGGGGTACCGTCTATCGCAATAGTCTCACCCACGCTACCGTCCTTCTTCGACTTACCAGTCTTAAACTCCTTACCTCCGGCCACAAGCTTCACGACATAGCTTTTTCCTGCGAAGCACAAGTCATCCAGGCATCACATACAGTTTCTTCACGTCAGTGGGACTCTATTGCAGGCAAGCAGGCTGAAACACTGGAAAAATCACAAAGACTACAACATTCGAGGGCAAACTACGCAACATCACCTCGAACAACAGCACAAAATGGAAACGAAATTCGAAACAGCGAAAAAGAGGACTTTCGAAGACGCACCTGCTGCAGCACCAGAGATAGCCAGGACGTTCACCTGTAAGGAGGGCATATTGACGAAGAAGCCTTTGAACAAGGCCGTATCACACCAAACAGGACCAAGAAGAGTGAAACGCCAGTTGGGGTGATCGTCTGCCCTGCAGCAGCAACCAACGCTCTCTCTCGGGCCGCAGCACAGAGAGAATGGCGACACATACACAGACACACACTCCCCTTGGAAAAGTCTGTCCGCTCCCAATTCCAGTCTCCTCTCAAGCCATGGACTATTACCAAGCTGTGGATAGCGTCTTGGACCTGGGCTCCGTCTTGGCCAATGTCACCAACACGACTACTACTACCACTTCGGTAGGAATGTTCAACCAGATGTCGCCCTACTTCTTTGGCTTCCTTGGAGCTGCTATCGCCATCGCCATCTCTGTCGTTGGTGCTGCTTGGTGCGTCATATACACTTCTCTAGTAATATGCAGTCTTTGGAACGTTTCGATCCAGCAGGGTCTGGAAAAGGAGCTCTTTCAGCTGCCCCGTCTGTCTTTTGGACTCCATCGCCCCTGTCCGACGTGTTACTGACCTTTTCTCCTACAAATTGAAGGGGTATCTTCATTACTGGAACTTCCTTATTGGCTGGAGCCGTGAAAGTCCCCCGTATTAGAACGAAAAACTTGATCAGGTTCGTTTCCTCATCCCATTCAATCAGCTCCCTCAAATCTCCGCCCTCTCAACAAGAGATGATTGTGCCTCTCATATGATCGCTGTTTTCGAGCTAAATTTCTGACAACAGGTGTTTCTCTGGACGAAATCACCACGCTCCTTCCCACCGCCTGGGTCCGATCCCATCGTTTTGCGTATGACTCGATCGACGTGCCCCACTTCTGATGACAGTGTTATCTTCTGTGAGGCCGTCGCTATATACGGTATCATTATTGCTATCCTCTTCCAGAGTCGTATCGCAGGAGGAGAGACGAACTTCGTAGACGACGATTTCCACGCTGGTTATGCTCTCTTCTGGGCTGGTGTTGAGTGCGGTTTGACTAACTTGTTCTGTGGGTACGTATCTACATGTCAATTCCACCAAGAACGTTGTATTTGAGACTCCTAATGACTGACGCGCACTTCTCTCTCCTGCAACTTTGTCTTCTCTCCTCTGCTACTTGGCACCCTCGCACTTCTTCTCATCTCTCTTTACACTTGACTGCGTCTATAGTGTGTCTGTCGGTATTACTGGCGCTGGTGCCGCTCTGTCGGACGCCGCGAACCCCACCCTCTTCGTGAAGATTTTGGTCGTCGAGATTTTCGCTTCTGCCCTTGGTCTCTTCGGTGTCATCTTGGCAGTCGTCATGTTCACTGGTGCCAAGTTCAGCGGAAAGAAGAACTAAGCTGCTCATCGATTGAATCGACACACACGCTTCGCAAACTTGGCGATTCTGTACACATCCTCCCGTCTCCCTACTCTCACCAAACCTCGATTCCCCCTCAATCTTCAAAAACGTCCAACTATTGAACCTTAACGAATGAAAACCCGCCGAAATCCCCAGTTATCCCCTGCTCAGCGAGAGCCCAAAGCATCTGCTTTCCCCTTCTATATATCGTCTCTTTGCCCGCATACTACTTGACTTGAACTGGAGGGTTGACATTATACACAGATGGATTCCACTTGGAGGCCATATCGCCATCGACAGCAGAGCTCTGGTTGGGGGTTGCTCTCTCGATCCGCGTCCACTGAGCAGAAACGATGGACTGGAGCGGCTTCCCATTCGCGCATTTCGGTACACATCGCGATTGCCATCATGATTGCCCAGTTACACACAACGCCAGAATCCAACTGAGTTGTTTGCGCCGATGAATTGCGCTGCGATTGGACCATTGCCAGCACGTTCAGGGAGCCTAGAAGGCGTTCCGGATTAGAAGGGCATAGGTAGTATCCAAAAATGGTGGGAGCAGCGAGGCAAAGCAGATGCATTCGATGGCGCTGTGAGTGCGCATTCGCTTGTCGTCCTTCTTTGTCAGTATCTCCTGAAATGGGCATCCAGATAGATCAAAACTTATCGGTTTCGTGATCTGATGAGAGGAAGGCGTAATCGGAATCGCCGGGGTAGATGTGTCTGCCCGGGAGCCTCGGGAGTGGATCCGGTTGGCGAGTGCGGAACAGCCACGCTGCGCAAGCAAACACACTGGGGACGAACACCAGGTATTCTATGAGGAATGAGGTCGCGGAAATGCAGCCAAAGGAGGAAACATCCGTGTAGACGAGGGAGCCGAGTCTGCCTACGATGCCAACCATCTGCATCGCCAGCATCACCAGGAAGTGTACGTCCAGTACCGACGGGCCTGCAATTTTCGACAATGGAACACTCAAGTCAGCGTTTGAGAGAGGATGGGAGGCGAAAGGCAAATTGGAGGGGGAGGGAAGGCGTACTGGGGAGCCGGATGTATGATTGCGGAATGAGGCCAATTGCAATCGTCACTGAGTACGCAATCGTCAATGTCACTCTAATAGCGAGCCAGAAGGTCGTGAGCGATCCTATGCCACGGTGCAGCACGTTAGAGCGCCAGAATACGCCTGTAAACACGGATTCGGTGATTCCGTACGCCAAGGCGACTATGGCTGTTGGGATCAGCATCCTCTTGATCTTTTGATACAGTGAATGCTCTGTGTGTTCGCACACGTAGTAGTAGAAGATGAGTGAGAGTTGAGCGCCAAAGAAGACCGTATGAATGCAGATCGTGATGACCATCTTCGTAACCGTTAACAAGCCTTGATCAAGTGAAGCCGAGAAATGTAGCAGCCCCAAGAGAGCTAAGCTGATCGATACAACCCAACATGCGACCGAGAAGACGCGTCTGGCAGGCGGGGAGTTGGCGGGGGTGGAGCACCTGAAACTGGAAGTTGAAAGAGGCGGTGTCAGAGCTCTGTCGATGTGAAACCTCCCACAATGGGTCAAAGCGTATCAAGAGACGTGTATAGAAAGTGGGAAGTGGAAGAAAGGGTTGTAAAAGGAACGTACACGGTGATGGAGAGGAGGACAAGGTAGCAGACCCCCGAGAGGGTGTAGACTAGGGCCCACAACGGCACAGAACGATTGCCTCCAACCCAATATTGGTCTTCTACGAGTTGTCTGCAGATTTCATAAGAGATGTGGTTGGAAGAGGGGGGACGCGCCCGGGGTGCGGTCGCCATAGACGGACATGTACAACTGAAACATCAATTTGAAGGTTTAGTTCTCCCCTGTTTCC